>Ga0182013_10004118_pt1 | contig 17676 bp, 19 predicted proteins | sample 612S2MmetaG_FD_120487 | JGI IMG/M metagenome (GOLD analysis project Ga0182013, IMG submission 120487) | Permafrost microbial communities from Stordalen Mire, Sweden - 612S2M metaG | ecosystem: Environmental > Terrestrial > Soil > Wetlands > Permafrost | place: Sweden: Stordalen | collected...
CGGTTACAATGGCGCACAACATAAGGGTCAGCAACTAAATGATAACCTATTTGATACCCCTAAACAACAGTTTGTTCGCTTAATTTTCGGGTACCTATATAGTTACCGTTAGCTGGGTTGACCATTCTGGCGAAGGGAATGCCTTCGCGGATGTATTTGACCCTAATGGAGAAGCAGATTCCCTTCGGGAATGACAAACCAAAGGGGATGACAGGCAAAGGGTAGGTGGATGTCCAAGAGCTGAAGACGATCCAGCGACAGTCAAAACCTACCGCAAACTGAACCTGGATGTGCGCGGTGATGGAGGCGGAGTTGGCGAGCAGGCCATCGTCGCGGTAGACGACTGCAACAAATTGCAAGTCGTCGCGGTAGGAGTCGTTGACGGTGCGCGTGAACTTGAGATCATGCGGGTTGATGGAGTAATGGAGTTGGACGTTGCGATAGGGTATCGGAGGGCTGCATTCACCGTGAAGGCCGGAACGATTGGGGCGGTATTGGAGGTCTATGGGTTGACTTCTGCGAGTGGGTGGTTGCCTGTCATGCGGAGCTGTAGCGTAGGTGGTAACGATGCCGAGACGCTCTTCCACTTGCCGTAGGCCTATACTTCTCTAAAGAAAAATGGCCATCAAAAAGTCTGACCTCTACTCCTCTCTCTGGGCGTCCTGCGACGAGCTGCGCGGCGGCATGGATGCCAGCCAATACAAGGACTATGTCCTGTTCATGCTGTTCATCAAATATGTCTCCGACAAGTATGGCGACTCTAATGATTTCGCCCCGCCGGTCACGATTCCGAAGGGGGCCAGCTTCAAGGACATGGTGGCCCTCAAGGGCAACAGCGACATCGGCGACAAGATCAATACTCAGGTGATTCAACCTCTCATCGACGCCAATTCTCGCCTGGCCCGCACCGACTTTCAGGACTTCAACGACCCGAACAAACTCGGCGAAGGTGCGGCTAAAGTGGAGCGCCTTTCCAACCTGATTGCAATCTTCGAGAAACCGGAGTTGGATTTCTCGAAAAACCGCGCCGAGAATGACGACATCCTCGGCGATGCCTACGAATACCTGATGCGACACTTCGCCACCGAGAGCCGCAAGACCAAGGGGCAGTTCTACACGCCATCCGAGGTCAGCCGAATTATGGCCAAGGTTATCGGCATCTCCCCGGCGAACAGCAAAGCCGCTACCACCGCCTACGACCCCACCTGCGGCTCTGGCTCGCTACTGCTGAAGGTCGCCGCCGAAGCGGGAAAGCAGATCACCCTTGAGGGACAGGAGAAAGACGTGACCACCGCTGGTCTCGCCCGCATGAACACAATCCTGCATGACTTTCCTACAGCCAATATCCTCCCCGGAAACACTCTATCCGCACCCAAGTTCAAGGACCATGAGCAACTCCGCACCTACGACTACGTCGTGGCCAATCCACCCTTCTCCGACAAGACGTGGTCCAGTGGCCTCAACCTCGCGAACGATCCATACCAGCGCTTCTCTTGGGGAGTACCACCCAAGAAGCAGGGCGACTATGCTTACCTCTTGCACATCATCCGCTCGATGAGGAGCACCGGCAAAGCCGCCTGCATTCTCCCGCATGGCGTCCTCTTCAGGGGCAATGCAGAAGCCGTCATCCGCCAGCAGCTCGTCCTTTCCGGCGACCTAAAAGCCATCATCGGCCTGCCTGCGAATCTCTTTTACGGCACGGGCATCCCGGCGTGCATTCTCGTACTCGACAAGGAGAACGCCACCGCCCGCAAAGGCGTCTTCATGATCGATGCCTCCAAGGGCTTCATGAAGGACGGGCCGAAGAACCGCCTCCGTGAGCGGGACATTCACCGTATCGTAGATACCTTTACCCGGCAGGATGAAAGCGATCCACGCTACTCTCGGATGATCCCGGTCGAGGAGATCGCCGACCCGAAGAACGACTACAACCTCAACCTCCCACGCTATATCGACAGCGCCGAACCGGCGGACTTGCAGGACATCGACGGCCATCTGCGCGGCGGCATCCCCGAACGCGATATTGATGACGCGGTGAGACTGAAACCCTATTGGGATGTCCTGCCCAGCGTTCGCGCAGCCCTGTTTATAAAAAGTAACCGTCCCGGCTACTGCCAGTTGCGGCTCCCCATCGCCGAGGTGAAGCCTGCCATCTTCGGCCATGCTGAGTTCACGACGTTCCATGAGTCAGCGACCAAACTCTTCTCAAAATGGAAGAAACGCAACATTCCGCTGCTCAAGGGCTTTGCGCTGGATGGCCATCCGAAGCAGCTCATCGCAACGATCTCGGAGGATCTGTTCACCAGCTTCAAGGCTGCGCCGCTGGTCGATGCCTACGGCGTCTACCAACACCTGATGGACTACTGGGCTGAGACCATGCAGGACGATTGCTATCTCATCGCCGCAGCAGGGTGGAAGGAAGGCACGCAGCCTCGCGAGATCCTCCAGGTAAAGAACAAGGAGAACAAGCTCGTCTGGCCCGAACCGCACGACTTCAAGCGGGGCAAGCGCCGCTTCAAGTCTGACCTCGTCCCGGCTCCCGTACTCATTGACCGCTACTTCGCTGCCGAGCGGGATACAATCGCTGGATTTGAAGCAGAGCTTGCCTCCATCGAGCAGCAGCTTGACGAAAAGCGGGAAGAGCACAGCGGTGAGGAAGGGCTGCTCACGGAAGTCGTCGAGGGCGAGGGCGAGAAGCAGAAGATTACAGCCAAGGGCGTGAAAGCGCGTCTCAAAGAGATTGGCAAGGACCCGGACTATGCCGACGAGCGCAAGGTCCTCAAAGAGTATGCCGCGCTACTCGATCAGCAGACGGAGACCAAGGCCCAGCTCAAGACCGCGCAGGAAAAGCTGGAGGCAAAGCTCGACGCAAAATACCCCAAGCTCACCGAGGACGAGATCAGGACGCTCGTGGTGGACGACAAGTGGCTGGCCACCCTCGCCACCGCTGTGCAGGGCGAACTCGACCGCGTCTCCCAGACCCTTACTGGCCGCATCCGCCAGCTTGCCGAACGCTACGCCACCACGCTGCCGCAGCTCACCAAAGACGTGGCCACGCTTACGAGCCGCGTGGAGGAACACTTAAAGATGATGGGGGCGGTATGGAAGTAAATACCGGCTACAGGCAGACTGAGGTCGGCGAGATCCCAAATGACTGGGATGTGAAGCCGCTCTGGCAACTCGGCGAATCGCTAATTGGGCTGACCTATAAGCCTCAGGACGTGTGCGAACACGGAACACTTGTACTGAGGTCGTCGAACATCCAAGAAGACTCGCTTCGATTTGAAGACAATGTTTTTGTTCAGAAGGACATTCCCGAACGACTGATGGTTCGTCCGGGCGACATCCTGATTTGCGTGAGAAACGGGAGCCGTGACCTCATAGGCAAATCAGTATTGCTTGACGAGCGCGCTAATGGAATGACATTTGGCGCATTTATGACAGTCTTCAGAAGCCCACGAGGCTGGTTCGTCAGCTACCTCTTCCAGTCCGAAATCCTCAAAAGACAGATCAACGAGCACCTTGGCGCAACCATCAACCAGATTACGAATAAGAGTCTCAATTCGTTCGAGATTCCGCTTCCCCCCAATGAATCCGAACAAGACGCCATCGCGGCGGCGTTGAGCGATGTGGATGCGCTGCTGGACGCGCTGGACCGGCTCATTGCAAAGAAACGCGACCTCAAACAGGCCGCGATGCGACAACTGCTAACCGGCCAGTCACGGTTACCCGGTTTCACTTGCGGATGGAAGCTTAAGCGCTTGGGCGAGGTAGCTATATTCCTCAAGGGTAGGGGTCTACCGAAGAGCGAACTCATACCCTTCGGCTCAGATCAATGCATCCACTATGGTGAACTGTTCACGCAATACCATGAAACGATTCGAGAAATCACCAGCCGAACAAACGGCAAACGGGACGCCTTCCGCTCAGTTGCGAACGACGTATTGATGCCGACTTCGGACGTTACCCCCCGAGGATTAGCCAAAGCAAGCTGCGTCATTGTTGATGGGGTAATTCTCGGGGGAGATATTCTCGTGGTCCGCTTGGACATAAGCCGCGTCTTCGGTCCCTTCCTAAGCTATGTAATCCGTCGCGAAGAAAATCAAGTTCTTCAACTTGTTACAGGTTCAACGGTATATCACCTCTATGGTTCCGATATGGATAGGTTTGCGTTCTCACTACCGTCTCTACCCGAACAAGCAGCGATCGTCGCAGCCCTGTCGGATATGGACGCGGAACTAGAGGCGCTGGAGCATCGGCTAGCCAAGACCCGTGATCTAAAGCAGGCCATGATGCAGGAACTGCTAACCGGAAAGACCCGCCTTATCCCACAGGAGCATTCCCATGCCTGAGCAGCCTCGCTCCGAACGCCGGACCCAGAACCGCGTTATCGCCCTATTCACAGACAAGACGCACCCCGATTGCCTCGGCTACCGCTATCTCGGCGACTGGAGCAAGCAGGAGAACAACCGCTGCATCGAGGCCGTAGTGCTGCGGGAGAACCTAAAAGCACGCGGGTATTCCGAGGCCCACATCTCCGCCGCCTTGCAAAAGCTGATGGCAGCGGCGGACGCCACTGGTATTACTCTCTATCAGGCCAACCTCCGCACTTATCAACTGCTGCGCTATGGCGTGGACGTGCAGATTGCTGCCGGACAGCCGCACGACACGGTGCATCTGGTGGATTGGGAACACCCGGAGAACAACGACTTTGCCTTTGCCGAGGAAGTGACCCTGCGCGGAGGCTACGAGCGCAGGCCCGACCTTGTCCTTTACCTGAATGGCATCGCCATTGGAGTAATCGAACTGAAACGCAGCTCGGTGGAGGTGGCCGATGGCGTGCGCCAGCTCATCACCAACCAGGAAGAGATTTTCAATAAGGACTTCTTCACAACAGTTCAACTCGTATTTGCAGGCAGCGATTCGCAAGGGCTGCGCTACGGCACGGTGACCACGAGAGAAGAGTTCTTCGTGGAATGGAAGACGGAGAATCTTGGCACGCTGAGTGTTGGCGCGCTACTCGACCGTCCGCTCGCAGCGATGTGTGAGAAGTCCCGACTGCTCGACCTGATCCGCAACTTCATCATCTTCGACAATGGGAGAAAGAAGGTGCCCCGGCCACATCAGTTTGCAGGCATGAAGGCGGCGCAGGAGCGCATCCGGCAACGTGAGGGCGGCGTTATCTGGCACACCCAGGGCAGCGGCAAAAGCATTCTGATGGTGCTGCTCGCAAAATGGATTTTGGAGCACGATCCCGAGGCCCGCATTCTTGTTGTTACTGACCGTGACGAGCTGGACAAGCAGATCGAGGGAGTGATGATGAATGCCGGGGTCATCGGCGAAAGCTCACCTTCGCCCCGCATCACCTCACGGGCGGAATTCGTCGCAAAGCTCGGGGCCACCGCGCCGCGACTACTGTGCGCGCTGATTCACAAGTTCGATCCCGCTGATCTCAACGGTCCACCGCCGCCCACTCACGGCAGGTTCTACGTCTTTGTGGATGAGTGTCACCGCACCCAGGGCGGCGACATGAACAAGCAGATGAAACGCTGGTTGGCGAACGCGATCTTCATCGGCTTTACCGGCACGCCGCTCCTGCGTACGGACAAGCAGATGACACGGGATGTGTTCGGCTCCTACATACACACTTACAAGTTCCACCAAGCGGTTGCGGACGAGGTCATCCTCGACCTGAAATATGAGCCCCGCGATGTGCCGCAGCGCATCACCTCGAAGACGGCCATCGATGCGTGGTTTGAGCAGAAGACGAAGGGGCTGAACAGCTTCCAGCGCGCAGTCCTCCGCAAACGCTGGGCGACGATTGAGGAACTGATGAGCGCGGGCGAACGCAAGCAGCGTATCATCGCCAGCATCATCGAGGACTTCAGCCTCAAGCCTCGCCTGAATAACGACAGGGGGACGGCCATCCTCGTGGTGGCCAGTATTTATGACGCCTGCCACTACTTCCGCCTGTTCCTGAACACGCCCTTCGGCCAGTATTGCGGAATCGTCACGTCCTACGAGCCAAATCACAACTCGATATCCCGCGAACCTCCCAACAGCGACGAGCGATACAAATTCGACACTTACACGAAGCATGTCCTGGCAAAGGACCAGACCACCAAGGCATACGAAGACGAAGCCAAACGGCGATTCATCGAGGAACCGGCCAACCTCAAACTATTGATTGTGGTGAGCAAACTTCTGACCGGCTTCGACGCCCCGAGCTGTACCTACATCTACCTCGACAACGAGTTGCACGATCACAACTTGTTCCAGGCCATCTGCCGCACCAACCGGCTCGACGGTGACGACAAAGACTATGGCTACATCGTTGACTTTAAGGAACTGTTCGGCAAAGTGCAGGAAGCTATCGCAGTGTACAACTCCGACGAGTTGGACACCGATGAGGGCAACGGTGGAGACAACAACGTCAATATCAAGAACTGGCTGGTAGAGGGCAGAAAACAGCTCGATGCCGCACGCGAATCCCTCCGCTATCTTTGCGATCCGGTGCTGCCACCGCGCGAGATAGAGCAATACATCCACTATTTCTGCGGCGACGCAAGCAATGCCAATGCCCTCACCGAAACGGAAGCGCTGCGGATTTCGTTCTACAAGGCCGTGGCCACTTTCGTCCGCACCTATGCTGACATAGCCCAGAATCTCACTGAGGCCGGTTACTCGGATGCCGAAGTCTCTGCTTTGCATAAAGAGGTGGAATTCTACAGCGATATTCGCGCCGCAATAAAAAAACACTCTGGCGAGGAGCTGGACATCAAGCCCTTCGAAGCGGACATGCGTCACTTGCTGAACACCTACGTCCAGGCAGACGCTGCCATCAACCTGGGCAATTTTAATTCGTTGTCCCTTACAGAACTGATTATCGAAACTGGCATCCACGATGCCATCGCCAGAAAGTTGAACGAGAAGGGTAAGCTCTCGCGGAACGCCGTTGCGGAAGGGATCATCAATAACATCCGCAAAACCATCATCCGAAACCAACTGACCGACCCAAAGTTCTACAAGGAGCTTTCGAAGCTACTTGAAGATCTCATTAAACAAAAGCGTGACGATACCGCCGCGTATGAGAGGTTCTTGGAAAATGCGGAGGCGTTGGTGAAGAGGATGGCTACGAAGAACATGGGCAGCTATCCCCATTCTCTCCACGGATACACGGAGGCACTGGTGCTCTACAACAACCTTGCGAGTATTCCCGCGACAACGTTCCAGTGCCCGACAGACCAAGATGCTAAGGCCAGATTGGCGCTGGATATCGATCTCACCATGCGAGAGCAAGCACCATCTGGATGGAAAGGTGACGACACTCGTGAAAAACAGGTGCTCAATGCCCTGTTTCCCATCATGTCGCGGGACCGAATGGCAACGCAGGCTATTTTTGTAATTATCAAGAATCAGCCAGGCTACTGATGAACGAGACCATACACATCGGAGAGGTCACCATATCGGTGACGAGAAAGGACATCAAGAATGTCCATCTCGCTGTTCACCCCCCAGACGGCAGGGTAACATTGACCACCCCAAATGGAACACGGCCAGAGGTCGCTCGCGCTTATGCGATCTCAAAACTCAATTGGATACGCGAACAGAAAACCAAGTTCGACAGACAGGCACGGGAAACGCCACGCAAATTCATTGGGCGAGAGAGCCATTATCTTTGGGGACGCCGGTATCTGATGACCGTCGTCAACCAAAATGCGAAACCGCATGTCTTAATAGACCATAGACGAATTGCACTGAGCGTTCGACCAGGTAGTGATGCGAGAAAACGCGCAGAGGTAATCCACGAATGGCACAAATCCATTCTTCACGAGGTCGTACCGTCGCTGATCAAAATGTGGGAGCGGAAGCTGAAGGTGAAAGTTGCAGGGTATTTCCTCCAGCGGATGAAAACAAAGTGGGGGAGCTGTAATCACAAGGCCGGGCATATCCGTTTGAACACTGAACTCGTGAAAAAGCCTAAGGACCTACTTGAGTATGTGATTGTGCATGAAATGGTCCATTTGATTGAGCCGACGCACAGCGATCGTTTCATCATGATCCTCGATGTTCATTACCCCACCTGGCGCGAAGCGCGTGCTGAGTTAAATGACTTGCCACTCACCGCTGAGGTGTGGAAGGCATAGCCGCAGCGACCTAATTATTCCTTCCGTTGCAACGCTACAAACCTAAGCCTTACGATCGCTTCAGGGAGGCGGCTTGGCCCACCGGCGTCATGGATGGGGCGAGGAGCTTGGCCACGGTGCGACTGGGGGCGACGGTGATGTCGCGAATGGCGGAGGCCGGGGCGAAGTCGTCCGTGACGGTGTAGGTGAGCGGTGACGGAGGAGAAGATGTCGAAGCCGCCGGTCAGGGTGCTTCCGACGGAGCCTTGACGGTGGCGGCAAGCTGACGGTGTGGCCCACCGGCGTTCGGGACGGGGGAGAAGAGCGTGGTCACGGTGTGCCGGGCGGAGACGGCGACGTCGCGGATGGTACCTGGATAGCGAGTGTGCACTTCTCCGTTATGTCGCGATTGCGGGGTGTTTAGTATGGAAGGCGGGCACACCGATCAAGACCCTATTAACTCAGCGAATCTTCGGCCTTTTGGCAGAAGAGCAAAGCGTGTCTGGATATCGGCCATGATGTTGAACGTGTTGTTGGGAGCAATCGCAGATACAAGGCCATAGCTCTCAAGTTTGTGGAACACGCTGTCGAGCGTCGGATCCACTCTATCCCTCCAGGGGCCGCTCTCCCAAGACTGGTACGCGTTATATCTCTCGACATGTGATCTGCCCTCAAGGAATCGGGCTTGGAGACCGACTAGAGCATGGAGGTGGGTGACGTCAACCTCTGTGAGTTCAGTCGCGATCCTCATCATCTCTTCGATTTCATCCTCATCTGGAGGAGCCGGGGCGCTGATAGCCCGTGCAAGAATGATACCGATCCTCTGAACTCTGGCTATTGATCGAGTCGTGGATGCTCTCCTTGCACCATCGACTACCAGCCTAGCCTCTTGTTCATCTCTGGCCTTCTTCTGCTCCGCCGACTGCGACTCGCGGAGTTGACAGATATCCCGGTCGTGCTTGAGAACCTCGTCAGCCACTGTCTTAAGCATGATGGCGATGCGTTCGACACCGTCAGTCCTGATTTTGTCGCTGACCTTCTGAATGACCGATTGCAGGGAGTGGGGGAGAGGAAGAAACTTGGCGAGTTCTGCAGTGACTCTTATAACCACTTCCGAAATAGGCGATTTGGAGATGTCTTCCAACTCGAACTGTTTCCTCAGAACCTCGATGGGATTATCGTCTATCGCCATGCGCAAGAGTATGACAGCGGAACCCTATCCTTGGCGAGTCGTTGCCACTCCAATGAGGCAGTCCCTCCGGGCTGCAGATGTTCGAGGATCGAGGGCATTGAGGAACTGCCAGGCCGAGGGCGGGCGGCCAAGAACACAACGCCAAAGCGGCTGATGTGGTGCGCGGCACGGCGAGTTCTATAACGTGCCGGTGGTGGTTGTGATGCCAAACCGGAATCGACCGCCCTGCTGCGGGAGCCGCGGTTTTGGAGATGGCGGGGGGTGTACGGCCAGGTCACCAACGCTGGACCACCTTCACCTCGGCACCCCGTCGAAGATCCGTCTGGGTCGCCATAGCGGCAACCATGAGGGCTGGCCCGGATGGACGAGGGCGGTGCGGCGGCGATGCCCGGCAACATCGCTGGGCATTTGGATGGCCTACACCCAGCCTGCGCCTACGTGGCTGAAGAAGACGGCTGGAGGGCGGCGGCCAGCTCCGTCAGGAACTGCGCGACGGAGTCGCGCGTTGTCAGGCGGCGGATCAAGCCGGGAGCTACCTTTTCCACCAACGCGGTGACGTCTTTTTCGGTCGGCACATAAAGCGCCTCACTCGGTCCGATTACTGCTTGGGGAATTATCCGAAGCTCGTGTCGTTTTGCCCAGCGGTCGGCGGTTGGGCGTGCCATGTTGTGATCCCGGAGGAATGGGGTCCAACAGCCATTCCGACCTGTTTTTGAGAGTTGTTGCTTGAATTCGTACAACGCGCGATCCAGTTCAGCCTGCACGCGGATTACGCCCTCCTTACTTAGCTTAACGTCGGTCTTATTGCGACCGAAGATTGCCGTCTTTGTCTTGCATTCCTTCCAGAGGGTGATGATCTCTTTCTCCAGCGCCACCTGTTCGGGCAGGTCGTCGCTTAATAAGCGGCCTTCACCGGCAGGGGTTGATGCGCCCGAGGGCTCTTCATCGGATGTAACTGATCCGGCAGGTGCAGGCGGTGTTGCTAATGCGGCCTGTGGGGCCGTTACTGCCGGCTGGGATGGTGCGGTAGGTCTCGGCATGTGTGAAGCGGTGGGTGTGGATGGCGGGCGCACTGCCGTCTTCACGGGTGGTACCGCCGTCGGCGCTGGCTTTGCTGGTGGTATAGACGGGAGGGAATGCACAGGCGTGGGCGATGCAGTCGGCGCGGACAGCGCTGCCTGGACGACGTGCGCTGGAGGTGCGGGCGGTGTGGGGGTGGCCGGTGCAGAAGGGATCTGCGCAGGGGTGGTGGCGGGCGGTACGGGCGGTGTAGATAGTGCTGGTGGTGCGGCTTCGGTTGTGCTCATCGCGGGTCTCCTCATCGAAGCAGGCGATCGGAAACGCCTCTTCATATAGAGATTCGGAAATCGGTTCACTTAATTCACCGCATTAAAGGTCGAATGGGGGGCACTACGCGGATCTTCGTCCACGCCTGACCGCCGGCAGGTCTTCGACAGGACTGGCTACCTTCCGCCGCTGCTGGAACCGCTTCGCGGTCGTTTCCAGCAGCGGCGGAAGGAACGGGTAGTCGTGGGCTTCCGGCCCGGTCATTTCGACACTGGTCACGATGTTCGTCTTGACGCCGATCATCAGGTGGGCCTTGACCAGGAATGGTCGCTCCGCATCTTGCCGTACTTCTCGTCGTACCAGCGATCAAACGTAGAGGTCGCAAATCCCGAGCTATCCACTGCGAAATCTGTCTCGACCGCCTTCAGTGGGCTTGCGCTTTCCTCCACCAGCACCTTGAGAATGAGCGTAAGGTTCGGGTTTTCGAGGTAGCGAAACACGCTGTTGTAGTGAGGGGCCTTGGAGACGTGGCCCTTCGCTTCGCACTCCCGCAGATCAGATGCAGCCCGCCGCCCGGACATGGTGGAGTAGACCTTCATAACCGCACTGAAGGTCACATCGGAGAGTGGGAGACAGGGACGGACCCGATGTTGCGGGGGCTGCACGATGCCTTCACAAAGACCGCGCAGTAGTTCCGCAACCCGCTCTTTTTCATGGGTTTGAGCGGCGTTATATGCGGGCCAATCCTGTCCGTAGGTGACGCGCATGGTCTTGGTGACAGTTGTCGTCCCGTCCGGTGTTCCATGAACCCCGATGCTTGCGCAACAGCCCATGGAAACCAATCCCGGCGGTGGCCTACTTTTACACCGCCATGTACCGCCGCTCACGCGGCGCTACATGGCCTAGTTTTGCACCGGCGCTCATAAGACCCCACTACGACTGTCATCATGGCACTGTTTGGTATTCACTACTTCTATTTGGGAAGGATTGGACTGGGAATCATTTTCTGGTCACTGGAGGGGGTCTCCTCATTTGGTGGTTCATTAATTTGTTCCGAGCTAAAGGGCTAACCGAGAGGCACAATCAACAGAAGATCTCTGAAATCGCGGCTCTCATCATGGCGTGAGGGCGACCCCTTAGACAGGGGATTATCCATGTGACTCCCTCCGGTTGTGTATACTGGGGCGCGAGGAATGACAATTGACAAATAACGAAATGGGCCTACTGATCCAAATGGCAAAGATGATTAGCTCTATGAGTCTGGAGCTTAATCACCATCGCAGTGGACAGGGAGCGGGTAACCCGGGGCCTTTGGCGCAGCAGCCGGGATACGCCACTTTAGCTGCTCAATTTCAAGCTCAACTTCATCTACTTGAAAAAAGTCGTAAAGCGGCTTCGCCGGTGGCGGCCAAGCAAGCTTATACATCGCTACGAGAAATTCTAAGACTTGCAACTGAAGCTGCTCAGGGATAGCCTCCTCTACTTCGACACCAGCCAAATCCTCCATAAACGCCTCCTAAGCTGGATGCCAAAGTCGGTGTGCTGAGTTAAGCCGTTGTCCGAAGGAGTGAAATGGGAATTGTCTGTAGGGCCTGCAATCACTCGAATCGTGCCGGATCTCTAAGCTGTTCCAACTGTGGCAACCGCCTACAGGACGAATTCGCGGACATTCTGCGAGATCTGAAGTCGGAACCAAAGACGCTCATGTCCAAGGGAAGCGGAAACAGGCCCCTATTGATCGGGCTCGTCGTGATCGGTGTAATAGTCTTGGCAATAGCGATTGGCATATCCGTGCATGAGGGTCCGAGTAACGGAGCCGGAGACGTTGGGGTGCAATCCCCGGTGGCCGTGCAACCAACGCAGGAGCAGCAAACCCGCGATGCCGACGAGAAGGAGCAGGAGGCCTTTAAGTCGGCTCAGGAGCAGGGCTACGCGCAGGCCGAGGGTGAACAAGCGGCATTTGCCGATCTACGGAAGACGATCTCAATTGAATCTCCCACAGAGGTTATCTATGGACGGCGCATTAGGGTGTCTCAGTTTATGGCTGGCATGAACTTTTTACAGAGCGTGTTACGCAGTGTCCCAAAGCCGGACTATGCCGACATTGTCTCGATGTATAAAACGATCGAAGGATACGATGGGTCAACTTCCACGGAAGCACTGGAGAGGTGCCGGTCACTGTACGTCGGTAAGTATTACGTGCTCCAAGGCGATGTGTTTCAAATCCAAGCCGACAGGGATTACCCGCTCGATGGCTTGAATCAGTTTTCTCTTTTCGGATGGGTCAATCTCCCGCCTCGCATTGCCGTAAATGTCTCGGCAACTTCGGACGAGAAAATGCCTCCGTATTACATGGCCGCAATGCTAAGCAGGATAGTGGATTTCCAGCTAGGAACCAACCGGGCAGGCGAAACTATCGTAATTCCGGTCGTGCAGATCCTCGTCGCTGCTTCAGTGCGCCAGTTGACAAGTGAACCGGGTGAAGTGGTCATCAATGAACCGCTGCTTATTGCGCAGCTACTCAAATCACATGCTGCTCAGTCAGAAACCGCTCAGTAGGCGAACGCCATTGAGCGCTATATACCGAGGAGTCTCGGGTTAGGATTCAACCGCGTAATCGGTTGTACAATTACGGAATTATGCTGAAAAAGTGGCCAATAATTGCAGTTTCCGCATTGCTCACATCCTTCGCGCTGTCCGGCCAACCATGTAATGCATCCAGCCATGAAAAGCACTCCGGCCAGAATCAATACCTTTTCGTTGTCTTTGCGGACGGCCCAAATGAACATAGCACAGGCGAGACAGATCAGGCCGAACCCGGTTCCGACGCGCCAAAGTGGTACGCAACCTTCGAACACGCCGATGGGATGCTGGTCATTGTCGGATTCATTACATGCATGGTTATCGGCTGGCAGACTATGCAGACCAGGAAAGCTGCTAATGCCGCTATGCTGAGTGCCAAAGCCGCCCTCGATGCTGAACGTGCGTGGCTCTTGGTTACGGTAGGCAAGCTCGACAAAATCGATCCCAAGCCCAACGCGGTAGAGATCATGTGGATTTCTCCCAGGGTAACTAATGAGGGTAAAAGTCCCGCGTGGATGAGTCGCATGAGGCTCCGAGCGCAGCAATTTCCTTCCATGAAGGACATTCCATCCGAACCCGTCTATGAAGCGGAGGGGACGATGCATTTTGACGGCGAGGCTACGCTTCCGTCCGGGGCTTCCGTCGCCCCACTGAGGGTAGGACTCCCCGTAACCGACTTCATCGCCATACGTCAGGGAGGTTCCTTCCTTTACGTCTATGGAATCATTGACTATCTGGACATAGCCAAGCGACCATGCACTACTAGGTTTTGCTTTCTGTACCACCCGGAGTATGCGCACCCAGGCTGATCTGGTCGATCAACTTTTCAACTCCAGCGAGAAGCGTTTGGCGAGAATCCTCCTTTTGATGGCGGAATTTGGCAAACCAGGTGAACCGGAAACGATGATTCCGCAGATCACGCAGGAGACACTGGCGGAGATGATCGGCACCACGCGCTCCCGAGTCAGCTTTTTCATGAACCGGTTCCGCAAAATGGGTTTTGTCGAATACAACGGTCGCATTCATGTGCATAAGTCACTGCTGAATGTGATCCTGCACGATCAATTGCCCGGAGAGAACGCAGAAACGCCACCGATCGTAGACTTGCCGAAAGATCTTCCAAGGGCCGGGAGACGGATTTACTACGAGCAAAAGTGAACAGAATCGACGCTAGTGGAATGGGATACTTTTGCTTCAGGTGCTACTTTGATGCCTGGAGAAAGGCATATGATGCCCAATGCAAAAGTAAAGCTCCTAATCGTGGATGACGAGGCGTCGCTTCGAACTTCGTTGTCTCTGATCTTTACGACATTTGGACATAGTGTCCGGTCGGCCGAAGATGGTTTCTCCGCACTCGCCGAGTTGCGGAACGAAGTTCCCGACATTCTTCTCTCCGACCTCAATATGCCGGGTATGTCTGGCTTTGAATTGCTCTCCGTGGTTCGCCGGCGCTTCCCCGCAATCCGGGTGATCGCGATGAGCGGAGCGTTCTCAGGCGACAGTGTGCCACTCGGAGTTGCAGCCGATGTCTTCTACGAAAAGGGAAGCAATCCGGGCACTCTGTTGGAGGCGGTAAGAGCCATGGCTCAGATGGAGCGCTCGTCGATCCAGCATCCGAATACGTCGGCACCCATCTGGATTCCGAAAAATGGGCACGATCCAACCGGGGAGGAGTATGTGATGGTTGCCTGCCCGCAGTGCATGAGGACCTTCCCTCAGGGTCTCGGCGGCGACGTTCGGCCTATCCGCGAAGTAGATTGTGCCCATTGTTCCAGTTTGATTCAATATGCAATCGTCCAGCCAGCAGACACGCCATCTCAACAAACTCTTCAGCGGAAGCCCGCTGCGAGAGCACCGGCACCTGCTGGTTTGCCCAACCTCGCGGCGTGCGAATAGGAGCAAAGAGCGACCTAGTGGATCACTGAAAGAGCCATGCTCTCACTCGGATCCGTCGCGCTGCCAAATTGCCTTAGGAAGAGTTTCCAGCAAAATGGAACTCTGTGCGGTCCGCGACGCGCGCAGGTTCGATAGAGCTTCGGGAGGACAGAGTCACGTGAGAGCCGCCATATTCACCCCAGGACATAAAGCCCCGGGAGAGTTCCTTCAGATCGAGGATGTTCCGCGTCCGCGGCTGAAGCCCGGATACGTTCTGCTGCGGGTCGTGGCTTGTGGAGTCTGCCGCACTGACCTGCATATCGTTGAAGGAGATCTACCACCGATCCAGTCACGACTCATCCCTGGCCACCAGATCGTAGGAGAGGTCGTCGAAGGCGAGACGACGGAGTTGCCGCTTGGATCGCGGGTTGGTGTTTCCTGGATGGGTAGCGTCGATGGTGATTGCTGGTACTGCCGTCATGGAATGGAAAACCTGTGTGATAAGCCTACCTTCACTGGGTACACCGTGAACGGTGGCTACGCCGAGTATGCTCTTGCTCGCGCGGACTTCACCTATCCGTTGCCCCCAGGTTTAGACGACGTCCATGTTGCTCCTCTGCTGTGTGCCGGCATCATTGGCTTTCGCAGCTTACGTGTTGCGGGCACTGAGCATGGAGAACGGGTTGGGCTTTTTGGTTTTGGGAGCTCCGCAAGTCTGGCGATCACCATTCTGCAATCCTGGAAATGTGAAGTTTATGTTGTGACCAGAGGCGAATCCCATCGAAGACTAGCTGCCTCCCTTGGCGCGACCTGGGTGGGCAAAGAAGACGAGATGCCGCCTGTGCCGCTCGACCGTGCCATCACGTTTGCTCCCAGCGGAAAGGTCGTAGTAAGCGCCCTCGCCGGCTTGCGTAAGGGCGGAGTGGTTGCCATCAATGCCATTCATCTCGACCAGATGCCTTCCTTCGATTATGACAAACTGCTTTGGGGCGAGCGGCAGATACGCAGTGTCGCCAATATGACGCGGCAGGATGCGCGTGACTTTCTCACGATTGCGCATGACCTCAATATCCGACCGCAAGTCACGGTCTTTTCTCTTGAAGATGCGAACCAAGCACTGCTCGCGGTCAAAGAGGAGACCGAGCATGGGTCATCGGTGATCGTCCCCTGAAAATAAGAGAACAATCATCTCTATCGAATCCGACTTCCTATTGAGGTGCAACTCAGTTCAGCCTCCCCCGGAACATGTTTTGGCGGTTCGCATCAGGGCGCACCTGAGGGGGATATGGGCGATGCAACGTGACCGGTCGGGCAGCAGAGTAGGCAAGCTCCTGAGTATTTGTTCTAGTCAGCACCAATACAGCCACTAGTAAGCCGAACATCGGGAAGCAATACGAAAGCAGAAAATAGGCGGTCATGAGCGTAACCCTCGGATGAACCGCGCAGCCTCTTCGACAGAAGGCCAGTGTGATATCACCATCTAGACTCTCGCACTATCAATGCTTCCAGTCTGAGCATTCCAGCACACTACATTAGCGCCTTGAAGATGAGGATGTAAGGCTATGTCCGGCTGGTACGAACACCGGGTGCTGTGGTACCCGCCCACCAAGGGCCGTCGGCAACAATCCACCGGCTCTCTTACCGCCGCGACGTTTTGTATCCGTAAACTTATCGAAAGAGAGAACTTTCGCCATAGCGCTCCGGGAAACAGTCAGGGTGCCGTCGCTGCCTTCGGTGCTTCTTTCCACGTTTCCAGGTTGGTGATGAGAATGAGCTTGATCAGATACAAAATCATGTAACTTATCGTTTGACATTTTGACCTCTTGGATTTGGTGCCGATCATAGTTGAGAGTGTTAGATAAGGGCTTATTGTAAGTTTGTTCAGTTACGCTTTCACCTTGACCGATACATGATGCCAGAAGGCGTGCCCCGAAGATATTTGTTTTTGTATGCCTCGACTATCGAAGCCTTGGTGGGATCGCTTTCGAGTATCGGCAGGCGAGCCGAACATACACACGATCGCCCTCCCTTCCAGACGATAGTATTTGACCGCTGGTTCCAAGAATCCTTGTAAAGCCGTTCGATATCCTCGAGAAGCTGCTTTGGCTCTTCAGAATGCTCAACCTGTTCGTCATAGAGCTGATCTTCCAGCATCGTTGCCGCTCGTCCAATGATCAGTATTCGCGCCAGGGGCCATTGACTCCTGACGGTCGTCGCAACCGCGCGAAGGAGACGACTCCCGAGGGAATCACTGATAATCGCAAGTGCGACTGCCTTGGTATCGCGCAAGATGAAAAGTTCACCGTGACTGAAAGCCGGGGTGACGGAATAGTCGGACTCGGTAAGAAGAAGAGTCTCAGCCGACAACAGAGAGATATTCGGCTCGATCAGGAGAACCTTCCGTAGTACTGTTGGTTCAACTGAGGAGGTCGCGGGATAGACGGGCATTAAAGCCCCTACGGGAGTCGATACGGATATCGTTAGACTGGACATGACTAGATCACCTTGGAAACTGTTGTCTGATGAGAGTGGTGTTGGTGTGCGAAGGCGTGTGCGTTCAATGGCATCCACTCAAGTGACCAGCGCTATTCCCTGAGATGGAAAACCAAGGAC
>Ga0182013_10004119_pt1 | contig 17675 bp, 13 predicted proteins | sample 612S2MmetaG_FD_120487 | JGI IMG/M metagenome (GOLD analysis project Ga0182013, IMG submission 120487) | Permafrost microbial communities from Stordalen Mire, Sweden - 612S2M metaG | ecosystem: Environmental > Terrestrial > Soil > Wetlands > Permafrost | place: Sweden: Stordalen | collected...
AAAAGTACAAGTTACAATTGTGTGACAAAGGTGACATTTCGGTGACGCGAGCCAGCAAACCCCGCTGACGACTCTCACGCTCCTGTCCGCCGGACCAATTGAAACCAAAATGAGAATTGCTGGTCAAACGCACAGTTGCGTTCCCGGTGGTTCCTGATACATGTTAATAAAGCTTAACCGAGGAACCAGTATGATTATCAACACTAATGCAGTCAAGAACACTTTCCATCCCATTTTGTTTACGCTCTTGTTGGTCTTCGGACCCGTGATTGCTTTTGCCGGCCCGGGCGCCGTGGACACCACTTTCAATGTCGTGGTCAATAACACGGTTTACTCGGTGCTGACGCAGCCCGATGGCAAGATCCTGATCGGCGGGGCGTTTGCCTCGGTCGCGGGTGTCACGCGAACCGGACTTGCCCGGTTGTTTCCGGATGGAACCTTGGACCTGACCTACAGCAACTCGGTCTCCAGCGGAGGAACGGTTTATGCCATGCTAACGCAGCCGGACGGAAAGTTGCTCATTGGCGGCAGCTTCTACACCTACAACAGTGCTGGAGCGTCTCACCAGAATGTCGCGCGCCTGAACGTGGATGGCAGCGTTGATGGCACGTTCACCAACAGCAATCCTTACAGCGCGGTTTATGCCCTGGGTCTTCAAACGGACGGAAAGGTTTTGATTGGCGGCAATTTTACCCAGGTCGCCAGTTCGAGTCATTATTTCATCGCCCGGCTGAACACCGACGGAACGGTGGACAATACCTTCAGCCCCGGAACGATCTCCGGCAGCATGGTTAACGCCATTGCTGTCCAGGGCGACGGCAACATCCTGATCGGCGGCGGCTTCAACAATTTCGGCACCTATGGTGTGGAGCGCAACAACATCGCGCGGCTGTTGACGAACGGCACGCCGGATCTGGACTACCAACCTAACGCCAGCTCGACCGTTCAATCGGTTTTTTTGGAGCCTGATGGCCGGAGTGTGTGGGGCGGTTCCTTTACCACCCTGGATTTAAACACCCGCATGCGTGTCGGCCGGCTTAACAAGGATGGGACGCTGGATGCCGGTTTTTCCTCGGTGCAAGGACCCAATAGTACCATTTACGCCGTTACCGAGGACTCGAATGACAATATTTATGTGGGTGGCTCGATTTCGCAATACAACAGCTCCACTCGCGAAGGAGTGGCCCGGGTTTATTCGGACGGAACCTTGGACAGCACCTTCAACAACACGACGAATTTTACCCCACCGCAAGTCCGGTGCCTCGCGATTCAGAGTGACGGAAAACTGCTCGTGGGAGGCAATTTCACCTCGTTCAATTCCATTGCGCGAACCAATCTGGTCCGGCTTTATGGCGACAACTATCCCGCCGAGATCGTCACCCAACCGCAGGGCCGCAATGTGATCGTGGGCACCAATGTCACGTTCAGCGTCGAGGTGGACAACCCGACAGCGGTGAATTACCAATGGATCAAGAATGGTGTGGATATCCCCGGAGCGGTGGATAGCCAATATTCCCTGTTCAATGTCCAACTCGCGGATGCGGGAACTTACAGCGTTTCCGCCAGCACCGAACAGGGCGAAACCACCAGTTCAAACGCCGTGCTGCAAGTCGGGCTTCCGCCCGTCATCACTCAACAACCAACGCCTTCAACCCTGACGGTGACCCAAGGCCAGACCATTTCCTTCACTGCGGCGGCATCCGGCACGCCGTTAAGTTATTATTGGATTTTCGGGGGAAAGGTGGCGGGCACCAATTCCACTTTGACGCTCACGAACGTCGCGCCTAATCAGGCCGGCACTTACGTTTTTGTGGCTTCCAATTTTCTCGGCCGCGTCACCAGTGCTCCGGCGAGCCTTTCGATCCTTTACCCCATCAGTATCGTCGGCAGTCCTGCGAGTCAGTCTGTTCCCGTGGGCGGTGCCGCTAATTTCAGCGTCACCGCCACAGGCAATCCGCTGAACTACCAATGGTGGGCGAATGGCAACCCCGTCGTTGGAGCCACCGCCTCGCAGTACACGCTGACCAACGTGATGCTCGCGGATGCGGGCGGTTACTTTGTGGTCATCTCGAATCAATTCAATAGCGTTACCAGTTCCGTGGCCACGCTGACCGTGGGTTATCCGCCGACTGTGACCGCGCAGCCCCTTAGCGTAACGAACAATCTGGGCGATACGGCTGTCTTCAGCAGCACTGTGACCGGAATTCCCCCTATCACAATTCAATGGCTGTTCAATGGCAACCCACTCGCTAACCAGACCGGCACTAACCTGACGCTTACCAATGTTCAGATCGCCAACATCGGCAACTACGCGCTATCCGCCGCCAATGCCTTCGGCAGCACCGTCAGTTCAAACGCGTTTCTTAATTTGAACGGGTATCCTTCCAATCTCTATTTTGGCCTGGTTGCTTATTATCCTTTCAACGGGAATGCCAACGACGTCACTGGCAATGGCAACAACGGCACCGTCAATGGCGCCTTCCCGGCCAATGACCGGTTCGGCAACACCAACAGCGCTTATGATTTCCAGGGAGCGCAAGATATTACTTTCACCAACGCTGTCACGAACGACGTGCCGCTCACGCAGACTGACAATTGGACCATCAGCGTGTGGATCAGCCCTGACGTGCTGACCCAGGCGGGAATTGCGGTGGACCTTGGACTGGACGCTGGGTTCGCTCCCGACAGCGGCGTGTATTTTAATGGCATGGAACTGGGAATTTCGGACGGAGACTTTTCGACTGGATCCTTCCTGTTTGGTGCGCTTAACGGCTATGCCTTCAACAGCCGCTATTTCCTTGCGGCTACCAATCAATGGCATCAGGTGGTGATGCTGTGCAGTTCCGGAACGACCCAATTCTATGTTGACGGCGTTCCGACGGGTGCCACCAGCACCGTTTCTCCATATCCTCCGACCGCATTCACCATCGGCTCGGCGACTGGGGCGCGCTATTTCCAGGGCATGTTGGATGACGTGCGGATTTACGACCGCCCCCTCTCCTCAAATGACGTGCAGCAGCTTTACCTCGTGGAAAGCGGCGCGCCGACCATTTTGCAACAGCCGCAATCCCTCATGCTGGTGAATGGTTCCACCGCGACCTTCACTGTGCAGGCCACGGGCGTTGGGGAACTGGCGTACCAATGGTTTTTCACGAACGCGCCTTTGGTGAACGCGACGAATCCCGTCTTGACGCTGTCTTACGTGCAAGTCGCCAATGCCGGTGCCTACTACGTCGTCGTGTCCAACAATGTCAGTGCGGTTTCCAGCAGCGTGGCGAATCTCATGGTAGGCAATCCTCCGCAAACCCTCCAGGTGCGGATGAACTCAAACAATTTCCCGGTGATTCAAATGCCAGGAACCTCTGGATTCAGCTACATGCTCCAAACCACCACCAACCTGCAGCCGCCTGTGCTCTGGCAAACCATCACCTGCATCCAGGGGGACACGAACAACCTCTGCACTTATGTGGATACCAACCCGCCCGTCGCCGGCTCGCGGTTTTATCGGATATCGGCTCCCTGAAGTGGACAGACTCGCAGTGCGTTCCTAAAATCCGCTGGGAGCTACTCAGGCGCGCCTTGTGAATTTATAAACTAGTAGGGAATTCCAAGCTTTACAAACGCCACAGGATGTAGTTAATTAATGCAAACCCTAAGTGAAGTTTATATGATATGCGTGAACAAAACCACCCCTTGGCATCGCATTGGCCCGGTTGGCTGGGGCGGAGGGGTTGCAAATTGCACGCGTTTCCGCAAAGTCACCAAATCCAACGAAGGAGAAATAATTATGCACATACCCGGCACCATTGAATCGCTGCTCACTCAAAAAAAACACGGCGTGTGGTCGGTTGCGCCAGACACGATGGTGTTTGACGCGATCAAACTGATGTCGGAAAAAAATGTGGGCGCGTTGCCGGTCATGACCGACGGCCAGTTGATGGGGATGTTTTCCGAGCGCGATTATACGCGCAAGGTGGTGCTCAAAGGCAAGGCTTCAAAGACGACCGCCGTGCGGGAGATCGTTTCCACGCCCGTTATTTCCGTGCCGCCGACGGAAAGCGTGGAAGAGTGCATGCGGTTGATGACCGAACATCGCGTCCGGCATCTGCCGGTGCTCGACGGCGATCAGCTCGTGGGCATCGTGTCCATCGGCGATTTGGTGAACTGGATTATTTCGGCACAGCACCTGGCGCTCAGCCAGATGGAAGATTATATCAGCGGCAAATATCCGGGATGACATCTTGCGTACTGTTGCGAGGTGAGTGTGTCTTTAGCGCCGAAGGGCTACAGGCTGCACAAAAAGCCTTAACGCTCTTGTTCGCCGCTCAATTTAAAAACTCAATCTTGCTTCGGCAATGTCCCGCGTAATTTGTCCCTGCAACGCAGCCAGTGACGGGAATTGTTTTTCATCACGCAATTTGCGGCGGAAAGTAATCTCCATTTCTTCGCCATAGACATCATCCTGAAAATCGAGCAGATGCGCTTCGACGCGAACTTGCGGCACGGCACTCTGAAGCGTGGGGCGGGAACCGATGTTCACAACGCCGCGAAGCGTTTGGCCGCGGACGCGGGCCTGCACGGTATAAACTCCGTTCGGCGGAAGGACGAGACCGGTCACGTCAAGGTTGGCCGTGGGAAAGCCGAGTTTCCGACCGAGCTGGTCGCCGCGAACAATTTTACCGGAGAGGGAATACGCGCGTCCCAGCATCTGGCTCGCGGCATCCACGTCGCCGGCGCGGATGGTTTCGCGAATGCGCGTGCTGCTGACCACGCGGCCGGCAAGCGAGACCGCCGCCAGGCCATGCACTGCAAAATGCAATTCCTCGCCGAGGGTTTTGAGCAGCTCGACGTTGCCGCCGCGCTTGTGACCAAAGGTGAAGTTGCTGCCCACGCAGAGACTTTGAATCTGGCCGAGGTCCCGCGCCAGGCCGCGGATGAAAGCCTCGCCGGTTTGTTCGCTGAAGGTTTTATCAAAATGGATCAGCAGCAGCGCGCCGGCTCCGAGGGATTCAATGACGCGCAGTTTTTGGGGCAGGGAATAAATCAAGGGCGGCACGCGTTGCGGCGCGACCACACTGCTCGGATGGCAATCGAATGTCACCACCAGCGAAAGGCCCTCGTGCCGATGCGCGTCGGCTATCGTTTGGCGGATGATTTGCTGATGGCCGAGATGAACGCCGTCGAAGAAACCAATCGCCAGACAGATTTTGTGTTCCGGCAAATTCAATTCTCCCGCGCCATGAATGATTCTCATAGGTCCCGGATTGCCGGGAATCAAATCAGTTTCAAGAATGGAATCACTTTTTTTTCCAATTCGCTGAGAGGCAAACCCAGAGCGTGTTCAAATTCGATGGCGTCGGCCACGTCAAACTTGCCGGAGACCGTCCGCCGCAAAGTGGCAAGATGCGCGCCGGAACCCAGTTTGTTTCCCAGTTCATGCGCCAGGCTGCGGACATAAGTGCCCTTCGTGCAGGCCACGCGAAAATAACCGACCGGTTCGTGATACTCGGAAAACTTGAAGTTATAGATATGGATGAGGCGCGGTTCGCGCGGCACGTCCAATCCTTTGCGCGCGAGTTTATAGAGCGGCACGCCGTCTTTCTTGATCGCGGATACCATCGGCGGCATTTGCATTTGGTCGCCCACGAAGGATTTCGCCAATTCGTTCAACTCCTCAACCGTCGTCGGTGGCACGGGGAGGGAGGCGGTCAGTTCGCCGGCGGCGTCGTAACTGTCGGTGCTCTCGCCGAATTTAATCGTGCCCTCATAGACCTTGTCCGAGGACATCAATTTTTCAGAAAGCTTGGTGCCGCGACCCAGCACGATGATGAGCAAACCCGTCGCGTTCGGGTCCAGGGTTCCGCAGTGGCCCACTTTTTTCAAGCGGAACTCGCGGCGGATGGCATCCACGACATCGTGTGAAGTCGGCCCCGCCGGTTTATCAATCAATAAAGCGCCATCCAATGGATCAAAGTCGTGCATAGAAATCCAAATTAATTAAAGAGCGCTCTCCGGCAACAGCCGGTCAAACGCAGCCATTTCATTTCGCCGCGTCCAAAGCCTTCTTCACCGCCGAGATGACGCGGCGCTGGACGGTGAGCGGCGGTCCGGGAATGCGCGCACCCGCGGCGGCGCGATGGCCGCCACCGCCGAAGATGGCGGCGATTTCATTTACATTCACTTTATCGCTTTTAGAACGCAGGCTGATGCGCGTGAGTTCCGGTTCCAATTCCTCAAAAACGCAAGCCACGATCACCGGTGCGATGGCGCGAATATGATCAATCAATCCTTCGGAATCATCCGTGTCTGCGCCGGTGCGGAGAAAGTCGGCTTTCTTGAGCCAGAAATAGGCGATTTGATTGTCGTGGGCCAACCGGAAGTGATTATAGACGTGTTGCAGGAGACGCGCGCGAGATAAAGGATAAGATTGATAAACTTCATCGCAAATCCTGGCCAGATTCGCGCCGCGTTTGACGAGTTCGCCGGCCACATTATAGGTGCTCGGACGCGTGGTGGAATATTGAAACGAGCCGGTGTCCGTGGACACGGCCGTGAACAGACAATCCGCAATGGGCGGTGTGATGGGCCAATTCGCGGCCTTCAACAGTCGGAAAATCAGTTCGCCGCTGGAAGGTTCGCGGGCGGAAATCCAGTTGAGATCCGCGTAACGGGTGTTGCTCGCGTGATGGTCAATGTTGATGAAAAGCTTGCGCTTGCCGATGGCGGAACCGGTTTTGCCGAGGCGCTCGACGCTGGCGGCGTCGGTGGCGATGACGCAATCAAACTCCAAGCCGGGCCGGGGTTTTTGGACAAGTTTCTCCGGGTCAAGAAAGGCGAGTTTCTCAGGCAGCCGGTCCTCGTTCCAGCAAGTCACCGTCTTACCCTGGTCGCGGAGGGCGAGGGTCAGACCGAGTTGTGAGCCGATGCAATCGCCGTCAGGCCGGATATGCCCGACGACGCAAAAGGTCTGGTGCTGGCTGATCCCTTCGAGGATGCGGTCAATTATTTTCAGGTGTGGTTTCATCCGGCGGTGAGGCGTGTTCCAATTCGTCAATGATCTTGAGGACTTTATTGCCCTGCTCGACGGACTCATCAATCATGAATCGCAATTGGGGCGTGTATTTGAGAATGACCACCTTGCCCACCATTCCCTGGATGCGCTTGCGGTGGTGGTTCAATTCCACCAACCCCTTTTTCTGCTGGTCGGCGTTGCCGAGGATCCCGATGTAAACCGTCGCGGTATGGAGGTCGCTACTCACGTTGACTTCATTCACCGTGATGAGGCCGGCCTCGCCGACGGGGATTTCGCGGCGGATGATTTCACCCAGCTCGCGCTTGAGGAGTTCGCGCACCCGTTGAAGTCGAAGCGAGGGCATGGGGCAACCGTGGTAAAATCAGAGTTTCTGGGTGATGCGCTCGACGGCATAGCACTCGATGACATCGCCAATTTGAAAATCGCCAAAGCCCTCGATGCGGATGCCGCATTCCATGCCGGCGCGCACTTCGTTGACTTCGTCCTGGAACCGGCGCAGCGTCTGCGTGACCCCCTCGTAGATAAGCCCCTTGCGGCGCATGACACGGACTTTGCCCCGGACAATGCGGCCAGCCGTGACCATGCATCCAGCCACCGGTCCGCCCTTGGACAAATCGAAAATCTTGCGCACTTCCGCCGAACCGACCACGACATCCTTGAGGATGGGGTCCAGCAAACCGGCCAATGATTCCTTCACTTGATCAATCAATTCATAGATAATGGCATAAAGCTTGATCTGCACTCCCTCGCGCTTGGCCACATCCGAAACGCCATTGTCAATCCGCGTATGAAATCCCAGGATGACCGCCGTCGAGGCGGAGGCCAGCGAAACATCTGACTCAGTGATGGTGCCGACGGCGCTGTGAATGACTTCGAGGCTGACCTTGTCTGATTCGATTTTCTTCAACGCCTCGACAATCGCCTCGACTGAGCCCTGAGTGTCGGCCTTGACCACCACCTTGAGGACTTTCCCGGCGTTGGAAGTCATCGTGGCAAAAAGATTTTCGAGCGTGACTTTGGCGCGGGCTTCCTGGCCGAGGGCGCGGGCTTCCATGGCGCGCTTCTCGGCGAGATCGCGGGCTTCCTTTTCGTTTTCCACGACGCTGAATTCCAGGCCGGCTTCCGGCACGCCATTCAAGCCAAGCAACTTGACCGCCACCGAGGGGCCGGCCTCTTTCTCGCGTTTATTTTCTTCGTTGATCAGCGCGCGGACTTTTCCGTAAAAATGGCCGCAAATCACAATATCACCGAGCCGCAAAGTGCCTTTGCGCACGAGCACCGTGGCGGTGGGGCCGCCGGGTTCGAGACCGGATTCAATCACGTTGCCCTTGGCGCGTCGGTCGGGGTTGGCCTTCAACTCCATGATTTCCGCCTGAAGCAAAATGGTTTCGAGCAGCTTGTCCACGCCTTGTTTCGTCAGCGCGGAGACATCCACGAACAAAGTCTTGCCGCCCCACTCCTCGCAAACCAGTCCTTTTTCCTGCAATTGCTGCCGCACCCGCATCGGGTTCGCGTTGGGATGGTCGGACTTGTTGACGGCGACGATGATTTCGGCCTTCGCCGCCTGAGCGTGGCTCAACGCTTCGAGAGTTTGCGGCATGACGCCATCATTGGCCGCAACGACGAGCACAACAATGTCTGTCACGTTTGCCCCGCGAGCGCGCATGGAACTGAATGCGGCATGTCCGGGAGTATCCAGAAAAGTGATTTGCTGCAACTCGGCTTTGCGCTCGGGATGGGGAAAGGCAATCGTGTAAGCGCCGATGTGCTGGGTGATGCCGCCCGCTTCACTCGCCACGACATTTGTTTTGCGAATCACATCCAGCAGTGTGGTCTTGCCATGGTCAACGTGGCCCATGATGGTGACGACCGGGGCGCGCGGCTTGAGGGTTTCCGGCTTGTCCTCGACGTCCAGTTCAACTTTCTTGGTGGGCTGATGGACAACGCCGCCGCCGCGTTCGCGTTTTTCAACCTCGAAGCGAAAGCCGTACTTGGCGCAAACTTTCTGCGCGATGTCCTCCTCGATGCGCTGGTTCACGTTCGCGAACACGCCCAACTCCATCAAATCGGCGATCAGTTGGAAGGGTTTGCGTTTAAGCTGTTCGGCCAGCTCGCGCACGACAATCGGCGGCTTGATCGTGATGATCTGGCCGGTTTCGAGTGGGATAAATTTGGGTGTTGCCGGCGCGGCTGGCCTGGGCGGAGGAGTCTTGCCGAAGTCGCCGGAACCCGGCCTGCCGCCGGGTGTCTGCGACCGACCCTGGGAGGGAGCCATTCCGCCGCGAAAATTGCGGTTGTCGCCACGGCCTCGACCGAAGTCTGGTCGTCCCGCTCCCGGTGTTCCGGAGCCTTGGCGGCCCGGAGGAAGTTTAACAGAACCAACCTTGTCCCCGGTTCTTGGCGCTGGCTTGGAAGGCAGATTGATGAAGCCAACTTTGTCGCCGACCTGCGGGCCAGCAGGCGGCGCAGGGGGAGGCGGAACGACCGGAGCGACGGGAGCCGGAGGTTCCGAAATATCGGCCACCGAAGCGCCGTTTTCGGCGGCGGCTTCATGGACGGGCGCTGGTTCAACTTCTGCGGTCACAGGCTGCGGTGTGGTTTCGACAACTGGTTCAGGTTCGGGCGGTGGAGGGGGCGGGGCAGTGACCAGAATGATTTTTTCCGGCTCGGCCGGGACTGCGGGGGCAGGGGCGGGAACCGGTCTGCCGCCGGTCAATTCATTTTCAAGGTATTCAGCGGTGATTTTGTCGAGCGAACTGGATGGGACTTTGGCTGCGGTAATGCCCAACTCCTTGGCCTTGGCTAGAACATCCTTGTTCTCCAGACCGAGTTTTTTTGAAATGTCGTAAATACGAACGGGCATAATCTATTTGATCTCTTTCTACGGGCCGATATTGCAACAAAGCCTTCATAGGCTTAGCAACTTAGCATAACCACAATTTAGTTTCCACACACACAAATTTACGCGGGCGACGGTTCGCCATCGTCGTCCAATTTCAGCGTCCGCCGGCCAGCCTCGGCGCGCACGGCTTCCAGTATGGTGCGCGCTTGGTCCTCCCCGATCTTGGGGATTTCAGCCAGGTCGCTCACATCCGCTTGCACCAAATCTTCCAGACGTGTCAAGCCATGATGAACCAACACATCCGCCTGATCCTGGGTGATGCCCGGGATGGCGGCCAGCGTCTTGACCGCCAGCGCGACCTTTTGCTCGAAGCCCATGGTGACCACGACTTCCGGTTCGATATCAACCTGCCAGCCGGTCAATTTGGACGAGAGCCGCGCGTTCTGGCCGCGTCTGCCGATGGCCAGCGAAAGCTGGTCTTCGCTGACCACGATTTTGACGCGGCGATTGGCTTCGTCCACTTCAAAAGACTTGAGTTGCGCCGGCGCGAGCGCATTGGTCAGAAATGTCTTGATGTTCGAGTCCCAGCGGATGATGTCCACCTTCTCGTTGTTCAATTCGCGCACGATGTTCTTGACCCGCTGACCGCGCAGGCCAACGCACGCGCCCACGGGATCCACCTTCTCGTCGCGGGTGTAAACCGCCAGCTTGGTCCGGAAACCAGGCTCGCGGGCAATGCCCTTGATCTCGATGGTCCCATCGTTGATTTCCGACACTTCCAATTGGAACAACTTGATGACGAACCGCGGGTCCGCCCGGGACAAAATGATTTCAGGCCCGTGGGGGCCGTTTTCCACCGCTTTCACGTAGCAACGAATCCGCTCGCCAATCTGGTATTCCTCCGTGGGCACTCGCTCGCGGTTTGGGAGCAAGGCTTCATATTTGCCCAAATCCACGCTGACATCCGAGCGATCAAAACGGCGTACGACGCCGCTGATGATATCGCCGACGCGGTCCTTGAATTCGGTGAAAATCAATTGCTTCTCCGCGCGGCGGATGTGCTGCATCAGCGATTGTTTCGCATATTGCGAAGCGATGCGTCCAAAGCCGGCGGGCGTCACTTCGACTTCGATCTCCTCGCCGAGTTGCGCGTCGGGTTTGATGCGGCGCGCGTCAAAAACAGTGATTTGATCGTGTTTGGAAAGGACTTTTTCAGAGACAACGAGTTTGGCAAAGGCCTTGATATCGCCACTCTTTTGATCAATGACGCAGCGCAATTCCCGCGCCGGGCCGACCGCCTTCTTGGCGGCAGACAACAGGGCTTCCTCCACAGCAGCGACGAGGATATCACGGCTGATACCCTTCTCCCGCTCCCAGAATTCCAAAACTGTTAAAAAGTCCGCGTTCATATATTCGTTACGGCAGTGCCCCTCACCCGGCGAGGGGAACAAAAAAGTCGGCAGATTTTATTCTTCCGACTTGGCGCGCTGGCAAAACCAGCCATCATCTTCTAGTACCGTTCCAACAACAATAGTGACTTAAAAGGCCACGTCAAGTTTGAAATCCAAGGTGTGAAATCCAAGGGTTGGGCATCGGCAATTGATTTGGACGGGCGGCCTGAATCGTGGCCGTGAATCGTTTGACGAACCGGCCTACTAATGCAGGGTTTTGATGGCCGGTAAATTACGAATTTAGGCCGGCAAGAGGTGTGCGGGGTTGAATTGATCCAAACCGTTGAGGCGGTCCAAGTTATGCACGCCTCATGTTTACGGCTTATTTTTATGTTTGGGCGGATCCGATTACGGCCCGATCTGAATTCGGTAGAAGCGCTGGCCTGTGGTGCCAGCGGTGAGATCAACGAAGCTGAACGGACCGCCGGCGGCGCTGTTCAAGATACTCGTGGGAGACCAAGTCTTCAAATCCGTGGAAACTAGAATCGTGTAGTTTACGCCCGGCGCAGTTTCCAGGGTGAATTCAAATCCGCCGCCGCTGCGCAAGGCAGGCGACATGATGAGGAAACCAGAGTTGGTGGTGGTGCCCGACAAGGTGGCGATGTTGAAAGTGGTCTGCGACTGGAAGCCGTCCAAACCGTAAGATCCCGGATAACTGTTGGTATCCAGGTTCTGGACTTTGACAAATGACAATTGAACCTGATAATTCAAGCCCGGTTGCAACGTGCCGCCCGGAATGGTGAAGCCGGTCGCCGTGCCATTCAACCAGCCCGGCTCAAGGTAAGACGGACTGGAAACAATGGTGTTGCCGTTGGTGTCATTCACATCGAAGTTAATAATGTCACTCGTCGTCCCGCCCACGAAAGTGTTCCATTGGATTGTGAAATCGTCGCTGGCGTTGATCGCCTGGGCAGCGGTAAAAACGGTGGTTTGCGGAGTGGTCGGGAAGGCCGTGGCGGGGAGATTGAGCATGAGCGATTTGGCGCAATTGTCCTGCGTATCCAAATTGAGGGCGTAGCTGCCTGACGGGTAAGCGGCATCCAACGAGCCTTGGTTGGCGTAGTTGGCCCGGATTTTGAGACTGATGGCGCTGCTTCCGCTCGGGAACGATTGCGGAGTCCCGCCTGGCGGCGTCACCGTCGCGCTCAGGACGGCCCCCTGGTACGCCTGATTGATGGTGAACTTCATTTGAAAAGGATTGTTCGTGGACGGCGAGACCGCGCCCGGACCGGTTTGCACGAAAGATTCCTGTTTCGAAAAATTATAACCTGTCACATCCGTAAGGGTGGCCATGACCGTAAAATCCGCCACGACATTGTTATTGAAGACGCTTTCGTTTAAGGGGCCCGGGCACTGGTAGTTGCTCGACAGGCTGTCGCCACTGCCGTTGTTGCTGCCGCAGCAAGGGCAACAGTTGAGGCTGACGTTCCAATTGGTGCTGTTCGCCACGGGCAACGAATAAAAGCCGTTCGAGTCGGTGTCGGCGTTCCCCACGCTGTAATTGACATTGCTGATGGTGGCGTTTGCGTTTACGCCCACGCCGACGATGGGATTGCCGTTGGTGTCCTTCACGTAGCCACTAATGGTATTGGTCGCGACCAAGCCGGTGAAATTCACCTGCACCGCTGTTCCGGCGGTGATGTTGCTGCCGCTGCCGCCATTGTTGTAAGCCCAGGCGGGGCCTTGGGAAAAAATATAATTGGCATACTGCGTTCCGCTGCTGCTTTGGTCAACGCTCACACTCCAATTGGACGCCAGCACGCCGACGACATAGAATCCGTTCTGAAAGGTGGTGGCATCGCCTTCGTAAATGCCGCTGCCGTTGTTGCCATTGTCGCCCGCCATCCGCAGACCAGCCAGCGGATTGTTCGATCCGTCCTTGACTGAGCCATAGATGAGCGCCGTGGCTTTGGGAAAAGCAATCGTAACACCGGTGGCACCCGCATTGGCATTGGTGCCATCGTGGAGTTTGACATAGCCGTGAAAATCAAATCCCTGTGACTCCTGATTGATGCTCCATTGCCCGGCGGAATTCACCGGCAGGCTATAATTGCCATTGGAATTTGCGCTGCCGAATCCCCAAACGCCGCCGTTGCTGGACACGGCCACCATGAGCATGGCGGGCAGCGCCAACCCCGCGTTGGTGGCATCCACCAACTGGCCGGAAATGGTCTGCGTGGCTGGCAGGAGGCTTAAGTTAGTGTTGATGCTGGCATTATTGCTCAACGTGAGAATTGGCGCACTGCCAATGTCCGTGACGAAACCATTGGTCTTGATGGCGTTCAACCGGTAAGTCCCCGGCGGGGCCTTGATGGTGTAATTGCCGGAACTATTCGCCACTGCTGCCGCCTGCGGGTTAAAGTTATTTCCCGGAGCGGACAAAACGACCATGGCGTAGGGCACGATGGTGCTGGTGCCGTTGCTGACGACCGTGCCGGTGAAGGACTGGGCAAAGGGAAAATTGGTCACGGCCAATAGATTGGTGACGGGCGTGAAGCTGTTTGACGGACTGGAAAGTTTGAACAGGTATTGGCCCACCGCCAATTGCTCGAAACCTTCTCCGACGGGATTAAGTTGGGCGGTAACGGCGCCGCTGGCCGGATTCAAATCGCCCGGAATATTGATATTGGTAATGGTCGCAATGACGGGCGGGCCTTGGCCATCGGTAAGTTGAAACTGCTGCACCAGCAAATCACCGGAGTCAATCACGCCATTGGAATTGAGATCGAGGAACTTCTGAACCACCACCGTGTCGCCGGCGTTCAGGCCGTTAATATAAAGTGTAATGGTTCCCGTGTAGGTGTTGCTGACCGACGCGGGTATGTTTGTAAAAGTAGCCGTGGTCGCGCGCGCGGATTGGAATGGATACGAGGCCAGATACATGATTGCCAGAGCGAGGCTGGTTTGGAAGAGATTGCGGAATTGATTCATAATAACACTTCTTCTGATTTGTTGAATTGATTCAACCGGGTGCAACTTTCCTGGAACTTCGTGCCACGTTACCGGAAACCGGGCTAAACTCAATGATATTCTTGAGAGAGTGATTCAACCGGGATGCTCCAGGGCGTTTTGAAATAATCTTCACTCTAAAACTTTTTGCAATTTTTGCCCGCCTATTCCAATCTACTCGCATGACACAACCGCTCGCGCTGGTTTTATATGAAAGACTCCTGCCCGGCACCCAGGTGGTGAACCGGCTCCAGGACCTGGGCTATCGCGTCCTGACGGTCAACGGCCTCGAACCGCTCATCGAGAGCGCGACGCGCGAAAAACCCATGCTCGTTGTGGCGGATCTCGTTGCGAGGCGGATCAATGTGACCGAGGCTATTTCCAAATTGCGCCTTGATCCCGCCACCAGTCATATTCCGGTGATTGCCTTTGCCGATGAAAAGAACGCCCAACTGCAAGCCGCCGCCCGCGATGCCGGCGCCACGCTGGTGGTGAACGAAGCCGCCGTTGTCACGCATTTGGAACAGTTCCTCGAACAAGCCCTCAGCCTGGACTGAACGCTCCTTCAGGTATCCGACTTTAAACTTTGAACCTTTAACTTTAAACTCATCACTATGTCGCTTCCCACAATTAAACTGAATCAAGGCATACATGTGCTGCATTTGTTTTATCGCGTGGATCGCCTTCGCTGGAATGCATTGGGCGCCGGCGAATCCACGCAAGCTCTCGCGAGATTGGAAAAGCTGTGCGCCGCGAATGCCAATCCCAGCCATCCGCGCGTGGTCACGTTCGCCAACGTCAGCGGCAAGGCCGACCTCGTCTTCATGCTGCAAACCGCCGAGCTGGGCCACATTGCCCAACTGCACCGCGATCTGGAGGCAGGTTTCGCCCCCGGCGCGCTGTCTCTCGTTTTCAGTTATCTCAGTGTGACCGAATTGAGCGAATACATGCCCACCGAGGAGGAGAGCCGCCAGATGCTGATTCAACAGGAAAAGCTTTCCGCCGACAGCGAGGCTTTCATAACCCGCATGGCTGAGTCCAACAAACGGCGGGCCGACTATGAGCATTACCGTCTCTTTCCCGAATTGCCGGATTGGGAGGTCATGGGCTTCTATCCCATGAGCAAACGCCGCAACGCCGCGGACAATTGGTATAGTCTGGACTTCGACACCCGCAAAAAACTCATGGGCGGCCATGCCCGCGTGGGCCGCAAATTCGCCGGGCGCGTCTCGCAGCTTATCACCGGTTCCACCGGCCTGGATGGCTGGGAATGGGGCGTCACCCTCATGGCGCATCAGGTGGATGCCTTGAAGGAGATAGTCTATGAAATGCGGTTCGATGAAGTTACCGCGCGTTACGGTGAGTTTGGGCCGTTCTACGTCAATCTGCGCCTCGCTCCCCCCGCGCTCTGGCGGCACCTTCACCTTTGAAAACGGTCGTAGCATCAGAAATTTTCTTGGATAATTATTATAAACTAATTCTTGACCTAGCCACGAAAGATTCTAATATTGGATCAAATTTGAGTCGGATATGGGCGAAAACAAGTGAATTTTTGGGACACAAGCTGCACGCACAGCATGTGTCCTTTTTGCTTTTTAGCTCCCTGCTCAAGCATCTCAGGAGACACATATGGCAAGCGGTAAAGTCAAATGGTTCGATAACAAGAAGGGGTTCGGTTTCATCGCTCAAGACTCCGGTCAGGACGTGTTTGTTCATCACACCTCCATCATCGGCGCCGGCTTCAAAACCTTGAATGAAGGCGAAGAAGTGAGCTTTGAGGTGGTCACCAGTGACAAGGGGCCTAAAGCCCAGAACGTCCAGCGGGTTCAAAGCTAAACCCGCTCCTTCATCAACACTAAAGAGCCTCCCGCCAATGGCTGGAGGCTTTTTTATTCGCCTGCCGTCCGCGCATGAATTAAGGTGTCCCATGTTAGAACCGTTCCTCGAGCCGGTGACCAGCCTGTACGTGCATGTCCCTTTCTGCGCCCAGAAATGCAGTTATTGCGCCTTCTATTCCGAGGCGTCCAATGGCGAACTGGTCAATCGCTACGTCCAGTCTTTGATCCGCGAATTTGAGCTCGTCGCGCACGACTTGCGACCGCGAACCATCTTCTTCGGCGGTGGCACTCCTTCGCTCCTCACTCTGCGTCAATGGGAACAAATTCTGAAGACGATGCAGCGCCTGCGTCTCACCAATGCCGAGGAATGGACCGTCGAATGCAACCCCGCCACCGTCTCCCTTGACAAAGCCCGCCTCCTCCGCGACCACGGCGTCAACCGCGTTTCCATGGGCGTGCAATCCCTGAATGAAGCCTTGCTGGACCGCCTGGGACGCATCCACAGCCGCGACATGGTTTTCAAGTCCTACGACATCCTCCGCGCCGCCGGTTTTGAAAACATCAATCTCGACCTCATGTTCGCCATTCCCGGCCAGACCTTGGAAATCTGGCGCGAAACCCTGATCGAAGCCCTTGCCCTCGGCAGCGAACATCTCTCCAGTTACGAAGTCATCTACGAAGACGACACCCCGCTTTACGCGCAAATGAAGGCCGGCGAATTTGACGTGGACGAAGACCTCGCCTGCGCCATGTATGAGGAACTGGTCACTCAAGCCACCCACGCAGGCATTGACCAATACGAAATCGCCAATTTCGCAAAGTCCGATTCCGCACTCCGCGCTCCGCGCTCCGCGCTTCCCACCCGGGCTTGCCAGCACAATGTGAATTATTGGCGCGGCGGTTCCTTCTACGGACTCGGGCCGAGCGCCACCGGTTACGTTCGCGGCGTCCGCGCCAAGAATTGGTCCAACACCCAGCTCTACTGCGAGCAATTGGAGCAAGGCCGTCGCGCCATCGAATCCCGCGAGGAATTGACCCCGCGCGCCCGCGCCGGGGAGATCGCCGCCTTTGGATTGCGCATGAATATCGGCTGGCCCTTCGAGCAATTTCAGCAAGTCACCGGCTGGGACCTTCGCCGCGAATGGTCCCGCGAGATCAAGCAATTGGAAACCCAAGGCTGGGGCCGGTCGGATGCCGAGCGCTTCCAACTCACCCCCGCCGGTCTCCGCTTCGCCGACACCGCAGCCGAACTTTTCCTGCGCTGATCCCCATCGCAGGCCCAGCGGTCGCAAACGCAATGTGGCTGAAGTCATTTCTCCCTCTCCTCGGATGAGAGAATTCCCCGAAAGATTTTGCGCATTGATGACGTGAGACCGCGATCTCTTCTCCCTTTCCGTTCCCTCCGAGGGAGGGGTGAGGTGAGGGTGCGGTTTGGTCCGGTCCTGAAATAGGTTGTCAGGTATGACAACCAAAACGAGCGAGAGACGAGTAGAGATTCGGTATAGCGAGGCCTTCAAAATGGAGGTGGTGAGGGAACTGGAAGAGGGTGGACTTGCCTTTGA
>Ga0182013_10004127_pt1 | contig 17639 bp, 12 predicted proteins | sample 612S2MmetaG_FD_120487 | JGI IMG/M metagenome (GOLD analysis project Ga0182013, IMG submission 120487) | Permafrost microbial communities from Stordalen Mire, Sweden - 612S2M metaG | ecosystem: Environmental > Terrestrial > Soil > Wetlands > Permafrost | place: Sweden: Stordalen | collected...
GGGGATTTTAGGACCCTCTCAATTGCTCTAAGTTGTTGATTTTATTTGGTGGACGCGGTAGGAATCGAACCTACAACCTGTCGGTTAAGAGCCGAATGCTCTGCCAGTTGAGCTACGCGTCCAGATTTTGGAAGAAAACCGCGCAGCGCGGGGATTTGCGAGCGGTTTACGCGGGAAAAACCTTGCCCGCGCCTTAAAGAATATAGCACAAATCCCATGTGAACTCCAAAGCAGACGACCGGCGTGGGCTGGCCGTAAAGTCTCGGTTTTCCAGTTGAATTCATCAGATGTGCCGAGGATGGAGGCGAAATATTCTACCCTCTCAGCGCATTCGCACTTTGGATTGGAGAGAAGTCTTGGGCCTTCATGTTTGAGCGTGGACCGGCGCAAGCTCTATAGCCAGGCGCATCGCCTCCAGCATGCTGCGCTCATCGGCCTTTCCGGTTCCGGCAATATCGAATGCGGTTCCATGATCGACCGAGGTGCGAATAACAGGAAGGCCAATTGTAATGTTGACCCCGGATTCCAATCCCAAAGCCTTGACCGGCCCGTGTCCCTGGTCATGATACATGGCTACCACAAGATCGAAGTCGCCGCGCTGGGCACGGAAAAACAGCGTATCGGCAGGCAAGGGACCCTCGACGCTCCATCCCTTCTTTCTGCAGGCCACAATGGCCGGAGCTATCTTTGTCTCCTCCTCGCCATATCCGAACAAGCCATTTTCTCCGGCGTGCGGATTGATGCCACAGACCGCAATCCTAGGATCGGCAATTCCTGCGCTTACAAGGGCTGAATGACCGCGTGCGATGGTGCGCTCCACGAGTCCCGGCTCGATTTTGGCGATCGCGTCGATCAAGCCGATATGCGTAGTTACGTGGATGACCCTCATTTTGGGCGTGCTCAGCATCATTGAAACTTCTTTTGTGCCGGTAAGGCTGGCAAGCAACTCGGTATGGCCTGGAAAGTGATGTCCGCCTGCCTGAAGCGCTTCCTTGTTTAGCGGCGCCGTGCAGATGGCCGCGACTTCTTGGTTCATCGCAAGTTTCGCGGCCACTTCCACGTAGCGATATGCCGCATCTCCGGCAACCGCGGAAAGCTTGCCCCAGGGAAGGTCTTTTGGGATCAGCCTAAGATCGATGCAATCCACGATGCCTTGCTGAAACATGGCTTTGTCCCCTTCATCAGCGTTAAAGCCGCGCACGTGGAGTGAGCTTCGAACAATGCGGCCGGCTTCTCTTAGACGATCAGCATCGCCGATCACCAGCGGCCGGCACTGTGCGTAGAGTTCGGAGTGAGCAAGACTCTTCATGATCACTTCGGGACCGACCCCGGCGGCGTCTCCCATGGTCATGGCGATAATCGGCCGATCGTTCATTTGAGTCCTTTGCATTGGGGTTCTTTGCTCATACCAGGACGCGAGGGCCCTCCGTGATCAAGCGTGTGAAGAAACTCCAGGCAGCGCAGCAATGATTCGGGGCCGCCAAAGCCGCCGGCTTTGGTGAGGACCGGCAACTCTCTGTTCCAACCTGATGTTACAGAGAAGGGCAGTCCTGCTTCCACTTGGCCGATGAGTTGCAGTCTGGTTATGCCCCAGGCTTGGAATACGGCGCGCGCGGTTTCGCCGCCGGTAACGACAAGCGCCCCAACTACATCTGCGAAGGGCGTCGCAATTGCAGCCAGAGCGGCGATGAGCGACCGTCCGATTGAGATATCAAGCTGAACCGCTGGATCCAGGAAAACTGCAACATCGCTTCCCGTATCGAGAGCCCATTCAATCTCTAGCTCATACGCGCTGCGTTCTTGCGATTGCTCACTGGCCATTAGGACTTTGGGCGAGATCCTCACCACAACTGTATCGGACCTGGATCCCAGTACCTCAACCTGTTCGCGTGAGACCGCCGAGCCACTGCCAACGACAAAGAGCGCCGGCCCCCTTGCCGAAGGCTGAGTTGATCGAGTCGCCGATGCGCGAGACAGTCCAGCTACGGGCGGCAGGTGCCGGGCCAGTCCTGCCGAACCAGCCCACACAGTTTTGCACCCAAGAACCATTGAAGACTCGGCGATCCTACGCAAGTCATCCTCTGTCTCTGCGTCGCACAGCAGCACATCGGCAAACTGCGCATTCGATTGCATCGCTTTGCATAAAGCGAGGCTGTCGCCACGGATCAAGTCTAACGCAAGCAACTCGGTTCGCAGGCACGATGCGCGCAAGATAGCGGCAATGTCAGACCGGGCAGGCGAGGGATGATCCAGTAGTTGTAGAGATTCCTCCAGAGTTTTGCCGTTAATCAATTGCCGTCCGCCCAAGGTGGTTCGGCCAACGGCAGGAAAAGCCGGCGCCAGGACAACGACAATCCGTTCCTCTGCGTCTGCAAATGTGCGGCGCGTCGCAAGGGTAGCTGCCAGTTCCTCACCGACATTGCCACGCAACGTGGAGTCGAGCTTCTTATAGAGGAGCATGCCCTCGTGATGGAGATATTTTCTTAGGAGCCGTACTGTCTCCAATGCGGCTTGGTTCGGTGCCAGGCGACGTGTGTCACCGTCAATCGACAACGCATCGGCACTTACTTCATTCGCGGAGTCGCCGAGGACCACCAATGTGTGCAGACCGTGACCGGCGCAGGCCACTCCGCAGTCGGCGGCTCCGGTCAGATCATCCGCGAGGATAAGCATCTGGGCCATCTACACTCCTTGTTTCAAGTGCATTTGCTGGGCTCGGCCGCGTGCGGCGATCCCACCAGGCAACAAGCGGAGGCACCAGAAATGCAGTCACGATGACGCAGGAGGCAACCAACACGGTGGCGGGACCAGCCGCCGCAGCATACCGATGGTCCGCCGCGGCAACGAGCGCCGGGACCGCCGCAGCATTTCCTGCTGTGGTTGCGGCGGCCATTCCGGCAACTCCTGTTCCACCCGTCAGGCGATCGGCGACGATTAGAGATAGTCCCGAAATCGCGATAACTGCGATGCCCAGGACGAAGCCAATCAGTCCCGCCTCCCAAATGCGTTTTAGATTAAGCGACGCCCCGAGCCCGAATGCAAAAAAAGGAATTAGCGCCGGCGCGGCTTTGCCCAAGAAGATCTTAAGCTCCTGATCGAGATTGCCGAGCGCGATGCCCACAAAGAGCGGAAGGATTGCCCCCACCAGAGTTTGCCACGGAAAGCTGGATAATCCGGCCACGCCTAACGTGATCATGGTAAAGAACGGCCCTGATTCCAGTGCCATAACACAGTAGGCGCCGGCATCTTCAGGGCGTCCGTAATGTTCCATAAGTGCCATGTAGAGGCCGCCGTTCGTGTCGTTGAAAGCTGCCACTACGGCCAGTGTCGATACTCCCGCCAGCCAACCGCCCGAAATGGGCAATGCACCAATCAAGTGCCCCAGAACGTACCCGATCGCGATGCCAATTCCCACCTTGCTCGCCATCAGAACGCCACCTCGCCGCAACATCACTGGCAGAGCGCGCACCGAAATCGTACTCCCCAGGCAGACGAAGAACACCGCAATGATGGGAATTGAGCCGGTAAAAAGCGACCCTGTAAACGACCCGAAAACTTCAGCAGTGCGCGGAGCAAATGTGGTGATAAGAGCCCCACACGCGAGCGGCACAACCATCATCCCGCCGGGAATTCTCTCAATTGTTTGCTTGATCCTGATGGCCGTCTCCATGCCGCAAAGCTGCAATTCCGTCTCAATTGCAGCGTCCGTGGAAGTGTAGCAGCGCGCATGCCAGTCATGTAATGTCCCAGCCGAAAAATGCTGACACGCAATTGAGCCTTGCGTGTATCATGCCGGCTGAAGTGCAGGCTCCGCGCGAGCGGGCTTCTCTTGAGATGCCATAAAGTCACCAACGTGGTTGACTATGATCACGTCTTCTGCCGAAATGACAGCTTCGCCCCGGACGTTGTTCCGGCCCGGATTGAGTAGAATACTCAGAGCGCAAAGGCCGGAACAGATCTCGGCGCGGATTGCAGAGTCGTTTTCTCCGGTGCCTCCGGTGAAGACCAGCATGTGCAGTCCTCCTGGCTCGGCAAAGAAGCTGCCGGTCCATTTGGCGATGGCCCAGTTAAACTTGTCCGCTGCCATCCTCGCTTTGGTGTTGTCCGCGCTGATGGCGCTGCGCAAGTCTCGCATGTCGTTGGAGAACGCGCTCATTCCCAGCAGGCAAGCCTTCTTGTTGGCCATAGCTTCCAGCTGATTTGCAGCTTCAACCGCGCTTGGGGTATTCTCAGCAATCTTACGCAGAATGAACAGGAGTACACCAGGATCGAGATCGACGGCGCGCGTGTTCGTGGAGTCAGGAGACTCCTGGCATCGCGTTGGAGTAGGTTTCCAGGAGTTCGCGCGCGGCGCGGAATGATGTGGTGCGTCCCTCAATGACTTCCCGTTCAAGCGCCTCCATGCGTTTCCTGATGGCAGGATGCGCTTCAAACCGCTGCTTCAATCCGTCACGGATGATCTCCTGCATCCATTTCTGTGTCTGGTTGCGCCGCGCACGGTCGAACCAGCCATTGGCCTTGGTCATCGCGGTATATTCCAGAACGCAATTCCAAAGATCGGCAATGCCTTTGCAGGTCTGTGTTGAGCAGGTGAGCGCTCTCGGGGTCCATCCTGATTGAGAGTTAGGGAAGTAATGGAGAGCATTTTGGGCTTCGGATCGGGCTCTCTCTGCAGCTTTGAGGTTTGTCCCATCGGCTTTGTTGACCGCAACAATGTCAGCCTGCTCCATAACGCCGCGTTTCATGCCCTGCAATTCATCACCGGCTCCAGCCAAAGTGATGAGAAGAAAGAAATCTACCATGTCATGAACGGCGGTTTCCGATTGCCCCACGCCGACTGTTTCGACGAGGATGTTCCGATATCCGGCGGCCTCGCAGAGCAGCATCGCCTCGCGTGTGCGCTGTGCGACTCCTCCCAGAGACCCGCGTGACGGTGAGGGGCGGATGAACGCCATATCGCTGGAAGCGAGAGAGTTCATGCGTGTCTTGTCGCCGAGGATGCTTCCGCCGGAGATCTGGCTGCTGGGATCGATCGCTAGCACGGCGACCTTTTGGCCATATTGGCTGATCAAGTAAGTACCCAAGACTTCAATCACGCTGCTCTTGCCCGCACCGGGAACGCCGGTGATCCCAACGCGAATGGAGTTACCACCCTGGGGAAGACAGGCCTCAATGATCTGCTCGGCCAACTTTCGGTCAGCATCGCGAGAGCTCTCGATCAGGGTGATGGCCTGCGCAAGGACGGCGCGGTCGCTGCGCAAAATACCGTCTATGAATTGTTGGGGCAGCAGGGAACGGCGGCGACTCGGACATCGCGGCGGCTCGGGTGCGATGCAACCCGCGCGAACATCTAATGCGCTGTGGGCGGGGTCAGCCAACTCAGGAACTTCCTCCTACCGGGCAACATCTCAGGGTCTCGATAATCTTCTGTGCCGCCACCGGAATCACTGTACCCGGCCCGAAAATGCCGGCCACACCGGCGCTGTAGAGGAATTCATAGTCCTGTGGTGGGATGACCCCACCAACAACTACAAGAATGTCGTCCCGATTGAGGTTGCGAAGCTCGGCGATCAACTGCGGAACAAGTGTCTTGTGCCCCGCGGCAAGGGAAGACACGCCGACGACGTGCACGTCGTTTTCAATTGCATGGCGGGCGACTTCACGAGGTGTTTGGAACAAAGGGCCGATATCGACGTCGAAGCCGATATCCGCGAATGCGGTTGCGATTACCTTCGCGCCGCGGTCGTGGCCATCCTGTCCCATTTTGGCAACGAGAATTCGGGGGCGCCGTCCTTCCGTCTTCTCAAACTCCGCAACCATGCGTTCGGCCTTCTTGAATTCTTCATCCTTGCCACTCTCGGCCGAATAGACGCCGGAGATTGTGCGCGTAGTGGCCTGGTACCGGCCCCACACGTTTTCGAGTGCAGTGGAAATCTCACCAAGCGTTGCGAGTTTGCGGGCAGCGTCGACCGCGCACTCCAGCAGATTTCCCTCGCCGGCGTCGGCGCACTTTTCGAGCTGTTGGAGGGACTGGCGCACGGCACCGTCGTCTCGTCCACGCTTCAATTGGGCAAGACGATTCAATTGCGACTCGCGCACCGCGTCGTTATCAATATCGAGGACTGGGACAAGTGTTTCTTCCGGAGATGAATAGGCGTTTAGGCCAACAATCACGTCGACACCAGAGTCGATGCGGGCTTGCCTGCGGGCCGCTGCCTCTTCAATGCGCATCTTGGGAACGCCGGTTTCAATTGCCTTTGTCATGCCGCCGAGCGCTTCCACTTCTTCGATCAACTCCCACGCTGAGTGCATTAGTTCGTGCGTCAGCCGTTCGACATAGTAAGAGCCGGCCCACGGATCGACGATGCGCCTGATGTCAGTTTCTTCTTGCAGGTAGATTTGAGTGTTACGGGCGATGCGGGCGGAGAAATCGGTAGGCAGGGCGAGGGCTTCATCGAGTGCGTTGGTGTGGAGAGATTGCGTGTGCCCGAAGGCCGCTGCCAGCGCCTCAATGCAGGTACGAACAACATTGTTGAAGGGGTCCTGCGCAGTAAGGCTCCATCCGGATGTCTGCGAGTGGGTCCGCAAGGCCAGCGATTTCGGATTCTTTGGATTGAAGGTTCTTACGAGCTTTGCCCATAACATGCGTGCGGCGCGCATTTTGGCGATCTCCATGAAATGGTTCATGCCAATGCCCCAGAAGAAGGAGATGCGCGGCGCAAAGGTATCCACGTCCATGCCAGCTTCTACGCCTGTACGCAGATACTCAAGGCCGTCGGCAAGGGTGTAAGCGAGTTCGATATCAGCCGTGGCTCCAGCTTCCTGCATATGATAACCGCTCACGCTGATGCAGTTGAACCTCGGCATTTTGGCCGCGCAATAGCGAAAGATGTCGCCGACAATCCGCATGGAACCTGCCGGTGGATAGATATAGGTATTGCGAACCATAAACTCTTTAAGGATGTCGTTCTGAATGGTCCCGCTCAACTTTTCTGGAGCGACGCCCTGCTCTTCAGCGGCGACAATATAGAACGCCATGATGGGAAGCACGGCACCGTTCATGGTCATCGATACCGACATTTGATCGAGTGGAATCTGATCGAACAATATCTTCATGTCGAGGACGGAATCGATGGCGACGCCAGCTTTGCCCACATCTCCATTTACGCGTTCGTGGTCGGAGTCATATCCGCGATGCGTGGCTAGATCAAACGCAACCGAGAGTCCGCGTTGACCTGCGGCGAGATTGCGACGGTAAAACGCATTGGATGCTTCTGCGGTGGAGAAGCCTGCGTATTGCCGAATCGTCCATGGTTGCATCACATACATGGTGCTGTAAGGACCGCGGAGATAGGGAGGGATCCCGGCAGCGTAATTCAGATGTTCGAGCCCCTTGAGGTCATCCGGGGTATAGAGGCTCTTGACTGCAATGTGCTCAGGAGAGAGCCACTCGCTGGTCTCTTGAGCATCCGCCTTTTTTACTGCGGGCCTGTAGTCGATTTTTGAAAAGTCTGGACGCATTGCTAGGCCTCTATCCCTAGCTTGTGCTGCCAGGTAGCTAGAACTTCGATAGGATTGCTTTTGATGTGGATGAAATCGGCTATGCCTGCGGCTCGAAGCTGCTCTGTACATTCTGGATTGCCTGCAACGATCACAGGGGTCGTGCGCCCGAGTGATTTCTGCTTGAGCGCCAGTTCCTTGGCAAGGGCGAGGTATTCTGGGTCGGAGCTGCAGAGGACGATAAGGTCCGTGTCAGTGGCGGCGACTTCATCGGTATTGGAAAATAGTCGAGTTACGATGCTGAAACCGGCACATGCGAAGAAACTGAAGGCGAATGCGGACCGCGCGGACCGCATCTTCACATCACCGAATTCGGCAAGCAGAACCCGCGGCAGCATGCCGGTGTTTGCCGCATAGCGTTCAGAACGAAGACGAAGAGATTCGTAACTACACGCGCCGCGCCGTTCACCTGCGAGCCTTATCGGTTCGATGCGATGCAGGGCGTTCTCGGAAGGATCGGCGTATTGATTGGTCCCGGTAAAGACGCGGCGGCGGGACGCGACCGCCTCTTCCCTTTTCACTAGCAAACGTTGCAGAGTTATTGCGAGTTTTCCTTCGGCTTCAGCCTTTCGATAGCCGCCCTGCGATTCGATCCGCTGCATTGCCCGCCAACCTTCCCGAGCAATGAAATCGGTGAAGAATTCAAGGCAATAAGACCCCGCGGCTGGGTCTGCGACGTGAGAAAGCAATGCTTCCCTCTTGAGGATGATTTGCGTATTCCTGGCAAGTCGGCGGCTGGCCTCATCGGGTGTCTTGTAGCACTCGTCGAAGGCCGCGACTGAAATGGAGTCTGCGCCGCCGAGGACAGCTGACATGGCCTCGGTGGTCCCGCGCAGAATGTTGACATGGGGATCGTAAATGGTCTTGTTCCAGCGCGAAGTGCGAGCATGAATGCGGACGGGCGCAATCTGCGCCCTGCAGCCAAAGCTCTCGACGGCGCTGGCCCACAGAATGCGGAATGCTCGCAGTTTGGCAATCTGGAAAAGGTAGCTTGCGCCAATTGCAAAGGAGAATTCGATTGAAGCCGCCGCACGATCAACATCGCCGTCGCGTGATTGCATCTCAGCGAGAAAGTCAATGCCGGCGGCAAGGGTGAAGCCAACCTCTTCAACGGCGGTCGCTCCGGACTCCTCAAACTGCGAACCAACAATTGTGAATGGAACGAATCCGGGTGGAATACGCTGTATGGCTTGTGCAGCGAATTCCGGATTTGTGAGCGGGTCCCAACCGGTGGATACCAATGCCGAGTCCTTGCGATTTTCAAATCGACTGATTAGAAGGCGAATGAGTGGCTCGCCGGCGTTCTGGAAGTGCGTGGGAATCTCCTGCAAGTTGGCCAAAACCAGTCCCAGGTCGGAGGCGTTCTTGACCACGACGTTGAGGAACGCAATTTCTTCAGCCCCGGCGGCGATAGCATGGAGCGCGACGCGATTTGCCTGCTCGGGATCAGTGGCGTCGATCTCTTCGCGAATGCGCCAGTCACCGGGAAGCCGGGCATTTCGAATATGCGTCAGGCTCCGGGCAGGCACATCAAAGAATTCAAGTTTGGCAAGGTCTTCCGCGCGGTAGTAAGGTCTTACCGAGAGGCCTTCCGGAGTTTGCCAAATCAGCTTCCTACCGTAGTCGGCTCCCTTAAGATCCCTCGCGATTGCCTCTTCCCACGTTTGCGTGCTCACTGGAGGGAACTCCTGGAGCAGATTTTCAGTTGCCATTTCTCTTCACTTACTTTCAGGGTCTTCAACAATTTCAATCAGAAACCCAAAGGGATTTTCGGCTCTCGATTTGGGATGAACGAAGAAGACCGTTGTCCCTCTGGAGCCTTTTCGCGGCGCCTTGTCGATAATCTGAAACCCGCTTGCCTGCATGGCGTCGAATGCCTGCTTCGCGCTTTCCACCCGAAAGGCAACATGGGCAAGACCACCGCGGCCTCCATTCCGCTCAATCAGCTTTTGGACCGGCGATTCGGAGGTCAAAGGCTCAAGTAACTGAATCAAGTTGGGTCCGTCTCCGATCTGGAGCAACGCCTCGCGCACCTGGTCGCCGCCCAATACCTCTTCGCGATGAATCTCCTTGAAGCCGATCATTGTATAGGCCTTTATCTGGCCATCCAGCTCGCCCTGTTTCACAGCAATTGCAATATGGTCAACGAACTTGATTCCTGGAACAGCCTCTAAACCTTCCTGCACGCTACTCACTCGATTCCCCCTCAACAAGAAACTGCGCCAACCCAGCGCCTGTTTCGCCGATAACTAGTCCAACTCAATGAGAACCTGATGCAGCTTCACCGGATCGCCAGGCGCGACGTTCACGCTCTTCACTTTTCCGGCGTGGTGGGCTGCGATGCTGGTTTCCATCTTCATGGCTTCGAGCACAATGATCGCGTCGTTGGGCTCAACCTGCTGACCAGGTTTCACGTTTACCTTGATGACCAGACCGGTTACCGGACTGCAGTATTGTTTCTCGGCCGCACTTGTCAAAATTGTTGTCTGTGCAGGAACGTACGCGCCGGGCGCCGGTGCAGGCTGCGAGGTTGCGGGAGACGAGACCTCTGGCGCAAAGCCTGGTTGACCTTCGGCTTCATCCATAACCTCAACTTCAGCCTCGTAAGTCTTTCCGTCGATCTTTATCTGAAGCTTCAAGTTTCCGGTTCCTTTCCTCGTTCTATCGGATAGATCTTCCGATCGGCTTATCGCTTCGGTCGGATGTTATGGGAGGCTTGAACAAATGCACGTCCCTGGCGCGTCCAACGACTCACCGATTCGCGAGGGGGATGCAGCGCGTCAAAGGAGCGAATTCGGAGATCTGCACCAAGGAATGCGGTGGCTGCTGCGGCAATCACCGCCAGGATTTCAGGTGAGATCTCCTCATTCCCTGTTGCAATTGGCCCTATCGAAACCACGGATTTCGCGCTCAATTCCACGTGCAGTTCCTTTTCAAAGCGGAATCAATCCATGCTTCTTCTGCGGACGGAGTTCCCGCTTGGTGTGCAAGGATTCAAGGGCTTCGGCCAGGTACTTCCTGGTCTCGGCGGGTTCAATGATGTCATCCACAAGTCGCCTGCCGGCGGCGACATAGGGGTTGGCAAACGTGTCTCGATAGGCGTTAACCAGTTCCTTGCGGCGACCTTCTTTGTCTGCCGCGGAGTCCATTTCACGCCGGAACACGATTTCGGCAGCGCCTTCGGCGCCCATGACGGCAATTTCAGCCGTGGGCCAAGCTACAACTCGATCTGCGCCCAGGCCTTTGGAACACATCGCGATATATGCTCCGCCATAGGCCTTCCGCAATACGACAGTGATCTTGGGGACGGTGGATGCTGAATATGCAAAGAGCAACTTGGCCCCATGACGAATGATTCCGCCACGCTCCTGCTCGACACCAGGGAGAAAACCGGGCACGTCAACAAAGGTGAGGAGCGGAATGCTGAATGCATTGCAGAAGCGGACGAAACGCGCGGACTTGTCTGAGGCATCGATGTCGAGCGCTCCGGCGAGAACACAGGGCTGGTTGGCGACAATCCCCACGGGCCGGCCCTGAAGACGACCAAAACCAATCACGATGTTCGCCGCGAATCCCGGCTGGATCTCGAGAAAATCCTGGTTATCCACAACCCGAGAAAGCACGTCCCGAACGTCATAGGCGATCTTGGGATCGGCGGGAACCGCGTTGTTCATTTCCGAATCGAACCTGATCTTCGAATGGAAAGGCATCCGGGGTGGATCTTCGAGATTGTTTGAAGGCATGAAGCTGAGCAGCCGCCGGCAGAGTTGAATTGCCTCGTCATCATTCTGGGCGATCAGATGCACGACGCCCGAGTTGTTCATTTGCGACTGAGGACCACCAAGCTCCTCTGCGCTGACTACTTCGCCGGTAACTTGCTTGATTACCGAGGGCCCGGTGATGAACATACGGCCTTGTTGGGTTTGGATCACGAAGTCAGTGAGCGCCGGGCTGTAGGCCGCGCCTCCTGCACATGGGCCGCAAATCAGAGAGATCTGGGGCACCGTGCCAGAGAGCATTACGTTGTTGTAGAAAACCCGGGCATAGCCGGCCAGACTGTCGATGCCTTCCTGTACGCGTGCGCCGCCGGAATCATTGATAAAGATGAAGGGGCTGCCAGTCTTAAGTGACATGCTCATCATGTCGGCGACCTTGTTGCTGTGGGTTTCTCCGGCGGCTCCGCCCGCTACCGTGAAGTCCTGGCTGGCCAGATGGACGAGCCGGCCATCGATGGTTGCGCATCCGGTCACGACACCATCGGCAGGCAGTTCCTTGTCGGCCATTCCGAAATAGGTAGCGCGATGACGGGCAAAAAGCCCAATCTCCTCGAAGCTTTCCTTATCGACAAGCTTTGCCACCCGCTCCCGGGCCGACAGCTTGCCGGAATCGTGCTGCTTCTGGATGCGCTCTTTGCCGCCGCCGAGTTCGAGCTCGGCACGCTTTGCACGAAGGGCGGAGATCTTGTCCGCCATGGTTGCTGTCTTCGGACTTTCGGCCTGGGTTGCCATTCCTGCTCCCGAGGTAGTCGATTCCTTGAGGGGTCTCACGCCAGAAGATTGAAACTGGCAGGGATAAAATCCCTCTCATCGATGTGAATTCTAACCTCCCGGAAACACGTTTAGATGTGATTGGACTCACGTACCAACCGGTTGACGGTTAGCCAGCCAGAGGAACATTGGAGGCGTCCAGGGCATCTCTCCAGCCTGTCGCTTGAACATTGTAAACAAATGGCTTACCGAGAGAAACAGTGGAGTGGTCTTCATTAAAGACTGGCAATTGAGTTTTAACTTGCGAGCGCCTAAACGAAGAAAGGGATTATTGTTTCACTCCATTCTTGCCGGTTGCTCCCAGATACCACCTTTGAGGTACGCGGGTAGTACCTTCGTGTCAGGAAACACGTTTTTGTGGTATTTGGATTTCTCTGATGGTGCTGATAATTAGGTTACTTGTGTGTAGCGGCGAAATCTGGGGACTGACATCAATAAAGAACTCCCGCTGGGGTGCCCTGTGTTCCGGAAAGGTCTAGCTCTCATCGGAATTCCCCTTGTTGCGACCTTTTGCCTGTCCGGATGCGGGGGTAAGGTCAGCAGTTCAGCAAGCTCCAGCAGTTCTGGGCCCACAAGCGTATCGATTGCAGCACCTTCCTCGTCCGTGGACGGCACCGATTCGATTACCCTGACCGCGACAGTAGCAAACGACAACGACGCCGAAGGCGTTACCTGGAGCTTGAACGGCGTCGGAACGCTCACCAACAAGACGACTACTTCTGTAACTTATACTGCGCCCGCCGCGACGTCCACAGCCCAGCAGACGATCATGACGGCAGTCTCCATAAAGGAGACTACTAAGTACTCGACCACCACGCTCACAATTCCTCCACTAGCGGCGATTACAACGCCGAGCAGCGCTCTGGTATTTAGCGTTGGAACGTCTTTTTCGATTCAACTTACCGGCAGTGGCGGCATCTCCCCATATACGTGGACGGTGGCCTCAGGCTATACGCTACCAGCGGGGCTGAGTCTTTCCACGGCAGGAGTGCTTTCCGGCACGCCACTGGCATCGGCAAACGGGACCACGAACGTGGCCTTCCAGATGAAGGACGCCGGCACACCGAACGCGCTTTCCGCCAGCCGTGTGTTGGGTATCTCAATCGCCGCCGCACCCCCGATCCTTTTTGCTGGAACGATGCCGGCCGCTTCAAATGTTGACCAGGTATATGCGGGTAGTGCGGCAGCCAGCGGTGGCGCAGGCGCGCTGACATATTCCCTGAATAGTGGCGCCTTGCCGAACGGGCTCAGCCTGAACGCAGCCGACGGTTCACTTACCGGCACAACCACAATGGGGGGTACCTACAACTTCGCCATCAAAGCTGCCGACACCTTTGGGGACTCGGCGACTCACGCGTATCAGATCGTCGTCACCGCTCCGCTGCTAACGATCACGCCAGGACCTGAGAGCCTACCTTTTGCGGTCACCGGACAGGCATATTCACAGACGCTTACCGTCACGGGCGGTACCGGGGCCGGATATGTGTGGACGGTTTCTGGCTTGTCCAACGGCTTCACTTCCTCGAGCAGCGGCGCAACCGTGACGATCAATGGACCGGCGACCACATCGGGCACGGTCAACTTTACCGCAATGGCGAAGGATAGCGCGGGGAACGGCTCAAGCATAATCTCGTACAGCATTCAAGTTTACAGTCCGGTCACTCTGCCACCGACCATTCCGGCGACGCTGGCTTCAGTGGCCACCTTCAACGTGCCATATAGCGGAACAGTCGTGGCAAGCGGCGGCAGCGGAAATTACGCATGGACCATTCAAGGCCAGGCGAAGGGGCTGAGCACCTCAGCGAGCAGCGGGACTCTGACTGTGAGCGGAACACCGACAGCGACGGGGACTGTTTCGTTGAACGTCTCAGTGAAGGACACCACCACGGGCGTAATATCGGGACCGTTTATTTATACCGTTACGATCTACGACACGGTAACCATGCCTGCGCCGAATCCGGCAACGCTTGGACCGGCGACCCTTAACCAGCCTTACGCCGGGACTATCGTTGCCTCAGGCGGGAGTGGAAACTACTCCTGGATTGTGACGGGCCTGCCTTCAAACGGCCTGAACTACTCTGCTACGGGCGGGACACTGACCATAAGCGGAACTCCAACGTCCGCAACCACGGTTTCATTCGGGGTGACAGTTAAGGACACCACGACAAATATCAGCGTGGGACCATATACCTACTCCGTCACCGTCTACAACTCGCTCACATTGCCTGCGCCCAATCCAATATCTCTGGGCACTGCGGACGCAAGCTCGAACTATAGCGGAACGATCACTGTGGCCGGCGGAAGCGGGAATTATAGCTGGACGGTAACGGGCTTGTCCGATGGGCTGAACCAGAGTGTGAGCGGCTCGACACTGACAGTGAGCGGATTGCCGGCTTCTGCGGCAACCGTCTCGTTCAACGTTAGTGTTAAGGATAATTCGACGAACACTTCCGTGGGGCCATACACATACACCATCACGGTGCACGGTGCTTTGGCACTACCCGCGCCAAACCCAGCCTCTCTGCCGGCTGGTTATCCGAGCGTGCCCTATACCGGAACGATTGGCGCTTCCGGCGGCAGCGGTAACTATTCCTGGACGGTTATAGGTTTATCTGACAACCTGAGCACAAGCACGAGTGGAAGCACACTCGCGATCAGTGGAACGCCTGGGGCAGCGCCAGCCACGGTCACATTCAACGTCACGTTGACCGACACCCAAACCAATGCCTCGATTACTCAGAACGGGTACAGCGTCTCGATCAATCCACCAGCTCCATTGGTTCTGCCGGCACCTAACCCTCTGACTTTGCCATCGGCCACGACCAATGAACTCTACGCGGGATCCATCGTCGCGACTGGCGGCGTGCCACCTTATTCCTGGTCGGTGAACGGGGTCTCCATTCCGAATACCGGCACCGCCGTAAGCATCGCAGACGGTATCTCGGTCTCCAGCAACGGTAGCAACATTCTTTCTGTTGGCGGCACGCCCACCGCGGTTCAAACAGTGAACTTGACGAATGTCACGGTGACCGATTATCTCGGCTCCAACCAGACCAATTCGTATACCGTGACTGTTTATCGGACTTCTCAGGTAAGCGGCCAGATTTCTCTTAACGGCGTATGCGGGGGTGGCAGTCCATCCGTGCCAACTATCTCGGTCAACCTGCTAACGAATCCGGGCGGAACACTGGTTCAGTCGGTAACCACGGATGCCAGCGGGAACTTCACATTCCCGAGCGTGCATGCAGGAAGCTACACCATCGCACCTTCTATCACTGGACCGAGTTCCGTATTCTATCCGGCTACCCAGAGCGTGACATTGGCGAATACCGACGTTAACGGGGAGAACTTCGCCGTTGCTCTGGGCTATACGGTGTCCGGTACAGCAAGTTACGGCGGCTCGCAATCAGGACAAATCTACCTTTCGCTGGTCACCACAAGCAACTGCGGCTCGGGCGGACTGGGAACTAGTATCTTTACTCCAGGACCATTTACGATTCGCGGCGTGCCGCCGGGCAGCTACACGTTGCAGGCGTGGATGGATGTCTCCGCTCTGGCGAATGGTGCCCAGAACACGTCTGACCCTTCGGGCAGCACTCCCATTTCGGTTGCCGCCACGAATGTAACTGGCACCAGCGTCACGCTGACTGATAACACGCCAACGGCTGTGCCCAGTTCCAATCCCGCTATCAATTCCATTACTCCGACCGACCAGGGAGTGACGATTAGCTATAAGGCAATCACCAGCAGCGGAGTTGAGGCGGCCACCTCCTACGATATCCAATGGAGCACAAGTTCAACCTTCAATACTTCGACGGCGACCAACAATTTCAAGGCAGTCGGGACCGGGTCCAATGTGTGGATACTGAACAACGGGATCTCCGGTGTCAGTGGAAGTCCGTTCACGAACGGTCAAACCTACTACTTCGAAGCCCGTGCCCGAAATGCGGCTGGTCCGGCTTCCGGCTGGACGGTATACGGCGGCACGACTCCAATCGGCGTGACGATAGGCGCATCAACGAGTGGCAATGAGGTGCAGGGCACCGTCACCATTCCTGCTGGCGTTACTCCCACGGGGCCGTTGTACGTCGGCTACTACAACCAGGGTACGAATACTGTATATGCCACACGCATCGCCAGCCCAGGAAGCTCGAACCCATTTACTGTTTATGTCCCGACCGATACCGGCAACGATTACATCTTCTTTGAGGTTCTCGATCAGAATAACAACGGCCTGATTGACGCATGGGACGTGACCAATACGAGCTATAACTCAAGCGGCATCCCGATTAGTGGGCCATTGACCGGGCAAAATCTGACCCTGGCCAGCACCAACAGCACGGCTAACGTGGCTACTCAGTACTATCAAATGACAGGACAAGCCGGCAGCTCCAGTTCCGGCGGCTACAACATCAATTTCGATGTGCGGGAAGGAAACAAATTGCCTGTGGCAGTTACATTGCTCTCCGGACCGAACGTCATAAACCCCGTTGATATCAGTAACTACTGCACAGGTTGTGGAAGCGTGCAATTCCAGTACCACGTTCCTCTAAATAGCGACACACCGGCTGTTGGAGACACCTACACCTTCAAAGTGACCTACAGCGATTCGAGCAGCGATACGGAGACCGTGACCGGTGCGGTTACAGGATGGAACGGCGCGAGTTCTCTGGTTGGACCGAACGACCTTGCCTCGGGCCTTTTGCCCGACGACCGGGCAAGCCTTGGTCCAAGCTTCAGTTGGATCGATCCCTCGGTCGATAACTCGGATCTTTTCTCGTTCTATCTTTCTGACGCCAGCGGAAATACTATCTGGCAGATCCCTGCAGCCAACTCGAATTCGAACGGCTTCACAAGTTCGCTTACGTCTCTCGCGTGGGGCGTGGATCCAACGGATGCCAGCAACGTTCCGACGGTGACGGGATTGACCGACACAGCCCTGTACACCTGGGAGATTCAAGCTCAGGACAATTATGGCAACCAGGCACTGACGGTGCAGGTGTTTGAAGCATCCGGGTTCCTGTAATGGGAGCGTGTTTCCTCGCTATTGCCCTTTTAAGGTAGCGAACACCTGCTAAGCGTGACGCCAGGCTGCAACGCTGATCTGTTCCCACGGGGCAAGGCCAATCAAGCGAACCTCGCCTCACTCAAAGTTTGAAATCTGATTCCGCTCGGCAACTTCCTACGAATAATTTGGATGTAGGTTGTGGCTGGCCGCGGATGTGGCCGCGAGGCATGGCGTAGATTCATTATGTTCTTGGGCGGGAGTAGTTCAGTGGCAGAACGTCAGCTTCCGTTTTCGATGCGCAGGCTCTTCTCTGTTTAGGTTCTTTCGATTCAATCAAATAATACGGAATAAAAGATTTATAGTCTGGATGGAGCTCATAGCTCCGATGAGCCGCTTTTGCTGATTTTGGCAGTTTTGGGTTACTCTCGCGTCAAGTTGACAGTAAATCTGACAGTGAACCTCGGGCCCGGAATCGAGAGCTGGATTCGTAGTGCGTTCACCGAAGGAGAACCTCGGGATCGTGA
>Ga0182013_10004128_pt1 | contig 17637 bp, 17 predicted proteins | sample 612S2MmetaG_FD_120487 | JGI IMG/M metagenome (GOLD analysis project Ga0182013, IMG submission 120487) | Permafrost microbial communities from Stordalen Mire, Sweden - 612S2M metaG | ecosystem: Environmental > Terrestrial > Soil > Wetlands > Permafrost | place: Sweden: Stordalen | collected...
CCGGTGCGCTCCACGGTGGGCCGCGCGCGGCGGGCCAGCACCAGGTCGGTCGCCACGCGCCCCCCCAGCGCCGCCGCCCCCGCCAGGACGGCGGCCGGCGGAAGCCGGAGCGCCACGGTGGCGACGGCCAGGCCGGCCAGGAGGGCGGCCGCCCAGCGGCTGGGTCGCAGCCCGCCCCGCGGGTCCCCTCCGGGTGGCGGTGACGGGTCCGCGGGGATGGACACGGGGCGCTAGCGGGGCACCGGGACGGTGGACACGACCGTCTGGAGCGCCTGCTCGGGGGTGAAGAGATCCAGCTCCGCCTCGGGGGTCAGCAGCAGACGGTGACGGAGCACGGCGGGCACCAGGGACACGACGTCGTCGGGCAGCACGTAGTCCCGGCCGCTGATCCGGGCCCAGGCCTTCGAGGCGGCCAGCAGGTGGACGCCGGCCCGGGGGCTGGCACCCAGCGACACGCTCGGGAGCTCACGCGTCCGGCGGACGAGCGCGGCGACGTAGGTCACGACGGCGTCGCTGACCGACACCGCGTCCACCTCGGCCCGGAGGGCGGCGAAGGAGGAGGCGTCGGCGATGGGGCGGACGTCGTCGAGGGTCGAGGGGGCCACCCCCGAGTGGCGGAGGCGGAGCAGGCCCTCCTCGTCGGCGGCCGACGGGTAGCCCACCGTCAGCTTCATCAGGAACCGGTCGAGCTGCGCCTCGGGGAGCGGATAGGTCCCCTCGTACTCGATGGGGTTTTCGGTGGCGAGGACCACGAACGGGTCGGGGAGCGGTCGGGCCTGACCGTCGATGGTGACCTGGCGCTCCTGCATGGCCTCGAGGAGCGCCGCCTGCGTCTTGGGCGGCGTGCGGTTGATCTCGTCGGCCAGCAGCACGTTGGTGAAGAGGGGCCCCGGCCGGAAGGCCAGCTCGGTGCCGCGCAGCGCCAGCGAGCCGGTGAGGTCGGAGGGGAGGAGGTCGGGGGTGAACTGGACGCGCCGCGACTGGAGCCCGCACGCCCGGCCGACGGCCGACGCCAGGAGGGTCTTGGCCACCCCGGGCGGGCCCTCGAGCAGCAGGTGACCGCCCACCGCCAGGGCGGCGAGCACCGCGTCCACCGCCTGGCCCTGACCCACCACCACCTTGGCCACCTCGGCATGGAGGGCGCCACGGATCCGCTCCGTGGTGCCCCCGTCGGGCTGCACCGTCGTCATCGACTGCCTCCTCCGTGTGATTCGAGCCACGCCAGCGCCCGGCCGAGCGCCACCACCTCCGGTCCGGACGACGGCCGGTCGAGCACCGATGCCACCACGGGCCCGGGGAGGCCGGCACCGTGGGCGGCGGCCGCCAGCTCGGCGTCCTCCGTCGACGGGGGCACGCCCGAACGGCGGCACAACAGGGTACGGGCCTCGGCCCGCAGGGGTTGGACGGTGTCGGTGAGCCGGGCCTCGGGGAGGGCGGCCAGGGCCGAGGCCAGGGCGTCGGCGTAGGCGATGCGGGGCGGGATGAGCTCGCGGGTCGACCGCTCGACCGGCCCGAAGCGGCGGGCCGCCGACAGCATCCACACCACCACCGAGGCCAGGGCCAGGCCGAGCCCCCAGCGCCACCAGTCGGGGAGGCCGGCCAGTCCGCCGCCGGTGTGCCCGTAGCCGTGGTCGTACTCGTCGAACACCACCCGGCCCCCGGACGGCCCGGCCAGGTTGAGGCCGAGGGCCGCATTGTCGCGGTCGGCGAGCAAGGCGTTGGTGAGCGGGGCGCTCGAGGCCAGCAGGACGGCGGGGGGCTGCACGGCCGTGTCGTCCGCCACCGCGAACGTCCGGCTGCGGCCGGCCAGCACGGGGACGGCCCGGCCGGCCGGGACGAGGGAGCCCGTCGGTCCCGACGAGACCGACCCCACGCCGGCCACCACCGGTGCGGACGCCACCGGGTGGGCGGGGCCCGACGACGGGCTGCGCCACTGCGGCAGCCGGCCGGGACCGAACAGCGCCGCCAGCAGGCCGTCGCCGGGCGGGTTCCCGGCCAGAACGACGTGCCCACCCTGACGGAGGAGGCCCGACACCGCCGTGGTGTCGGCACGGGTCCACGACGTCGGGTCGAGCACCACGAGCGTCGAGCCGGGCGGGAGGTCGGTGGCCGACACCGGGCGGGTGGACCGGGTGAGGGGGTGGCCGTGCTCCCCGAGCAGCTGGGCGTAGGCCGCCACCCCCGAGGGGCCGGTCCCGAACGACGACGACGTGCCGCTGCCGGCGGGGGCGCTGCCGACGATGCCGCCGACCAGGGAGAGGGCGAGCTCGGTCGCCACCACGGCGGCTGCCACCACCAGGGCCACCCGCCAGGCGCGGGGGATGTCGTGCCAGCGCTCGACGGCGGTGCGCTCCTCGGTGGGCCCGGCCGCGGTGACCGTCACCCCGGACCGGCCTCGACCAGCCCGCGGTGCCGCTCCACCTCCCCGGGGACCTGCGGCCAGCCGGTCTGTGCCGACGCCACGTCACCGGCGTCGGCCGGGACACCGGCGTAGGCCACGGCCTGGTGCCGCTCGGCCAGCCGGGCGAAGGTGGGCGAGCCGAGCTGCCCGGCCATCTGCGAGTCGGTCGTGGTCTGCTGGTGGGCCACCAGACCGGCCGCCTCCAGCCGGAGCAGACCGGCCTGGAACCGCAGGCGGAGGGCCCCGGCGAAGTCGCCGAGGGCGGCCTGTCGGTCGGCCTCCGCCTCGAGGGCCGCCGGATCCGTGCCGACGACGGCCCCGTGCCGCTCGACCCGCCGGGCGGAGATCTTCGCCCGGCGACGGACCAGGGACACCGCCACCAGGACACCGATGACCACGGCGGCGGCCACGACCACCTCCAGGGTCCATGCCCCGAACACGCCGTGCAGCCCGGAGCCGATCGGCCCGAACAGGTTCCGGACCAACCATCGGCCGACCGGCCCGAACACCGCCTCGAGCCCCCGGCCGACGGCGTGCAGCAGACCGGCCAGCGGGCGCGGGGAGGAGGACGGGGCGTGGGTGTACGGCGGCTGCGACAGGATCTGCTGCGCCTGGTGGCGGGCGGCGCCCGCGTAGCCCGGATCGGTCGGCATGGCGGGACTAGCTCGGTGGGGTGGGTGGTGGTGGTGCGGGCGGTGGAGGGGGGGCCTGCGCGGCGGGGGGGGCGGCCGGCGGGGCGGGCGGGGCGGCCGCCGGCACCCCCGGATGCACGAACGGCGGCGGGGTCGGCGGTGCCGGCTGGGCCGGTGGGCCGTAGGCGCTGGGCACGCCGATCGGACCCGGTGGCGTCGCGGGCTGGCCGGTGGCGCCCGGCGGCGGGTAGGCCCCGTACGCGGGGGGCGCGGCCGCGGGGGCCGGGCCGTAGGCCGGTGGCGGAGGGTACGCCCCCTGAGGGGGGTAGGCCCCGGGTGGCGGGTAGGCACCCGGAGGTTGTGGGTAGCCACCCGGCGGTGGTGGGTAGGCCCCGGGTTGTGGGTAGCCACCCGGAGGCGGTGGGTAGCCACCCGGAGGTGGCGGGTAACCACCCGGCGGCGGTGGGTAGCCACCCGGCGGTGGCGGGTACGCCCCGGGGGGTCCGTAGCCACCCGCCGGTGGGTACCCACCGGCGTACGGGGGGTAGACCGGCCGGGGGCGCAGGAACGAGAGCGCCCCGGGTCCGGCCGTCCCGCCCATCGACGCGGCCATGAACTCGATGTCGAACCCTTCCTTCCGCACCCGCATGTCGATGGTCAGCACCACGGCCAGGCATGCCGAGAGGGGGGTGAAGACCACCAGGCTGATGGTCCGGATGAAGAAGTTGACGACGACCAACGTCGTCGTGTCCCCGTGGGCGGCGACGGTGATGACCCCGAAGATGCCGCCCACCAGCCCCGCACCGACGACCACGATGAGCTCCATCAGGAAGAGCGTGCCGAACACCGACCACCAGGTGCCCCGCACCAGCCGGAAGCCCCGACGGATGGCGGCCACCCCGCGCACGTCCTCGAGCATCAGCACCGGGATGGCCAGGCGCGAGCAGGTGTAGAACCACACCACGAAGCAGAGGGTGGCACCCCCCAGGACGAAGCCACCGAGGCCGGCCGCCACCGAGCCGGCCTGGGCCATCAGGACGATCAGGAATACGGCCACGAAGATCGGCACCACGAACGCCACGCCGATCAGGAACGAGATCCACACCGCGCTCAGCATCCGCCGGAAGCCGTTGCGGAGAGCCTGGCGCCAGTCGACCGGCTGACCCAGGTACGAGTTGCCGATGATCCCGAAGAGGGTGGTGACGGCCAGGGCGGCGGCGAGGACACCCACGACCAGGATGACGGCGTTGCCGCCGAGCACCGCGGCGGTGTTGCCGGGCTCGTTGAAGGACGAGCCGCCGATGGTCGTCGTGGTCGTCGACGACTGCTCGGACAGGGTGACGAGCGCCTCGATGATCCCCACCGGGATGGCGATGACCAGCATGGCCTTGGCCATGGCCACGAAGTTCCGGGCCCAGATCTTGAACGTGGCGTCGAGCCGCTCGCCGACGCCGAGTGGGCGGAGGACGACCGCGGGGGGAACCCACACGGCTCAGTCCCCCCGGCGGGTGCGTCGCGGGGTGACCCGGTCCACCGGTCCGCTCACCGATCCACCTCGTCCATGACGTCCCCCTGCCGTGCGGTGGCCCACAGGGTAACCAACCCGGACCGCCCCGGCCCGCATCACCGGGAGGAAGGCCGCCGCAGCCGGAGGCCGTCGGGCGGGGAACCGGAGCTGGCGCCGGACCCGGCGCCGGGCGACCATGGAGGGATGAACGACGCCACCGGCGCTCCGCCCGCCCGCCTCTCGGTGGAGGTGCTGTTCTTCGACGGCTTCGACGAGCTCGACTCGATCGGCCCGTGGGAGGTCCTGGTGTCCGCCGGCTTCGACGTCCGTGCCGTCGGCTTCCCCGCCGGGGTCCGGACCGTCACGGGCGCCAACGGGTTGACCGTCGGGGTGGACGGTCCGATCGGCGGGCGCCCCGACGTGCTCGTGGTGCCGGGTGGTGGCTGGGTGGCCGGCGGGGCCACCGGGGTCCGGCCGCTGGTCGAGGCCGGCGAGCTCCCCGCCCTCATCGCCGGTGTCCACCGGGCCGGGACGGTGGTGGCCTCGGTCTGCACCGGGGCGATGCTGCTGGCCGCCGCCGGCCTCCTCGAGGGCCGTCCCGCCATCACCAACCGCCGGGCCATCGACGACCTCCGCGCCACCGGCGCCCTGGTGCGCGAGGAGGCCCGGGTGGTCGACGACGGCGACGTGCTGACCAGCGGCGGCGTCCTGGCCGGGATCGACCTGGCCATCCGGATCGTCGAGCGGTGGCGGGGGGAGCGGGCGGCGGCCGCGGCGGTGGACCGGCTCGAACACCTCCAGTGGGGCACCCTGGTGGTCACCGCCGACGAGGCCGGGGGCGCCGCGGTCTGAGTGGCGGATCTGAGAGACTGGGGGCATGTTCGACGAACTCTTCGCCGCCAACAAGGAGTACGCCTCCACCTTCGACCTGCAGGACATCCCGCCCCGGGCGGGACGCCATTTCGGGCTGGTGGCCTGCATGGACAGCCGCATCGAGCCGCTGGTGATGCTGGGCCTGCGACCCGGCGACGCCAAAATCCTCCGGAACGCCGGCGGGCGGGTGACACCGGACGTGCTCCGGTCGCTGGTGCTCGCCACCACCTTCTTGGAGGTGACCCACATCGCGGTGATGCAGCACACCGGGTGCGCCATGGCCCTCAACGACGAGGTGTCGGTGCGGTCGCGCTTCACCGCCGAGCAGCGGGCCGAGGTCGAGGGGTGGGACTTCCTCACCATGGCCGACCCCGACGCCGTGCTGGCCGCCGACGTCGCCACCCTCCGGGCGAGCACCCTGCTGCCCGCCGGCACCCGGATCGAGGGGTGGCGGTACGACGTCCACACCGGGGTCATCCACCGGCTCGTCCCCGTCGAGGACTGAGCGGGCGGACTAGGCCCCGACGAGCAGGTCGTCGACCACCTGGCGCAGCAGGTCGACGTACTCGTCGGTCGGCACCTCGGCGAAGGTGTCGGCCGAGACGAGGCCGCTCATCACCGCGCCCAGGGCGCACGACAGCCGGACCCGGTCGCGGACCGGGATCGCCGGGTTGGCCAGCACCGAGCGGAAGGCGTCGGCCATGTCCTGGTGCCGCTCCGGGTGACCCTCCCGGTGGAGGGTCTCGAGGGCGGCCCGGTTCCGCTCGTGGAGCACGAAGAGCTGCCGGTTGGCCATCATCTTGTCGAGGAACCGCGAGAGCACGTCCGCCCACACCTGGGGGTCGGAGGCGCTCCCGACCAACTCGAGCAGCGAGTCCTCGGTCAGCCCGTGCAACCGGTAGTGGAGCGCCAGGAGGATGTCGTCCTTGCTGGCGAAGTGGTAGTAGACGGCGGCCTTCGAGAAGCCGAGCCGTTCGGCGATCTCCCGGAGCGACGTCTTGTCATAGCCCTGCTCGGTGAAGAGTTCGAGGGCGATGTCGAGGATCCGTTCCCGGGTCGGCTTCCCGTCGCCGTCGCCCGGGGCGTCTCCGGGGACGACGGTCGCCGGACCGACCTCCCCGGTCGTGGACGGTGTGGGTGGCACGCAACCATCTTACTTGACGGCCGGCAAGTAGGCACTTACCATGCGGCAAGTAGGTGACCGGGACGCGCCGGACCCCGAAGGGACCCCCATGACCGACTCCCCCATGATCGAGGCCCAGGGCCTCACCAAGCGCTACGGCGACACCCAGGCCCTGGCCGGTGTCGACTTCTCGGTGCCGGCCGGGGCCATCCTCGGTGTCCTCGGGCCGAACGGCGCCGGGAAGACCACCGCGGTGCGCATCCTCACCACCCTGGCCCTCCCCGATGCCGGCACCGCCCGGGTGGCCGGCCACGACGTGGTCACCGAGGCCGACGAGGTCCGCCGGCGGATCGGCGTGGCCGCCCAGGACGCCACGGTCGACGAGGCCCTCACCGGCCGGCAGAACCTGGTGATGATCGGTGAGCTGAGCCTCCTCCCCCGGCGGCGGGCCCGGGCCCGGGCCGGCGAGCTGCTCGAGCGCTTCGACCTGGTCGACGCCGCCGACCGCGTGGCCAAGGGCTACTCCGGTGGCATGCGCCGGCGGCTCGACCTGGCTGCCAGCGTGGTCACGCGTCCCCCGGTCCTCTTTCTCGACGAGCCCACCACCGGCCTGGACCCCACCAGCCGCAATCGGATGTGGGACGTCATCCGGGAGCTGGTGGGCGGCGGGGTCACGCTCCTCCTCACCACCCAGTACCTCGACGAGGCCGACACCCTGGCCGACGCCATCGCGGTGGTCGACCACGGCCGGGTCATCGCCGAGGGGACGGCGGCCGAGCTCAAGTCGCAGATCGGCGGGGCGCGCCTGGAGGTGACCCTGAGTGCCGCCCACCCCGATGCCGGTGGTGCCCTGTCGCCACTGGTGGCCGGGGAGATCACCACCAGCCCCGACGGGCGCCGGCTGTCCGCCACCGTGCGCGAGTCGTCCGGGCTCACCACCGCGGTGGTCCGGGCCCTCGACGCCGCCGGGGTGGCGGTCGACGACCTGGAGATCCGGCAGCCGTCACTGGACGACGTCTTCTTCGCCCTCACCGGCCGCCCGTCCGAGCCCGACCCCGGCGCACCCGCCGAGCTCGAAGGAGCAGCCCGATGACCATCGCCGCCCAACCGCTCCCCACCGCCGACAGCCCCGCCAACGGCGGCCACCTCGGCCAGCGCTGGCACAACGTGGTGGTGCTGACCCGCCGCAACCTCATCCACGTCGGCCGCGACCCGATGCAGCTCTCCGACGTCACCGTCCAGCCGGTGCTCTTCACCCTGCTGTTCATCTACGTCTTCGGGGCCGGCGTGCCCATCGAAGGCGGCAGCTACAAGGACTTCGCCGTCGCCGGGCTGCTGATCCTGAACCTCACCACCTCGGTGGCGAGCACCGCCGTCGGCCTCTGCACCGACCTCACCACCGGCGTGGTGGACCGGTTCCGCACCCTGCCCCTCTGGCGGTCGGCCATCCTGGTCGGGCGGTCCATCTCCGACCTCCTGGCCGCCACCCTCTGCGTCACCATCGTCGGGCTGACCGGCCTGGCCATCGGCTGGCGGACCACCACCGGTCCGCTGTCGGTGCTGGCCGGCTTCGCCATCGCCCTGCTGTTCAGCTACGGGCTCGGTTGGGGGGCGGCGTGCCTCGGGATGATCGCCAAGGGACCGGAGTCGGCCCAGTCGATGGGCCTGATCATCCTCTTCCCCCTGGCCTTCGTGTCCAACGCCCTGGTGCCCACCGCCCACATGCCCACCTGGCTCCAGTACATCGCCGACTGGAACCCGGTCAGCGCGGTGACGTCCGCCGTCCGCCAGCTGTTCGGCAACCCCAACCCCGCCGCCGCCATCCACGTCTGGCCGATGGAGCACCCGATCTGGGCCACCCTCGGATGGTCGGCGGTGTTCCTGGCGGTCTTCGCCCCCCTGGCCGCCCACCTGTTCCGGCGGCGCACCACGGAGTAGGGCCGGCGGGGGAGACTGGCCGCATGCGCGACGTCCCCATCCGCGACGACATGATCCGGCTCGGCCAGTTCCTGAAGCTGGCCGACCTGGTCGACGACGGGTCGGAGAGCCACCAGGTCATCGCCGACGGCTCGGTGACCGTCAACGGCCGGCCGGAGCTGCGGCGGGGCCGCCAGCTCGCCCGGGGCGACGTGGTGGCCGTCGGTGGGCGATCGGCCCGGGTGGCCTGAACCCCTACGGGGTGAGCACCACCTTGCCGAAGTTGCGGGCCTGCCCGAGCTGCTCGTGGGCGTCGCCGGCCCGGTCGAACGGGAAGGTGCTGTCCATCACCGGGGCGATCTCCCCCCGCTCCCACATCCCGGCCAGCTCGGCGAGGAACCGCCCGATCCGGTCCTGCTCGTCCCAGAGGTGGCCCAGGTTCACCCCGAAGACGCCCTTGTTGGCGTTCATCAGCTGCAGCGGGTGGAACACCGGGGTGGTGGCCAGCGCCCGGGGCAGCGTCCGCCACGCCCCGCTCCGCTTCGGCGCGTTGCCGGCCGCCAGCCCGAAGCAGAACAGCCGTCCCATCGGGGCCAGGCACCGGTAGCTCTTGCGGAACGACGATCCTCCCTGGGCGTCGAGCGCCACCTCCACGCCGCGACCGTCGGTGATGCGGTGGACCTCCGTCTCGAAGTCCTGGGTGCGGTAGTCGATTGCGTGGTCGAGGCCGTGCTCGACCAGGCGCGGGTGCTTCTTGGCGCTGGCCGTCCCGATGGTCACCGCCCCCAGCCGCTTGGCCAGCTGCAGGGCGGACAGCCCGACCCCGCCGCCGGCCGAGTGGATGAGGACGGTGTCGCCCGGTTGCACCGATCCGAGGTGGACCAGCATCACGTAGGCGGTCAGGAAGGCCACAGGGATGGCCGCCGCCTCCACCAGGTCGGCGCCCTCGTGGACGGTGGCCGCCTGCACGGCCGGCACCACCACCACGTCGGCATAGCCCCCGAAGCGGGTGAGGGCCATGACGCGGTCGCCGACGGTCAGGCCGTCGACCCCGGGGCCGACCTGGTCGATCGTCCCCCCCACCTCGTACCCGACCACCAGGGGCGGGGGCGGGGCGTCGGGGTACAGCCCCGCCCGGGCCGAGATGTCGGCGAAGTTGACGCCGGCCCCGGCCACCCGGATCCTGACCTCACCGGGCCCGGCCTCCGGGTCGTCCGACTCCCGGACGGTGAGCACCTCCGGGCCCCCGAAGCGGGGAATCCACACCTGTCGCACGAGCCCTCCCGTGGTCCGGCCGGCGCGGTGGCGCGGCCGGCCCCAGTTGACCACATGCCGGGAGGCGTCCGCCTCAGGACGGGGCGGCGGGCACCTCGGTGAGCACCGCCGGCCAGGTGGCCACGTAGGAGGTGGGCGGGTCGAGGGTGGCCACCATGGTCACCGCCATCGAGGTGCCGCCGGCCCAGCCGCTGGCGGCGGTGTCGCCGGTGGGGTCGAAGGCCGCCCCCATCACCATGGTGCCGACGGTGCCGAAGTTGTCCAGGATCCCCTCACGGTGCCCCCAGCACCCGGGGCCCCCGGTGCGCGGGCAGTCGATGTTGCCGCTGCCCCGCCCGTCGTCGTACATCCAGCCGTAGTCGGCGTCGAGCCCGTTCACCGAGCCGCCCGACCACTCCTCGTCGTCGCCGAGCACGCCCTTCGGGTCGGGGGGGTCGTTGGCGTCGGCCGCCCCCTTGGCGGCGTTGGCGTCCATGGCCGCGCTGAGCCCCACGAACGGCGGCAGCCCGCGGTCGACGCGCTCCAGGTTGACCGCCACGAACATCTGCTCGGGGATGGTGAGCCGGGCGAAGTCGGCCGGCAGGGTCATCGGCTTGACGCCCTCGGCCGATCGGGCGTTGTCCACCGCCGAGAGGATGGCCGCCAGGCAGGCGGGCGAGCTGTCGGTGCCGGAGCTGGCGCACTGCTGCGTGTAGTCCGGGTCGGCCGGGACGGTGTGCGGGGGGTCGGGGATGCCGGTGGCCGAGATGCCGGTCGGGGCCGACGCCAGCGGCCGGAGGGTTCCGGCGGCGATGGCGGCCCGGGCCTGGCTCCACGAGTAGGTGAGCGCGCCCACCGCCCCGGTGGCCGTCCCGACCACCATGGCCATCGACGGACCGCCCCGGTCCTGGGTCTGGGTGTCCCCGGTCGGATCGAGGGCGGCACCCATCACCACCGTCCCGTCGGAGGGGTAGTCCCCGAGGACGACGCGCCGGTCCGCCCAGCACCCGGCGTCGCCGGACGTGTCGCACCCCGGGGTGCCGCTGCCCGGGCCGTCGTCGTAGAGCCAGCCGTAGTCCACGTCGAGGGCGTTGACGAAGTCGGCCGTCGCCTCGCTCCGGCTCCCGGCGATCCCCGGGCCCGGGGCCGGGGGCAGGTCGTCCACCGCCGCGCCCCGGGCGGCCACCTCGTTCAGCGCCGGGGTCAGGCCCACGGCCGGGGGCAGGCCGCGGTCGACGCGCTCGGCGTCGACGACGGTCAGCACCTGCTCGGCGAAGGGCATGGCCGCGTAGCCGGCGGGGAGCTGCAACGGGCCGAGATGCTCCCTGGCGCGGGCCCGGTCCACCGCCTCGAGGGCCACCTGCAGGCAACCAGGGCTGTTGTCCACCCCCGAGATGGCGCACGACTGGTAGTAGTCGGGCGAGGCGGTGACGGACGAGACGGGCTCGGCCGACGACGGGGAGCCGGACGAGCCGCAGCCGGCGGCCACCACCGCCAGGACGGCCAGGACGGCCGCGCCCACCCGCCGGGGGTCTCGGGTGGTCGGCCGGCGTCGGAGCACCCGCCAAGGGTAACCAGACCGCGGCCCGGTCCCCGGTCGCTACCCCCCGGCCACCGGGGGGGTCGTCCGGTCCTCGGGGTCGGGCCGGGCGTCGGACCACCGGCGGTGGCCCCACCGCACCCGGATCAGGAAGTACACCGCCATGTAGATGACCACGAAGGCCAGCCCCAGGCCGCCCCAGAGCAGATACGTCACCGGTGGGACCCGTCGGAGGTGCGCACGGTCAGCCTGCGGCCGCGGCCTTGGGCTCCTTGGGGAGGCCGAGCACGCGCTCGCCGACGATGTTCCGCTGGATCTCCGCGGTTCCCCCCCAGATGGTCTCCGACCGTGAGAAGAAGAAGGACGCCTGGAGGTCGCTGACCGGGTAGTCGTCGCGCCCCCGACGCACCCGCTCGTCGACGCTGTCGTCGTAGCTGCCGGTGAGGATCTGACCGTCCAGGCCGAGGATGTCGATGGCCAGGTCCATCGTCTCCTTGTGGAACTCGGACCAGAACATCTTGTTGCAGGCCCCGAGGGCGGCGGTGTGATGGGTGCCGTTGAGCGAGTCGGTCAGCGACCGGTACCCGTTGATCTCCATGATCTTGACCTTGCTCCAGGCGGCGGCCAGACGCTGGCGGACCAGCGGGTCGGCCGACCGGCCGTTGGCCCGGGCGGCGGCGATGATCTGGTCGAGCTCGCGGAGGAAGCGGCGGTGGCCGGTGGTCGCCGAGGAGCCGCGCTCGAAGCCCAGGGTGGTCATGGCCACCTTCCACCCGTTGTTCTCCCCCCCGACCACGTTGGCCCGCGGGCAGCGGACGTTGGTGAAGAACACCTCGTTGAAGTCGGCGCTGCCGTCCACCTGCTCGATGGGCCGGACCTCGACACCGGGCTGCTTCATGGGCACCAGGAGGTAGGAGATCCCGGCGTGGCGGGGGGCGTCGGGGTCGGTGCGGGCCAGGAGGAAGATGTAGTCGGCGAACTGGGCCTGGGTGGTCCACACCTTCTGGCCGTTGATCACCCACTCGTCACCGTCGAGCTCGGCCCGCGTCTTCAACGAGGCCAGGTCGCTGCCGGCGTCGGGCTCGGAGAAGCCCTGGCACCAGGCGATGGTGCCGTTGAGGATGCCGGGGATGAACTGCTGCTTCTGCTCCTCGGTCCCCCACTGGAGGATGGTCGGCCCCACCAGGGTGTCGCCGAAGAAGTCGGCCCGCAGGGGGGCCTGGGCCCGGGCGAACTCCTCGTTCAGGACCACCGACTCCATCAGGCCGAGTCCCTTGCCCCCGTACTCCTTCGGCCACGAGGCGCAGATCCACCCGCCGCCGAAGAGCTTCTCGGTCCACTCCTTGTTGAAGGCCTTCTTCTCCGCCGGCGTCATGGAGAACCCGGGGGTGCCCCAGCCGTCCGGGAGATTGTCGGTCAGCCAGGTGCGGATCTCGGCTCGGAACGGCTCCGTCTCGGGGGGGTAGCTCAGGTCCATGCCGTCGAGAGTACCCCCCGACCGCCGGGCCGCTCACGTCCGGGCGGGGCCGTTCAGCCGCCGACGAGCCTGCCCAGCGCCCGGGCGTGCCAGGTGGCCCGACCGGCCCGTCCCTCGGCCCGGTCGGCCCGGCCGGCCAGCGACAGCCCGGCGTTGATCCCCAGGTAGCGGAGGGGCTCGGGCTCCCACTTCCGCCAGCGGTGCCCCACCCACGGGAGGGCGGTGAGGGCGGTGTCGCGCCCCAGGACGAGGTCGGCCAGCGTGCGGCCCGAGAGGTTGGTGGTGGAGACCCCGTCGCCGGCGTAGCCGCCGGCCCAGGCCAGCCCGGTGCGCCGGTCGAGGCCCACCGACGGGAACCAGTCCCGGGCGATCCCGAGCGGCCCGCCCCAGGTGTGGGTGATCCGGGCCTCCGCCAGGGCGGGGAAGAGCTCGACCAGCGTGGTCCGGAGCCCGTCGTGCACCGTCCCGTCGCGGTCGAAGGCCGGGCGGATGGTGGAGCCGAAGTGGTACGGCGCGCCCCGGCCGCCGAACGCCATGCGGCCGTCCTCGGTGCGCTGCCCGTAGATGACCAGGTGCCGGTGGTCGGAGAAGGTCTGCCGCCGGGCGAGGCCGGCCTCGTCCCAGAACGAGTCGGGAAGGGGCTCGGTGGCGATCATCAGGGAGTAGACCGGCACCAGGGTGCGCTCCTCCCCCCGGAGGGTGGCGGTGTACCCCTCGGTGGCGCGGACCACGGTGGCCGCCCGGACCGTCCCCCGGGAGCTCTCGACGGTACCGGGCCCCACGGCCAGCACCGGCGTCCGCTCGTAGATGGTGACCCCCCGGCGCTCCACCGCCTCGGCCAGGCCCCGCACCAGGCGGGCCGGGTCGACCGCCGCGCAGTGGGGCGTGTAGGTGGCCCCCAGCACGTCGGTGGCCCCCACCTGGTCGGCGGCCTCGGCGGCGTCGAGCAGGCGGAGGTCGTCCTCGCCGATGCCGGCGGCCCGGGCGTCGGCCACCTCCTGACGGGTCCGGGCCAGCTGGGCCGGCGTCCGGGCGAGCACCACCGTGCCGCCCTTGGCCCACCCGCACCCGATCCCCTCGGCGGCGGCGGCCCGGCCCACCTCGTCGACGGTGTCGATCATGGCGCCGCGCATCGCCGCCCCGGCGCCGGGTCCGCACTCGCGGTCGAGCTTCTCCTCGGAGGCGGCGAACAGGGCCGAGCACCAGCCGCCGTTCCGGCCCGACGCCCCGAACCCCACCACGTCGCGCTCCAACACGGCGATCCGCAGGCCCGGGTCGGCCACGGCCAGGTAGTAGGCGGTCCACAGGCCGGTGAAGCCGCCCCCGACCACGGCCACGTCGACCTCGGTGTCCCCGTCCAGCGGCGGCCGGGTGTCGAGGGGGCCCGGCAGCGAGTCCCACCACAGCGAGAGCGAGCGGTACCGCTCGGCCCCCGCCGGTGTCAGATCTGCTTCCACGCCTCGGTGAGCACGGTGCGGAGGATGGAGGCCATCTGGTCGAACTCGGCCTCGCCGCAGGTGAGGGGCGGGGCCAGCTGGATGACCGGGTCGCCGCGGTCGTCGGCCCGGCAGATCAGCCCGGCCTCGTAGAGGGCCCCCGACAGGAACCCGCGGAGCAGGCGCTCGGACTCGTCGTCGGTGAAGGTCTCCCGGGTGTCCTTGTCGCGCACCATCTCGATGCCGTAGAAGTAGCCCGCCCCCCGGACGTCGCCCACGATGGGCAGGTCGGTGAGGGTCTCCAGGGCGGCCCGGAAGACCGGCTCGTTGGTCTGGACGTGCTCGAGCAGGTGCTCCTTCTCGAAGACGTCGAGGTTGGCCAGGGCCACCGCCGAGCTCACCGGGTGGCCGCCGAAGGTGATGCCGTGGAGGAAGCTGTTGTGCCCCTCCAGGAAGGGCTCGGCCAGGCGGTCGCTGACCGCCAGGGCCCCCAGGGGGGCGTATCCGCTGGTGAGGCCCTTGGCCATGGTCACCATGTCCGGCCGGTAGTCGTACCGCAGGCCGCCGAACCAGTGCCCGAGGCGGCCGAAGGCGCAGATCACGTCGTCGGAGACGAGCAGCACGCCGTAGCGGTCGCAGATCTCACGGACGCGCTGGAAGTAGCCCGGGGGCGGCGGGAAGCAGCCCCCGGCGTTCTGCACCGGCTCGAGGAAGACCGCCGCCACCGTGTCCGGCCCCTCGATGAGGATGGCCTGCTCGATGGCGTCGGCGGCCCAGCGGCCGAACGCCTCGACGTCGTCGGCGAAGTACTTGGCCCGGTAGAAGTTGGTGTTGGGCACCTTGATGGCGCCGGGCACCAGCGGCTCGAAGGCCGTCTTGATGTCGGCCAGGCCGGTGATGGACAGTGCCCCCATGGTGGCCCCGTGGTAGGAGATGTCGCGGCTGATCACCTTGGTGCGCTCGGGCTGGCCCATCAGCTTGAAGTACTGCCGGGCCAGCTTCCAGGCCGACTCGACCGCCTCGGAGCCGCCGGTGGTGAAGAAGATCCGGTTGCAGTCCCCCGGGGTGATCGAGGCCAGCCGGTCGGCCAGCTCGATGGCCCGGGGGTGGGCGTAGCTCCAGAGGGGGAAGTAGGCCAGGTCCGAGGCCTGGCGGGCGGCGGCCTCGGCCAGCTCGGTCCGGCCGTGGCCGATCTGACTGGTGAACAGGCCCGACAGCCCGTCGAGGTACTGCTTGCCGTGCTGGTCCCACACGTGCACGCCCTCGCCGCGGACGATCACCGGGACCTCGTTGGCGCTGTAGGACGACAGCCGGGTGAAGTGCATCCACAGGTGGCGGCGGGCACTCTCCTGGAGCGTCTCGTTGGACAGGTCGGTCATCTGGTCCCCCAGGTATAGGTCTGCTTGGTCAATTTCAGGTACATGAACGTCTCGGTGTCGCGGACACCGGGGATGCGACGGATGGTGCCGTTGAGGAGCTCGAGGATGGCGTCGTCGTCCTCGCAGACCAGCTCCACCAGGAGGTCGAAGGAGCCGGCGCACATCACCACATAGTCGATGTCGTCGACGGCGGCCAGGCGCTCGGCCACCGCCCGGACGTCGCCCTCGGTGCGGATGCCCACCATGGCCTGGCTCCGGAACCCGATCTGCAGCGGGTCGGTGACCGCCACGATCTGCATCACGCCGGCGTCGCGCAGCTTCTGCACCCGCTGGCGGACGGCGGCCTCGGAGAGCCCCACCGCCTCGGCGATGGCGCCGTAGGAGCGGCGGCCGTCCTGCTGGAGCTCCTCGACGATGGCCTTGTTGACCTCGTCGAGGACCACGGCGCCGCGCGCCGCGGCATCGTTTCCGCCGTTGGCGGCGGTGGGTCGGATCGTCCTGGCGGCGGTGGTGTGCATAGGTGTCCCTCGCTCGCGCGAGTGTTCTCCTTCCCCTAGCAGTTAGCTCCGAACACACGGCCCCTGTCAAGTGGATTCGTTGCGAAATCTATTGTTAACAACGAAATCCCTTGTTTCCCGAGCGCTCATCCGTCACGATAGCTGGTATCGGACCGGGGGGACCGGAGCCGTCGACCGGTTCGGCGCGGCTTCCCGGCACTGTTCCCACGAAGACGGAGGAAGCGTGAGCGAGTCAGCACCGGCGGCAGCCGCAGGGTCCAAGCGGCAGCTGTCGAATTTCATCAACGGCCGCGCCGTCGAGTCGGCCGAGACCTTCCTGCCGCTCATCGACCCGAGCACCGGCGCGGTGTTCGCCGAGGCCCCGGTGTCCCGCGCCGCCGACGTCGACGCCGCCTTCACCGCGGCGGCGGACGCCTTCCCCGGCTGGCGCGACGCCACGCCGTCGGAGCGGAGCCTGGCCCTGATCCGCATCGCCGACGCCCTCGAGGCGCGCGGCGAGGACCTCGTCCGGGCCGAGTGCGAGAACACCGGGAAGCCGTTCGCCGTCACCATGAGCGAGGAGCTTCCCCAGCTGGTCGACCAGATCCGCTTCTTCTCCGGGGCGGCCCGGCACCTCGAGGGCAAGTCGGCCGGCGAGTACCTCGACGGCCACACCTCCTTCATCCGGCGCGAGCCCATCGGGGTGTGCGCGGCGGTGACGCCCTGGAACTACCCGTTGATGATGGCGGTGTGGAAGTGGGCCCCCGCCCTGGCCGCCGGCAACACCATGGTGCTGAAGCCGTCGGACACCACGCCGGTGTCCACCCTGCTGATGGCCGAGATCATGGCCGAGCACCTCCCGGCCGGCGTCCTCAACGTGGTGTGCGGCGACCGCGACACCGGCCGCCTGCTGGTCGAGCACCCCACCCCGGCCATGGTGTCGATCACCGGCAGCGTCCGGGCCGGCATGGAGGTGGCGGGAAGCGCCGCCAAGGACCTCAAGCGGGTCCACCTGGAGCTGGGCGGCAAGGCCCCGGCCGTGGTCTTCGACGACGCCGATGTGGCCGCCGCCGCCGAGGGCATCGCGGTGGCCGGCTACTTCAACGCCGGCCAGGACTGCACGGCGGCCACCCGGGTGCTGGCCGGCCCGCGGGTCCACGACGACCTGGTGGCCGCCCTGGTGGAGCAGGCCCAGGCCCAGACGGTCGGCGGCACCGACGTGGAGGACGCCGACTACGGGCCGCTCAACAGCGCCACCCAGCTCGAGCGGCTGTCGGGCTTCTTCGAGCGGCTCCCCGACCACGCCGAGGTGGCCACCGGGGGCAGCCCGGTCGGCGAGCGCGGCTACTGCTTCGCCCCGACGGTGGTGACCGGGGTCACCCAGGACGACGAGATGGTCCAGCAGGAGATGTTCGGGCCGGCCATCACCGTGCAGCGGTTCACCGACGAGGCGGAGGCCACCCGCTGGGCCAACGGGGTCGAGTACGGCCTGGCCTCCAGCGTCTGGACCAAGGACCACGGACGGGCCATGCGGATGGCCAAGGCCCTCGACTTCGGCGCCGTGTGGATCAACTGCCACATCCCGATCGTGGCGGAGATGC
>Ga0182013_10004130_pt1 | contig 17635 bp, 16 predicted proteins | sample 612S2MmetaG_FD_120487 | JGI IMG/M metagenome (GOLD analysis project Ga0182013, IMG submission 120487) | Permafrost microbial communities from Stordalen Mire, Sweden - 612S2M metaG | ecosystem: Environmental > Terrestrial > Soil > Wetlands > Permafrost | place: Sweden: Stordalen | collected...
AGGGCGCTCAACCACTCGACGAAGGATCCATGACTGATCGCGACGGCGAGAATGAGCGCCAGTTCCGCCACGATCACGCCGAGGCAGATCAGCGTGTAGTACCCGTACTGCACGGCGGCCTCGGTGATCCGCGGTGTGGCTTCGACGCCTGATCGCCAAAACGCGTTGAGGACGTCACGCTTCTCCTTGAATGAGCAGCCACGGTAGACGTCGAGATTCATGGTGTTCACGATAATGACGGGTCCGCACGAACGTGGTGCGGACAGGACAAATTTTCCACAAGAACAACCGGTCGTTCTCTGTTCAGCGCGAGAACCCGAGCAGCGTCGCTTCGTCGCCGTGGGCCAACCACTTGTGCATCGCGAGCGTGATGCGATCGAGCGTGGACATCGCTTCAGCGACGCCGAGAGCGTGTCCGAGCAACTCGTCCTGTGACGCGACAGCTTCGATGATCCCGAACTGCTTCGCCTCGGGAGCTGCGAATCGCCGTGCCGTCGTCGCCGCGACCGTGGCCGTCGCACGCGGCAATCGGTTCACCAGTATCGACCACAACGTCGCGTCCAGGGCGAGACCGATCTCCGCCTCGTTCATGCACCAGAAACCGCGATCCTCGCGCATGACTCGATAGTCGAAGGCGCACGAGATGAGCGCCCCCATCGCAAAGGCGTGACCGTTGATGGCCGCGACGGTGTACGCCGGAAAGACGAGGAGCCGACCAATGGTTCGTTCCGCTTCACTCACCGTGGCGCCGAACTCCTCAGGGTTGTTGCCGAATCGCTCAAGGTCGAGACCGTTGGAGAAGAACTTGCCAGTTCCGGTCAGTACGACCGCGAGCGGGCCATCGAGACTCTCAAGTTCGTCGAGGATCGTGTTGAGTCGAGCGAGGGAATCCACGTTCACTCGGTTCTCGCCGTCGTTCCACGTGAGGACGGCGACGGAACCGACTTGGGCCACTGAGATATCCATGCTGGGAGCCTATTGCCATCGTCATCGCCGGTTGTAAGTTACGGATATGAACGACAACACTCCCGCATTCCCCGAACCTGACGTTTCGGCCGAGAACCCCACTTCGGAACACTGGATCTGGGCCGGCGAACATCGCCCGGCGATTCCGCGCGCGCTCGTCGAGCACATGACCAGCAACTGGGGGGACATCGCCAGGATCCCCGAAGTGCACCCGGCGGCAACGCACTGCTCGACGAGACGAAGTTGGATTGGCGCGAAGTTCGCCAACAAGACCATCGTCATCCCGACGGGCAACTTCAAGGTCCGCGCCAATGACACGGACTACCGCTTCCGCGCGGGCACCGACTTCTTCTATCTGACGGGCTGCGATGAGCCCGACGCGGTCTTGGTGATCACGTCGGACGAAGGCGGGTCAGACTCAACCTTGTACGTGGCGCACCGTCGCGACCAGAAGACCCACGAGTTCTTCTCCGACGCGCGATACGGCGAACTGTGGGTGGGGCCTCGCCGCGGCGTCACGGAAGCCGCGTCGTACTACGAGATCGACACCGCACCGCTGGAGAACCTCGAGAAGGACCTCGTGACACGCCAGGGCACCGAGATCGTGTGTGTCCGGGGATTCGACGCCTACGTGGACTCGATCATCGAATCGAACGACGACGATCAGCGACTGGCCACGGAGCTCAGTGAGTTCCGTCTCGTGAAGGACGAATTCGAGATCGCCCAACTCCAGTTGGCGGTTGACTACACCGTGAAGGGATTCGAGGACGTCGTTCGTGCGCTCCCCGCTGCCGAAGGTCGAGGCGAACGAGTCATCGAGGGCGTCTTCAATCTGCGCGCGCGCGTTGAAGGCAACGACGTCGGCTACGACACGATCGCCGCCAGCGGTTCCGACGCGACGGTCCTGCACTGGACGAGGAACACGGGTGAGGTCCGTCGCGGCGACTTGTTGTTGCTCGACGCTGGCGTGGAGTGTCACAACCTCTACACCGCCGACGTCACGCGCACGATACCTATCAACGGCAAGTTCTCCGCGCCCCAGCGCGCGGTCTACGAGCTCGTCCTCGCGGCTCAGCAAGCCGGCATTGACGCCGTGAGGCCGGGGGCGGAGTTCAAGGCGCCACACGAAGCGGCGATGAAGGTCATCGCCCAGGGACTCTTCGACCTCGGCATCTTGAAGGAAGAGCCCGACGTGGCGTTGCGCAGCGATCGCCAGTTGCATCGCCGCTACACGTTGCACGGGACGAGCCACATGCTGGGACTTGACGTCCACGACTGCGCCAATGCACGCGATGAAACGTACCGCGATGGCGAACTGCAGGAGGGTTACGTGCTCACCGTCGAGCCCGGTCTCTACTTTCAGGCCAACGACCTCACCGTGCCCGAGGAGTATCGAGGCATCGGAGTGCGCATCGAAGACGACGTCCTCGTGACCGCGACGGGATCGAGGAATCTCTCGGCGAAACTTCCCCGAAGTGTCGACGGCATCGAAGCCTGGATGGCCGAACTCTGGAGTTCGGGCACTACCAATCTCCACTTGTAGTCGCGACTAGGCGAGTATCCGCAACGGAAGGTGACGAGGTCCCCGGACCTGTCCCGGTGCCCACGTGACGCCGGCGGGATCGGCCAACTCGAACTTCGGATAGCGCTTGATGAACTCTTCGATGGCGATGCGCAACTCCAGGCGGGCCAGGTTCGAACCGATGCATCGATGGATGCCCAATCCAAAGGCCGCGTGGCGATTGACCTCGCGGTCGATGATGAACTTGTCCGCGTCCACAAAGACTTCCGGGTCCCGGTTCGCCGCGGGAAATCCCAGCAGGACCCAGTCATCCTTCTTCATCGGCGTGCCGTAGAAATCGTGGTCCTCCGCGACGAGCCGAGCCATCGTCACCGGCGCGTAGAAGCGAAGGAACTCTTCGACGGCCACGGGCATCAGATCGGGCTCATTGACCAATCGCGCGAGGTCCTCGGGGTGTCGCGCGAGGTGCCAGATTGATGAGCCAATCGCCGACCACGTCGTGTCAATGCCCGCGATGAGGATGAGGGCGATCGTGCCGCGCACGTGTTCCGGCAGCAGTTTGTTCCCGCCGACCTCGACGTTCAACAAATACGTCGTCAGATCGTCCCGGGGATTCGCAAGATGGTCTTCGATCTGCTTCGTGAAATAGTCGGCCACGGGCTCAAACATCGGTCCGCGAACCTCCGGCGGAAGGTCGATGAGGTCGAGGAACAGGTGGATGATCTCTCGGAAGGTCTCTTCGTCCTCGGGTGGGAAGCCGAGCATGGTCGCGATCACGCCCGGAGGAATGAACTGCGCGTAGTCGGTCCCGCCATCGATGAGCACCTGGCCCGCGAGGCGATCCAAATGCTTGTTGCACAGAGCGCGGATCTGCGGTTCCAGCGCATTGATCGGGCCCGGTGCGAACGCCGGGAGGATGACCCGTCGCGCGATCTGGTGGAACGGCGGGTCCGACGTGATGGGCGGCGCGCCACCCATTGGGGCGGGAATGAAGTTGGGTGGGTACTTCGTGTGCGTGACGACGACCATTCGACTCGTGAAGTGTGTGGTGTCGTTGGCGATCGACGACACCATCTCGTGGGTCGTGGGGAACCATCCCCCGCCGTAACGCTCGGTGTGCGCCACGGGGCACCGACCACGAAGTTCGTCCCAAATCGGGTACGGGTCGTTCACCCACTGCGGATCGGTGTGATCCCAGTCGGTGGCGAAATCCTCAACCGGCTCTTTGATCGTCATCGTCGCGTCCCCCCGCTTCGCTGAACTTTTACTGCGGTACGCGAATTGGTATGTTGCGCGGACCACGAACCTGGCCGGGCGCCCACGTCACCGCGCCGGCGTCGGCGAGTTCGAATCGCGGATATCGCTTGATGAACTCCTCGATGGCGACTCGTAGTTCCAGACGCGCCAGGTTCGACCCGGCACAGCGGTGAATGCCGAGTCCGAAGGCCACGTGGCGATTCTCCGCGCGGTCGATGATGAACTTGTCGGCGTCTTTGAAGACCACCGGGTCGCGGTTGGCGGCCGGGAACCCGAGCAGGACCCAGTCGTCTTCCTTCATCGGACAGCCCAAATAGTCCATGTCGTGCTTCACCATTCGAGCCATGGTCACCGGCGCGTAGAAACGCAAGAACTCCTCGATGGCGACGGGCATGAGGTCGGGCTCGTTCACCAAACGCTCGAGGTCCTCGGGGTGACGGGCCAAATGCCAAAGTGCTGAGCCAATGGCCGACCACGTGGTGTCGATACCGGCAACGAGAATAAGGAGCATCGTGCCGAAGACGTGTTCGAGAGCCAGGTTCTGGCCGTCGAGTTCGACGTTCAAGAGGTACGACGTCAGGTCGTCACGGGGATTGTCCATGTGATCTTGGATCTGCGCGGTGAAGTACTCCTCCACGGGCATGAACTCCTCGAGGCGTTCTTCCTCCGGGTGGTCGATGCCTTCGAGGATGATGTGCACGAAGTCGAAGAACTTCTCAGTGTCACCTTCGGGGAAGCCCAACATCCCTCGGATCACGCCCGGAGGGATGAACCGCGCGTACATGGAACTGGCGTTGAAGATCTCCTCGCCCTTCACCTCGTCCAGGAGACTCGAGCACAGTTCACGAATCATCGGCTCGAGCGCATTGATCGGACCGGGCGCGAACGCCGGCAGGATCAATCGTCGAGCGATGGCGTGAAACGGCGGGTCTGAGGTGATGGGGGGCGCGACGCCGATGGGCGCGGGAAGATCCAACTCCCCCGGTCGAGTGGTGCCGACGACCACGGTTCGACTGGTGAAGTTGTCCGTGTCCTTGGCGACCTTCGACACGCCAGCGTGAGTCGCGGGGAACCATCCGCCGCCGTAGCGATCGGTGTGCGCGACGGGGCAGCGTTCGCGCAGGTCTTCCCAAATCGGATAGGGATCGGCGACCCACTGTGGATCAGTGTGATCCCAGTCGGTGGCGAAGTCTTGAACGAGAGGGTTTTCGGACATTCCTACTCCTCGATGAAGATCGCGTGCTCGGGACAGTTGGCTTGTGCGAGTTGGGCCAAGGAACGCGTGTCGGCGCTCAGTGTGCCGTCGCCAATGACCACGCCATTACCGAGGTCATCGAAGTCGAAGATTGTCGGCGCGATAGAGAAACAGCGGCCCTGCCCCTGACAGATCTCTGGGTCAATTCGAACTTTCACCAGCCCCCCATTCGTATTGGAATAGGACCTTACTACCCGGTAAGGAGAACTTTGACTCGACCTAAAGCAATGCCACCGAGCGCACCCACCCGGCGCTGCTGCCCGGCGCCGCATTGACCGGTCGCGCCATCGCCATTGCGGTGACGGCGCCTACTATTCGGCTTCGATCTCCTCACGGCTGATGCCGAGGAAATAGAGGACCGCGTCGAGATAGGGAACGGTGAGCGCCGTGTCGGCGTGCGCTTGGACGACCGGCTTCGCGTTGAACGCAATCCCGAGGCCCGCGGCCGAGAGCATGTCTATGTCGTTCGCGCCGTCGCCGACCGCGACCGTCTGTTCGAGCGGCACCCCGACCTCCTCGGCGAAGCGTCGCAGCGCCTGCGCCTTACCCGCTCGATCGACGATTTCACCCAGGACCGTCCCGGTCAACTTGCCGTTCGCGATCTCGAGCCGATTGGCGGCGAGGTAGTCCACCTTGAGTTCAGCCATCAGTGGCTCCAGCACCTCAACGAAGCCGCCCGACACCACCGCCGGAACGTAGCCGAGACGCTGGAGAGTGCGAAGGAGCGTGCGAGCCCCCGGTGTCAGTCGAAGCTTGTTCCTCACGTCATCGAGCACACTCTCGGGTAGGCCCGCGAGAAGGGTGACGCGCCGTCGAAGTGCTTCAGCGAAGTCGATCTCGCCCGCCATCGCCAGTTCGGTGATTTCTGAGACCTCCGCGGCGCAGCCGCATTCGACGGCCAGTAGGTCGATGACTTCGTCTTGCAAGAGCGTCGAGTCGGCGTCCATGACGACGAGATGCTTGGCCCGGCGGTGCAGACCGGCGCGCTGGACCGCCAAGTCCAGGCCGCTGCTGCTCGCGACCGCGACCAGTTCCTCGCGAAGCAGGTCGTGGTCCGGGCCACGCACGACGAGCTCGTAACAGTCAACGGGGTAACTCGCCAGGTGCACGATCCGTTCGCATGACGCCCCCGAGCGGGCAATGGCCGCGAAGACATCTTCCAATTGCGACGCACCTATCCGAGACGCGAGAAACGTGACCAGGAGTCGGCGACCATCAGTTGCTTCGTTGGGCACCACTCTCTCGACCGTCGCGCTGACACCGTCGCGCACGATGTCTCGGGTGCTCAGAGCGGATTCGACGTCGGCGAGTGACAGCGACTTCTCGCTGCTGACCTCTGCGCAGAGCACGAGTGCTCCTTTGATGGTGATTTGGGCCACGTCGGTGACGTGCACGCCTTGCGCGCTCAACACCGTGAGGGCGGCGAACAGCTCGGCGCCGACGCCAATTCGATCCGGTCCGCTCACGGTCACGAGAAACGTCGAAGTGGGCACGCAAGAAGCGTAGAGGCTGACGAATCGCGTTTACGACTCCGAGTGGTCCTCACCGGCGCGAAGTTCACGGACCTCTGCGACGTGGACGTCAGTACGTGCGTCGAATCTCCAGAGCGCGGGCAGGGCAACCGCGACGGCACCGACCGACCCGGTGCAGGCCAACCCTCCGAACGTCAGTGAGAAACGCAACGTCGTCCAGGCCGCCATCACGCCGGCGCGGAACTGACCGGCGGTCGGTCCGAGCGAGTAGGAGATCATCTCGATGCCGGCCATGCGACCGCGTATCTCGGGCGGAATTGACTCGTTCCACATCGTCGTGCGAAAGATGCCACTTATGGCGTCGGCCGCTCCGCCGATCGCCAGTCCGAGGAGCACGAGCCAAAGAGAAGATGAATACCCAAAGAGCGCGATTCCCAGTCCCCACAGCGCTGCGGCGACCACGATGGCTCGCCCGTAACGATGGATACGGTGCGACCAACCCGACGTTAACGACGCAATGAGCGCTCCGGCCGGCAACGCGCAGTACAGCACCGCCAGCGCGTACGTCTCATGGAACCTGGCCGCGACGAACGGCAGCATGACCACGGGGAAGGCCAGGACCATCGCCAGGAGGTCGACGACGTACGTGCCCATGATGTCGGGGCGAGAGCGTGCGTAGCGCAGGCCGGTGCGCATCGCGGCCACGTCACCGTCGTCGAGTTTCACGCTGGCGGCCGTTGCTCGTAATGAATACAGCATGATCAATGAGAGTGTGAACGTCACCAAGTTGGCGAGGTAGACCGATCCCGGACCGAGCACGATCGCCGCCAGCCCCCCAAGGGCCGGGCCGATGATCGACGCCGTGGTCGAACGAAGATTCGCCAGCGTCGAGGCCGCACGCTGCATCTCGTGCGGCACGAACATCTGGTTCAGAGCTTCGATACTTGGCCGTTGGAGACTTCCGGCGCCTGAGGCAATGAAGGCGTCGGCGTAGAGGATCCACGCCTGGGGATGCGGGAGCAGGGCGTTCACGAACAAGACCGCCGTCGAGAGCATGAGGACCTGCTCCATCGAAATGATCAATCGACGTCGATTGAGTCGATCGGCGAGTACACCGCCGTAGAGGCCGAACACGATCAAGGGCAAGAGTTCCGCGAGGCCGAGCGACCCCACGGCCAGGGTCGAATGCGTGAGCAGGCGCAATTGGTAGGGCACCGCGACGTACGTCGCCTGGCTTCCGAGGGCCGTAATGAAGCCCGCGATGTAGAGGCGCCGATACTGGGTCGAGATACGTAGCGGCGTGAGGTCAATGCCGATGTTGCGTCTAGCCACTCGGCGGTCCCGACTGCCATCCGTTCTCTTCGCTGTAGTGGCGCAGGACCTTGGCCGGCACACCGCCCAGCACCACGTGATCGGGGAACTCACCACGCACCACCGCACCCGCCGCGACGACGGTGTTTCGACCGAGCACGGTGCCGGGCAGGATCACGACGTTGGCTCCCAGCCAGCTCCCCGAGCCAATGCGCACCGCCGCCTCGGTCGGAGGTTGCCAGCCAATCGGTGCGTTGGGGTCCTCGTACGAATGATTCTCATCAGTGATGTAGATGTAGGGCCCCGTCTGAATCTCGTCACCGAGCACGATCGACCAGTGGCCGATGATGTGGGACCCGCGTCCGATGATGCACTTGCGTCCGATGGTCACGACCGGCGAACTGAGCATCGTCTGTTCGCCACTGATGCCCGCCGTGAGCGCGACGTTTGGTCCGATCAAGGTCCCCTCGCCGATCGAGAGATAGCGCTCGTTGTAGATAACGCCTTGCGGTGCCATGAGTGCCGCACCGCTCCCAAAATGCTGAAACCTCTTGGCGTACGGGTCGTCCGGCCCTACGGTGGCGACCTCATTGAGATACCGACGCCAGGCGCGAACGCGCGCACCAAGAAACTGTCGGAAACGAATGCGACTCTGCACGAATGCACGCTACAGGCAGTGCTCATGGGCATTATGAGTCGATCAGGCGCGGCTCTCGCTTTTGGTCACGACGCGTTCTTCAGACCGAGGAGTTTCGTCACGCTCGGTATCGCGCCAAAATCTCCACCGTCCTCGCCCTTTCCCAAGAGTTGATGCGTCGACGAATACAGGCTGACCCACACGTCATCGCAACTCTCTCTATCAAAGAACACCGAAGCGAACTCGCGAGTGTGCGCTGAACGGAAGAAGCGAACGGTAATTGTTCCGGGTTTCACGTACGGACAACTACTGATGCCGGGGTACGCCACGGGGAGAGCGTCGATTTGCCGCCGGATCGACGCGATGGCTTCGACATTTGTTGTGCTCGCCGACAATCGCTTCGACTCCGAGTGAGTCGTACCGTTGCCCGGTAAATACACGGCCTCCACCAAAGTCGCGCCGCTCGGAATAATCGAGAATCGTGACTTCTGTGGCGTCCACTCAACTTGTGCGTCAATACGGAGTTCAACATTTCCGTCAGGCAAAATTCGTTTTGTGTACTGCAAATCGGAATAGGGAAACGTAGCTGGCGATGCAAAGTAGTACGACCACTCGAGATTTGCCCGATTAGTACCTCCGCGGCCGTCAAGTGATCCACCGACCGGGGTTCGCGTATTGAGCCAGGAGACACCCTGGCTCTTCGGCCCTGCGAGATAGAAGCGAGCGACGTCGACCTGATCTGGATCACCAATCGAAGCTCCCGGTATAGAGAGCTCGAATCCCTTCAAGTGAACCCAGGTTGTGAGCCTCTGCGCGCCGGCCGGAAACCAAGCGAGTGACAGCAATCGATTGGCGTCGGCTCGGGCTGATGAAATTCGACTCGCGTCCGACGGACCGAGATAGTTGGCGTGCACGACGAAACTTGACCGACCGGATGCGAATGCCGGCACGGCACTTGCAGCAAACAAGCAACATAGGATCGTCAGTGCCGAAAGCGACTGAGCCGTTGAACTGCGATGACATCGTCGAGGCCTTGGGCCGCCAGACCATCGTGCTCGAGAATCACTCACCACTTCCATAATGTCCATGAGAACTGCATTCTTTCAGTCCCACTAGGAAGGCCGGCGAACTCAGTGTCGATGTCAATCTCGACGCCGGTGCCGAACAAAGTTGCGAGTGAATCAATCCAACGAGATTGGAGTGTCGATATCGAGCTCGACACCAGTCCCGACGACGTCTGGCAACAGGGCGTTCGCCATGTGTTCGCGCACTCGGCCGTCTATCTCAGCCATTGTCTGTGGATTCTCGCGAAGGAAGGCCTTCACATTCTCGCGGCCCTGGCCCATCTGCTCGCCCTCGTAGGTGAACCACGCACCGGCCTTCTTCACGAAGCCCAGTTCGACGGCGACGTCGAGGACCGAGCCTTCTCGGCTGATGCCTTGGCCGTACATGATGTCGAATTCGGCCTGCTTGAATGGCGCGGCGCACTTGTTCTTCACGACCTTGACGCGCGTACGGTTACCAACGACATCGGTGCCATCTTTGATCGATTCGATACGGCGGATGTCCAGTCGGATCGAGGCGTAGAACTTCAGAGCACGTCCGCCGGGGGTCACCTCAGGTGATCCGTAGATCACGCCGATTTTCTCGCGAAGCTGGTTGATGAAGACGGCGACCGTGTTGGACTTTGAGAGTCCGCCGGTCAACTTGCGAAGGGCTTGGCTCATGAGACGAGCCTGGAGTCCGACGTGGGTGTCGCCCATGTCACCCTCGATCTCGGCGCGCGGTGTCAACGCCGCGACGGAGTCGATGATGATGACGTCAAGCGCACCGGAGCGGATCAGCATGTCGGTGATCTCGAGGGCCTGCTCGCCGGTGTCGGGCTGAGAGATCAAGAGGTCATCGACGTTGACACCGATCGCACGCGCGTAGACCGGGTCCATCGCGTGTTCGGCATCGATGTACGCGCAGACGCCACCGTTTCGCTGGGCTTCGGCGACGACGTGCATGGCGAGGGTCGACTTACCGGAGGACTCCGGTCCGTAGAGCTCGACGATGCGACCTCGCGGGAGTCCACCGATACCGAGGGCCATGTCGAGCGCGAGAGCACCAGTCGGGATCGACTCGATATTCATGTGCAGGTTCTCGCCCATGCGCATGATCGAGCCCTTGCCGAACTGCTTCTCGATCTGGCCGAGTGCGGCGTCGAGAGCCTTGGCGCGGTCATCGGTTGCCATTACTGTCTCCTTGTTCTTTGTCATCGGAGGAACGCTACGAACCTCTAGTGACATCGGTCGGTCTCCACCTGTATTTACGGTACTACGAACAAGTGTTCGTAAGAGGTATTTACCGACCACAACATCATGCCCCGTGGGCGGGCAAAACAACAGTGTTTTTCAGGTATTTGGAGCTCTAATCGACGAGCGCCTGATAGACGAGTTGTTGGAGGTCGCGGCGGATCGGATAGGTGCCGCTCGGCAGCAACTGGGTATAGAAACCAACCGTCAAATCCTCGGCCGGATCGACCCAGAAGGCCGTTGACGCAGCCCCACCCCAGGCGAATGACCCTTCCGATACGAGACTCTTGTTCTTCGCGGCGTCGAGCACCACCGAAAAGCCGAGACCAAAACCAATGCCGGCGTAGTCGATTTCAGAGAACGAATCGTTGGCGAACTCCTCCAGGTCGACGTCACCCGGTAGATGGTTGCGGGTCATGAGTTCGAGCGTGCGATTCGAGACGAGGCGAACGCCGTCGAGTTCACCTCCGCGCAGCAGCATCGTCATGAAGCGGTCGTAGTCGCCGGCGCTCGAGACCAGACCGCCGCCACCGCCGTGGATTCGCGGCGCGTGCGTCGCTCCCTTGGCCAGTTCCTCGTAGGGGAATGAATCACCCTTGCTCGGGACGTAGAGCATCGCGAGGCGGTCCCACTTCTCCTCGGGGCAGTACCAGTCGGTGTCGACCATGCCGAGTGGTCCCAGGACTCGGTCTTGGAGGAACGACTCGAAGGACTGGCCACTCCAGATCTCAATGAGGCGACCAAGCACGTCGACCGAGACTGAGTAGTTCCAGCCACTGCCCGGCTGAAAGACGAGCGGGCTCGAACACCAATCGTGCACGGCCTGGGCGAGATCGGCACCGGGGGCGAATCCGAAGTCGTAACCCTTCTGTCGATAGATCTCGTCGGTCGGGTGGGCGTAGTGGAACCCGTACGTGAGTCCGCTCATCTGACTGAGTAGATGGTGCACGCGCACCGGCTCAATCGCGGGGACCGTCTGGGGCTTCGCCGCCGTGCCGCCGGACCAGACGCGGGGCTCCTTCAACGCGTCGATCCACTGACCGACGTCGTCGTTGAGATCGAAGCGCCCCTCTTCGTAGAGCATCATCACCGCAATCGAGGTGATCGGCTTGGTCATTGAGTAGATGCGCCATATGGTGTCGTTCGTGACCTCGAGATTCTTCTCGCGGTCACGGAAGCCGCCCTTGTCACTCCAGACGAGCACGCCCCCGCGCGACACCGTCGCGAGCCAACCGGGCAGTCGACGATCGTTCACGTAGGAATCGAAGTGCGGCTTAATTCGTGCCAGGCGTTCGGGGTCAAAACCCATCGCCGATGGTTCAGCCTGAATCTCCAATGACGACATACGCACCTCCGTTAGGACGAGATTATGCGAGCCCGACAGTCACGAGGGCCGGTCCAACGCGCGGCGCAGCACGTCGAGGGAACTGATCGCTGCGTACGCGCGCACTCGGGGCCGGTCACCGGGCAGGCGCAGCGCGGCGTGCTCCAGCGTTTCACCAATGGAGAGTCCGACGAAGACGGTGCCGACCGGCTGGCCGTCTTGTTCTTCGGGTCCCGCGACGCCGGTGACGCTGAGGCCAATGTCGGACCCGAGGAGTTCGCGCACTCCAATGGCCATCGCCTCGGCGGCCGCGGCACTCACCACCGGTCCCACCGGAACCTTCAAGAGGTCATATTCCACGTCCGAGGCGTAGCTCACCACGCCACCTCGAAACCACGTGGAGGCCCCCGCGACCGCCACGAGTCGACTGGCGATCAGTCCGCCGGTCACCGACTCAGCAACGGCCAACGTGGCGCCGCGAGCGAGCAGTCGCGCCGCGACGACGTCCTCCATGGTCTCCTCGTCGACACCGAAGATGATGTCGCCGAGTTGCTCGACGATGAGCGCGCGGACGAGCTTCTCCTCATCGGCGAGCAGTGACGACGCGTGCGCGGCGTCATCGCCGCGTGCGGTGAGACGAACCTTGATGCCCTCGATCCCCGAGGCGAGGAACGCAATCGTGACCCGATCATCGTCGCTCAAGGCATCGAACCTTTGGGCGACGGCTTCGGCGAGGGCCGACTCACTCGCGCCCCACGTGCGCAGGACCCGACTCGTGATGACCGACGTCGATCCGTCGGCGCGTTGGCGCGCGAGGAGGTCGGGCAGGATCGCGCGCTCGAACATGTCCGTCATCTCGTAGGGGACACCCGGTACGGCGTAGACGACCTTGAGGCCGACCTGGCAGATGAGCCCGGGCGCCGTGCCGCGCGTCTGGGGGATGATGGTTGCCCCCCGTGGCACGTCGGCCTGGAGCAGGTTGTTCTCGGGCATCGTTCGTCCCCGTGAGCCGAACATCGCGCGAATCTTCTCGACGATGTCCTCGTGGCGCTCGAGCGGCACGTTCATCACCTCGGCGAGCGCCGCACGCGTGATGTCGTCCTGGGTTGGGCCAAGTCCGCCGCAGACAATCAGCGCGTCGCTTCGCGCGAGCGCCGTTCGAAAGGCCAGCACGATTCGTTCGTGGTTGTCGCCAACGTGCTGATGGAACTGCGATGAGATGCCGTTGGCCGCGAGGTGCTCGCCCAACCACTGCGAGTTCGTGTCGGGAATCTGGCCCAGCAACAACTCCGTACCGACCGCGACGATCTCAACGCGCACGTAGGCCAACCTTCTTGCCTTCGGCGTAGTACTGCCAACCCGTGTAGACGGTGAGGACGACCGCGATCCAGATGACGGTGACGCCGATCCAGCCGTGGTGGGCCGTCACCGGAATGACGCACAACGCAATCGCCCAGTCCTGCGTGAAGGTCTTCCACTTGGCGAGTTTGCTGGCGGGAATCGAGATGCCACGCTGAGCCGCCTTGGCCCGATAGAAACTCATCCAGATCTCACGCAGCGTGATGATGGCCGCCGGGATAATGAAGTCCTTCAGGCCGTGGGGCCGGGCCAAGATCAACGCGTACAGCGATCCAAGGACGATGACCTTGTCGGCCAGTGGGTCAAGGAACGCGCCCGACGTCGTGGTGCCGTGGCGGCGCGCGACGATGCCGTCGAAGTAGTCCGACATGGCCGCCAGGAAACCAACGAGCGCGGTCCACCACGAAATTCGGTCAAAGACGATGAGGTAGATGAAGACCGGTGCGACGAGCAGCCTCGACGCCGTGAGCATGTTGGCCGGCGTAAGGAGCGCGGATTCACCGTAGGTGGGCTCGGTCGTCATACCAGCACCGCCTCCAGATCCGTTCCGTGACTCGCCACAATCTCACAGTCAACCAGCGTCCCGACTTCGAGCGACCGGTCCACCATCACAATGCCATCTATCTCGGGGCACTCGCGGACACTTCGAGCGACGCCCGGCGCATCGATGAGGAGCCGCTGGCGCATACCGACCAGCGCATCGCGACGTCGCGCCGTGATTGTGTCCTGCAGTTCGCTCACCTCGCGCAGTCGCTCGAGGGCCAGTTCGTGGGGGACCTGCGCGCCCAGGTCGTTCGCGTAGGTCCCCTCCTCGGAGGAGAACGTGAAGAAGCCGGCCCAGTCGAGTTGCGCCTCCTCTATGAAGTCGAGCAGGGCGCGCTGGTCGTCCTCGGTCTCACCGGGGTAACCCAAGATGAACGACGAGCGAAACGTCGCGTCGGCGTCGCTGGCTCGAATCGCGGCAATTCGTTCGAGGAAACGCCCCGCGTCGCCCCATCGGCGCATGGCGCGAAGGAGCGGCCGCGACGCGTGCTGCAAGGAGAGGTCGAAGTACGGGACACCGCTCTCGAGGATCGCCTCGATGAGAGCGCCCGTGAGTCCTGACGGGTACAGGTACAAGAGCCGGACGCGCTCGACCTCGCGACTTAGCGTGCGCGTCAGTTCAATGAGGGGCTGGCTGCCGCCCTCGTCGAGAACCTCAACCGGTTCGCCGCGTCCGCCACGTCGACGGTCGTGACCCCAACTCGCGAGGTCTTGGGCGATGAGCACCAACTCTCGAACACCGCCTTGCGCGAGCGCGCGGCCCTCGGAGAGGATCTCCTGGGTGGAACGAGAACGCTGGTCACCACGGAACGAGGGAATCGCGCAGAAGCCGCAGCGTCGGTCGCAGCCCTCGGCGATCTTCACGTACGCCCACGGGGTCTTGGACTTCGGGCGCGGCAGATTCAAGAGGTCGAAGGAACTCGTGGGTCGGCTGCGCAACGCGACCGGCGTCGAGGGCGCCAACGCCGTGAGGCTCTCGCCGAACCCGGCGACGAGGTCGACCTCCGGGAGGGCGGCGGCCAGTTCCTCGCCGTAGCGCTCGGCCATGCAGCCCGTCACCACGAGGCGCGATCCCTTTTGCTTGACGTCGGCGAGCGCGAGCACGGTCTCAATGGACTCCTCGCGTGCCGCTTCGATGAAGGCGCACGTGTTGGCGACGACGAGGTCGGCCGAGGTAGCCGACGTCGCGACCGTATAGCCCTGGGTCTCAAGCAGACCGGCCAGCTTTTCTGAGTCGACGTGGTTCTTGGGGCACCCGAGCGTCTCGATCCAGTACCGCAAGAACATCTCCTCTAGTCACGACGACACCGAGCGCTGTGCGCTCGGTGGTGATGGCGGAGAGGGAGGGATTTGAACCCTCGGGCCCACTTTCGCAGGCCGCATTCTTAGCAGGAATGTGGTTTAAACCGAACTCACCCACCTCTCCCAGCCTCGCCATCCTAGTAAAAGGACGTTGTCGACACACAATGGCAATCGACACCCGTCGTTGTTGGTCGTCCCTCCCCTCGCGCGGCGACCAAAGGAGTCATCGCCTCGGTCGCCCATGAGAACATTCTCTATCATTGCGCTTGAGAAATACCTACTGTGGCTGTACCTAGAAGGGATATCCATGCGCAACCTCCGACTCTCGCTCGCTGGTCTTATGACGCTCTCAACGCTGGCGACCGTGTCGCTCACGACTGGCGCCAGCGCGAACGCGGCGACTGCACCGACGCTCTCCTCGTGCAAGACGACCGTGACGAGCCAAGAACACACCAAGGGCAAACTGACCGTCGCCACCGACGACCCCGGCTACACGCCGTGGTTCGTCAACAACACGCCCACTAACGGCAAGGGCTACGAGTCGGCCGTCGCCTACGCGATCGCGGGTGAACTGGGCGTGGCGAAGTCCAACGTGATGTGGGTGCACGAGCCCTTCGACTCGAGTTACGAACCGGGTCCCAAGGCCTTTGACTTTGACATCAACGAGATCTCCTACACCGCGACCCGCGCGCAGGCCGTCACCTTTTCGGTCAGCTACTACGACGTCCAGCAGTCGATCGTCGCCCTCAAGACCAATCCCATCGTGAAGAAGCACTCCGCGAGTGAGTTGAAGACCTACACCTACGGTGACCAGATCGGTACGACCGGTCTCGCCTACATCACGAACGAGATCAAGCCCACCCATGCGCCGCGCATCTACTCCACCTTGGACGAAGCGGTGCTCGCACTTCAAAACGGTCAGATCGACGCCATCGTCATCGACACGCCCGACGGTCAATACATGGCCTCGGCGCAGATCACGAACGCCAAGAAGAAGTTGATCGCGACCCAGGTCGGACAGTTCCCGAGCGTTGGCGAACACTACGGGCTGCTCTTCACCAAGGGCAACCCGTTGGTCGCCTGCGTCAACGTCGCGATCAACGCTCTCAAGAGCAGCGGCAAGTTGGCGGCGCTGCAGCAGAAGTGGCTCGCCATCTACACCAGCGTGCCCACGATTAAGCCCTAGGCGTCGTGTCGCTGTCGACGGACTCGTCGGAGGAGACGCCTCACCTCCTCTCGCCGCGCCGACACCTACTCTTCGTCGGTCGTCGAGGTCTCGTCGCGAGTACGGTATCGACCGCCGTGGTGCTGGTCGTCATCATCGCCCTGTTGTACTTCGCCCCGGGTGGGGTGCGCGTGCGCGCGAGCTACTTCAACTTCCACGACATGTGGGTGGCCTGGAACGGCGACCCCTCGAAGGGCATCCTCGCGATACGTGACGGCATCTGGACGAACGTGTGGATGTTTCTCGTCAGCGAGGTCCTGGTGCTGCTGTTCGGACTCGGGCTCGCGTGGACACGCATCACCAAGTCGCCGGTCCTGCTGCCCTTTCGCGTGTTGGCGACGGCCTACAGCGACATCTTTCGCGGGGTGCCAGTGTTGCTCGTGATGTTCTTGGTGGGCTTTGGTCTGCCCGCCCTCTATTCGAATCTCGCCACCGTGGCGCCACCGGTCTTTGGCGTGATCACGCTCACCTTGTCGTACTCGGCGTACGTCTCGGAGGTCTTTCGCGCGGGCATCCTCTCCGTGCCCAACGGTCAGCTGCTCGCCGCTCGATCACTCGGACTCACGCAGTCCTCGACGATGCGCCGGGTCATCTTGCCCCAGGCCGTTCGCACCGTGATCCCTCCCTTGTTGAACGACTTCATCTCGCTCCAGAAGGACACGGTGTTGGTCTCGGTGATTGGCGGCGTCGAAATTGCCCGTTCGGCGCAGATCTACCAGTCGACCGTCTTCAACGAGAGCGGTCTGGTACTCGCGGCCGGCTTCTTTCTCCTGCTCACCATCCCCATGACGCGCATGACCGACCGCTTGATCGCGCGCGACCGCGAGCGCAGACTGGCGGCCGCGCGATGACGAGCGTCGTCCTCGAACTCAATGAGGTCGCCAAGCGCTTCGACGACGTCGAGGTCCTAAAGGGCGTGTCGCTCACCCTGCATCGCCACGAAGTGGTCTGTCTCATCGGCGCGTCGGGCTCGGGCAAGTCGACGCTGCTGCGCTGCGCCAATCTCCTCGAGAGCGTCGACGGTGGTTCGGTGAGCCTCTTCGGCCAATCGTTGAGCGACCCGCGCGTGAGCGGCGATCTCGTCCGGCGCCACGTGGGCATGGTCTTTCAGTCCTTCAACCTCTTTCCGCACCTCAACGTCTTGGACAACGTCCTGCTCGGTCCC
>Ga0182013_10004132_pt1 | contig 17624 bp, 13 predicted proteins | sample 612S2MmetaG_FD_120487 | JGI IMG/M metagenome (GOLD analysis project Ga0182013, IMG submission 120487) | Permafrost microbial communities from Stordalen Mire, Sweden - 612S2M metaG | ecosystem: Environmental > Terrestrial > Soil > Wetlands > Permafrost | place: Sweden: Stordalen | collected...
CGAGCTGCTTGCCTTCGGCCTCGAGCTCGGCGCAGCGGGCGTTCAGTTCGCGGCCGATCTCCTGCACCGCGCTCTCGATCAGCTCCTCGCGGACGTTGTAGTGCGTCGCGGGCCAGATCGCGATGTGCTCCATGTCGTCGGCGATCAACTCGCCGGTCAGCGGGTCGAACTCCTGCAGGCGCTCGACCTCGTCGCCGAACATCGTCGCGCGCAGGGCGTGTTCGGCGTACGCGGGAAAGACCTCGAGCGTGTCTCCCTTGACGCGGAAGGTCCCGCGCGAGAGCACCGTGTCGTTGCGCGAGTACTGGATCGTGACGAGTTTCGCGAGCAGCGCGTCGCGATCGATCGTTTCGCCGCGGCGCACGATCTGCATGTTCATCTCGTAGGTTTCGGGCGAGCCGAGCCCGTAGATGCAGCTCACCGAGGCGACGACGATCACATCGCGGCGGGCGAACACCGCGGCCGTTGCGGCGTGGCGCAGGCGGTCGATCTCCTCGTTGATCGAGGAGTCCTTCTCGATGTAGAGGTCGCGGCTCGGAACGTACGCCTCGGGCTGGTAGTAGTCGTAGTAGGAGACGAAATACTCGACCGCGTTGTCCGGGAAGAAGGTCCTGAACTCGTTGCAGAGCTGGGCCGCCAGCGTCTTGTTATGGGCGATCACCAGGGTCGGGCGCTGGATCTCCTGGATCACGCCGGCCATCGTCATCGTCTTGCCGGTGCCCGTCGCCCCGAGGAGCGTCTGGAAGCGCTCGCCGTTCGCGATGCCGGCCGCGAGCGACTCGATAGCCGCCGGCTGGTCGGCGGTGGGCCTGAACTCCTCGTCGAGCTTGAATGCGGGCACTTCGCCAGCCTAGCCGCGCACCGCGGGGCTAGATGCCGAGCGCGGACGCGTAGCGCTGGCGGTACTGCTGTTGTGCTTCGAGGACCTTGCGCACGTATTCGCGGGTCTCGGGATAGGGAATCGCTTCGATCGTCAGCGAGCGTCCCTGCGCCCGTTCGCGCGCCACCCAGTCGTCGACGTTGCCGACACCGCCGTTATAGGCCGCGAGGGCCAGCATCTCGTCGCCGCCGTAGTGGTCGAGCAGATAGCGCAGGTAGTAGCTGCCGTACGCGATGTTGACCGACGGCGCCGCGAGATCACCGGCCTGGAACGCGTACCCCCCGGAGAGGTGCGCGAGGTATTCGGCGGTGCTCGGCAACAGCTGCATCAGCCCTTGCGCACCGGCGCTCGAGGGTCGCGGTTCGAAGTGCGACTCGGCGTCGATGACGGCTGCGATCAGCGCCGGGTCGAGGTGCTTTTCGCTGGCCTGCGCACGAATGATCCCGGTGTCCGCGAGGGGTAGCGAGGCTTCTCGCGTGTGATGCATGTCGATCACGAGCACGAGTGCGACGACCACGGCGAACGCGAAGCCGAGCGCCAGCAGCGGTAGTTTTCGAATCACCCGCTGAGCTTTGCAAGGATGGCCGACAGCTGCGCCTGCAGCTCCTCGACCGAGCCGTCGTTGTGCACGACGTACGTCGCCGAGGAGGCCTTCTCGGCTTGCGAGAGCTGGCGCGCCGCGCGCTCGTCGACGGCTGCGTGCCCGCGTGAGCGTGCCCGCTCGTCGCGGAGCTGCTCGTCGGCGACGACGGCGATCGTCGCGTCGTAAATCGCCTCCTGCCGGGACTCGAACAGCAACGGCACCTCGACGACCGCGGCCGGCGGCGCGGGCCGGCGGGCGCGCGCGGCGATCAGCCACGCCGCGACACGCTCGCGTACCCGGGGCCAGATCAGCTGCTCGAGCCAGTCGCGGCCCTCGTCGGAGGCAAAGGCTGCGCGCGCGAGTGCCGCGCGGTCGACGGTCCCCGCCGGCGCGACCGCGTCGCCGAAGCGCTCACGGACGGCGTCCACGACAGCGGGATCGGCGTAGATCTCATGCACGATCGCGTCACTCGAAGCCGTCGCGGCGCCGAGCCGCTCGAGTGCCGCGAGCGCTGTGGACTTGCCCGAACCGAGGCCGCCGGTCAAGCCGACGAAGGGAACCTCATTCATCTCGCCGGGCGGCGGAGTCAGTTTGCGGCGTCGTCGGCGGCCGGCTCGGCGGGCGCCTGGACGCTCTCCTCGGCGGGCGCGACAGGAGCCTGGGCCTCGGCGGCCGGCTCGGCGGGCGCCTGGACGCTCTCCTCGGCGGGCGCGACAGGAGCCTGGGCCTCGGCGGCCGGCTCGGCGGCGCTCTCCTCGGCGGGCGCGTCGGGCGCCTCGACGGCCTCGGCGGCCGGCTCGGCCGGAGCCTGGGCTTCGATCGTCGGCTCAGCATCGCTGGCCGGCTCGCCCTCGGAGTCTCCGGGATTCGCGCCGCCCCGCAGGACCTGGTCCTCGACCCGCTTGGCGGACAGCGAGAGGCGCCGACGCTCGGTGTCGATCTCGAGGATCTTCACGCGGATCTCATCGCCCGGGTGGACGACCTCGCGCGGGCTCTCAACGTGGTGGGGCGCGAGCTCGGAGATGTGTACGAGGCCCTCTACGCCGTCGAGGATCTCGACGAATGCGCCGAACTGGACGACCTTCGTCACCTTGCCGGCGAGCTCGTCGCCGACGCTGTAGGTCTCAACGACGCGCTGCCACGGGTCCTCCTGGGTCTGCTTGAGACCCAGCGAGATGCGCTGGCGGTCGCGATCGATGTCGAGCACCTTGACCTTCACGGTCTGCCCGATCTGGAGGATCTCGCTCGGGTGGTTGACGTGCGACCAGGAGAGCTCTGAAATGTGGATCAGGCCGTCGATGCCGTCGAGGTCGACGAACGCCCCGAAGTCGACGATGTTCGAGATCTGGCCTTCGACGATCGCGCCGGGCTCGAGCTTGTCGAGAATCTGCTGGCGGACCTCCTTGCGCTCCTCCTCGAGCACCGCGCGGCGTGAGAGCACCACATTGTTGCGCGAGCGGTTCAGCTCGATGACCTTGGTCTCGATCTCGACGCCCATGTACTCGTCGAGGTTCGGAACGCGCCGGATGTCGACGAGCGACGCCGGCAGGAAGCCGCGCACGCCGAGGTCGATGATCAGACCACCCTTGACGACCTCGATGACCGTTCCCGTGACGGGCTCGCCGGACTCGACGGCGGCCTCGACGCGACGCCAGGCCTTCTCGAAGCGCGCCCGCTTCTTGGACATGATCAGGCGTCCGTCCTGGTCCTCCTTCGTGAGGACGATCGCGTCGACCTCCTCGCCGAGCTCGACCTCGCCCGCGGGATCGACCGACTTGCGGATCGAAAGCTCCGCAGCCGGGATCACGCCCTCGGACTTGTAACCGATGTCGACGAGGACCTCGTCCTTGTCGATGCGCACGACGTGGCCGGTGACAACTTCGCCCTCCTGGATGTCGCGGAAGGCGGCGTCGTAGTTCGGGACGATCTTGCCGTCGATTTCCAACAGCAGGCCGTTCGAGCCGTCAACTACCTTTGTCTGTCCCGGGTCAACCAAAGTTTGCACCGGCGAACCTTAGCGCAGCCGTATCATCGTCGGCGACGTATGCCGCTGCGAGCCACCAAGCGCGGCGCCGAGCGCACGACGCTCGAGCGCGACTGCGATGTCCTGATCTGCGGCGCGAGTTTCGCCGGGCTGGCGGCTGCGCGCGAACTCGCGGGAAGCGGCGCGCGCGTCCTGATGATCGATCGCTACGAGGTCGGCGAGCGGCAGACGTCGGCGTGCGCGATCCCTACGGACTGGCTGCGCGCCCTCGACGTGATGGGCGCGCACCGGCAGAGCTTCGACGAGATCCTCGTGCACACGCCATGGACCTCGACGCGCTGGCATGTCCCTTGGAGCTTCTCGACGTTCGACTACCGCGAGCTGTGTGCGCTGTTGCGCGCCCAGGGCGGCGAACTCGAGTTCGAGACCGCGACAGTCGAGCGCCGCAGCGGCAACACGGTCCACACCGATCGCGGTGAGCTTCGCGCGCCGCTGATCCTCGACGCCCTCGGCTGGCGCCGGGTGCTCTCGAACGGCCCGACGATTCAGCCGCCGAACGCGCCGCTCTCGCGTGGCCTGGAGGTCCACCCTCGGGGCAGCGCGCGCGAGATGGAACTTTGGCTCGACGCCTCTTACGTGCGCGCCGGGTACGCCTGGAACTTCCCGGCCGGCGACGAGCTGCGGATCGGCGCCGGGTCCTTCTGGCCCGAACGCCATGTCAAGGAGCCGACGGTCCGCCTGGCCGGCGAGCTGGGCATGCCGGCGGCCGGCTTCCAGGGCAACTGGATCCCTCACCAGCTGCGCGCCGCGATCGAGGATGGCGTGTTCTTCGCCGGGGACTCGGCGGGCCACTGTCTGCCGCTAACCGCAGAGGGAATCCGCACGGCGCTCTATTTCGGCCTCGCCGCGGGTCGCGAGATGCGCCTCGCGCACGAAGGCCACAAGTACGTCGAGCAGGCGGTCGCCGACTACGGCGCGTTCTCGGACTCGCATGCTTCGAAGTTCAAGACGCTGCTGGCGCTGCAACGGGCGGTCGGCCAATTGACACCCAGCCGGTCGCTAACGGCGCTGGTCAAGTCGATGCGCAGCCGCCGCTTCACCGCGTGGGGCTTCCGGCATTACCTCGGCGTCGCGCCACCCGACTTCGTGCGGCCGATCCCGGATGCCGCCCGCGTGCACGTCCCCACGGGCCGCTGATCACACCGCGGGTCGCCGTCTAGCGCTGCGCGTCAAGCCGGTGAGGCCGCGAGGCGCGGCCCTGTTTGCCGCCGACACTCGCCCATGGCTGGACGATCAGCAGGACCCCGGCGATCAGCAGGGCGACACCGACGAGCCGCGTCGCGCCGATCCCCTGGCGGGCGAGCCCGAAGAGCCCGAACCGATCGATCAGCACCGCGGTCGCGAGCTGCGAGGTGACAACGAGCGCCGTCAGCGCGGTCGCCCCTAGTGTCCGCACCGTCACCAGGGCGACGGCGACGTAGAACGCGCCGAGCAGGCCGCCGATCAGTGCCCACCAAGGCGCATGCTGCGCGCCGCTGAGCGCCGGCAGGCCGCCGTCGCTGAACGCGGTGATCGCGAGCAGCAGGATCGTGCCGACCAGGAACGAGAAGGTTGCCGCCTGCAGCGAGCCGATCTGCCGGCCCAGTCGCGCGTTGACCGGCGCCTGCATCGCGATCAGCACGCCGGCGGCGATCACGAGGCCGATCGCCAGCGTGCGGCTCACTTCGCCTCCAGCCAGTCGCTGCCGACGCCGATGTCGACCTCGAGCGCCGGCTCACGCTCGCCCCACACGAGGCACATCGCCCGTCTGACGAGCTCGACTGCCGCGTCGCGCTCGTGCGGCGGCGTTTCGAACAGCAGCTCGTCGTGGATCGTCAGCAGGAGCCGCGTCGTCAGGCCCGCCTGCGCGAGCTCCCGCTGGCAGCTGATCATCGCCGCCTTGATGACGTCGGCGGCGGTACCCTGGATCACGGTGTTGACCGCCAGGCGCTCGCCGAGCATCCGCGTCTGGTAGTTGCGCGAGCTCAGCTCCGGGATCGGACGGCGGCGCCCCCAGAGCGTCGTTACGTAGCCGTCGCGGCGCGCATCCTCGACCGCCCCGGCCATGAACTCCGCGACCTTCGGGAAGCGCTCGAGATATGCGTCGATGAACTCCTTCGCCTCCTCGCGGGGAATGTTCAGTCGGTCCGCGAGTCCGAAGTCCGATAGCCCGTAGACGATCCCGTAGTTGATCATCTTCGCCTTCGAGCGCATTCCGGCGTCGATCGCGTCCGGGGCGACGCCGAACACGCGCGCGGCGGTCGCCGAGTGCACGTCGTCGCCGCGGGCGAAGATCTCCATCAGCGCGGGCTCCTCGGCGACGTTCGCCAGGACGCGCAGCTCGATCTGCGAGTAGTCCGAGGAGATCAGCAGCATGCCCTCCTCGGCGGTGAAACAACCGCGGATCTCGCGGCCGAGCTCGGTCCGGATGGGGACGTTCTGCATGTTCGGGTTGGTGCTCGACAGGCGCCCGGTCTGCGCCACGGCCTGCAGGAACGTTGTGTGGATCCGGGAGCGCTCGTCGACGAGCCCGGGCAGCACGTCGAGGTAGGTCTTGACCAGTGTCGAGAGTTCGCGCCAGCGCTCGATCAACACGACGATCGGATGCTCGTGCCGGATCGACTGCAGCACCCGCGCGTCGGTCGAGAAACCGGTCTTGCCGCGCCGCTTGCGGCTCAGCCCGAGACGCTCGAAGAGCACCTCGCCGAGCTGTTGCGGGGAGCCGATCAGGAACTCGCCGCCGGCGAGCTCGTGGATCTGCAGTTCGAGTTCGCGCAGCTCGCCCTGGACTCGCGCGGTGATTCCTTCGAGGCGCGGCACGTCCAGGCGCACACCGGTGAGCTCCATCTCGCGCAGGATCGCCACCAGAGGCAGCTCGAGCTCGTCGAGCACGCCCGCCAGCCCGAGGTTCGAAAGCCGCTCGCGCTGAGCGGCGGCGAGCGCGGCGAGCAGTACTGCCCGGTCGGCGACCGCGTCGCCCGTGTCGGCCACGAGATCGCGCTCTTCGCACAGCTCGGCGAACGGATAACCGCGGCGCGCGGGGTCGATCAGGTAGGCGGCAAGCATCGTGTCGAACGCCAGCGCGGGCGGCACGAGGCGAAGCGACTTGGCGTCGTGTGCCACGACCGGCGTCGCGCCGAGTGCCGCGACCAGCTCCTCGGGCCCATCGCAGCTGCCGGCCAGGACCGCGCCGTCGCGGTGGACGGCGAAGCGCCATGCGGGACCCTCGGCGAACAGCTCGCCCTCGGGCGGCGCGGTCTGCAGCACAACCACCGCGACCTCGCCCGCCTGCGCCGCAAAACTCTCGACATCGGCGAGCGCACCCTCGGTGAGCTCGGCCGCGAGCGCCTGCGGGGCCGCGTCCGCAGGACCGCCGTCGTCGCCGAGCAGCGGTTCGATTCTCCGCAGCGGGTCGCGCAGCTCCCAGCGACGCAGCGTCTCGCGCAGCTGCGAACGGTCCGCCGTCCGCGTGAGCTCTGCGTCGATCTCCACGCCGACGTCGAGGTCGCGCTGCATCGTCGCGAGCTCCTTGGACAGCAGCGCGTCCGCGCGGTGCGCGACGAGGTTCTCTTTGCGCTTGGCGCCTTTTATCTCGTCGATGCTGTCGAGCACGGCCTCGAGCGTCCCGAAGCGCGAAATCAGCTCGCCGGCTGTCTTCTCACCGATCCCGGGCACGCCGGGGATGTTGTCGGACGTGTCTCCCTTGAGGCCGTAGAAGTCGGGGATCAGCTCGGGCGCAATGCCGTAGCGGTCGAGCACGGCCGCGCGGTCGTAGAGCTTGGTGTCGGTGATGCCCCGCGAGGTCGCCATCACCGCTACGTGCCCGGCCTCGTCGATCAGCTGGAACGCGTCACGGTCGCCGGTCACGATCGTGACATCGACGGGTGGCTGCGCGGCGAGCGCGCGGGCCGTCAGCGAGGCGATGACGTCGTCGGCCTCACAGCCCTCGACGCGGACGTTGCGAAAGCCGAACGCCTCGACGAGCGGTTCCATCGCGGGCCATTGCTCCTTGAGCAGGTCCGGCCGGCTCTGGCGCTGAGCCTTGTAGGCCGGGTACAACTCCGTGCGGCCTGAGGTGCCGGCGTCCCAGGCGACGATCGTCGGCGCGAGACCGTACTCGGTCGCGATCTTCACGAGCATCGAAGCGAAGCCGAAGATCGCGTTCGTCGGCTCGCCGTTCGCAGTCGCGATCGTCTCCGGCAGGGCGAAGAACGCCCTGTAGACGAGGCTCGGCCCGTCGATCAGGAAAAGACGCCGCCCTTGCACTGCACTCACGCGCGCAACTCTAGGGCCACACGCAGCGTCCGCGGGCTTTTCGCCAGACCCGCATAAGATGCCGCCCTAGGGTCTATGCAGGGAGTCTCGAGATGACGACAAGCGCGCAGTACCGGATGAGGATTCGCGTGCAGTTCGACGTGACCGATGCAATCGGCACGGCGTCCAATGCCGTCGCCGAGACCGGCGCGCTGATCGACGAGGTCGTGACCGTCGAGGGCGGCGCGGGCCAGATTCTGCGCGACTTCACGGTCGACGCAACGGGCATCGAGCATTGGCCGCGGATCATCGCGGCGATCGAAGCCGTCCATGGAGCGTCGGTCCTCGAGACGACCGATCGCACACTCGAGGTGCACCTCGGCGGCAAGATCGAACAGCGCAACAAGTATCCGCTCGCGACACGCGATGACCTGGCGATGACCTACACCCCGGGCGTCGCTCGGGTCAGCATGGCGATCGCCGAAGACCCGGAACTTGCCTACGAGTACACGATCAAGCGCAACACGGTCGCCGTCGTCACGGACGGCAGCGCGGTGCTCGGCCTCGGGAACATCGGCGCCAAGGCCGCGATGCCCGTGATGGAGGGCAAGTGCTGCCTGTTCAAGGAGTTCGCCGGCATCGACGCGTTCCCGATCGCGCTCGACAGCAACGACACGGCGGAGATCATCAACGCCGTCAGGCTGCTCGCCCCGGCGTTCGGCGGGATCAACCTCGAGGACATCTCCGCCCCGCGCTGTTTCGAGATCGAGCGCGAGCTGCGCGACCAGCTCGAGATCCCGGTCTTCCACGACGACCAGCACGGCACGGCGGTGGTCGTGCTCGCAGCGGTGCTCAACGCGGCGAAGCTGACGGGCCGTTCGCTCGACTCGATGCGGGTACTGGTGATCGGCGTCGGCGCGGCCGGCGTCGCCGTGACCGAGATGTTGATGGCCGCCGGGATCCGCTACCTCATCGGCTGCGACTCGCGGGGTGCGCTCTCGACGACCCGCGAGGACTACCTGGACGGGTCGATGAACGACGCCAAGCGCCGCTACGCGGAGGCGACCAACCCCGACCTGCGCTCAGGGCGCCCGGAAGACGTGATCGACGGGATGGATCTCGTGATCGGGCTCTCCGGCGCTCGCGTCCTGGAGCCCGAGTCCTTGGCCCGGATGAACCGTGACGCGATGGTTTTCGCGATGGCCAACCCGACGCCGGAGATCGATCCGTCGGATGCCGCACGTTACGCGCGGATCATCGCGACGGGACGCTCGGACTACCCGAACCAGATCAACAACGTGCTGTGCTTTCCGGGGGTCTTCCGGGGTGCGCTCGACTCGCGCGTGCGGGACATCACGGTCGAGATGCAGCTCGCCGCGGCCCGCGCGATCGCGAACATCGTCGGCGAAGGCGAGCTGCGCGACGACTACATCATCCCGTCGGCGCTGAACCGCGCGGTGGTGCCGGTCGTCGCCCAGGCGGTGCGCGACACGGCCCTCGCCGACGCGGCGGCGCTCGCCGGGAGTGGTTGATGGCGCTGCGGCGCGTCGTTGTAACGGGCGCGAGCGGGCTGATCGGTTCGCGTCTGGTCGCCCGCCTCAAGGATCAGGGCGCACAGGTCACCGCGCTGACGCGTGACCCGGAGCGCACCGCCTCGCTGCTCGCCGGCACGCAGGCGGAGAAATGGGATCCGCTAGCCGAAGCCGCGCCGTCGGCGGTGATCTCCGGAGCCGACGCGGTTTTCCACCTCGCCGGCGAGAACGTGGCCCAGCGCTGGAACGCCTCCGCCAAGCAGGCGATCAGGGACTCACGGGCGATCGGGACCGCCAACCTCGTCGCCGGGATCGCTGCCGCCGACCCGCGTCCGGGGGTACTCGTCAGCTCGTCGGCGATCGGCTACTACGGACCGCACGGCGAAGAGCCGCTCGACGAGGAAGCGCCGCCGGGACGCGACTTCCTCGCGGAGGTCTGCGTCGAGTGGGAGAGCGCTGCAAATGCGGCGCGCCAGCTCGGTGTGCGCGTCGTGACGATCAGGACCGGCGTCGTGCTCGACGCTTCCGGCGGCGCGCTCGGCAAGATGCTGCCGCCGTTCAAGGCCGGGGTCGGTGGGCCGGTTGCGGGCGGCGCCCAGTACATGCCCTGGATCCACGCCGATGACGTCGTCGGAATCATGGTCGCCGCGGCCGAAGGTGAGAACTGGACCGGCGCGGTGAACGCGACCGCTCCCGAACCGCTGACCAACCGGGACTTCTCGAAGCTGCTGGGGAAGGTTCTCGGACGGCCGGCGGTCTTCCCGGTGCCGGGCTTCGCGATCCGCGCGATGTACGGCGAAATGGCCCAGATCGTCACGACAGGAGCCCGCGTGATGCCCGCCAAGGCGCTCGTCAACGGCTACGAGTTCAAGTACCCCTCCGCCGAGGGCGCGCTGCGCTCGGCGCTCGAGGACTAGCCTCAGGCCGGGAGCGCCGCGCGCTGGGCGTGGCTCTCGCTCTCGATGATCACGCGGCAGGGCCGGTGTGTCAGCAGGTATGTCGCGGTCGGGCCGATGCCCTGCTCTCCGCTCGGCGCGTGGATCGTCGACCAGTAGATCACGTCGGCGTCGACGCGATTTGCCTCGTCGACGAGCGACGAGCCCGCGCTGCGCGTGCGGATCAGTCCGGTGCGGACCTTGATTCCACGCCGTTTACCCTGCAGGCGGGCGCTCTCGAGCACGTCGCGGCCGATCGCCTCCTCCTCTTCAAGGCCGGCGTCGAGCGAGAGCTGTGATGGCACGACGAGCACGTAGACGGCGTACACGACGCCTTCCTCGCCGATCAGCCGCGCGGCGTCGGCGAGCGTGTCGGCGCTGATGTCGGTGCCGAAGATCGGCACGATCGCGGTGTGGTAGTCGAGCTCGGCAAAGTCAGCAGGCCGCTCGGGCTGTGGCAGCCGGTAGGAGGCCGTCACCGAGAGGCCTTTGCTGCGCCGGTAGAAGAAGTAGCCGACGCAGCCGATGATCATCCACGGGATCCCGACGACACGCGCCTCGCTGTGCAGCGCGGTGACGGCGATCCAGGCGCCGAACGTCCCGAGCCCGCCGATCACCGCCGTCATCGGGATTTCCGCGCCTTTGAAGCGCACGTTCCACGGGGCCTTGTACGGGCGCTCGTAGTCGGGGTGGGTCTGGCGCAGGCGGATGATCGCCAGGTGCGCCGTGGTGAACGAGAGCATCGCCCCGAACGAGTAGAGGTTCCCGAGCACTTCGGTGTTGCCGTAGAGGATCAGCACGGCCGCGAACATCGAGAAGAAGACGATCGTGAACCAGGGAGTTCGGTACTTGGAGTGCAGTTTCGCGAACTGCCTGGGGAGCTGGCGGTGCTCGGCCAGCGACCATGACAATCGCGAGATCCCGATCATTCCGGCGTTCGTCGCGATGAACAGGATCGTCGCCGCGAGGAAGCCGACGTAGAACCGCGCACCGTTCAGCACCACGCCGTGCAGGCCGAGGTGTTCGATCACCCCGAGGACCGGGTCGTTTTCGAAGTAGTGACCCAGCGCGGTGGCGTACCCGGGATGCGGGAAGCTCTGTTTGAGCTCCGCGTTGTAGCCGACGCCGTGGTGGATCACCGGCAGCGCTGAGAGCGCCACGACGGAGATCCCGGCATAGACCGCGAGCACCGCGATCACCACCAGGTTCACGGCCTTGGGTACCTGCACGCCGGGGTCGCGCGACTCCTCGGCCATGTTGGCGACCGTCTCGATGCCGGTGTAGGCGAGCATCGCGAGGCTCAGCGCGAAGATCAGTTCGCTCCACGTCGGCGCGATCCCGATGTGGACCTGGTTGATCAGCAGGCTCGGGTTGAGTACCAGGAAGACGCCGACCATCACCAGCAGGATCTGCGTGCACAGGTCGAGCACGGCCAGCCCGAGGTTGAGCTTCGCCGACTCGCCGAGTCCCCGGATGTTGAGCACGACGAGCACGACGAGCACGACGAGGCCGCCGATGATGTCGTCGGGATTGTGCTTGAGCGCCCCCAGGCCCGGGAACGCGCTGAGGTAGTGCGGCACGAAGAACGCGGAGATCGCGATCGTCAGGATGTAGTCCAGGCTCAGCGCCCAGCCCGCGAAGAACGAGACGTAGTCGTTGAAGGCGTGACGGGCGAACGACGAGGATCCGCCCGCTTCGGGGAACATCGAGGCGCCCTCGGCGTAGGTTTTGGCCGTCAGCGCGAACAGGCCGCCGGCGAACAGGAACACCAGCGGCGTGAGGCCCAGGGCGTGTGCCGCGACAAGGCCGAGGGCGTAGTAGATCGACGAGCCGACGTTGCCGTAGGCGGTGGCGAACATGCCTGCCGTGCCGACCGACTTGCGCAGGCCTCTTTCCGAGAGTTTCGCCACGTCAGCGCAGGCTACAGACCGGGCTGGCCCGGCCCGGATGCAAAATCGCGTTCACCGGGGACACCGGGGAAGGAGCCGGGCATATGATCCCGACGCGGGCAGGAGGACCAATCGCCCGCGGGATTCCTGATGGACACCACACGGAGAGAAAACTACGACTCCGGCGAGCATTTCGTCCTTGAATACGGGGAGCTTCGCTTCACGTTCAACGAGGTCGACTTCGCCGAGCGCTGCGAGCAGGCCGCACTAAGGCTGGGCTTCGTCGGCGCACGCCTCGAAGGCGAGGAGCTCGAAGATCTCGTCAACCTTGCGGTCAACGGCGAGATTGCCGAGCCCGCATCGGCGCTGGGCGAGCACGTGAACGACTGCTGGCCGGAGCTCGTCGGCCCAGCCGAGCGCTCGCTCGTGCATTGGCTGCGGCGCCTGGTGTTCCGCGGCGCGTGGCTCGACCAGCGAGTCAAAGAGGGCGAGCTCGACATCAGCTTCGATCCGGACAGCGGGACATTTACCTACGTCCAGCGGCTCGAGGCGCTCGACACCCCGGACGGCGAGGGCGAACCGATCCAGCTCGCCCCCGAGCCCTCCTGGGGCCGCGTCGCCTACCGCGGCTGAGCGTTAGCGCGAACGCGCCGCCTTGCCGCGGGCCTTCGCGATCTCTTTCGCGCTCGCGTCACCGACCAGCAGCTCGACGCGCAACGTGCCGCTGCGCGCGAGGTCGACGATCGGCTGTCCGGCGCCCCCGGTCGGCGACTCCTCCAGCGCGATCAGCGTGGTCTCGCCCCCGAGCGGCTCGCTCGCCGTGGCGATCACCGTGAGCGACCCACCCTCCCGCAGGTTGCGCCCCGACGCGAGTGCCCGCCGCGCGGCCTGCGCCGTGAGAGCGTCGAGCGTGTCGATCAGGACGACCACATCGGCGCCGCGTGCCGCGCTGCGCCGCGCGCCGTCGAGCAGCCGCTCCAGCGCCTGCGTCTGTGCCTCCGCGGACGAGGCGAACGCCAGCGCCACGGCGGGCTCGATCCCGGCGTCGGTGTAATCCGCGATCTCCTCGGGGCGCACCCCGACGAGGGCGAGCTGGACCTCGACGCCCTCGAGCGCCGAGATCGCGGCCGCCAGACGGCGCAGCGTCTCGCTCTTGCCGCTGTGGCGGCCGCCGACGACAAGTGCACGGGAGCCCCGCCCGAACGGCGTCAAGAGCTCGATCGCCTCCAGCGTCGAGTCGCCCTTCGCGCCGATCGGGATCCGCTCCTTGGGCCAGGCGACGGGCAGGTCCTCGTAGCGCACGCCGTCGGAGACCTCGTCGGCAGGCGAACCGTTGATCATGTCGATCCGGACCAGCGACGGATAGCGCTCGGACCGACGCGGTTTGCGGACCGGCCCGCTGACCTTGTCGCCGCTCACCAGTTCGCAGCGGCGGACCTGGGCGGCCGAGATGTACACGTCGGAGTCGGAAGGCTCGGGCCCGTCGACGCGCAGGAACGCCGAGCCGTTGGCCAGCACCTCGACGACCCCCTCGACGCCCTCCTCGCTCTGCTCCTCGCGCGGGGTGCTCTCCTGCTTCTCCTCGCGCTCGCCGCGGGCGCGGCGCCGCCGCGGGCGGCGCTCCTCGGTCTCGCCGGCCGCGTCGGAGGAGGCGTCCTCGTCGGCCGACTTGCGCTCGCCGCGCTCGGCTTTCTTCCTCGGTTTGGGCTTCGGCTTGGCCTTGGGCTTCGGCTCGGCCTCCGCCGGGGGTCCACTTTCGCCGAGGATCGCGTTGACCAGATCGGCCTTGCGCATCCGGCGGAAGCCGTCGATTCCGGCCTCGCTCGCAATCTCGTGGAGGTCGGCGAGCGGACTCGCTTCGAGCTCGGAACGCTCGAGTACTGACATGTCACTTACCTTTCTTCGTGGGCAGGGCGGTTGGCGTCCCGTCGCGTCTGCGGCGACGGGCACCCTCCTGTTGGAGAAGACCCTAGCGCGGCGCGGAGACCAACTGCGCGGCGCCCCCCCTGACCGGCGCGCGTCAGCCGCCGGCGCGCGGCTCGTGGCGCACAGCGTCCTCAAGCCGCAGACCTTCGAGGCCCTCACCACCGGACTCGAGCGCATCGCGCACCTTCAGGTAGTCGGCCGCTGCTGCCACGTCATGCAGGCGGAAGATCCGCCCGCCGTGCCGCAAACCGTGCTCGAGCGCCGCGAGCGTCCCGGCGCCGCGCTCGCGCGGCGCGCGGCCCGTCAGCGCGCCGATGAAGTCCTTGCGCGAGATCGCCAGCATGATCGGCCGCTCGAACTCGCCCAGGCGCTCCAGTTCGGCCAGCAGGCGGATCGTCTGCTGTGGCGTCTTTGCGAAGTCGGGACCCGGGTCGACGATCAGCTGCTCGGGCGCGACGCCGTGCGCCAGCGCCGTCGCGATCCGCTCGCGCAGGAACTCGACGACCGCACCGGTCACGTCCCGGTAGAGCCCTTCGTCCTGGCGGCGCACGCGGGGCGGTGCCGCGGTGTGCATCACGACGAGCGCCGCTCCCGTCTGCGCGCAGATCTCGGCCAGCTCCACGTCCCGCAGACCCGAGACGTCGTTGACGATGTGCGCGCCGGCGGCGATTGCGGCCCGCGCCACGGGCGGCTTGTACGTGTCGACCGACACCAGCACGTCGAGCTCAGCGGCGACGCGCTCGACGAGCGGCGCAACGAGCTCGATCTCGCGCGCAGCGTCGACCGGGGGGCGCCCGGTGGTGGCCGACTCGCCGCCGATGTCGATGATCCGCGCGCCGGCCGCGACGAGCTCGCGAGCGAGCGCAAGCTGCCCCTCGACGCCGACGTGCAGGCCGCCGTCGCTGAACGAGTCGGCGGACGCGTTGACGATCCCCATCAGCAGCGGACGCCGGGAGAGGTCGAGCTCGAGACCCCTGGCTCGCAGCAGCAGCGGGCCGCTCATCCTGAGGTCGCGTGGGGCACGAGGCCCTCGGCGTGCGCCTCGCGCGCATAGTCCTCGATCGCCGCGAGCGTGTGCACCTCGTCCCAGCCAAGAGCGGTGCCGAGCACGTCGGCAACGCGCCGCACGGCGCCGTCTCTCGCGCCGACGAGGGTCCGCGCGTCGAGCAGTGCGAGCCGCGTGCGGCGCAGAAGCACATCACCGATCGACTGGGCCATCTCGGCGTTACCGGCGTGCGCGACCTCGGCAAGCAGGTCCGGCGCGTCGGGCACGATCTGTCGCGCGAGCTCCGGCCGCGCGGCGGCGAGCGCGAGCACGTCAGCGCCGTCGGCTCCGTAACGGCCCGCGAGGTGGGCGTACGCGGCGTCGGCGACGCCCTCGGTACGCGGCAGGGCGTGGGGGTCGATCGGCCTCCCGAGCGGGATCTCCTGTGTACGACACGGCGCGTCGCGACCGTCTCGGAGCACGATCCGGTCGACCGCCATCTTGGCCATCCGGCGCCACGTCGTGAGCTTGCCTCCGGTGATCGTGATCAGCCCGGAGGAGGTCTCGTATAGCTCGGCCTTGCGGGAGATGTCGACCGACTTGCGCGGGTCCCCCGTCGAGATCAGGGGCCGCACGCCGGCAAACGCTCCCGTGATGTCCTGCTGCTCGAGCGCCGTTCCGAAGAACGAGTTGACGGCATCGAGCAGATAGTCGACGTCGCTCTCGGCCGGCATCACGTGATCCAGTGGCCCCTCGTAGTCATTGTCGGTCGTCCCGACGAGCGTGTGCCCGAGCCACGGCAGCGCGAAGATCGAGCGGCCCTCGCCCGCGGGAACGATCGCGCCGGCGACAAGCGGCAGGTCGCGCGGCGCGAACGTCAGGTGAGTCCCCCGGCTCGGACGGATCGAAGGCAGCTCGGCCTCGTCGTGCAGCTCCTGCGGGCGCAGCTCATCGGCCCAGACGCCCGTCGCGTTGATCACGTGCGAAGCGCGGACCGCGAGCTCCTGGCCGCTGCGCACGTCGCGGGCCATCACCCCGGCCGCCACCTCTTCCTCTTCGAGCAGGCCGGTGACCGTCATCCGGTTCGCGAACACGGCACCGAAGCGTTCAGCCTCCTGGAGCACCGTGAGCACCAGGCGCGCATCGTCGGTTTGGCAGTCATAGAAGAGGTATCCGCTCGTCGGCGCGCGGCCGGCGAGCGCCGGAAGCAGCTCGACGACCTCCTCGCCGGGGATCAGCCGGTGGCGCGCGGGACTCCAGTCCTGACCTTCTTCGCTCTCGCTCTCCTCAGCCGCGCGACGCGCCCGTCGGCCCCGCAGCCGCGAGCGGTCGACGGACATCACGTCGTAGAGGTTCAGTCCGACGCCCATCATCCGGTCGGGCCGGGCACCCTCGAAGAACGGCACGACCATCGGCAGCGGCCGCACCAGGTGCGGGGCGAGCTTGACCATCAGGCTCCGCTCGAGCAGCGCCTCGCGGACGAGGCCGAGATCGAAGTTCTGCAGGTAGCGCAGGCCACCGTGTACGAGCTTGCTTGACCGGCTCGAAGTTCCCGACGCGAAGTCCGCGCGCTCGAGCAGGGCCACGCTGTAGCCGCGCGACGCCGCGTCGAGCGCGACTCCCGCACCGGTGATCCCGCCGCCGACGACGACGACATCGAACTCGTTCTCGGCAAGTGCGGCGAGGGCCCGTCCGCGGTCGATCACGCGGGCAGTCTCGCAGAGGCCCGCGTCAGATCTGGCCGAGCTCGGCGGTGATTTCGCTCACCGCGGTCTTCGCATCACCGAACAGCATCGACGTCTTCGGATCGAAATAGAGCTCGTTCTCGATGCCGGCGAATCCCGGGTTCATCGAACGCTTGATCACGATCACCGAGTGGCTGTCGGCGACCTCGAGGATCGGCATCCCGAAGATCGGCGAGGACGGCGTGTTCTTCGCTGCCGGGTTCGTCACGTCGTTCGCGCCGATGACGAGCGAGACATCGGTGCGCTGGAACTCCGGATTCGCGTCGTCCATCTCCTTGAGCTGGTCGTACGGGACGTCGGCCTCGGCAAGCAGCACGTTCATGTGCCCGGGCATGCGGCCGGCGACGGGGTGGATCGCATAATCGACTTCCACCCCCCGTTTCTCGAGCTCCTTGGTCAGCTCCCGGACCGCGTGCTGAGCCTGCGCGACCGCCATCCCGTAGCCGGGGACGATCATCACCCGGCTGGCGTAGGCCAGCTGGATCGCCGCGTCCGCGGCGCTCGTCGAGCGAACGGTGCCCTGATGACCGCCGGCCGCCGGCTCGCCGGCGACTTCGGCGCCGCCGCCGAACCCGCCGGCGATGATCGAGGGGATCGAACGGTTCATCGCCGTGGCCATCAACTTCGTCAGGATCGTTCCGGAGGCCCCGACGATCATGCCGGCGACGATCAGCGCGGTGTTGTCGAGCGCCATTCCGGTCGCGGCCGCCGACAGTCCGGTGAACGCGTTGAGCAGCGAGATCACGACCGGCATGTCGGCGCCGCCGATCGGCAGCACGACGGCGTTGCCGAGCAGCGCGGCGGAGATCAGCATCACGATGAAGACCCATTCGGAGTGCGTGCCCGCGACCAGGGCGACGCCACACGCGAGC
>Ga0182013_10004136_pt1 | contig 17616 bp, 13 predicted proteins | sample 612S2MmetaG_FD_120487 | JGI IMG/M metagenome (GOLD analysis project Ga0182013, IMG submission 120487) | Permafrost microbial communities from Stordalen Mire, Sweden - 612S2M metaG | ecosystem: Environmental > Terrestrial > Soil > Wetlands > Permafrost | place: Sweden: Stordalen | collected...
ATTCCCGGACGGACACTAAGTGCTCCGTCCTATGCCGACCGCCGCGAGGAGGTTTTGAAGGCACTGGCGAGTGCTGTGCAGGCCAAGCAAAGTCTTGCTACGGAACATAGTGACCCTTGAATCCCCCTTTGCGAGGAACGGCGGAATTTCGTCCTCTTGCGCGGGCCACAACAGGCCTCGCCTGGGGCCGCCGGCGGCCCACACCGATCGTTCCGGCATCGCTAGCGGGTCAGCCGCGCCTGGATGTTCACCGGCGTCCCCTGGCGACCCCGGCGGTTGATTTACATCAATGTGATTTCACTGCCGGCTGTCGAGAGTATGTCCGGTTCCAGACAGTGAGGGCCGGGGACATGACCCATTGAACCGCCTATCGCAGCCAATCGGGATCAGCAGCGTGCGTTGCCCACGTGGCCCGCACGGCACGCCGGCCAGTCGGAGGTGAGGATATGAGGCGAGGTTTGTTAGCCGCGCTCGTGGGCATTTTGGCCATCATGTCGCTGGGCTCGCCGGCGATGGCGCAGAACCCGCCGCCGTCCGGCCCGCCGCCCGCGCAGGCCGCGGCCCCGCTGACGCCGGCACAACTCGATCAACTGACCGCGCCGATCGCGCTCTATCCGGACGCCCTGCTGGGGCAGATCCTGATTGCGGCGACCTATCCGCTCGAGATCGTCCAAGCCGACCGGTGGGTGAAGGACCCGGCCAACGCCGCGCTCAAGGGCGACCAACTGACCGCGGCGCTGGTGCAGCAGCCGTGGGACCCCAGCGTCAAGTCGCTGGTCGCGTTTCCGCAAGTCCTGAAGATGATGGACGGCAACCTGACCTGGACCGAGCAACTCGGTGACGCGTTCCTGGCGGCGCAGCCCGCCGTCATGGACTCGGTGCAGCGCTTGCGCCAGCAGGCCGAGGCCGCCGGCAAGCTGCAATCGACCCCGCAGATGGCGGTATCAACCGTCGGCGGCGCCTGCGTGATCGCGCCGCCCGATCCGACCAGCGTATATGTGCCGGTATATAACCCAAACGACGTCTATGGTGCGTGGGCCTACCCGGATTATCCGCCCGATTACTTTCCCGGCTATTTTCCGGGCGTCGAGATCGGGCCGCTCGGCTTCGGCTGGTTCGATGTCGGTATCGTCGGCGCGCTGTGGGGGTGGGACAGTTGGGACTGGGGCGGCCACCGGATCAATATCGACGGGGGCCGGTTCAACGCCATGAATCGTGATCGTCCGGCAATCAGCTCGGGCGCCTGGCAGCACGACCCGTCGCATCGGGGCGGTGTGCCGTATCGCGATGCGGCCGTGCGCGCTCGCTTCCAGGGCGCGGCAACGGCTGACCGAACTGCCCGCGGCTTTCCCGCCGGGTCCGCGGCCGAAAGCGAACGTGCCGCCCGCGCGGGCGGGCCGGCAGCCGCGGAGGCCGAACGTGGCGCCACCGCGGGCAGGCCGGGTGCGGCGGAGGCCGGACGCGGTGCCACCGCGGGCAGGCCGGGTGCGGCGGAGGCCGAACGCGGTGCCACCGCCGGCAGGCCGGCTGGAGCGGAGCGCGAGCGGGCCGCTGCCGGTGCGAGGGCGTCGGCGCCGCAGAGCGAGCGCGCCGCGGCGCCGCGAGCGCCAGCCGCGGAGCGCCGGGCGGCGCCGGTCATGCAATCCTACGGACGCGGCACGCAAGTCCGGGCTGAGGCACAACGCGGCCAGGCCAGCCGCGCGTCTGCGCCCAGAGCAGCGGCCCCCAGGGCAGCGGCCAGGTCCGCGCCGTCCGGCGGAGGAGGGAGAGGGGGCGGAGGAGGCGGAGGCAGAGGGGGCGGAGGGAAACACAAATGAGGCGGATCGATAGCGCCGTTAGGCGGATGAAGCAGCCGGCTTGCATCGCGGCAGTCGGGCTCGGAGTGCTTTTATTGTCGGCAACTGTCCCGGTTCGCGCAGCCGAGCCGACGCAGCAAACCTTCGCCTCGCCCGAACAGGCCGCCGCTGCTCTCGCCGCCGCTTGGGGCCAGGAGGACCGGGCGGCGCTGATGAAGATCTTTGGCGCCGGCGGGGCGAAATTGACCAGCTCGGGCGACCCGGTCGCCGACCGTGACGCCAGGCAGCTTCTGGCCGCCGCATACAGTGCCAACCACAAGATCGAGAACGAAAGCGACGTCAAGGCGGTGCTGAGCCTTGGCAAGGATGATTTTCCCTACCCGATTCCGCTGGTGAAAGTGGGCTCCGCCTGGCGTTTCGACACCAAGGCTGGTGAACAGGAAATCCTCGACCGGCGCATCGGCCACAACGAGCTGACCGCGATCGATGTCTGCCAGGCCTATGTCGAGGCCCAGCGCGAATACGCGGCGACGAATGCGTCAGGCAGCGGAGCGGGCGAATACGCGCAACGGCTGCACAGTTCCGCCGGCGCTCATGACGGCCTCTATTGGGCGGCAGCGGCTGGGGCCGATGAAAGCCCCTTGGGGCCGCTGGTCGCGAGCGCCGAGGCGCAAGGCTATGGCACCAACGCCGCCGGGATGCGGACGCCGTATCACGGCTACTTTTTCAGGATCTTGAAGCAGCAGGGTCCGAGCGCGCCCGGCGGGGCCAAGGACTATGTCGTCAATGGCCATATGACCGGCGGCTTCGCGATGCTCGCCTTCCCGGCGAAATACGGCGATTCCGGTATCATGACCTTCATCGTCAACCGGACCGGGGTCGTGTTCGAGCAGAATCTCGGCCCGGCCACCGACACTGTTGCACGGCGGATTACCGCATACGACCCGGACGAAAGCTGGGAACCAACCCACCCGTGACCGGTCCCTCCTGACAAAGCACGAATAGAATCTGGAGGCTTCTGTGAGGTCGCGCTCCGTGTCGCTCGGTGCGTGCCGCGCGATCTCACAGAAGCCTCCAGATTCCCCCGAACCGGATTGCCGTGATACCAAGCCGGCCTCTCTGCTCCTGTGAGGTTGGCCGTTCGGTCACGGTCGCAAGCCGGTGCCTTGGCGATCGACACGTGGTAGGCTCAGGATCTGATCGACAACACATCCAGGAGGGACGGACATGCCAATAACCGGGGGTCTGCTGGCCAGCGCGCTGGCCGGCATCGCATTCGTGGGCTGCGGAATGACGGGGGCCACGCCCGCGCCGGGTGCGCAGCCGCAGGGGCGCCGGCGTGAGGCCGTGGTCAACGGCAAGCGGGTCAAGACGGTGGACGTGCACGCCCACTGCATCGTTCCGGCGGCGGCGGCGCTCATCAACCATCCGCTCGAAGCCCCCGGCTTGCTGATGCACGACACCAGCACGCGCCTCGCCGCCATGGACGCGCAGGGCATCGATGTCGAGGCGCTGAGCATCAATCCGTACTGGTATCGCGCCGAGCGGGACGTCGCGGCGGAATTGATAAAGGTCCAGAACGAGGCGTTGGTGGAATTCTGTGCTGCCAGCCCCGACCGGTTCGTTGCTTTCGCCACCGCGGCCCTGCAGCACCCCGAACTCGCCGCGGAACAGGTTGAGTACGCGGTGAAAAAGCTCGGCTTCCGCGGCGTCGGCGTGGCCGGCAGCGTGGCCGGCGAGGAACTGGCCAATCCGCGCTTCCATCCGTTCTGGGCGAAGTGCGAGGAACTCGGCGTGCTGGTGTTCATGCACCCGCTGGGCACGCGCGAACTGGAACCGAGCGGCCGGCTCGGCGGCAGTGGCCTGTTGACCAATACGATCGGCAACCCGCTGGAGACCACGATCGCGCTGTCCCACCTGATCTTCGAGGGCACGCTGGACCGCTTCCCGGGGCTGAAAATCTGTGCGGCGCATGGCGGCGGGTTCCTGCCATCCTATGCCAATCGGTCGGACGCGGTGACCCGGTGCTTCCCCGACCGGGTCGGTCCGTTGCCGAAGAAGAATCCGACCGCGTATCTGAAGGGCGGCCAGCTCTTTTTCGATACGATCGTGTTTACTCCGGAGGCGTTGCGCCACCTGATCGCGGAAACCGGGTCTGGCCAGATCATGATCGGGACCGACTACCCTTTCCCTTGGACCAGCACCGAAGTCGATCTCGTGCTTGGCACGCCAGGCCTGAGTGATGACGAGAGGATTGCGATCCTTGGCGGCACCGCGGCGCGGCTGCTGGGAATCGCTTCCTGAGCGAACGTGGCCTGAGCCCGGCAGGACTGCCGGGCCGTAGCCAATCGTGGCCTCAGCCCGGCGGGACTGCCGGGCCGTCTCCCTACCGTGACTTGGTCGGGCAGCCGGCCCGGCGGCCCGTTGTGGTGGCCGCCGCCGCGGCGCGGCTGAGGCGTTGCCGTCAGAACTGTCCTCCCCTGTAAGTTGTGTCTTTGATCAAGATGAGATCTTTAGGTTGCAAACGAGACCGTCGCAGTTTATATCCCGGTATGTAGCGGCCTGAACGCGGTCGCCGACCGCGACGCGGGCGATGCGCCAGTCCAGCCAGCGCCCGGTCGGTGTTGGTTGCAGGGGTTCGGCATGATCGGGAGCGCGGCATGGCCTTAGCGACAGGGAGCGGCGTCTGATCACCGTCACGCAAGCAGCAATCTCCCGGTTGGTCCGCAGCAGCGCGCGGCCCGGCGGCAGTTCGCTCCGCCCGCTTACCGCCGGGGCGCCGGCGTTCACGGCCGATCGTTCCGGCGCAAGCGCCGCGCCGTCGGAAGCGCCGATCGTGCGACATGCCGGATGATACCGGCCCTCTGGCCAACCTGGCACTTCGCGACGAACTTAGTTCGCGTGTGCCCGACTACGCGCCCAAGATAGAGGCCAGCTTCGACGAGGATAGCTATATCCGCGCGTTCCCGGACATCGCCCAGGCCGTTGAGCGCGGCGATTTGGTGTCCGGCCTGGAACACTATCTTACGGCGGGACGGGCGGAACGCCGATTGCAAGATCCGCACTATCTACACCAGCTTATCCGGGGTTACGGCGTTGCTCAGGTGGCCTCGCCTGAAGCGGCCGAATCGGAGGCCCCGGCGAACAGCATAGACGCGTTTGCCGTTTCCGACTCCGGGGCCGTGTTCCTGGTCGGGTGGGCGGATGATCGCTACAACCCGTTGGTCGCCGTCAGCGCGGCACCAGCGCAGTCTGCGTCACATGACTGGACTCAGCTATGCCGCCTGCGCCGTCCCGATGTCGAAGCCGCGGTAAAATCATCGACGCCGTACCCTTATGGTTTCTGGGTGTTCGCCGAGCCACAGAACCAAACCTACCGGCACGCGAGCGGCAGTCGAAAGGACTGGCGGATCGAGTTGCGATTCGCCAACGGCGCGATGAAAGAGATACAGCACACTCCGATCGCCCAGCGCGATGCCGAACTGCGCGATTCGGTCATGACCTATTTTGTGACCAGCAAGTACTACGGTAACCCCTGGATGGAGGCGTGTGGAAATCTGGATCGTGGTGCCGGAGATGCATTGGTGGCCTTCAACCGATCGATCTCGAGTACAATCACCGCGTCCGCGACCATCGAACGATTTGGCCAGCAGCGTAAGAGTTTCAAAGGCTCGATTATCGTGCCACTGTTCGGTATTGCCGATTACCTGTTCCTGCAGGCGAGCGCGTACGCCCATGGACCTGGCATCGAAGATTACGAATTCATCTACGTGGTCAACAGCCCCGAGCTGATAGACCAGGTCCAGCGCGAGGCGCGCATTGCCGAGATGGCCTATGGTCTGGCTCAGACCCTGGTATTTCAGTGCGGCAACGCCGGCTTTGGTCCGGCTAACAATGTGGCACTGCAATTCGCACGGAGCGATCGGCTGCTTTGTGTAAATCCTGACGTGTTCCCGCAACGGCCCGACTGGGCGCAACGGCATTCCAACCTGGTGGAGGCGCTTCCGCCGGAGCAAGTCCGGCTGTTCGGTTCGACGCTTTGCTATGACGACGGGTCGCTGATGCACGGCGGCATGTATTTCGATGTGGATGCTGGCGTGCATTCTTCCGAGACAGACATCACCCGCCGGAACCTCATTCGCGTCGAGCATTACGGGAAAGGCGCGCCGCTTTGGGCGAAGCAGTTCGCGGCATCGCGGCCCGTACCGGCCGTTACGGGTGCGTTCATCTCTGTGGAACGCTCCTGGTTCGAAAAGCTGGGTGGGTTCACCGAAGATTACATGTTCGGTCATTACGAGGACGCGGATCTCTGCCTTAAAAGCCTGCGAGCAGGGGTACCAGCCTGGTTGCACGATTTACAGATGTGGCATCTCGAGGGGAAGGGGTCGCTGAGGTTGCCGCAACATGAAGGTGGGTCGTTGTTAAATCGGTGGCTGTTCTCGCGCACCTGGGAAGCCGCCATCATTCCGGAACTGGTCGGTCGTACGCCGGGGCACGCACTGCTGCGATCCCAGCCGTTTGAACAGCCGACGCCGGCCGGCCAGACAGCACCGGAAAGCGCCGCTGCGCCGGCGACGGTAGCAGCCAAGCGCATCGCGACTCGCCGAGCGCGGCCGGCTGGCCGCTGACGATGACGATGCCGATGCAGACCAAGGTACTGCTCGTCAGTCTGCATCATCCAGAATTGATGCGTGGCGGTGCGCAGCAGGTCTGTTACGAGCTCTTCCAGGAGTTGCGCCAGCGGTCTGACGTCCGCGTATGTTTGCTCGCTTCGACCGACCAAAGCACGCCGGGTCTTTTCAAGTCTGGAGCTCGAATAACGGGTTTTGACGGCAGGGAAGACGAGTTTCTGTTTCTTAGCCGGGATTACAATCATTGGTGGCACAAGCTGGGGGAGCCTCTGCTGATTGAGGCATATGTCGAATTCCTTGGTATGGTTCGTCCCGACGTGGTGCATTTCCACCATTTCATGACCTTTGGCATCGACCTGATCACCGTTACGCGCCGGACCCTGCCTGACTGCCGCATCGTCTTCACGTTTCATGAATTCCTGGCGATTTGCGCGGCCAATGGCCACATGGTACGGCGGACCGACCAGTCCCTCTGTGAGCAAGCAAGCCAGGTTCGCTGCCATCAATGTTTTCCGGAGCGTGGGACTGAAGAGTTCATGCTACGCAAAATGTGGTTCATGCAGCACTTCAGCCACGTGGATAGCTTTGCCTGTCCGAGTCAATTCATGGTCGGGCACTACGTGAACTGGGGACTGCCGCGAGACAAGGTCTTTTGCATTACGAATGGTCAACGCTCCTACGCAGGCCGTATTGGACGGCGACCTGTTTTAGGGCCGAACAATCGCTTTGGCTTTTTTGGCCAACTGCATGATGTCAAAGGCGTGCATATACTTTTGAGAGCGGTACAACTGCTTCGCAGCGGGGGCTTCACCGGATTTTCAGTCGAGATCAATGGCGACAACATGCGTTTCGCAACGCCGCCCATCCACGAGGAAATCGAGACCTTCCTTGCAGCCGAGGCCAGGTTGCCGGCGACAGAGCGTCTCGTGACATTTAATGGATCATACCATGTCGATCAGTTGCACACGCGGATGGCGCGTATCGACTGGTCTATCGTCCCGTCAGTATGGTGGGAGATCTTCGGTCTGGTCATTTCCGAAGCCTGGATGTTCGGCAAGCCGGTGATCTGTTCCAATGTCGGCGGCATGGCCGAGCGGGTCACAGATGAAGTGGACGGCTTGCATTTCGAAATGGGCGATCCACGCGCGCTGGCCACCGTCATGCGGCGTGCCTGCACCGAGGACGGACTGTGGCAGCGTCTGCACGACGCACTGCCTCAGCCCCCCACTCGGGAGGAAATGGCAGACGGTTATTTGCGGCTCTATCGCGGCACACCTCATTGGTCCGGCGAACTCGCGTCGTCCGGCGCCTAGCGCACGGTTCTGCAAGACGAGCCACATAGGGCGTTGTCAGTCGCGGCAGGTGCGGACGCTTTGCATTTGGCCACTACACGCTCTAGCGGCATCTGTGATGTGACCGTCAGGCCCGATGGCCCTCGATGACCTTGTTTGCCGCTTGGCAAGCCTCCATCGCCGCGCTTGCAGTTTGGCGAGCCTCCATCACCCACGCTTGCCGCTTGGCGATCCTCCATCACCGGCGTTGGCGACTTGGCGAGGCTCCATCACCTGCATTGGCGCTCGGCGAGCCTCCATGACCGATCCGCCCGTCGCGCAATGCCTGAAAAAAGCGATAATATACCTTGCGGTCGAAGTGATTGGCGTCGGTATGTTCTTCCGGCAGATGGACGAATTGGATGAGCTCGGTGTGCCGGACATTCGGGAATTGCCTGATCACGTCGTCCACCCAGGCATTCAATTGCTCGACAAAGGGATTGTATTCGACGACCTGGCCATTCCTCTCGAATAACGGTTGAGGGCGCAGAATGTAGGCTTCACTACCATCCAAGGCCGATAAAATATGGCACAGATTGCTTTTGAACCCCGGCTCAGTGATCAGCCCTTCATATTCGAAGTCGTCTTGCAGGATCTGTCGAAGCTCCAGCAAGCCAGTGACCGCCGGATCATTGCTTATCGCCTCATCAGGCATCTTCGTCACGTCACCGATTCCGGTGGGCAGCAACAGGGGAACCCGCACAGCGGTCGTTCGGTGCCGGTAGATGGGCATATAGGCGTCCCCGAAAAAGCTTAGCAACATCACTGCGCGGCCGTGCCAGGTCCGGAACAGATGCGACGCCAGGTCATGCGGCTGATAGCCTACCAAACCGAACACATCGGTCGGACGCACTTCCGGGAGATGCGTTGCTTGCAAAAGCAGCAGGGAATGGTCGGTGCGATACTCGATTCCATTGCGGACGGTCGTGAGTTCCTCGTGGATTTCGCCACTGACCGGACGGCAGTAGTGGGTAATGGCCGAGACATCGCAACCACCTCGTGCCACCACGCAAGAGAATACCTGGCTTTCCTTGTCGCCCGCGTTATCACTGGCAGCGGGCCCATATGAGATCCAGTTCGGTGGATCGCCTGGCACATGCAGATCAGTCAATACATCGCCAACAACCGCAAGCATCGGCCGGCCAAGCTCCTGGTAGAGCCAGGATTCGATGCCCATGTGAAGGATACGGCAGGAGAAGCAGTAATGCAGCAAATGCGGTCCCGAGAACACATTGGAAAGCATGTAGAATCCGCAGTAGCCATAATCGCCGTACTTGTCCGCAACCTGCACGATCCCGGCCTGGATCCAATGCAGGCGGAGCAAGCCGCGCAGCGCTTCTCGCGCTTCCGACAGATCCTCGGGCAGACGACTCTTGGTAAAATTCAGTTGGTTGGTACGATTGACCAACTCGATGGTACGCTCGAGATTGGACTCGATATCGTAGTCAATGCGAACTCGGATCCTGCTACTGCGCAGGAACCCGATATGGTCGGCGCTGCCCGACTTCTGGTCGGCGTGGCGGCGTTCGAGTAGCTTGTACTGGTGCAGCCTGGACAAGCCACGATCGTCCTTGCCCACCAATAAGGGGCTGTCCAGCATGCCGGGCACAAATCTCTCGTCGGCCACCCGAATCGAAGGCACGAAATGCCGCGCCTCGGCCAAATTCATTTGGTTATCATCGACGAACAGGATTGTCTCCGGGCGCAGTTGAACCGCCTCGACAAGGGCTTGCAGCCGTGGCCCCTTCGGCTCCCACGCGATGCTCGGCAGGATGAAGTAGTCCCAGATCCCCTGTGCGGTCAGTAGCACCCTGATTTGTTCAAAGTCGTTGTTGGAGCAGATGCTGCTTATGATGCCACGTCTGGCAAGTTCGATGATCGTGTTGTGGGTGTCGAAATTGTATTCTATTGCACCTTCGGTGATGGTTCCCCGCCAGAGCACGCCGTCAAGGTCCCAAACGACCAATCGGACAGCTTCAGGCATAGAATGTCCCCGCTGGTTGCTCTGTGGTGATGCGTAAGCTTCGTGGCTGCGTCACGCAATAACACCCGCTGCGTCGCAACGAACCTGGTGGAAACCCAATCGCAGCGAGATTAACGGCCATTGTTGCGTCGCAGACAGACGTCGTGAAATCCGTACGGGTGCAAAGCCAGATACTCGAAGCACAAATTCTGCTCGTTGGCAAACTGATTGACCGCGGAATAGACTCCATAGGGGATGCACTGGATTTGATCCCAGGTCGTATAGTCATTGCACACCAACCGACCATCACGCTTCAGGACGCGCAAACCCTGAACGAGGTCCTTCCAGACGCCGCCGAACGAATGGTCCGCGTCAATATACACGATGTCGAATGTTGCGTCGGGAAACTCTCCCAATAACCGCGATGAATCTCCGGTATGGTAGGATGCCCTGCCATAACTGTCCAACCGCCGGCGGTTTTCGTCTCGCAGCGGCGCGAAGGACTGGTCGAACAGATGCACCTCCGACGGTTTTTGGATATCGATCACATCAACTATGAAATCTCCGAACAGTGTACCGACCTCTGCGAATACACCGCCTTGAGGAAGTCGCCGCATGATGTCGAGGCGGTCGGTCAAAACCTGACAGCCTTCGAGTAGTTCGGGTCTGGGCACCACGGGCGCTCCATCCAACACGCCCGGGTAGAAGCCACCGCGTTGTCGAAGATAGAAACTGAGCCGGCTGCGGAGGTCGCGAAAAGCCGTGTCCACTCCGGCGTCGTACCAATCTGGCAGCGGTTCAGCCAGGCTGGTTTGTTGCTCTTGTGGGTGTTTCTCTGCCTGTGCTTCGGTCCCGGGCCTGGCGTATGCACCCTTGCGGGCGTCCAGGACATCCGTTCGTATGAAGCCATAGACATCCTGATGATTGTCCCAGCCCTTTTCCTGAAACAGGATTTGCATGAACCCACCACCCGACAATATGCGCTGCTGAAACCAGGCAGGGTGGATCATCGTTACGCCGTAATCCTTCTGTCCAGGGTACTCGGCGAAGCCGTATCCGCTCGCGCGCATCCCAGCGACGATCCGGTCCATGAGGTCAGAACCAATCCCATAGTGCAGGGTCTCCGGGTCGGCTTCGTGCCGCAACCGCGAATAACGGCCTTGTGCGGTAAACACGAGGATCCCATTTGGCCGCAGCGCGCTTGTGACAGATGACAGCAACTGCTCGGATACGGTAGCCGGAAGGTGGGTGAATACCGATCCGAGCCAGACGAGATCGAAGCTGCCCGGCGAGGGCTCTATGATGGCCTGACACCCGAAGTGTTCGACACACCATGCCACACCCGTTTGGTCATAATCGCACACCGCGAGATCGGCGTGCGGGAACGCAGCGCGAAGATATCGTGCGACGCGACCGTGGCCGCAACCGAAGTCAAGAACCCGGGTAACTTCCGTATCGCCGCCATAATATTCGGCGCGGGCGAGTAAAGCCGACAGGATCACCCGGATGGCGGACCGGCCCACGCCAAAGTAGTGATCCGGGTGATCGGCGCTGTACATCAGGTCATTCGGCGCGATATCACGAGACACGTCCAGCGCTCGGATTCGTTCCAGCAAATCGTCCACCATTCGGCACCTCAAATTCCAGAACGCCGCTGCCCGGCCGTCTGCCGCTTAGCGATGTACGTCCCTGGTCCGCGTCGTGTCCATAGCCGAACCGGACTGGCGCTCAAACCAACCCTATAGCGAAAGGCCATTTGCGGGGCTGTCTTTCGGCGATCGTATCGCCTTGTTGCCGCTGTCGCGAGGTGCTACGTCCGGTCATGCCCGGAGCAATTCGGCGGGAGTCCAGGGGGTTCGGTGCCGCTCGATTTCGTCGCTGATCCACGTCACTGTCATGAACTGGTGGTTGGCCTGCTGACCGGCCAGGACCCCATATACCTGTCGCGGATCGGCGGCAGCGACACGGATGCGGTCATCGAGTATTTTGCCGCCATCCAGTCATCGAGTCCGGCCTACGTCGTGGAACAGCGTCTTCAGCAGCACGCGAGAATTATTGCGGAATTCAACGGCTATTACGACAAGAGCGGATCGCTTCAGAAAGTGGTGCGGTTCTGCGCCGAGATGCTCGGGCTATACAGGCGGTGCAGCCGGCTAACGGTCTGCCAGCCGGACTGGCTGACAACGTTCTTCCCGGACAGCATTCATCCATCACTCCGGGTATCTGCTGGCGACCGGGCCAAGATATATCGCGATCTGCTCAACAGCATCGGCGAGCAAAATAGCAGCGTGAGTCTCCTGCCATATACCTTTGTCGAGCGGATCGTCGAGGGGCAATGGACATTGTTCCGTGCGTTCTCGGAAGCTCTGTCCGGGCGCCGCGTGCTGGTAGTATCACCATTTGCCCGGAGCATCACCAACAATTTTGATAGACGAAGGAGGTTCTTCAGAAACTACGATTATCCCGAGTTTGAATTGCTTACTTTTAACGTGCCGATCACGTATGCCGGTTTGCCCGATGACCACTATCCGAACGACGATTGGTTTGCCACGTCCACGGCAATGCAACAGCAGATTCAACAGATCGACTTCGACATCGCGCTGCTGGGGTGCGGCTCATATGCGATGCCATTAGGCTTGTTCATCGAACAGTCCATGCGGCGAAAGGCGGTATTTGTCGGTGGCGCGCTCCAACTGTTCTTTGGAATCCTTGGGCGCCGATATATGAATTCGTATTTTCTTGACCAGATCAATTCCGAGTATTTCATTCGTCCACTGGAGGCCGGTCGCTATCGCTCGCAGGTCAATGTCGCCGGGGATTATCCTCGCGACGCTTTCGGCGCGTATTTCTGATTTCGTCGCCCGGACCCTCCTGTCGGCGAGCCGTTTTGATGTACGGGGTCTGTCAGGAGTTTGGTTTGAGATGCTTCGTGGGGGATGCGTGCTTACCACCTGTCGTGCAGGTATGTGGTGTCGCATCCCCTCCAGAAACACGGTCACAGTGCCTGTCGGGCAGGCATCTGTTGGCTTGGACAGTGCCTGTCGGGCAGGCATCTGCTGGTTAGCGTTGCCGATCGTCTGCGTGCGCAGGTCGATCGGAAATGACAGCCTACCCGGCTGCGGAACTGGCCTCACCGCTTGCAATGAGGCGAGGCGCATAGTGCGCCGTCGAGGTTAATATGAGGTTAGCTGCTGCGAGAAAACAGACGTTGTATCGGGATTTCTTGTTTCCAGCGTTGCGTGGCTGTAGGTGACTTCAATGCATGCAGAGAGCCGCTGGAGACCTCTCGCGCTAATCCGGGCAAGGTCGGTACGAATCAACTGTTGTTCGGGAAGCAAGCCGAAGCTGGTACGGTAAAGCCGTTGGCCAGTGAGGTCAGCAGGGCCGGAGCCACAGTTGTAAAGGCGTAGTTGATGGAAACCTGCGAAAACCCGCCAGTGCCCCCACACGTCGCCGTATTGCTCAATGAGATCATCCCGGAGGTAATGACGACGCCGCGTGAGGTCGCCAGGCCAACGAGGTAGGTGGTCGTGCTGGCGGCATTGTAAGCGCCCGTTTTGGCGCAGGAACTGGCCCGCAGGCCCATGCAGCGTGCGCCCTCCGAGGCGACTTCCTGTAGCACCTCAAATGTCCACACAAGCCGACCAAACTCGATGAATCCGACAATGATCAGCACCATCGCGAGGGCGCAGATCGCGAACTCCACCGCCGTCGTCGCCTGCCGCGCCCGCACGAGATTTGCAGGGCCGCCTGATCTTACGTTTGGACGGCATTTGGCGCCAGCCGTCCGGCGTTGTGACCCGAGAGACGTCATTGCGCCTGGACGATCGTACTTTGGTGCAGGGTCATGTTGCTGATCAGACCATAGTTTCCGAAGATGGCGATAAAGGCCCGCGTGCCACTTACGGTAACGAATTTGCCGGCCAGCGTTCCACCCGCGCATGCGCTTCCACACGTTGCGGCGGCTCCCCAGCTCCACGTGGCAGAGCTGCCGCCCGGGCACCAGCAACTATTCGCATTGGCTGCGGTGCCGCTCGACGATGTCGTCCCATTGGCCACCGCACTGGTCGCGCCGTCGTTCACTGTCACTGTCGCGCCGGCCCAGGCGGCGCCATTGGTGTTAGCGACGATGCCACTGAGCGTGGCAGCGAGGCTGGTGGCGTTGGTCGAGTTGATGTTCGCGGCATTGATCAGCGCATACTCGGCAGCGGCTGCGACTGCGCTGGAGAGCTCGATTTCCTGGTCGTACACACGGGCGAAATCAATGATGCCAGCAAACAAGGTCAGCATGAGGGGTGTTATAAGAGCCAGTTCCACCGCGGCGGTGGCATCCCGCCGTGTCAGCAGGCGCCGGAACCCGCAGCCCGCTTTGCGCTGTTGTCTTCCCGCTGCAGCGGCGTCCCTCCGGCCGGAAATACGGGCAGGGTCTGGATCGACCGCATGGTTGGGGACCGCAGCAATGACGACGGCGCCTGTCGATGGAATGCTGAGCAGGTGCCGGCGTGTCAGAGCCGTCCCGACCCGGTTAGCGCTGCCCCTCAGCCGGATGCGACGGATGCGGCAGTGGGTGGGACAATCCTTGTCACTGGTGGATCGGTCAGGTGACATGGCTCGGTCATTTTTCAGCGGCATCCAGCGCCTGATACCCTGCGAGGGCTGCCGCGGCATCGCTGGGCGAAAGATCGGTGAGGAGTACTTGTGTTGCCTCTCGTGTGTTACCCGACAGCGTCAACGCCACTGCCAGGTCCTGGCGCATGCGGGGCGTCGCGTCGGGTCTTGTGGCGGGACCGCGCAGCAGAGCCACGGACCGGTCTGCCTGGCCGCTGAGCGAGAGCGACAGTGCCTGGTTGACGGACGCTGACCGATTACCGGGTTGTATGCGGAGCAGCTTTGCATACTCTGCCTGCGCTGCCTCGTGGCGTCCCTGGAGGTCCAGCGCCACGCCGAGATTGTTCATCGCCACACCGTCGTTTGGCGTAATGGTGAGCAGTTTTGCAAAATGATGCTCGGCATCCGCGGCGTCTCCGCGCGATAACTCCAGGCGTCCGAGACCGAGTAACGCTGCCGCTGTCGCCGGAGCGACAGCCAATGCACGCCGGTAGGATTCCATAGCGGCATCGGGCTGGTTCAATTGGGCCAACGCGTCGCCCTGGCGCAGCAGCGCGATGACATTGTGCGGTTGCGACTCCAGGATGGAGCTGGTCACGTTCAGCGCTGTCTGGGGCATACCCCCGTCCAGCGCGGCATCGGCAACATTCATGCCGGCTATCCCACTATTTGGGTCGGGCCGGTCACCGATCGAACATCCGGCGAGCAGCCAGACGAGCCCGCACAGGAGCCATCGGTCGATCAGACCCGATTTTGTCGTAATCTGGTTCATGTGCGGAGCGCCCTGATCGTCATTTCATCATCGTCCGGTACACATCGACCATCGCTGGGCCCGCGACGACAAGAAACACGCAGGGCAGGATGAAGACGATCATTGGTATCGTCAGCAGCACCGGCAGCCGCGCCGCCCTGCCTTCGAACTTCACCAGCATTTCCTGACGCTGCTCGGCCGAGAGGCTGCGCAGCGCCAACGTCAACGGTGTGCCGTATTGTATTGACTGGATCAGCACTCCGGCCAATCGGCGGACGCTCTCCAGCCCGGTGCGGCTGCCGAGATTCAAAAGTGCGGTCCTGGTGTCGGCATTCACCTGCATCTCGTGCGCGGTTCGGGTCAGTTCCTCGGCGACGACCGGATGGGCATAATGGATCTCCAGGCCCACGCGCTCGATACTTGCTTCGAGGCCCAACCCTGCCTGACCGCAAATCACCATCATATCCAATGCGTCGGGTATGCCCGCTTCCAGAGCCAGCAGGTGGCGCTTTCGCAGCGACTGCACGATCTTGTCAGGTGCCAGCAAGCCAATGCCGGCGGCGATCGATAGCAGAGCGGCCGGGTACGGCAGGTTGTCGTGTAGCAGCCATGGCAACATCAGGGTCATCAGTGGCAACCCGATTACCAACAGCAGCTTGGTGCCGACGAACAACCCCAGTCCGTGTCTGCCGCGAAATCCGGCGACATGCAGTGCCAGACGCAGCTCCTCCAAGGTGCGATTGGATAGCGCACCACTTCGGGCGATGGTTTCGCCGATCATGGTGACGATCCGTAACGGCGCCGCAATCCTCGTTTCGGTCTCTCGTTCGCGTACTGCCGCGTCAGGCTGCACAATACGCAGCCGCATCGAAAGCCGTTCCGTACGGCGTTGGTCACTATACAGCAGCAGCGACAGGCCGAACAGCACGGCGACGCCGCCGACGAGCACTGGACCGAGCCAGGGGTTGGTGAAGGGTGTCATGCCAATATCTTGCGGATCATGCCGCGCATCACGAGCAGCCCGCTGCCCAGCATGATGATTGCGGCGAACAGCATCTTTTGACAGCCGTGGTCGCTGAACAGCCGACCGATATAATGTGGGTTCAGCGCGCCCAGGGCGCCACCTGAGACGAACGGCAAGGACGCGAGTATCATGATCGAGGTCTTCGCCTCCGCCGCCAGTGCATGCCCACGCTCCTTCAGTGCGAGGCGGCGGCGCATTACGTCTGCCAGCCCCTCCAGTGCGTCGCTCAGGCCGCCGCCGGTCTGGCTTTGCAAGGCGAGGGCGGTTGTGAAGAAGCGATATTCTTGCAGATTGTTGCGCGTTGCCATCTCGCGCAGGGCATCTTCGAGAGTCAGCCCAATCGCTACCCGGTCGTATAGCGCCGCAAATTCGATGCTGGTCGGGGGCGACGCCTCGCGCGCCACCGTGCGGATACCCTCGCCGAGCGGGATGCCGACCCGAACCGCGCGCACAATCATCGCCAGTGCATCCGGGAATTGCGAATACAGCGCGTTGCGCCGCCGCTGCTCGCTCCAATGGAAGACGAAACGGCTTGCCGTCACCCAGACGACGGGGATGACCAGCAGGGACCAGCTTCCGGCAAAGATGGCCACCAATGCCGCCGCCAAACGTGCCAGTGCCAGAGTGATGCCCAACACGAACCACCAGCGTAGCGGATAATGATCGGCGCGGGCTGGATCGTAGGCGAACAAACGTGCCGCAGCACCGATCAGCCGATCCATCGGTTCGGACCGGCCGGCTGACCAGCGACCCATCACGTTGAGCGGGTTCACCCGCGCATACGGTGCAGCAACCAGTGCCAACCGCTCGCGGAATCGCCGCCGTTGGTTTTGTTCATGCAAGATTGCACTGACGCCAAGCGCCACAGCGCAAAGAACGCAGGCGCCACCCACCAGCAATTGAACGAAAATTGGAGTCATGGCTCGGCTTCTTCGAGCGCCGCGGACCAGGCGCGGTCGAGGCCGAAATATGTCAGGCGTTGATGGAAGCTCGGGCGGGCGCGGTTGATCCGATACCGCCCGACCAATCCGCCAGCCAGACTCTCGCCCTCCACGTGGTAAAGGAAGATGTCATTGAGGATGACAGTGTCGCCTTCCAGGCCACAGACATCGGTCACCTGGGTCACCCGGCGCTTGCCGTCGCGATGCCGCTCCACCTGGACGATCAGGTCAACGGCGCCCACGAACTGCTGACGGATCGAACGCGAGGGCAATCCCATATTGCCCATTTGCACCATGTTCTCGATCCGGGTCACCGCGTCGCGCGTGGTGTTGGCGTGAACGGTTGACATGCTGCCGTCATGGCCGGTGTTCATGGCCTGGAGCATGTCGAATGCCTCCGACCCGCGCACCTCGCCCACGATGATGCGGTCGGGCCGCATGCGCAGCGCGTTGCGGATCAGGTCGCGCTGGGTGACCTCGCCACGTCCCTCCAGGCTGGACGGACGGGTTTCCATGCGCACCACGTGCGGCTGCTGCAACTGCAACTCGGCGGCGTCCTCGATGGTGACGA
>Ga0182013_10004137_pt1 | contig 17615 bp, 6 predicted proteins | sample 612S2MmetaG_FD_120487 | JGI IMG/M metagenome (GOLD analysis project Ga0182013, IMG submission 120487) | Permafrost microbial communities from Stordalen Mire, Sweden - 612S2M metaG | ecosystem: Environmental > Terrestrial > Soil > Wetlands > Permafrost | place: Sweden: Stordalen | collected...
ATCCGCCGAGTTCGAGCCCTGAAAAATTCCGCCCAGCATCCGGCCCGCACAATTTGCGACGCAGTTGTCGGGGAGTGGACACTAACCGATCATAACGATGCTCGTCTTCAGGCTGCTGCCGAAATCAAGCCCGACCCAATCACCATTCGCATCCGGCCCGTCGAAAAAAGTATTTGTATTCCAGTCCATCGCCGCTTCCTTCACGTTGGCGGCGACATTATTGGACGAGCCGTCGGTGCCGATGATAGTTCCGCTCAACTGCCCGGAGTTATAAGTCAGTCCGCTGCCGCCGCCCACGATGACTTCCGCCAAGCCGGGCGCCAGACCGGCGGGAGTGTTGGTGAATTGCACGCGCAAGTATTGGATGCCGCTGCCAAAGTTGCCGACGGCGGTGCGGCTTTGTTCAGAACTGCCGTTCTGGCTTTGATCTACCACCGTCGTCCAATTTACATTGTCGGCAGAAAGCTGGATTAGATAGTGAAAGTTTCCCGGCGTCGGAAAGATGAGCTGCACGGTGTCAATCTGATAAATGTTTTCCAGATTTATCTGCCACCAGGCATTGGTGTCCGTGCTGACGGATTGCCAGAAGGTATTAGTGTCGCCGTCGTCAACATTGGCGGAAAGACCCGCACCAGTGCTGCTGACAAATGTAGGATGATTCAAAGCGAGCAGATAACTGTGCACCGGCGGCAAAGTAACTGTGCCGTTGAACCGCGAGTAAGTCAAAGTTTGTGCCGGCGGCGTGACGCCTGGAACCCACGACGGACTGCCTTGTGAAGTAATGGTGATGTTAGTGCCAGTTAGTCCGGGAGAGCTGGCTTGAATAACTGACGTGCCGGAGTAGTAAGTGCGAAACTCAATCGCCGCCTTGCCTTCGAGGATGGCGATGTCCGACGCCTGACCATTGCCCTGCGGCGTGAACGTAATGTTTGTTCCCGTCGGAAACTGGCCCGGCCCGGAAATCACCGTCAGCGTCACCGTGACATTGTTGCTGGTCGCATTTCCGCTCGCATCCAGCACCGTCACGATCAACTGCGCGTCCTGCGTGCCGTCCACCGCCGTGAAATTGGTCGTGCTGGCTGTGAGTTGCAGCGCGGCGGGCGTGCCGTTGCCGGGCCATGTTGGCGGCGGAATTCCGGCATATTGGTTGCGATACCAATACCAGGCACGCTTCGGAATCCGGAAAAAATCAACCATGCCCATCGTTCCCGAACCGCCGGGCAAGCTGCCACCGGTCAAGACCGTGCCATAATCGAAACCGCACCAGGAACATTGTCCGCTGCGCCAGGCATATTCAATGGGAACATTGGGGGTAACTCCAGTGTTCAGCGCTAAACTGTTGCCCCAGCCCGGATCATAGGCACCGGGACGGTAGGCTTTGACGCTGCCATATTCCGTGACCATGCTGGGAATGCCGGGGTTTTGGAAAATTCCAATCGAAGCGCCGTCGCCGTTGTAGCCGGCCACGTCGCCGATCTTGTCAATGCGCGAGGAATTGTTCGGCCGCTGGCAGCCGCCAATGGCGGCCGGCCGATTCGGATCCAGTTGGTGCGTCCACGCGACTTCTTCGCCCAGCAAATTTGTCATCTGATTGAACACCGACGAATCTGAAAAATATGGCTCGTTGCACATGCTCCACACGATGATGGAAGGATGATTGCGCAGAATACGGATTTCCTCGGTCAGTCCCTGATGGACATTCGCTTCAAATGGCGCTTGATCTGAGGCCATCGTCGGATATGAACTGGAAGCCGGATACCAGCCTCGCTCGCCAGAGCCACCGCCAGCGGCCCAAACAGGAAACTCTGACCAAAGGCAGATGCCGTTCGTGTCGCAGGCATTCACGAACGCCGTCGAGTGCGGATAATGTGAACCGCGAATAAAATTAAGTCCCGCCTGTTTGATCAGTCCCACATCGCGCGCCGCACCGCTGTCCGACTCCCCATCCGACCAACCGGCGTGATCCTGATGCACATCCGCGCCGTGAAAATACAAATGTGAGCCGTTCAAAGAAAAACCGGTTGAAGCTGACCACTGAAACCATCGAAATCCAAAGCTCGTGCTGTAACTGTCCACCACATTCGTCCCGTTGAACACCGTCGTCAGCGCGCGATAAAGATAAGGCGTGGCCGGACTCCACAAATTCGGACTGGAAACCGCCGGGGTGGTCTGGTTGAAAACATTGGTCGTCCCCGCCGCAATGGTGTTGGTCGTGGAAACGGTGGCGACGACGTTGCTGTTCGCATCCAGAATGTCCGTCTGCACTTTGCAGGAAACATTCGTGCTGTAATTGTTGAGGATTTCTGTCTGGATGTTCACCGTGCTCGATGCACCTGAATTTGCGGCCAGCGTTGGCGTCGTCACCCAGGTGCCAAACCAGGTGACGTGCAGCGGATCAGTCGCCACAAGCCAGACGTTGCGATAAATGCCGCCGATAAACGTGTGATCCCCGCCGCGCGGCGGAAGTTGCGGATTCCAATTGTTGTTCAACCGCACCGCTACCACATTGTCACCGACCACAAGGTTGGTGCTGACATCGTAAGAAAATCCGGTGTAGCCGCCCAAGTGCTCCCCGACCAACTGGCCGTTGACAAAGACCTGAGCGTCTTGAAACGCCGCCTCGAACTCCAGAAACACGCGCTTGCCCACCCAGCCGGACGGAACCGTCAAATGTTTTCGATACCAGCCGTAGCCGGTGTAAAATTGGTTGTAGCCAAAGTAAGGAGCATCAAACGAGTGCGGCAGGCCGACGGAACTCCACAAAGTATCGTTGTAAGTGTTGGTCTGCGCGCCGCTGTAATCACCCAACTGAAATTTCCATGACTGGTTGAAGTTGGTCACGACGCGACCACCGACCGGCACCTGCGCGTGCAGCAACATTCCACCGGCGAGCAGGACGGCTGGCAACAAACATCTGCCTGCCAGTTTAATCATGGAATCTTTTTGGTTGATAATACCGGCGTTGTTGGTGTTGCGGTTGGGCGAAAATTATTTTTTCGCCGTGCGCTTCACGTGGCCGGCGTGATTTTGTAAACGATGGCGATGTCGTTGGGTGATTTGGTCGGCGCGCTGATGGTCAGTGCTTCGGAAGTTTGCGACCATTGCACTTTTTCGTCGCTGCCCAGCAGCGTGATGTTGCCGATGTTATTATCGAGCAGCTTCGCTGCCGTGCCGAGCGACTTGATTTGCAAATCTTTTTTCGGCGCGCCCAGCGCGATCATGTAAAGCACTCCATCCTTGGTCGTGAAGCGCACGTCTTCGCCGGTGAACGGCTTGCCCTTGCCCTCGTTAAAATTGCCGACTTTGGTCGGCAGGCCTTCCGAGGCCGGGCCTTCGCCAAATGTTTTCCACGGTCGCGTGCCGAAGATGGCTTCCTTGTTCACTTCCATCCAATCGGCAATGCCTTTCAACACCACTTCTTCCTTGTCGTCAATCGTGCCGTCGGCGCGCACGGGAATGTTTAATAAAAGGTTGCCATTCTTGCTCACGATGTCGCACAAAATCTTGATGACGTGGCTCGCGCTCTTGTAATGGCCTTTGTCATACAGCGCCCGGTCGTAATGCCAGTTGCCGATACAGGTGTCCGTTTCCCACGGCAACGGCTCAATCCGGTCGGACGTGCCGCGCTCGATGTCCCACACGATGCACTTGCGTTCTTCGTCATTGAGCTGTTTGCCGAGAATGACCGCTTCCAGCTTGCCGTCATGTTGTGCCATGCTGGTGTTGTAAAAATCCGCCGCGATCTTCAATCCTGCATCGCTCACCGGCCACAGCGGTAACGCGTCGTCATCAAAATAAAGCAGGTCTGGATGGTATTTTTTGATGAGGTCGGCGGTGCGGTTGTAAAACTTGTCGCAGTAGGCCTGGTCGGGAAGGCTCACGCCGTTGTTCCAATCCCAGCGGTCGTGGATGGCTCCGGGCTTGTCGAAGTTCGGGCTCGGTGTGTGGCGTTGTTCGTAAAGATCCTGCGGGTCGAGGCCGTCCCACCATTTGCCTTTGCCATCTGCTTTGGTCAATTTGCCATCGTAAGGCACTCCGGCCAGCGGGCCGGTCCTGTCGGCGCTCTGCGTGATTTCATACCAGCTCCACGCGTGCGCGGCATGCAGGCTCACGCCGAAGGGCAACCCCTGGTCGTGTGCGGCTTTCGCCCAGCCGGCTATCAAATCTTTCTGCGGCCCGACCGCCACGGCATTCCACGGCTGATATGCGCTGTCCCACAAGTCGAAGTTGTCGTGGTGGTTGCCCAACGCGACGAAGTATTGTGCGCCGGTCCGTTTGTAGAGGGCTACGAGTTTTTCCGGATCCCAGTTCTCGGCCTTCCACGAATGAATGACATCCTTGAAACCGAATTGCGACGGCGGCCCCCAGTGCGCAACCTGATACACGTTCTGCGGATGGCCTTGAATATACATGTTGCGCGCATACCAGTCGCTGTCTTCCGGTTCGCATTGCGGACCCCAGTGCGCCCAGATGCCAAACTTCGCATTCCGAAACCAATCCGGCGTCTTATACTGCTTGAGAGAATCCCACGTCGGCTGGAATTTTCCAGGCGCGATTGGCTCCGCCGCCGTGTTCACAATCACGGTTGGAACGGCGGTTTCAGGAATGGGATCACCTGCGCGAGCACAGACCGCCACGCCGAGCACAACGACGAAAGTTAACGATCCAAGTTTGATGGTCATATTAGCAATCAATGCACAAATGAGAAATCCAAAATCCACGGACGCCCTTTTGTCAGGCATTAATTTTTCAGGGACCGCCCGGACGTTTGGCTGGCACGGAGAGGGCGTTCCAGTAATACTGAGACCAAAGGGTGTCGAGTTTGGCATAATCCACATGGCCGTCGTTCATGCCGAGATTGATGCCGCCGGGCAGCAGTTGTGTTTGTGGAACGGTTGGAGCAGTGGCCGGGGCTTTGAAGCCATGACGGGCAATGGTAAATCGTTGCATCATCATACCAGGATTGCCTGTCAATGGAGGAGAATTAACGACTCCACTATACAAATTATAGCTGCCACCCGTGTTTGCGGCACTATCGGTTGCGTCCGGCCAGCCCGCATCATAAACACCGTCTCCAAAGGTTGGCGTGTCGGAAGGATGTTTGATGTTATCCTGCTTGTTGAAATAAGCATTCACGCCTAACGAGGTCTGCTTTTGAGTAAAGGAATAGTAGCTGGCCGAAGCAGAAGGAGGTGCGGCATTCGGATCGCCTGGGTTAAAAAGCCAGCCATTGAGCGTATAACTGCTGCTATAGGGTTTAATTATCCATGCATTCGCGGCCGACCCATATCCATTTGCCGGAGTGTTATTGGTGGGAGCCATGGGGCAATAGAGCGCGCCACTGCCCGTGGGCCCCAGGTTGCCTGAAATCGGAAGCACCCACCCGCCACTGTAACTGATAAACCCGTAGTCGCTTTGATACATGAAGGCGGCCAGCGTTATCTGTTTGATATTGCTTCTGCACTGGATGTCTTGCGCCTTGCGCTTGGCAGCGGCCAGTGCGGGCAACAACATCGCCGCCAAGATGGCGATGATGGCGATGACCACCAGCAGTTCAATCAGTGTGAAGCCGATGTAAAAGTGGCCCTTCTCATCTTTGTTTCTTCCATTGCACATAAGTAATTTAAATAAAACGCAAATAAACAAGCAGGGATGTCATACTGACATCCCTGCCCGATTGATTTGCTGCATCAATTTTTTGCCCCTCATGGTGACACCAACAAGAGGAAATCAACCTTGCTGCCAGGAGTCGAATTGGTGTAACCGTAGCTGCCATCGGCGTTGAACGTATTCGTATAAACCGGTGTCCAGTTTACCAGCGGCAACGCTACGTTTGTCGTGCTCAAAATCCGGTATTGCTGGCCCGCTGGTCCGTTCACTCCGCTTAACACCAGATTCCCGCCTGAAAGCACCGGCTTGCCAAGCACCGGCTTGGATTTGACCACGATGTAATTCACCCGCATGTTCGTGCTGGTCCCACCGGCTCCCTTGACAACCAGGCTAACCGTGTTCGTTCCCATAACTGAGTAGGCATGATTCACGCTGGCGTTGGAAGCGTTGGTCACTGAACCGCCATCTCCAAAGCTCCACACCCAGTTGGTAATACTCCCGCTGGATGTGTCGGTGAATGTCACCGTCTGCGTCACGAAGATGTTCGTCGGCGAACCGCTGAACCCGGCTGTCGGCGGCAGCACCCCGCCGGCAATGCTCAGAATCACATTTCCGCCGCTCACGGATATCGAACCCGTATGCCCGGCACCAACGGCCGTTCCCGTCACTGCGGGATAACCGCCGCCATCCGTGATGCTACCACTGGCCTGGGTGATGATTGTATAAGTACCGTTCGCCAGCGGTGAAGCTGTATTGACTGTGAAGGCATTGCCGCCCAGTGACAATGTCCCCTGCGCAATATAGAGCGCCGCATGAGTTGAATCATAGTTTAAAATGACCGGCTGCGCTCCCAGGCTCACGACCCCGCCGGACACTCCATTGATGGCCGCCACCGCTGCGGTGCCGCTCGCGGTCAACGAACTGCTGGTGCTCCAATTATAGGGGCTGCTCAAGGCCGACACGTCAAAGGTGCCTCCGGCGGCAATGGTCACGTTAGTGGTATTGGCAATCGATCCGGACCCGTTCAAGACCAGCGTGCCGCCAGCGATGACCGTGTTCCCAGTGTAGGTGTTTGCGCTGTCAAGCGTCAGGCTACCGCCGGTGACATTGACCGCTACTTGGCCGCTGCCGTTTGCAATCGGCGCGGTCACATTCACATTGCCCGGCCCGGCGAAGGTCAAAGTTTGCAAGCCGCCGCCGGAATTGACACCGCCACCGATGGTCAAAGCGTTGCCGGGCGAGTTTGCCGCCTGCGAGATGGTCAGAGGCTCGTTGACCGTGATCGCGCCCAAGAAGGTTGCATTATTGTCCGTGCTGCCGCCAATGGTGTAAGTGCCCGTTGTTGCCAGATTGGTAATCACAATCGGATGATCCACGGTGAACGCACCGCCAATCATCAATGACGGGCTGGAATTGTTGCCGGCGGTGTTGGCATCGCCCAGGAAGATGGTTGTGCCGGGCAGGCCGAAGGCTCCGGCCACATCGCTAGCACCGAGAAAGCCTGAACTGCCACCCGACGGCAGGTTCTGATCGTCCGTCGTGCCGGCCACCAGAGTTCCGGCGCTGACAATCGTTCCGCCGCTGTAGTAATTCAAGCCGGACAACAGCATAGTTCCCGGCCCTGCCTTGACTAAAACTCCGGGAGCTTTGTTAGCAGTGGGAGCATAATCTTGGTTCACATCACCCAACGCAGCTTGAACTGTTAAATCCACATTGGAGTCACCCGTGACATCGGCCACGTTGAATGTGGTTGGCACATTATTCAAACTCAAGCCGTCCTGCGGTGTCGAAAAGTTGGGTTGACTGTTGGTGATAAACGACGGCGAAGTTCCCGATACGACCACATTGCTGCCCAATTGGAAGGACAGGTAGGAATTTAGATAGCCGGCCGCGCGGTAATTAACGCTGACGCTGGCGCAATTAGCTAAAATAGTGCCGCCATTGAGGGTGATTAGTCCGATGAGATCCGAATCCTTCTCGCACTGTAGAAGCCCACCATTAATGAATATCGATGGCTGATTTGTGTTTTTAGCACCTCCGGCCCCTGACAACTGGCCAAAGACATTGTTGATTTGCAGATCAAGAATACCCTGATTGTTGATAGTGATGGTTCGCGTGTTGATCGTGGCGTTGCCCAATGGTCCGGCCGTGCCAGCCGGAACATTGACGGCGGTAGCTGCAACAACCGTACTGTTGCTGATTGTAACATTTCCCGTGAAAGTATTTGCAGCTGTTAACGTCAGCGTGCCACTGTTGTTCACGACTAGGCCGCCGTTGCCCGAAATCATCCCGGACAAGGTCTGGCTGGCGGAACTGTTATAGTTTAACGTGCCATTGTTAGTAATGGTATTTGCGTAAGTGCCGCTGTTTAACTGGCCGGAACCGGTGACAGCCAAGGTGCCGGAAGTGATGATGGTTGGGCCGGTATAAGTGTTGACACCTGCCAAGGCCGCCGTGCCCGTGCCCGTCATGGCCAATCCGCCTGCCCCGGAAACCGTATTGCTCACGCTGGTATTAAATCCACCATCGGTGATGGTCAGCAAGTTGCCGCCGTTATCAACTGTCTGCCACAAGGTCAGATTGCCCGCAGCAGCGTCCAATGTCTGCCCCACCGTCGTCAACAGCACAGGCACGTTCAAGTTTTGATTGCTGGTCGAATTGTTGGTCACCCCGCCGGTCGTGATGGTCAAGGGATTGCCCGACGTGCCGATGTTGAAACTGCCCGCACCGTTGGTGAACGACAAACTTGTGACGGAATAACTGTTGTCAATAGTCGGCGTCAGGCCAGTCGTCCCCGCGAAAATTACCGCGTCACCCGTATAACCTGGACCCTGGCTGTTTACCCAGTCCGTATCATCGCTCCAATTCCCGCTACCACCGCCGTTCCAGGTCGCTGTCGCCGAAATCACCGTCAAGGTAGCCGTAGCGGAAGCCGAAAGCGACGAACTATCGGTGGCAGTGACCGTAAGCAGGGCACCACCCAGCGCAGTGTTGGCTGCGACCGCTTGAGTGTAAGAGTAATGAATGTGATCACCGGAATCCGTCATGGTCTGCGTGTAAGATCCGCCAATGGCACTCACATCCACCGTCACCGAGGAAATTGGATAAGTACCCTGCGTCACTGTGGCATTGACCGTCACATTTTGATTGTGCGCCGCCGATGTGGGTGTGACCGTAGCAGTAAGGCTTGGCGTTAGAATAGAGCTGTGTTGCAAGACCAGATTGTTGCCAACTATCTGCAAACTATAACTGGTGAAGTTGCCCGGCTTGGTGCCATCCCAGGCAACCGAAGGCAAAGTTCCTGAAATGCCATTGGTGGTGGCAATGAGCACAAAGTTACCGCCATCCAAGTTGGTGGTGCCATCCAAGGCGTTCAGGTGAATCACACCACCGTTGAGATATAAAGTCCCACCAACCATGATCTGGTCATTGCCGCCAAGATGGTTGGTGCCAAGGTCAAAATCAATCAGACCGGCATTCAAAGTCAGATTGTTGTTGATGGTCAATGTGCCAGCCGTCCCTTGGGTCGCAGGATAAATAGCCGTGCCCGAACCCGTGGCCAGCGAACCATTGATTATGCCCGAACCTTTCAACGCCTGGGCACCCAATGTCAGCGTGCCCAAACCGGTGACATCCAGCGTGCCGTTGAGTGTTGTATTGCCCGTATAAGTGGGGGTGGCATTCAGAAATAAAGTGCCGCCCGAAACATTGACCGATAACTGGCCGCTGCCGTCGGAAATAGCAGCAGTCATATTCACATTACCCGGGCCGGTAAAGGTCAACGTTTTTGAACCGCTGTTCCCGCCAGTGATGCCGCCGCTGATGGTCAGCGCATTGCCGCCAGTGTTAGCCACCTGCGAAATGGTCAGCGGTTCATCAACAATGATCGGACCCGAGAAGTTCGCATTGTTGTCGGTGCTGCCGCCAATCGAGTAAGTTCCCGTCGTCGGCTGATTGGTTATAATAACCGTGCGGCCCACATTGAACGCCCCGTTAATAATCAAGGCCGGACTGCTGTTGCTGCTGGCGGTCGCAGCATTGCCCAAGACGATGGGTGAGGCGGCGTTTCCGAAAGCACCGGCGGATCCGTTGGGCGAGTTCGCGCCCGCAATCAATGTCCCGGCGCTGATCGTGGTGGAGTTGGTATAAAAATTGGCACCATTGTTCAAGGCCATTGTGCCATTCCCCGTTTTAACGATTCCAGAATCCGCCTGGCTGGTGCCGTTGCCCAATATCCCGTTCACATTCAAATCAATACCACCGAGAGCGCCGCCGTTGGCCACGTTGAAGACGGTGCCGCCGGCCTGCGTGGGAACCACATAATTGGCGCTGATGGTCGAGACGTTGGTTCCGCCGTTGACATAGACACCATCGTCCAAGTTCCAATTGCCATATTTTGTCGTATTGGCAATGTTCTGCCCGCCATCAGCGAGCGTGCCGCCAGCAAGCGTCAACAAGGCCCGGAAGTGTGTTCCCGCAGTGGTAGCTGACTCATTAATAACGCCGCCGGTATTGAGGGTAACTGGCAAGCTTGGGATGGGTGCCGTATAACCAGACAAGGCATTGTCGCTGAATACCTGAACGGTGCCGCCGTTGTTGATGGTAAGACCGCTGCTAGCGTAAATACCGGCGCTGCCGACGTTGGGCCCGTTCAAATACAGTGTACCACCGTTCACCACCGTTGCATTTGAATATGATTCAGTCGCGGTGAGCGTGAGGCTACCAGATCCGTTGACGGTCAGCCCGCCGGTGCCAGAGATGGCTCCTGACAAAGTTTGATTGGCGGAACTGGCATAGTTGAAAGTGCCGTTGTCAGCGATGTTGTTCGCATAACCACCGCTGTTCAATTGGCCGGCTCCGGTGACGGCCAGAGTGCCGGAGCTGATGGTAATCGGTCCGGAAAAAGTATTGTTACTTCCGGCCAGCGATGCCGTGCCGGTGCCGGACATTTTCAATCCGCCTGTGCCGGAAACCGTGTTGCTGATCGTGGTGTTAAACCCGCCGTCGGTGATGGTCAGCAAGTTGCCTCCGTTGTCAACCGTCTGCCCCAAAATCAGGTTGCCTGCCGCCGCATTTAACGTCTGCGGCAATGTCGTCAAAAGAACCGGCACGTTCAAGTTTTGAGCGCTGGCGGAATTATTGGTCACACCACCGGCGGTGATGGTCAGGGTGCTGCTTGATGTGCCGATGTTGAAACTGCCGGCACCATTGGTGAACGTCAAACTGGCGATGCTGTAATTTATGTTCATCGTCGCAGTCAGGCCAGCCGTTCCGGCGAAAACCAGAGTGTCACCCACATAACCCGGCCCCTCGCTGCTCACCCAGTCCGTATTGTCGCTCCAGTTGCCGCCGCCGCCGCCGTTCCAAGTCACGGTTGCCGGAACCACCGTCAAGGTGACGGAGCCAGAACCCGGAACCGACGAACTATCGGTGGCAGTGACCGTAATCAAGGCGCCACCCAGCGTAGTGTTGGCTGCGACCGCTTGAGTGTAAGAGTAATGAATGTGATCACCGGAATCCGTCATGGTCTGCGTGGAATATCCGCCAATGGCACTCATATCCACCGTCACCGAGGAGATAGTATAAGTGCCCGCCGTCACCGTTGCATTGACCGTCACATTTTGATTGCGTCCGGACGACGTGGGCGTGACCGTGGCGGTGACCGTGGCGGCGGAAAAAGAGCTATGGTGCAAGACCAGATTGTTGCCAACTATGGAAAGGGAGTAGTTGGCACCATTGCCCGGCTCAGTGCCATCCCACGCCAATGACGGCAAGGTTCCTGAAGCGCCAGAAGTGGTGGCAATCAGCACATAATCGCCCCCATCCAAGTTGGCCGAGCCACCCAAGGCGTTCATGTGAATCACTCCGCCATTAAGAACCAAGCTCCCGCCCACCACAATCTGGTCATTGCCGCTGATATGGCTGGTGCTGATATCGAATCCGATCTGGCCGCCGACATTCAAAGTCAGATTGTTGTTGATGGTCAATGTGCCGACCGTGCCCTGGGTCGCGGGATAAATAACCGTCCCCGAACCGGTGGCCAGTGAACCGTTGATGGTGCCTGAACCAATCAATGTTTGCGAGCCCAGCGTCCACAAGCTGCTGCTTAAGCCAGTGACATCCAGCGTGCCGTTGACCGTCGTCAATCCGGTGTAAGTGGGGATCACGCCAAAAAACAAGGTGCCGCCTGTGACGTTGACGGCCAACACGCCGCTGCCGTTGCTGATGGGCGTGTTCGTCACGACCACATTGCCCGGCCCGGTAAACGTCAGGGTTTTTGTGCCGGTGTTCCCAGCTGTGATGCCGCCGCTGATTGTCAGCGCATTGCCGCCCGTGTTCGCCACCTGCGAAATCGTCAGCGGCTGGTTGACGGTGATAAGGTTTGTGTAGGCGGAGTTGTTGTCGGTGCTGCCGCCAATCGTGTAAGTGCCGGTCGTCGCCTGATTGGCTATGGTGATCGGATGGCCGTTGGTGTAAGCCCCGCCAATCAACAGTGTCGGGCTGGAATTACTCAAGGCGGTGTTTGCATCGCCCAAGGTGATGGTCGTGCCCGGCTCGCCAAAAGCACCGGCGGCGTTGGGAATCGCTGCTCTGAGATTGGTTCCGGTGGTGGCAGGTATGGTCTGGTTGTCCGTCGTTCCAGCCACCAAGGTGCCCGCGCTGACCGTCGTGCCTCCGCTGTAGAAATTCAAGCCGGACAGAACCATTGTTCCCACCCCTGCCTTGGCCAAGGTTCCAGCAGGCTTGGTTCCATTCAAGTCGGCATCCACATCGGCAATGGCCGCCGAAATGGTCAAGTCAGCATTCGCGTTACCCGTGACATCCGCCACATTGAAGGTCGTAAGCGCACTATTCAAGCCGAAGCCATCTTGCGGGGAGGTAAAAGGCTGCCCATTACCATTTATGTATGATGGAGCTGTGCCAATCACGGTCACGTCGCCACCCAAAGTGAAGGCTAGATAGGCGTTTAAATAACTCGCCGTCTTGTAATTGAGACCAGGGTCAACGATGCGGCATTGAACGGTGGCGCCATTCAAAGTGAGGGCACCAATCAAGTCCGTGGTTTTGTCCCCATACATTGTGCCGCCATTGATAACCACTGGCATCGGCGTCGCGTTTTTACCGCCGCCACCGCCGCCGGGTTGCCCCATCACGTTACCAGCAATGAAATCCAATATGCCGCCGCTGTTGACGAACACAGTCCGGCTGGTCGAATTGGCGTTGCCCAAAGCCCCGCCTGTGCCGGCCGTGGCGGCTGATTTGTTGGCTGCCACCGTGCCATTGTTGACGACGACATTGCCGGTGAAAGTATTCGCCCCTGAAAGCGTCAGCGTGCCCGCGCCATTGTAAGTCAGTGCGGAAGCGCCGCCAGTATTGTTGGCGATAATTCCTGAAAGCGTAATGCCCTGCGAGTTGCCGGCGATGACCAGTTCTTTATTCGCACCGATGGTTGGCGCACCGCTCATGGTGAGCAATCCTGAACCGATGTTCATGATTCCGTTTGGCTTGAAAGCACCGGAGATGGTTCCAGCCGCACCGGTGTAACGAAGTGTGTTGAAGGTTGGAGTGCCAGCAATCGCGCCCACCGCAGCTACGTCGTAATTTACAGTTCCGGTGGTGTCCGTAACGTTGGCTGCCGTGGCTGCCGCTGTGCCAGTCAGAGCACTGACCACTCCACCGCTGACAGTCGCATACGCGGCACCCGAGCTAGTCGTGGCCCACGGCCCCAAAATGCCATTGACGTTGCCGAGCGTGCCGAGCGTGCCGGAAAAACTGGTGAAATCTATACTCGTCCCCGTCGTTGTCAACGTGCCGCCAATCGTCAAGGTCTTGCCTGAAACCACATTCCAAGCCTGTTTGCCTTTCAAGGTCAGAGCATTGTTGAACGTCACGTTCTGGTTCGCCGTGCTCATGTTAATGCCCGCCGCACTTGAAAACAGAGAGGTATCCAGTGTGAGCGTGTTCCCACTGGCGATGGTCAGCGGGCCTTGCATGGTGCCATCGAATTGAAGGCCGCCCAAGGTGAGGTTTCCGCCCAAGGTCATGGCGGCCAACGTGGTTGAAATCGGCGTGGCACCAAATTCGCCGGTGTCCGTCGTTGCCGGGGCGGCGCTCCAGTCCGTTGCACCGCCGTTCATGGTGGTGGTGTTCAGCTTGGTAACATTGGCGGCTTGCAAGCTTAAAGCGCCCACTAGAAAGAGCAGGCTGGCGATTGGGGCTATTACAGTTTTTTTCATTTGATTTGGATTCCGTCACCACCCTGACGCCGAAATCAGCAAAACTGGTTGCGGCGCAGGTCGGTTCGGGTTGTTAATTGGATTTTCGATTTGCAATTCGTCGCACTTCTCCGGAAAAGCAAATTCCGAGGAAAAGCGCTTTTTTTGAAAAATAAACATGCTGTTACAGTGACATGTGCAATCCGGCCACCGAATGTGCCAAAAAAATGGGAGTTTTTGATATTGGGTATGAAAACAGACGGAAATGACACGGCAGACGTGAATTAAAACGCACCCAATGAAAAACAAATCCAGGTTTTTTGCCTGCACCCATTGGATTTCCATTTTCTGTTGGTAGGACATAGAGTTATGCAGATTCATTGTAAGTCAATAACATCAGGTTGTAAAGTTAATCTTGGAAATATGGGTTCAAGACCGTAGTTCTATAAAAAAGTGACCGGGTCAATTGGTCAGGGGATGACCGAAAGACCCGGTGAATTTGGAATGAGTAACCTTGGGATCATGAAGAACTTCAATTTGCATCGTTACCAAAACGCAAATCGAAAACCTGAAATCAAATGATAATGTCCGAAATTCAATGTTCATTCACAATTAAATCCGGTTATTTCCGCCGTTTGAACGTGCGAATGGCAATTAGGCCAACACCCAGCGCTCCCAGCGCCAGGGACGAGGGTGTTCGGGCACCGTGGTGATGTCCACGCTCCAGCTGGCCAGCGTGCTCTGGTTGCCCGCTGACAAATCCGCCAGAAACAACGACCATTGTTTTCATTTGATTTGTATTCAGTCACCACCCTGACGCCGTAACCGGTAAAACTGGTTGCGGTGCAGGTCGGTTTGAGTTGTTAATTGGATTTTCGGTTTGCAATTCATCGGACTTCCCTGGAAAAACAACTTCCGAGGAAAATCGTGTTTTTAAAAAAATGGGCTTCAACATTAACATGTGCAATCCGGCCACCGAATGTGCCAAAAAAATGGGGTTTTTGATATTGGGCAGGAAAACAGACGGAAATGACACGGCAGACGTTAAGTCAGCAACCTCCGGCAAAGCCGGAAGCTTGGCAAAGAGGGAGAAGACAAAGCCGCACGGCTTTCGGGCGATGCGCGATGCATTTGTTCCAGAATCACACGTCACATTTGGCACGACTGCCAGAGTCTCCGCCCCAAACGGCGCAAGTCACCCACCCGACCCAACCAGACGAGACGACCGTCGCATATGTCGCCGATTCGCTCTTTGACCAAACCCGTTTCATACTCTGAACCTTTCTCGGTCCAATCCCGGAACCGTCAAACTCCGGGACTCTCTCCAGCAAAGCTGGAGGATTTAACCGGAATTAAAACAAAATCACGCCGTAAGAATCCGGCGCGACGTGATGCCGAAAACGACCGGTTGTTCGTGATCATGTCTTTGAAAAGCGTTGCTTGTGGTAGAAACGCCGTGTTGCTGCATACCCGTTCGGCAGGATAAAAAGAATGTGACAAAAGAGCCTGACTGGCACACTGACTCGCGCGCTGAGTATTCGGTTGCTTTGTAGTTCTAACGTCCCGTCATTCTTTAGATGATGAGTAGTCCTAAAGCAATTAATGTAATTGTATAATATAAATTCTCCTTAAATCGCATCATGCAACATATTGAATATAAGTCGCTTGCAAAAATGCTAGTTTTTAAAGTGCGAATTTGCCGGGTTATTGAGAGGGCTCAAAACGGCTCCGACAGGGTTATTTCCGTCACGGAGAGGGTATTTTGTGCAGCCGGAAGGGTTTGCAACTTGGCAGTTATTACCATCCGGGTCTAGGAATTAACCCTCTCCGTCATCGAATTAACTCTCTCCGTGACGGGAATAACCCTGTCGGTCATCGAATTAACCCTAACCGTGACGGATATAACCCTGTCTGTGATCGAATTAACCCTATCCGCGACTGAATTAAGTCTGTCCGTCACCGAATTAACCCTATTCGTGACGGAAATAACTCTGTCCATCATCGAATTAACCCTGTCCGTGACGAAATTAACCCTGTCAATCATCAAGATGACCGTTACCCGGTAGAAAATACATGCCTTCAGGACGGGAAAAAGAATGAAAACGGGTGTGATTGAGCTGGCAGTGACAGAAAATGAAGTTTCCGAAATGCATATGCCAAAATGGCACATATAGCCCGTGACAATGCGAAGCAAAAAGATTTGCACACGGAGCGGCGTTCGCTGCATGAACCGTTTGTCGAAAGGATTTAATCCCGGGGTAGTTTCCAATTGCATGGCAATTGTAGAGTTCGAGTTCCTGCTCCAATGTTTGGCCAGCGGCGCGTTGCCAAGCGCATTGGCCAGTTTCGCCTAGTCGGCGGCATGCTCAAACGGCGAGGTGTTGGACAAACTGAAAACAATGTCGCACTTGGTCTTTCGCAAGGCGGCGGACATTCCCGCCGTGTGCGGCAGATCGTTCGGTATTGCTTTGCGTCATTATCGGCAAAACAATCTTTTCACGAAATGCCAAAACTTGGTGGTTGCCTGCACCTTCGACCAAGCGCCGGATTCATCATCGCTTGATGCGTCAGGTGTTACGCTCAGCTTTAACCCGGCCGGCAGATGGTCGGCGCCAAACGTCATCGGACGGTCGCCGATGGCGGGGATGGTGTAGAGAAAAACCGAACCTTGTCGCGCGCCGAAAACGCTCGGGACCATTGACACGAGGTATTGCCGGCGGCGCGGGCGTGAGAGTGGCAGACAAATCCTAGGTATTGAGTCGCCAATCGCACAGAGCGCCATCTCTAACTGGATTATGCAAATTTGAATAGTCCGGTTTGTCATAATTATCAACCTTCGATTAAACTGTCTTTGGAACTTCACCAACACTTGGTTGAAGCCGTCCCGCCGGTCAGCCTTCGGTTTCGGGGTGGGCCGAATTGCAATCAATCAGTGCCGTAGCTTCCCGTAAGAGGTGGCGTGCGAAAATCCAGTCATACCAATACCCGGTTCCCGCGCTGCCGTGAGTCAGTCCGTTTTGGAATCTGGCTTCAATCAACTGACGGCCCAGATCCAGTTCCGAACAGGCTTCGCTGGTCTGGCCGCGTTGATAGCAGGCCATCGCCAGGATGACGTGAAGGGTGGCAACGCAGGCAGGGTATTTATTTTTTTGCGCCAATCCCTGCCGGCACCAATCCGCAGACGCCGCAAAGTCACCGCAGCGATATTGCCACAACCCGAAGGGCATCAGATTCCATTGCGTTATCCGGTTGGTGGGCCCGGGTGAATAATACTGGCTTTCCAGATTGGCTTCCATGGGTTTCAACGCCTCGATCTGTAGCTTCTTCAGCGGAAACTGCAGGCAGCTGGTAAGGATGCCAGTTCTTGGTGCCGCTGAAAAATTAACCGTTGCGGTTCGACAGAATTGTTCGTATTGCTCCAGACTGGCGGCCTCCGCCAGAACCGCACCGCAGGCTTGGTAATCGGAGGTGACAACATACGCGTTGTCCAGCGTGTCTATTTTGATGAGTGTAGAGAATCGCTCCACCGCCTGCGGCCAGCGGTTCTGGAGCGCCATCCATTCGCCGACCGACCGGAATGCGGAGATGCCATCCAACGTCGGCTCGATGGCAGAGGACTTCACCTGCACCAGATTATCATTTGCGGCGTCGAATTTTCCCTGACTAACAAACATCAAGGCTTGTGTGAATCTGGCCCTGTCTTCCGCCTGGGCGCGCAAAAGCATCTCACGCTGGCTCGTCTCACGTTCGCGCAGAAATAGCCAGGTCGATGTTCCCAAGCCAATCATC
>Ga0182013_10004139_pt1 | contig 17611 bp, 15 predicted proteins | sample 612S2MmetaG_FD_120487 | JGI IMG/M metagenome (GOLD analysis project Ga0182013, IMG submission 120487) | Permafrost microbial communities from Stordalen Mire, Sweden - 612S2M metaG | ecosystem: Environmental > Terrestrial > Soil > Wetlands > Permafrost | place: Sweden: Stordalen | collected...
GAGTTTGACTACGCCGGCGTTCAGGCGTGCCGCGCTTTGCGCGACGAAGGCCACCGGGTCGTCCTCGTCAACTCGAACCCCGCAACGATCATGACCGACCCGGAAATCGCCGACGCGGTGTATCTGGAACCGCTGACGGTGAAATCGATCGAGGCAATCATCGCGCGCGAGCGGCCGGATGCGCTGCTGCCGACGCTCGGCGGCCAGACCGGCCTCAACATGGCGGTCGAACTTGCCGCAGCCGGCGTCCTCGAACGCTACAACGTCGAGCTCCTCGGCACGCCGCTCGACACGATCCAGCTCGCCGAAGATCGCGAACGCTTCAAGAGCAAGATGATCGAAATCGGCGAGCCGGTGCCGCCGAGCATCGTCGTCACCGACGTCGAGGCCGGCGTTGCGTTTGCCAAGGAACACGATTATCCGCTGATCGTGCGGCCGGCCTACACGCTCGCCGGCACCGGCGGCGGTCTCGTGTATAACGAAGAAGAACTGCGCACGATCCTCGCCACGGGTCTCGCCGCATCGATCATCAATCAGGCGCTGGTCGAAACGTCGCTCTTGGGCTGGAAAGAGCTCGAGTACGAAGTGCTGCGCGACAAGGCGAACAACTGCATCGTCGTCTGCAACATGGAGAACATCGATCCCGTCGGCGTGCACACCGGCGATTCGATCGTCGTCGCACCCTCGCAAACGCTCAGCGACCTCGACTACCAAATGCTCCGCACGGCGAGCATCAACGTCATCCGCGCGCTCAACGTGCAGGGCGGCTGCAACATTCAGTTTGCGCTGCATCCCGACCGGCGCGAGTATCAGATCATCGAGGTCAACCCGCGCGTCTCGCGTTCGTCGGCGCTGGCATCCAAAGCCACCGGCTATCCGATCGCCAAGATCTCGACGCTGATTGCCCTGGGCAAGACGCTCGACGAGATCCCCAACCCCGTCACCGGCATCACCAAAGCAGCGTACGAGCCGACGCTCGATTATTGCGTCGTCAAATTTCCGCGCTGGCCGTTCGACAAGTTCCCGCTAGCCGATTTCCGCCTGGGAACGCAGATGAAATCGACCGGCGAGGCGATGGGCATCGGGCGCACGTTTGCCGCCGCGCTGATGAAAGCGATCCGCGGACTCGATCTCAAGTTTGAAACGCTGACCGGCGGCACGTTCGCGGAGTGGAGCGACGAAGAACTCTGGCGCGCGGTCGACGAACCGACGCACGATCGGTTGTTTGCGATCTGCGAACTCTTGCGGCGCGACCGCAGCATCGACGACATCCACGCCCGCTCCGCGATCGATCGTTTCTGGCTGTGGGAACTCGAAGAATTGGTGCAGCTCGAAAACGAACTGCGCAAGTTCAAGAGCAAACCCGGCCAGCCGATGATGTATCCGCCGCCGGCGCTGATCAAGCTCGCCATCGTCGCGGGCTACTCGACGCGCGGGATCAACTCGCTCTTTGGCGGCGAGTTCAAGAGCGTCAACGATCGCGGCCAGTTCCGCATGGTCGACACGGCCGCGGCCGAGTTTCCGGCGCGTTCGCCCTACTACTATCTCTCGCGCGGCGAGACCGACGAAATGCGCAAGCCGCCGAAGTCGGCCGTCGTGGTCGTCGGCAGCGGACCGATTCGCATCGGCCAGGGCATCGAGTTCGACTACTCGTGCGTTCACGCGGCGTGGGCGCTGCGCGACGCGGGCCGCTCGGCCGTCGTCGTCAACAACAATCCCGAAACCGTCTCGACCGACTTCGATGTCTCCGACATCTTGGTGTTCGAGCCGCCGGGACCGGACGAAGTGGAATCCGCGTACCGCAGCACCGGCGCCGAAGGCGTGATGCTCGCGTTCGGCGGCCAGACGGCGATCAATCTCGCCGACGAACTCGCGCGGCGCGGCGTGAAGCTCATCGGCAGCGATCAGCGCTCGCTCGATCTCGCCGAGGACCGTGAGAAATTCGACGCGGCGCTCGAACGCCTCGGCGTGGCGCGTCCGCAAGGTCGCGCCGCGAAGACCTTCCGCGAAGCGCGCGTGATCGCGCGCGAACTCGGCTTCCCCGTGATCGTGCGCCCGTCATACGTGCTCGGCGGGCGCGGGATGGAGATCGTGCACAACGAGGCGCAACTCGCCGGCTACGTCGAGAGCGCGCCGCCGATTTCGCCGGGCGCACCGCTGCTGGTCGACAAGTATTTGCGCGGCCTCGAGGTTGAGGTCGACGCCGTTTACGACGGTGAGGACATCCTCATCCCGGGCATCTTCGAACACGTCGAACGCGCCGGCGTCCATTCGGGCGATTCGATCAGCGTGTTTCCCACGCAAACGGTCAGCGCCGAGATGGAAGCGCGTATTTGCGACGTCACGCACGCGATCGCGCGGGAACTCGGGATTCGCGGCCTGATCAACATCCAGTTCGTCATTCACGCCGGCGCGCTCTACATTCTCGAAGCCAACCCGCGAGCGAGCCGGACGGTGCCGATCATCTCGAAGGCGACCGGGATCAATCTCGTTGCCGCCGCAACGCGGATCGCGCTGGGCGAAAAGCTGCGCGATATGCCCTGGGGCACGGGGCATCGCCCACGGCCCGCGTACACGGTGGTAAAAGTCCCGGTGTTCTCGTTTGCCAAGATGCGCGGCGTCGAAACGATCCTCGGTCCCGAGATGAAATCGACCGGTGAGGTGCTCGGCATCGATGAGACCTATGCCGGCGCACTGCTCAAGGGCTTTCTCGGTGCGGGGATCCGTTTGCCCAGCGAAGGTGGTCGCGTGCTCGTTTCGATTTCCGATGAGGAGAAACCCGAGTCGGTCGCCGTGCTGCGCCGGTTTGTCGAATTGGGCTTCACGCTCGTTGCGACGCGCGGCACGCACGATCTCTTGCAACGCCACGGTATTGCCGCCGAAACGATCAACGCCATCGCTGAGGGTTCACCCAACGTGCTCGACGCGATCGCCAAACGCACCGTCGATCTCGTGATCAATAACGCGGGCGGCGCGCGGCGCGATTCGACCGACAACTTCCGCATCCGCCGCGCGGCGGTGGAAGCATCGATCGCCTGCTTGACGAGCCTCGACACCGCGGCGGCGCTGGCGACGGCGCTCGCTTCGGATCCGGGCCCGCCGCGGTCGCTCCAAGAATATCAGGCGCTGCATCGCGAGACGATCGGCGCGACGTAAGCCGCAGCGATGCGAGCGGTGGTGCAACGGGTTACGCGCGCGAGCGTTACGATCGCCGGTACGGTCGCGGGGGCGATCGACGCCGGACTCATGGTCCTCGTCGGCGTGGCCGTCGATGATACCGAGGCCGACGCGAAGGCGATCGCCGCAAAGATCGCCGGGTTACGAATCTTTGCCGACGCGAGCGGCGCGATGAACCTCGACCTGGCGGCCGTGGACGGCGCGGTGCTGCTGGTTTCGCAATTCACGTTGCTGGGCGATACGCGGCACGGCCGGCGGCCATCGTTCACCGGAGCCGCACGCGGCGAGACCGCCAATGCGCTCTACGAACGCGTTGCAACGGAGTTGCGCGGCGCGGGCGTCCGTGTGGAAACGGGCGTTTTCGGCGCCGACATGCAGGTGGCTCTGGTCAACGACGGCCCGGTGACGATCCTGCTCGATACGGAGCCGCAGGCGCGCCGCGACGCAAAGGGGTAGCCTACACCAATGGAACCATCCGACGACGCAGCCGAACCATACGCGTTTGTGTTGGGCGGCAACGCCAACACGCTCGCTTTCACCTCGAGCCTTGTCCCGGATAATCGTCAAATCACCGCCTGGCTCGTGCCGCTGGCATGGACGCCGATCGGCGTGGTGCTCGGCGAAAACTGGCAGCGGGTCAACATCGCCGCCGACAACCTTGCATCCTGGGGCGACACCACGTTCGCACCGGACGACGAGCGCGCGTTCGTTTCGTCGGTGCGCGATCTCGAGATGCTCGCGCGCGTCGGCTGGAGCGCACCGGTGCCGACCGAGTTGCTCGAAGGCAGCTTGGTCAATCCCGACGACTTGCCGGAAGATTTACTCGAAGCGTTCGCGCATCCGGCGGAAACGCTGATTCAATGCGCGATTTGCCGCCGCTCGTGCGTCCGCGACGACTTCGTCTGGAACGAGCGGCGCTTGTGTGCCTGGGACTACCACGCCACGGTGTTCGGCAAACGCGGCCCGTGGCACGCCGCGCCGTACGAAGAACGCCACTTCGAAACGCTGCCGACGTGCAAATACGTCGCGCACCCGCTGCTTGAAGACGTGGGCGTGGATGCCATCTTGGCCATCGACGGCATCGATGCTGCGCTCGCGCAGCGCATCATCAACGAAGTGATCGCCGCCGATCCGACGCGCGCGCACCTTGCGGTACAAACCGTCGGCGGATTTACGCTCTTGCGCGAGCGAAACACGACCGGGGTCGAATCCTGAGGGGTCCCAAGCCAGGTCGAGCGGACGCGATCGGGCGCCTGCGGACGCTCTTTCTCGTTCTTTTTGCTTTGCTCGCGGTGCGGCAACTGCAGATCGCGCTCTTCGATGCGCCGCGGCTCGATGCCGACACGCGCAATCCGCGGCGAGCGGACAACGCGACCGGGCGCGGCACGATCGTCGCGCGCGACGGCACGCCGCTCGCGCTTACGCGCAACGGCCGCCGCGTCTACCCGCTCGGCACGATCGCGGCGCACGTGATCGGTTACGCCTCGCAGCGTTACGGCACGGCCGGACTCGAAGACGCGTTCGACCGCGTGCTCACGGCGAGTGCGGCGAATGCCGGCCCGGCGGCGGAGATCTCGAGCTTGCTGGGCGGCGGACGAACGGCGCCGCAAGGTGCCGAGATCGTGACGACGATCGATCTTGACGTGCAGCGCGCGCTCGCGGCTGCGCTGGGGCAGCGCGCCCGCGCCGCCGGCATCGTGATGGATCCGCGCAGCGGCGCCGTTCTCGCACTCGCTGCGACGCCGGTGTTCGATCCCAACACGCTCGATCGCAATTGGAAGTCGCTGATTGCCGATCCGGCCTCGCCGCTGCTCGATCGCAGCACGTCGGGACTCTATCCGCCGGGCTCGACGTTCAAGATCGTTACCGCCGGCGATGCGCTCGAAGCCGGGCTCGTGACGCCGGCGACGATCTTCGTCGACCGCGGCGGTCTGACGGTCGGGAATTTCGTCGTGCGCAACGATCAGAACGAGGTCACCGGCACGCAGACGCTCACCGGTGCGTTCGCGCTCTCGAGCAATGTCGATTTCGCCGCGATCGCGCTCAAGATCGGCGTCGACCGCTGGTTCGACGATGCCGCCCGCTGGGGTCTGGGCCAACCCGTCAACTTCGATCTTCCGGTTGCGCGCGACCGCTTGCCGGCCCGGGACGAGGTGAGCCCCTCGGTGCTCGCCCAGTTGGGATTCGGGCAAGCCTCGCTGCTCGTCACGCCGATGCGCATGGCGCTCGTGGGCGCAACGATCGCCGACGGAGGGCGCACGCCGCGGCCCTACGTCGTGCGCAGTATTGCGGGCAGCGAAACGCACTTGGCGACGCAGCCGGAACAGATCGCCGCGCCGCTCGGCGCCGACGCGGCGCACGAAGTCCGCGACCTGATGATCGCGGTCGTGCAGCACGGTACGGGCACGTCGGCCGCCCTGCCGGGCGTCACCGTGGCGGGCAAAACCGGGACGGCGACCAACCCGCATGGGCCCGCGCACGCATGGTTCGTCGCGTTTGCCCCGGCGCAAGCCCCGCGCGTGGTGGTCGCGGTCATCGTCGAGAACGCCGGCTACGGAGCGGCCGTGGCGGCGCCGATCGTTCGGGAGGTTCTACGGGTCGCGCTTGCTCGAACGCGAACGTAACGCAGGTTGGAACTCGAACACGTCTTCAACGGCCGCTACCGCGTCGATACCCGCTTGGGTACCGGCGGCATGGCGATCGTGTATTGCGGAACCGATCTGTTGCTGCGCCGCCGCGTAGCGATCAAGGTGCTGCGCGATCAATTCTCGGCCGACGACGATTTCATCAAGCGGTTCTCGTATGAAGCCCAAGCCGCCGCGCGCCTCTCGCATCCCAACGTCGTCAACGTCTACGACTTCGGCCACGAAGGCGATGCCTATTTCATCGTGATGGAACTCGTCGAGGGCGAAACGCTCGCGGCGATGCTGCACGGCGAGCAGCGCTTGCCGGAATCGGTTGCGATCGACTACGCGACGCAGATCGCCGCGGGCCTCGCGTTCGCCCATCGCCAAGGCCTCTTGCACCGCGACGTCAAGCCGGCGAACATCCTCGTCACGGGCGACGATGTGGTGAAGCTCGGCGACTTCGGGATCGCGCGCGCCGTCGCGGAAAACGCCATCGGCGTCACGCAGCCCGGGATGGTGATGGGCAGCGTGGCGTACGTTTCGCCCGAACAAGCACAAGGCCGCGAACTCGACGCCCGCTCCGACTTGTATTCGCTCGGCGTCGTGCTCTACCAAATGGTAACCGGACGGATCCCGTTTAACGGCGAGACGCCGGTGGCGGTCGCGCTCAAGCACGTTTCCGAACCCGCACCGCAACTCGATCCGGCGCGCGACGGCGTGAGCCCGGCGCTGGCATCCATCATTGCCACGCTGCTGCAGAAGAATCCCGAAGACCGCTTCGCCTCGGCAACCGAATTGGGCCGCGCACTGCGTGAAGCGCGCGAACAACCGGCGCTGAGCGTCGGCGCGCGCACGGGAGCCGATGCGCCGACGTCGCGCTTCGGCGCGGTAAACGCACCCTCGCCGCCGCCGCGCGCGTCGGCCGCACCCGACCGGCCGCACAACGGTGTCGCGACCTACGACGAACCGATGCCGCCGGCATTCGACCGGCGCTGGATTCCGTTCATGGCCCTGATCCTGATCGTGGCAGGCCTGGCGGGCTACCTCGGTGCGCGCGCGCTCGGACCGCGTAAAGACATCGCGGTCGCAAGTTTCATCGACGAGAGTTCGATGCTGGCGCAGCAGTCAATTGTAGCAGCCGGTTTGAAGCCCGACGTGCGGACCGAAGCGAGCGAAACCGTGCCGGTCGATCGCGTGATCCGTCAAGATCCCGCGCCGGGTGCGATGACCTCACACGGCGCGCCGGTTACGCTGTTCGTATCGAGCGGCGCTCCGCTGGTGGCGATTCCCGACGTCAAGGGCTTTACGTCGACCGATGCGCAGCACATGCTGACCAACGCCAAGTTCAAGACGAAGATCGTGCAGCGCTTCGATGCGACCGCCGCTAAAGATACGGTGCTCGATGCGAGTCCGGCCGTCGGCACGAATGCGGGCGAAGGCAGCACGATCACGCTGACGGTATCGCAAGGCCGCCAGCCGATCCGCGTGCCGCAACTCGTCGGCGTTTCGGTCGACGCCGCGCGCGCGGCGCTGACCAAGCTCGGCCTCAAGCTCAACGTCGATCAGCAAACTGCCAGCGATCTCATTCCGAACGGCACCATCATCTCGCAGGCGCAGAGCGGCGGCAGCATGGTCGATCCGGGTTCCACGGTCGGCATCACGGTCAGTACCGGCGCGGTGCTCGTTTCCGTGCCCGATGTCGGCGGCAAGCCACCGGCCGATGCGGTGACGGCGCTGCAAACGGCGGGCTTCACGCCGCGCATCCAATATATCGTCGATGCGACGAACGCGGGCGGCAACGTCTCGAGCCAAGATCCCGCCGCAAATGCGACCGCGCCGCGCCGTTCGACCGTAACGATCAGCGTCGCGGTTCCCGGCACCGTACCGGACGTCACGAACATGTCGCTCGACGACGCCAAGCGGGCGATCATTTCGAGCGGTTATACCGTCGGGAACGTTGCCGTCACGCAAGACGGGAGCGACGGTAAGGTTGCGCGCACGGAGCCCGAGGCCAACGCGTCGCTGCGGCCGGGCGAAGCGGTCACGATCTACTATCACGGCGCGGCGGTTCACTGATGCGCGTCCTCGGCGTCGATCCGGGATTACGCACCACGGGATACGGCGTCGTCGACGCGGTGGGTGGAACGTTCCGTTTGATCGAGGGCGGCGTGCTGCGGCCGAAAGCGACGCTCTCGCTCGAAGCCCGGCTCGCGCAACTGCACGCCGCGATGCTCGACGTCGTGCGCGCGACGCGGCCCGACTGCATGGTGGTCGAAGAGTTGTGGTCGGCGCCGAAGCACCCGCTCACCGGCGTGCTGATGGGCCACGCGCGCGGCGTGATCGCGCTCGCCGCTGGTTTGTGCGAGGTGACGTTCGAAGAACTCTCGCACGTGACGGTCAAGCGCGCGCTCACCGGTAACGGCGCGGCGCGCAAGGATCAGGTCAAAGCGATGGTTTGCGTGCAACTCGGTCTCGCGGTCGCCCCCGAACCGGATGACGTCTCGGACGCTCTCGCCCTCGCGCTGGTGTTCGCGATGCGCGGCCCCGCAAATGTGTTGATGGAGCGAGCACCGAGTACTCGTGCCCAATTACCCGAGTTTTTGCGAGCTCGGACTGGGGGCCCCACGCAGCGCGTGGGGGGCGCGCAGGCTAGGCCGGAGCGCCTTTAAAATGTTTTCGCGCATTGCCGGCACGCTGCTCGAACGCGATGGGGAAGTCGTGCGGCTCGAAGTCGGCGGCCTGACCTACGACGTGGTGTTGCCGCCGAGCGTTGCGGGGAAGATCGACGGTGCGGCGGGTTCCGCGCTCGCGCTCGAAGTCTACGCGCAATTGCAGATCGACGGCAATTCCGGGCGCTACGTGTTTTTCGGTTTCACCAATACCGTCGAGCGCGAGTTCTTCGAAGCGCTCATTTCCGTGGCGGGCGTTGGGCCGAAGGCCGCGTCGCGCGCGTTTTCGGCGCCGATGGGCCGTATCGCGCGGGCGATTGACGCGGGCGATCACGTGTTCCTCAAAACGTTGCCGGGGATCGGCCAGCAGAAAGCACGCGACATCGTGGCGAAACTGCAGGGCAAAGTGGGACGCTTCTTGCTGATCCAAGATGCTCCGGCGCGCCCGGAACCGGCCGCCATGCCCGATTTCGCTGCCGAAGCGCTGGCGGTGCTGCTCCAACTCGCCTATCGCCGCCCCGAAGCCGAAGCCATGATCACCGAAACACTCGCCGCCGCACCGCACGTACGCGACGCCGAAGCATTGCTCGCGGAAATTTACCGTCAGCGTAACCGCGAAGGCGCAGTGACGTGAGTTCCGGCGACGTGCGGAAGAAGATCGTCGGGCCCGACGATGCGCAGCCGCGCGAGGACGTGCGCGCGATCGACGGCGACGCGTCGCTCGAAGACGCAGTGTACGGTGCGACGCTGCGTCCGCGCACGTTCGAGGATTACGTCGGCCAACGGCAGATCGTCGAAAATCTGCGCATCGCCATCGACGCCGCGAAACGCCGCGGTGAGCCGCTCGAGCACGTGTTGTTCTCGGGGCCGCCGGGTTTGGGCAAGACGACCCTGGCGAACCTGATCGCCAAAGAACTCGGCGGAACGCTGCACGGCTCGTCCGGGCCGACACTTGAGAAACCGAAGGATCTCGTCGGCATCCTGACCGCACTCGAAGCCGGCGACGTCCTCTTCATCGATGAGATCCACCGGCTCGGCGCGGTCGTCGAAGAGTATCTTTATCCGGCGATGGAAGATTTTCAGATCGACTTCGTCGTCGACCGCGGCGCATACGCGAAGACGTTGAAGCTGCCCTTAAAGCGCTTCACTCTCGTCGGCGCGACGACGCGCGCCGGCATGCTCTCGGCGCCGCTGCGCGATCGCTTCGGCTTGATGTACCATCTCGATTACTACGAACCGGCCGACCTGCAGCACATCGTCGAGCGCAGTGCGCGCGTACTCGAGGTGCGGATCGATCCGGCCGGTGCGGCGACGATCGCCGAGCGCAGCCGCGGGACGCCGCGCATCGCGAACCGGCTGCTGCGCCGCGTGCGCGATTTCGCTGAAGTGCGCGCCGACGGCGTCGTGACCGGACCGGTTGCCGATGAAGCGCTGCGGCGCGAAGGCGTGGACGAGCGCGGACTCGACCGGCTCGATCGCGCGTACTTGCGCACGATCGCCGAAGGCTACGGCGGCGGACCGGTCGGCATCAACGCGATTGCCGCGACGTTAACGGAAGATTTGGAGACGCTCGAAGACGTCGTCGAACCGTATCTGCTCAAGATCGGCTTCGTCCAGCGCACCGCCAACGGCCGCAAGACGACGGCCGCTGCGTTCGCACACCTGGGACTGACGGCGCCCAGCGGCGGCGATGGGCCGGGCCTGTTCTCATGATCGAGCGCCTTGCGTTTCTCAAAACGCTGCTGGTTGCGACGGGCGGTTTGGATATTTGGGATCCGCCGGATCCGGAATTGCCGGCCACCGCGCCGACGCCCGCGCCCGACCGTCCGCTCGCGGGTTCGGTCGTGCGCGTGCAGCAAGCCGACGGCTCGATCGTCGCACTCGATGTCGAGAAGTATCTTTACGGCGTCGTGCCGCTCGAGTCGCCGCCGAGTTGGCCCGCGGCCGCGCTTATGGCACAAGCGATTGTCGCACGCACCTACGCGCTGCAGAAGCGCACGCTCTCGCGCGCCTATGATGTGCTCGCATCGGATGCGGATCAGCGTTACGGCGGACCCGCGGCGGAACACCCGGCCACCACCGCGGCCGTCGATGCTACGCGCGGACAGACGCTCGGCTATCTCGGAGGACTAGCAAGCGTCTTTTACAGCGCGTGCTGCGGCGGGCACAGCGCCGACGCGAACGAGCTCTGGGGCCACGCCGGTATTCCGTATCTGCGCGGGGTCGACGATCCGTACTGTACGTCGGCGCCGGATTATCGCTGGCAACGTTCGGTGCCCCTCGATCGCGCTCGCGCCGCGCTCGCCGACCGGCTCGCGAGTGCGCCCCAAGCGGCGCAGCTCGACGATCCCGACGATTCGGGCCGGCCGCGCACGGTGACGTTTCGCGGCGAAGGAGGTGCGGCGCTGGCGCTGAGCGTGAGCGAGGTGCGGCGCCGATTCGGGGCCGAGACGATCCGCAGCCTCTGGCTTCGCGAGATCGACTTCGATCGTACGCAGGCCGTGCCGCTCGTCGTCATCGAAGGTTCCGGTCGTGGGCATGGTGTTGGACTCTGTCAGTGGGGCGCGCTTGGAATGGCTCTTAGTGGAGCCGGAGCTTCGGCTATCCTGGCTCACTATTTCCCTGGCACTGCGGTGACCGGTGGCTGACCAGGAAAAGCGCAAGCCGGCCGGTGCCCTTCGTCTACGTAAATACATTCCCGTCAGCGTTGAAGAGAAGCTCACGTTCACGCTCTTCCGGGCATCCGTTGCCGACATTTCCGCCACCGGCGCGCGTTTGATCACCAGCGAGTATCTCTCGAAGGGAACGCGTTGGATCGTCACCATGAAAGAGACGCCGCATCTCACGCTCAAAGCCGAAGTGCGCTGGGTGAAGATGGATCAGAATCCGCGCCCGGGTGCCAATCCGCAATTCCAAGTGGGTATGCAATTCCTCGAGGTCAATGCCGAGGACAACAAGCGCATTACGACCTACTTGGAATTCGAAAAAGCGCGATCGGAAAAGATCTAACCGACGCCGGCGCCTACGCCTACGAACTCCCGGAAGAGCGCATCGCGCGCACGCCGGCGGAGCGGCGCGAAGATGCAAAGTTGCTGGTGCTGGGTCCCGCTGGAGAACTGCGCGATCTGACGTTCGCGGCGTTTCCGGAGCTGTTGCGCGCCGGCGACGTCCTCGTGCTCAACGAGACGCGGGTGATCCCCGCCCGGCTGCGCTTCGCGCGGGCGTCAGGCGGGGCGGGGGAAGTGCTGTTGCTGCGGCCGGCCGACCGCGACGCCTTCGCTTTCGATGCCCGCAGCTGGTATGCGCTCGTGCGGCCGGCCCGCCGGCTCCCAGCGGGTACGCGGCTGGATATTGCCGGCGCGGGCGCGACGATCGAGTCGGTGGCGGAGGATGGCCGGCGGATCGTGCGGTTCGACGACGGCGTCGACATCGCGAGCTTGCTCGAGCGGGCGGGCGAGTTGCCGTTGCCGCCCTATGTGGGGGCCGGTGGCGCGGCCCGGGCGGCCCGGTATCAAACCGTTTTCGCTCGGGTGCCCGGGAGCGTTGCCGCCCCGACCGCATCACTCCATTTCACCGCCGACGTGCTGACGGCCATTGCCGAGCGCGGGGTCGAAATCGTGCGGCTCAGCCTCGACGTTGGCATCGGGACGTTCCGGCCGATGCGGCCGGGGCCGATCGCGGCGCACCGGATGCACGGCGAACGCTACGCGATCCCCGCGGCGACTGCGGCTGCCGTCAACCGGGCCCGGAGCGAGCACCGGCGCGTCGTCGCGGCCGGCACGACCGTGGTCCGGGCGCTCGAGGGCTCGGCGCGGGCAGACGGCACGGTCCACGCGGGCGCTGCCGAGACGGATATCTTCATCACTCCGGGCTTCCGGTTCCGGGTCGTCGATGCGCTGTTGACGAACTTCCATCTGCCGCAGTCGACCCTACTGGTGTTGGTGACCGCGTTCATCGGCTACGACCGGACGCGCGCCGCGTACGACGCTGCGATCGCCCGGGCTTACCGATTCTTTTCGTTCGGCGATGCGATGTTCGCAGAGCGCGCCGACCCGAAGCCGAAGGGAGGCGACCATGGGTGATACCCCGATCTTGGAAATTTCGCGTCTCGAGGAGATCTTCGAAGACGACACGGCGGGGATCGCCGACTTACTCGAAGCGGCGATGGGTACCGGGGCCACGAACCAAGCGACCCTGCGCGATGCGCTGGGACGCCATGCGCTCGACGACGTGATGCGAGCCGCGCACGCGATCAAGGGCAGCACCGCTAATATCGGCGGCAACGAGGTCGCCGCCGCCGCTGCTATCATTGAAAATGCCGCACGGGCGCAGACCTGGGACGGGATCGAGCCGGCGGCAATCGAACTCGACCTGGCTTACGAGCGCCTGCGCGAGGCCGTCCGCGCATATCGAGCGGGAATTTCGTGAATCCAAACACCAACACCACGCCGAACAAAGTCCTCGTCGTCGATGACGTTCAGACCAATCTGACCGTTTTCGCCAAGGTCGTTGCACAAATTCCGGAGACCGAGGCGGTCTGCTTCACCTCGGCCGTCAAAGCGCTCGAGTGGGCGGGCCAGAACGAGTGCGTGCTGATCATCGTCGATCAGAGCATGCCCGAACTGAGCGGCATCGAGTTCATCACCGAAGTGCGCAGCCACGGCAACAGCTATACGCCGATCGTGATGATCACCGGGCACAGCGAGAAAGAACTGCAGCGCGAAGCGCTCAAGCGCGGCGCCTCGGCGTTCTTGGGGAAGCCGGTCGATCCGGTTGCGTTCGTGTCGCTGGCGCGCAATCTCATCCAGCTGCGCGGCGCGCGCCTCGAGACGATGGCGAAGGCCGGCGCGGCGCACGCCGATCAGCAGACCGCGACCGAAGCCCTCTTCGCCCTGGAACGCAGCACGCTCGAAGCGTTTGTGCGGATCATCGACTTACGCGACCCGCGCACCGGCGATCACTGCCGGCGCGTCGCGCTCTTTTCCGAAGCGATTGCAAGCAAGATGGGTCTCTCGATGATCGAGGTAACGCAGTTGGCGCAGGCCGCGCGCATCCACGACATCGGCAAGGTCTCGATGCCCGACCGCATCCTCAACAAGACCTCGCGCCTGCTCGGCGACGAACGCGACGCGGCGAAGAAGCACGTGACCGACGGCACCGCGATGGTCGCCGGTTTCACGACGCCCATCTTGCATGCCGCTGCCGAGATCGTGCACTCGCATCACGAACGCTTCGACGGCACCGGCTATCCGGCGAAACTGGCCGGTCCGGCCATTCCGCTCTTTGCGCGCATCGTCGCCGTCGCCGACACGTTCTCGGCACTCACGTCGCGCCGTCCCTGGCGCGAGGCCGCGTCGGTGAGCATTGCGGTCGAGCAGATCGAAAAAGAATCGGGCTTCGGCTTCGAGCCCAAGATCGTCGGCGCGTTCCGCGACGTCATGCCCGAATTACTGGATATTCGGGCTGAAGTGCCCGATCTCGTTCCCGCTAAGTAACGGCATCGGGGCGGCCGACGCGCGAGCGGGCGTTGGTGTACCAGACCATGCCGGGCGCGGCGTCGCGCTGTTTGCGCACGTACTTGCGTTCGGTGAAGTCGATCTCGACGCGCGGTGCGTTGCGCGCGCGGCTGTGGTGCGCCGCGAAATCGGCGGCGCAATCGAGGTCGGCGTCGTCGGGTTCGGCGCCGGGCGGCGCTTGCAGTACGACGTGCGAACCGGGAATGCCGCGGGCGTGAAACCACAGATCGTCTGGCCGCGCGATGCGGAACGTGACTTCGAGGTTCTCGCGCGGATTGCGACCGACGAAAATGCGCGCACCCGACGGTCGCTCGATGCGCAGCGGCGCGCGCGCGATCTTTTTCCCGGCGGGTTTGACGGCGACCTTGCGGCCTTCGATGCGGTCGAGGTCGGCGCCGACTTCCGCTAGCGTCGTCATGTCGCCGCGGCCCGTCTCGAAGGCTAAGTCTTCCAGCGAGGCGCGCTTCGCTTCGAGCAGTGCGAGCCGCCGTTCGAGATGCGGAAGCGCGTCGGCCGCTTTGCGATAGCGGGCGAAGTAGTTCGCGGCATTGCCCTTGGCGTCGAGATCGGGATCGAGCACGATCTCGAGCGCGGCGTCGTCCGGCGTGCGGAAGCGCGTCGCGGCCGGCGGGATGTCGTTGCCGTATGTGTAGAGTGCATCGCCCGCCAGGCGCAATTTCTCGCGGCCCGACGCATCGTCGCGCCGGGCGGTGATTTGCGCGATTTCCGCGGCCGTGTCGTGCAGACGTTTTTCGATCCGGTTGCGTAGCGCCGTTCGGCGCCGTTCGCCCGCATCGCTGGCGCGCCGTCCGACGCTCGTCTCGCGCGCCTCGGCGAAGAGCGGAAGAAGCTGCGGCGCGGTACTCGCTTCGAGCGCGGCATACTGCGCGAGCGGAACGACGTGCGCAGCAATCAGTTTCCCGCCGTCGCGATAGACGTAGAGCGGACCGTCCGCTTCGGCGGCGGCGCTCGCGGTTGCCATGAGCTCGGCCGGGTTCACCGTGGGTTGGGCCGCGAGCGAGAGCGCCAAGAGCTTCGGCAGCTGGGGTTCTTCGCGTAACGGCGGCGGGCGGTAGGGGCCGCCGACGCCGACGCTGCGCGCTTCATTTTCGGCGGGTGAGAATTGCTTGGCGGCGGCGATGATCGCCCCGTCGCGGATCAGCAAGAGGTTGCCGAAGCGCGGGATCAGCTCGGCCACCAGCTTCACCCCGGTCGCCACGCCGAAGCGCGAGGTCGTGCCGAAATCCAAGACGAGCACCCGGTCGCCCGGCCGGCTGCGGACCTCGCCTAGGCGTAGACCCCGCAGGGCGGTCGCGATCGAGCGCGACCAGCCGGGGTCGCCCGCGATCGAGAGCTCCTCGCGTTCGAGCGTGGGCAGCGGCGGCGAACCGAAGATATCGATCGCCAGCACGACGTCGCCGCCGGCCCGCCGCCCGCCGATCCGGATCCCGAAGCGGCCGTCGTCGAGCAAACCGGCGTCCATGACCCGGCCGCCGCGCAGCTCGCGTTCGAGTTCGCCGGCCGCTCGCCGGATGAGGATCCAATCGGTGACCACAGCCGGGCCATCCGTTTCACAGAGGGCTCCGAACCTTCCCCTAAGAACCTACGTTGGTTGCTTTAGGGCGAGGAGGAGTAGCGTTCAAACGGGGCCGGGTCTGTTGTTCGTCGTGTCGGGGCCTTCCGGGGCCGGCAAAGACACGCTGGTCGACGGGCTGCGTCTGCGCCACCAACGCCTCAAATACTCCGTCTCCGCCACGACGCGCGCGCCGCGTCCGGGCGAGCGGGAAGGCATCGAGTACTTCTTCGTAACGCGTGAAGCGTTCGAGGCAAAGCTCGCTGAGGGCGGTTTTATCGAACACCGCTCGTACAACGACAACCTCTATGGGACGCCGCGATCGTTCATCAACGAAGCGTTGCTGGACGGCTACGACGTGATCATGAAGCCCGAAGTCAACGGCGCGATCGCGATCAAGGAACGGTTTCCCGAAGCCGTCTTGATCTTCATCGTTCCGGATCGTTTCTCGCTCTTGCAAACGCGGCTCGAAGCACGCCGCACGGAAACCAACGACGTCATCGCCAGCCGGCTAGCCATCGCCCACGAAGAACTCCGCTACGTCCGCCTGTTCGACTACCTGCTCGTCAACGAAGAAGCCCAGCCCCACGTCGCGGTCGAGGATCTCGAAGCCATCGTCCGCGCCGAACGCATGCGCATCTATCGCTACCCCGATACCCGGATCAAGGAAATCGAAGAAAACTAATGAGTAACTCTGTATTCGGCGACCTCGACGGCCTGCTCTCGCATGTCGACTCGAAATTCTCGCTGGTCAACGTCGTCACGAAGCGTGCGAAGCAGCTCAACAACGGCGCCCCCGCGCTGACCGATCTGGTCAACGCCAACAAGCCCGTCTCGACCGCATTCAACGAAGTCCGCGAAGGTCGCATCCCCTACAAGCGCACCAAAGAGGGAATCAAGTAACCCCTTCGTTCTTCGGCGCGTTCTAGCCAGCATGTGCGGCATCGTAGGATACATCGGCGAGCGCGACAGCGTTCCCGTGATCATGGATTCGCTCGGCCGCCTGGAATACCGCGGCTACGATTCGGCCGGCATCGCCGTCATCGATGACACCGGTGCGCTCGTCGGCTCGAAAGCCGAGGGCAAACTCGCGCGCCTCGCCGAGCGGCTGGCGAACGGCGAGGCGCTGCACGGGCACGTCGGCGTCGGTCACACCCGCTGGGCGACGCACGGCCGGCCCTCCGATGAAAATGCGCATCCGCATTTAGACTGTTCGAAAAAATTTGCCGTCGTCCACAACGGCATCATCGAGAATTACGCCGCCCTGCGCGCCGAACTGATCGGCGAAGGGCACACGTTTACGAGCGAAACCGACACCGAGGTACTCGCGCATCTGCTCGAGCGCCACTACAGCGGCGACCTGGTCACGGCGGTGCGCCACACGCTGGCTGAAGTCCGCGGCGCCTTTGCGCTGGGCGTGATCTCTTCGGACGCGCCGGATCGTTTGATCTTTGCCCGCAACGGAGCCTCGCCGCTGGTCGTCGGTCTCGGTGAGGGCGAGATGTTCGTCGCCTCCGACATTCCGGCGATCTTACAGTACACGCGCAAAGTCATCGTCCTCGAAGAGGGCGAGGTCGTCGAAGTGCGCCGCGACGGTTACGCCCTAACGGCCTTTGACGGCAAAACGATCGACCGCGAGGTCCGCCAGATCGCCTGGGAAGCTTCGTCGGCCGAGAAGAGCGGCTTCAAGCATTTCATGCTCAAGGAAATCTTCGAGCAGCCGAACGTCGTCAAGGAAACGCTGGCCGGCCGCATCGACGAATCGCACGACGTCCAGCTCGGCATGGAACTTGGGATCGAGGAGATCGTGCTGCGCGCGATGACCAAGATTTCGATCACCGGCTGCGGCACCGCCTATCACGCCGGTATGGTCGGCATGTACCTGATGCGCGCGCTCTGCAAGATTCCAGTCGAGATGGAACTCGCCTCGGAGTTTCGCTACGGCGATCGCGCCATGGACCCGCGCACGCTTACGATCGCTATGTAGCAGTCCGGCGAAACCGCGGATACGATCGAAGCCGTGAAGATCGCGCGCGAAGCGGGCGCCCC
>Ga0182013_10004146_pt1 | contig 17592 bp, 13 predicted proteins | sample 612S2MmetaG_FD_120487 | JGI IMG/M metagenome (GOLD analysis project Ga0182013, IMG submission 120487) | Permafrost microbial communities from Stordalen Mire, Sweden - 612S2M metaG | ecosystem: Environmental > Terrestrial > Soil > Wetlands > Permafrost | place: Sweden: Stordalen | collected...
ACTGCGCAACGACTATCTGGAAGATCCCGTCTACGGCCTGAACGGCATGCGCCGCACCCGCCACATGGTCCGCGTACCGCTCGCCACCAATACCGTGGTGGTCAACTTCGAGCAGTTGGCCGCCAATGCGCTCGACCCGGCGGTGGACGTCATCCTGCTCGACACCACTTTTTGGGGCGGCATTCGCGCCTGCATCAAAGCCGCCGCCGTCTGCGAAACCTTCCAGACCGGCGTCGCCGTGCACTCCTCCGGCGAACTCGGCATTCAACTCGCCACCATGCTGCACCTGGGCGCCGTGATCCCCAATCTCTCTTTCGCCGCCGACGCCCACTATCATCACCTTAAAGACGATATTATTGAAGGCGGTCTGCTGCACTATGAAGGCGGCGCCATTCGCGTACCCGAAGGCCCCGGGTTAGGCGTTCGGCTGAATCGCGAAAAACTCAGAGAGTATCATGAGCTTTACCAGCGTCTGGGTGGCTACCCCTACGATCAGGACCCCGGGCGCCCGGGCTGGACTCCGATAATTCCGAACGACCGTTGGGCCGACCCCAACGACGGCCGCCCCGTGGCGATTCCTTATTGAGAAACTGCATGCTACCGCACCAGTGGGAAATTTTCGAGCTGGAAGAATTCGACGCGGCCCGTCTCGCCGCCCAGGGAGTCCGCCATGGTTGATTACGCCTTGATGAATCAGTGCCTGTATGAAGGCAGGGCCAAGGAAGTGGAACAGATGACCATCGACGCGCTGGCCGAAGGGCGCGTGGTGCAGGAGATTCTGAACGAGGGATTGATCGCCGGCATGAGCGTGGTGGGCGAAGATTTCAAACACAACGTTCTCTACGTGCCGGAGGTGCTCATCGCCGCCCGCGCCATGAAAGCCGGGATGTCCGTGCTGAAGCCTCTGCTCAGTTCCCGCCAGGGCGGCGCCGATCGCATCGGCACCCTGTTGATGGGCACGGTTCGCGGCGACCTCCACGACATCGGCAAGAACCTGGTCTGCATGATGGCCGAAGGCGCCGGCTTCGAAGTCCACGATATCGGCGTCGACCAGAGCGTCGACAAGTTCATGGCCGCCGCCCAAAAGTGCCGGCCCGATATCATCGGGATGAGCGCCCTGCTGACTACCACCATGACCTACATGAAGACGGTGATCGACGGCTTCCAGGCAGCCGGACTCGTGCACATCAAAATGGCCGTGGGCGGAGCTCCTATCAGCCAGATGTTCGCCGAGGAAATCGGCGCCGATGGCTACGGCCAGAATGCTTCCGCCGCCGTGGACCTTTTCCTTCGGCTGATGGCTGGCGCGCGCCGGGATGGCACACTGCAAAATCGTGAACTGGCGGGAAGTTCCCTCCCCAGTCCAGCCTGAGGACGTGCGCGAGCGCCAGCATGCCGGCAAATGACGAACTGAATATTGTGGACCGCGTCGCCGTGGTCATCGGCGGCACGTCCGGTATCGGCCGCGCGCTGGCCGTGGGACTGGCGCGTCACGGTGCGCACGTTGTGGCCACCGGCCGGCGCGAAAAGGAAGTGGACGAGGCCGCCACCGAAATCGAAGCCCTCGGCCGGCAGACTGTGCGCTGCACCGCCGATGCCCGCAACCGCGAATCCATCGACGCTTTCCGCGAGGCCGTGGTCGCCCGCCTGGGCCACGTCGATATCCTCATCAACGCCGCCGGCTATACCTTCAAGGAGCCCACCGTCACGGTCGACGAGTTCCGCTTTTCGGCCCTCATGGACACGCACCTGATGAGCGTACTGCGCGCCGGCCAGTCGTTCTTTGATCTGCTGGCCGCAAGCGGCCACGGCCGCATCATCAACATCGCCTCATTGGGTTCGTTCCTGGCATTTCACCAGGTGGCCGCTTATTGCGCCGCCAAAACGGCCATCCTTTCTCTCACCCGCAGCCTGGCCTGCGAATGGGCCGAATACGGCATCGTGGTCAACGCCATCGCTCCCGGCGTTTTCCCCACCGAACTCAACCGCAACCTGGTGATGGGCACCGCGCGCGGCCAGGAGATCCTCATGCGCACGCCCATGCGCCGTTTCGGCTCGCCCGAAGAGTTAGTCGGACTGGCCGTGCTGCTCTCTTCCGATGCGGTCAGCTTTCTCACCGGTCAATGCATCGCCGTCGACGGGGGCTATCTTGCCTCCGGTGTAAATTCCTAGGAGATTTTCAAGTGTCGAAACTCGGTCTGCTCTCTCTTCTGGCCGTCGCCGCGGCTCTGCACGGCGAAACCGGCTACGATGCCTGGCTGCGATACGCCCCACTGGAGGGCGCCGCGCTCGATCAGCTTCGCCAGTCCGCACCCGCCGTGGTCGCGGTGCTCGACCAATCCCCGGTGGCCTCCAGCGCGCGCGCCGAGATCCTCCGCGGCCTGAAGGGCATGCTCGGCCGCACTCTGTGCAGCGGATCGGCCATCCCCAAGGAAAGCGCCATCCTGGTCGGAACGGTCGAGGAGATTCGCCGCGCCGCGCCCGGCCTGCTTCCCGACGCCACTCTGGCCGCCGACGCTTTCTGGCTGAAATCCGCCGCCCAAGGCCCGCTGCATTACACCATCATCACCGCCTCCAACGACCGCGGACTGCTCTACGGAGCCTTCGCCCTGCTGCGCAGAATCGCCATGGGCGAGAGCATCGTCAACCTGGACCAGCGCGAAACGCCCTACGCGCCGGCGCGCTGGGTGAACCATTGGGACCGCCTCAACGGCACCATCGAACGCGGCTACGGCGGCAATTCCCTCTTCTGGGAAAACGACCACGTGCGCCAGGACCTCACGCGCGTCGCCGATTATGGCCGCCTGCTGGCTTCGCTGGGCATCAATGCCTGCTCCATCAACAACGTAAATGCCGATCCGCGTTTGCTCACGCCCGAGTATGCTCCGCAAATCGCCCGCATTGCCGACGCCCTCCGTCCGTGGGGTGTGCGCATCGCCATCTCCGTGAGTTTCGGCAGTCCGAAAACCCTCGGCGGCCTGGACACTTTCGACCCGCTCGACGCCCGCGTCGCCGCCTGGTGGAAGGCGCGCATCGAAGAGCTCTACGCCGCGGTCCCCGATCTGGCGGGCATCGTACTCAAGGCGGATTCCGAAGGCCGCGTGGGACCATCCTCTTATGGCCGCACGCACGCCGAGGCGGCCAATGTCGTCGCTCGCCCCTTGCAGCCGCATTCCGGCCTGCTCTTCTACCGTGGTTTCGTTTACGACAACCACATGGACTGGCAGAACCTGAAGAACGACCGCGGACGCGCCGCCTACGATAACTTCCACGCGCTGGACGGCCAGTTCGACGACAACGTCATCGTTCAAATCAAGAATGGCCCCATCGATTTCCAGGTGCGCGAGCCCGCGTCCCCGTTATTCGGCGGCCTCGAAAAGACCAATGAGGCCATCGAACTGCAAGTCACCCAGGAATATTTCGGCCAGTCGAAGCACGCCGTCTTTCTGGTCCCCTATTGGAAAGAGACGCTCGATTTCGACATGCACGCGACAGCCTCGGGCGACTCCACTGTGAAAGCCCTGGCTGCCGGCAAGACTTTCCACCGCCCCACCGGCGGCTTCGTCGGCGTGGACAATCTCGGGCTCGACGAAAACTGGACTGGCAACCACTTATCGCAAGCCAACCTCTATGGCTTCGGTCGCCTCGCCTGGAATCCCGAGCTCAGCGCGCAGAAGATCGTCGACGAGTGGACGCGCCTCACCTTCGGACCCAATCCCAAAGTGGACCAGACCGTCGCCCAGATCCAACTCACTTCCTGGCGCACTTACGAAAACTACACCGGACCGCTGGGCCTGCAAACCCTCACGGACATCACCGGAAACCACTACGGCGTCAACGTCGAGGCTTCCGAGCGCAATGGTTGGGGACAATGGCATCGCGCCGACGAATCCGGCGTCGGCATGGATCGCACCGTGGCGACTGGGACAGGCTACATCGGTCAGTACCGGCCCGCGGTGGCGGCGCGCTACGAGTCGCTGGCCTCCTGTCCCGACGACGTGCTGTTATTCCTGCATCACGTGCCGTATACCTACAAGCTGAAATCCGGCAAGACCGTGATCCAGTCCATTTACGACTCGCATTACGAAGGCGCCGAGGCCGTGGCCGCTTACGTCGACCAATGGAAATCTCTCAAAGGCCTGATCGACGAGCGCCGCTACAACGAGGTCCTCGCGCAGCTCCAATACCAGGCCGGGCAAGCCGTGGTCTGGCGCGACGCCGTGGACACGTGGTTCGCGCGGGTTTCCAAAATCGCCGACGTGAAGGGGCGTGTCGATCATTATCCCGGTCGTGTTGAGGCGGAGTCCATGACATTAGATGGCTACACCGTCCGCGACGTGAGGCCGGCCGAAGATGCCTCCGGCGGCAAAGCGGTCGGGTGCCCCATCGGCACGAAGTCCTGTACCGCCTCGCTGAAGTTCAGCGGCGTCCCCGGCTGGTATTCGCTGCACGTCCAGTATTTCGATCAGTCCAACGGCGTTTCGCATTACCGCGTCTGGGTGGGCAGCCAGTTGATTGACGAATGGCCGGCCGATCTGAATTTGCGGATGCCGGCGGTGCGGCTCGATTCCACCAGCTCCACGCGCCGCTGGATAACGGGCATCGCTCTCCGTCCCGGCGACGAAATTCGGATCGAAGGCACTCCCGACGGCGCCGAACTCGCGGCGCTCGACTATGTGGAGGTACTGCCGGAGAAGAGGTGATTTTGTGGGGCGGACCGACTGGCGTCACCAGGAAACCAGGCGGCCGGTTAATCGTCGCGCAATGAGACTTCGTGCCCAAAAGCGACAAGCGTGCTAGGTGGCGATTGACCAGGTTATTTCCACACAGGCCCTAACTCACCATAATGCCTGTTGAAACAGACAAAACTCAGCCCCAGTGTCGATCTTGGCGGCAAGCTTTACACTGTTTTCTCCATAACCGGGTTCTATCGGAACAGTGACGCCCGGTGTACCCGACAGTGTGCATGCGACCTACCAACCCGCAAATGGCAAATGATCGTCAGGGTCAGAACTCCTGATGTCGCCCCGCATTTTCTGCCTAGCGGGGAAGATGGCTTTCGATGGCAAGAGCTTCTGCGGGCTCACTGCAAATTCCACGACCTCAGGAGTTCTGAGCCTCGTCGCCATGAGGCAAGCTGAAAGCCGACCGCTTCCTGTCCCCTTGCGTTCGTCCGTGCAATCCAGGTATAGTTTGATTCCAAAACGAAATCCCTGGCAAAACGCATCGAGAGGCATATGAAGAAGCCATCCCCATCCGCGACCAAGAGCCCCGCCTACCGCGATCCCGCGCTGCCCCCCGCCAGACGCGTCAAGGATCTGCTCGCCCGCATGACCCTTGAAGAGAAGGCCGCACAGATGATGTGCGTCTGGCAGAAAAAGGCCGAAACCCTGGTGGACGCCCAGGGCAATTTCGATCTCGCCAAGGCCAGGAAAGCTTTCCGCCAGCGCCGCGGCCTGGGCCAGGTCGGCCGCCCCAGCGATGCCGGCGGCCCCCGCGATTCCGCCGATAATCGCAACGCCCGCACCAATGCGGAGCTCACCAACGCCATCCAGAAGTTCTTTCTGGAGCATAGCCGTCTGGGCATCACGGTCATCTTTCACGAAGAGTGCCTGCACGGCCACGCTGCCATCGGCGGCACCAGCTTTCCGCAGCCCATCGGCCTCGCCGCCACCTTCGATCCCGAACTGGTGGAGTCGCTCTTCTCCATGACCGCTGCCGAAGCCCGCGCGCGCGGCACCCACCAGGCCCTGACCCCGGTGGTCGACGTGGCTCGCGACCCCCGCTGGGGCCGCGTGGAAGAGACCTACGGCGAAGATCCCTACCTGGTCTCGCGCATGGGCATCGCCGCCGTCCGCGGCTTTCAGGGCGACGCCACGTTTCGCGACAAGCGCCACGTCATCGCCACGCTGAAACATTTCGCCGCCCACGGCCAGCCCGAATCGGGCATGAACTGCTCCCCGGTGAATGTCTCCGAACGCCTCCTGCGCGAAACTTTCTTCTACACCTTTAAAGAGGCGCTCGACCAGGGCGGAGCCATGAGCGTGATGGCTTCCTATAATGAGATCGACGGCATCCCCTCCCACGCCAATCGCTGGCTGCTGCGCGACGTCCTGCGCAAGGAATGGGGATTCAAAGGCTTCATCGTTTCCGACTACTATGCCATCACCGAGCTGAATTATCGCGCCGACGTCCGCGGCCACGCCGTCGCCCCGGACAAGAAGGAAGCCTGCCGCCTGGCCGTGGAAGCCGGCGTCAACATTGAACTGCCTGAGCCGGATTGTTACCTGCACCTGGTGGAACTCGTCCGCAAGGGCGTCCTGAAAGAGCGCCAGCTCGACGATCTGGTGGCGCCCATGCTGCACGCGAAATTCCAATTGGGCCTCTTCGACGACCCGTATGTCGATCCCGACGCCGCCGATGCCCTGGTGGGCTGCGACGCCCATCGCCTGCTGGCACTGCAAGCCGCGCGCCAGACCATCACCCTGCTCAAGAACGAAAACAACCTGGCGCCGCTCTCGCTCGACGGCATCAAGACCATCGCCGTCATCGGACCCAACGCCAACCGCAGCATGTTGGGCGGCTATAGCGGCATTCCCAAGCACGACGTGACGGTGCTCGAGGGCATCAAGGCCCGCGTCGGCGACCGCGCCAAAGTGCTCTACAGCGAGGGCTGCAAGATCACCCTCGGCGGCTCCTGGGTGCAGGATGAAGTGGCGCCCTCAGACCCCGCCGAGGACCGCCGCCAGATCGCCGAAGCCGTCAAAGTTGCCGGACGGGCCGACGTCATCGTCCTCGCCATCGGCGGCAATGAGCAGACGTCGCGGGAAGCCTGGTCGTTCGTGCATATGGGCGACCGCGCCAGCCTGGATCTCATCGGCCGCCAGGAGGAACTGGTGCGCGCCATGCTCTCGACCGGCAAACCGGTGATCGTATTCCTCTTCAACGGGCGCCCGATTTCCATCAACTCGCTGAGCCGCGAGGCGCCTGTAATCTTCGAATGTTGGTACCTGGGCCAGGAAACCGGCCATGCCGTGGCCGAAGTTCTGTTCGGCGATTTCACCCCCGGCGGCAAGCTTCCCATCACCATTCCGCGCTCCGCCGGCCACTTACCCGCGTTCTATAACTACAAACCCACCGCCCGCCGCGGCTATCTGTTCGACGATGTTACTCCGCTCTACCCCTTTGGCTTTGGCCTCAGCTACACCACTTTCGCCATCGCCAACGTCCGCCTGAATAAGAAGAGGATAAAGCGGGGCTCTTCTGCCCGCGTCTCGGCCGACGTCACCAACACCGGCGCCCGCGCCGGCAGCGAGACGGTGCAACTGTACATTCGCGACCTGTTCAGCTCCGCCACCCGGCCCATGAAAGAGCTGAAGGGCTTTCGCCGCATCGTGCTGGAACCCGGCGAGACCCGTACCGTCACTTTCGACATCACACCCGGCCTGCTGGCGTTCTACGATGCCAACATGAAGTACACCGTCGAACCTGGCGATTTCGAAATCATGGTCGGCAACTCTTCGAGCGATGCCGACTTGCAAAAACTAATCCTGGCGGTTCAATGAGCGAACCAACGGTTCAGAAGCTCTCCTTCTTCGAGAAGGCCGGGTACAGCCTTGGCGATGGCGCAGCTAACTTCGTCTTTCAGACGATGATCCTGTTCCAGTTGAATTTCTACACCGATACCATGGGTCTTGTCGCGGGCGTCGCCGGCTCGCTGCTGCTGGTGGGCCGTCTCTGGGACGCCTTCTTCGACCCCATGATGGGGTTGATGGCCGACCGCACCAACACCCGCTGGGGCAAGTTCCGCCCGTGGGTGCTGTGGACCGCGGTGCCGTGGGGCGTGGTGATGGTGGTGGCCTACACCACGCCGAACTTCTCCGCCGGCGGCAAGATCCTCTACGCCTGCATCACCAATATGATGCTCATGACGCTCTACTCCGCCAATAACACGCCGTACTCCGCCATGACCGGCGTCATGACCGGCGACGTCAACGAGCGCACCAGCCTGTCTTCCTTCCGCTTCGTCTCCGCCATGATTGCGCAGTTGATTGTGGGCGGCTTCACCCTGCCGCTGGTCGCCAAGTTCGGCCACGGCGATAACGCCAAGGGCTGGCAGATGACTATGGGACTGTGGGCCACCATCTGCGTGGTCCTCTTTATCGTCACCTTTGCCACTACGCGCGAACGCATTCAGCCCGATCCCAAACAGAAGTCCGATGCCAAGAGGGATTTCAGCACCCTCCTCAAGACCGGTCCCTGGGTGGCCATGTTCATCCTCACACTGGCCCACTTCTCGGTGCTGGCCATGCGCGGCGGCACGCTCTCCTATTACTTCCAGTATTACGTCAATCAGGATCGTCTCTACGCGCTGTTGCAGAACGCCGGACTTGTCAATCCCGCCGCCCACGGCGTCTGGTCCTACCTGTTGAATACCTTCGGCCTGGTGGTGGATTCCAAGCGCGCGAATGTCTCCTCGGTGGGTTTCAGCCTGTTCAATATGTCGAGCCAGTTCGTCACGGTAGCCGGCGTGCTATGTTCCACGTTCCTCTCCATGAAGTTCGGTAAGAAGGCGGTCGCCATCGTTGGTTTCTCGCTGACTACTATCTTCATGGGGTTGTTCGCGCTGCTGCCGCCCGGCGCCGTCGGCACGCTTTTCATTCTTGAGTATGTCCGCGCGCTCACCTACGCCCCCACCATTCCACTGATCTGGTCGATGTATGCCGACGTGGTGGACTATTCGGAATGGAAGACCGGCCGCCGTATCACGGGCGTTATCTATGCCACCATCCTGTTCGGGCTCAAGTTTGGCCTGAGCCTGGGAGGCGCCATGGCCGGGTGGCTGCTTTCCGGCTTCGGGTATCGCGCCAATGCCGTGCAAACCGCCGCTTCCCTGCGCGGCATTCGCCTCACCATCAGTCTCTTCCCAACAATCTTGTTCGTCATCGTAGTCGTATGCCTGATCTGCTATAAGATCGGCAGGAAACTGAACATCCAGATACAGGACGAACTGGCCGAGCGCCGCAAAGGGTTCGCCCCCGCCCAATAAGGAGTCCACATGTCTGTAAGATCCATTGCCTTCACGATCCTGCTCGCGGCCGGCATGGCCCACGCGCAACCGGCCACGTTAAAAGATGCGTTCCAGGGAATTTTCCGCATTGGCGCGGCTGTCAACCAAGCCCAGTTCGAGGAAAGAGATACCCGCGACGCCGCCCTCATCGCCGCGCAGTTCAACACCATCAGTCCGGAAAACGCGCTGAAGTGGGAAGCTATTCATCCGCGGCCAGACGCCTATAATTTCGACCCCGCCGACCATTACGTGGCCTTCGGACAGAAGTATAAGATGTTCATCGTGGGCCACAACCTGGTTTGGCATAGCCAGGTTCCGCCATGGGTCTTCAAGGATGACAAGGGCGCCCCGCTCACGCGCGATGCCCTGTTAGAGCGCATGCATGACCACATCCGCACGGTGGTAGGCCGTTACAAAGGACGAATCGGCGGCTGGGACGTGGTCAACGAGGCGCTCAACGAAGACGGCACCATGCGAAAATCGCCATGGCTGACGATCATTGGCGACGACTACATTGCCAAAGCCTTTCAGTTTGCCCATGAAGCCGACCCCGCGGCCGAGCTCTATTACAACGATTACTCCATCGAGAATGAGGCCAAGCGCAAGGGCGCGGTGGAACTCATCAAGAAGCTGAAAGCGCAGTCCATTCCGATCACTGCTATGGGACTGCAAGGCCACGATAAGCTGGATTGGCCCACGGCCAGGCAGCAGGCCGACACTATCGAAGCTTTTGCCGCGCTGGGAGTCAAGGTGAACATCACCGAGCTCGATGTCGACGTGCTGCCTCGCAACGCCCCCGGGAATTCGGCCGACGTCTCCGCCACTTCCGCGGGAGGCGCCGGTTCCAATCCGTACGCCGCCGGCCTTCCCGATGCGGTCCAGCAGACTCTGGCCCGCCGTTACGCCGAGCTCTTCGATATCTTCGTGAAGTATCGCGCCTCCATCGGCCGCGTCACGTTCTGGGGCGTCACTGACGGGGGCTCCTGGCTGAATAATTTTCCCATCCGCGGCCGCACCAACTATCCTTTATTGTTCGATCGCGAGGGGAAGCCCAAGGCGGCATTTTTCTCGGTGATCGGCACGGCAAAGGGAGCGAAATAGCTCCTCCGGCATGTTATACTAAAATATAACTAAGGAGGAACGCCGTGCACATTACCAACCTGCGTAAAGTCGGCGGTTCGGTCATGCTGGCCGTCCCGCCCACATTGCTCGATATCGTAGGCTTGCAGCCGGGCGCCAAAGTCGGCATCGCGGTTGAAAGCGGCCGTCTGGTCGTGGAGCCGCAACCGCGGCGCCGGTATACGCTGGACGAGTTGCTCGCCCAATGCAATCCCAAGGCGCGGCGATCCAAGGAAGAGCGGGAATGGCTGGACAGCAAGCCCGTGGGCGGCGAGGTGATCTGATGAAGCGCGGCGAGATCTGGCTCGTCAGTCTCGATCCTACATCGGGACACGAGCAACAGGGACGCCGTCCGGTGCTGATCGCATCGCCCGAGGCCTTCAACCGGATGACCAAAGTGCCCGTCGTTCTTCCGATTACGAGCGGCGGTAATTTCGCGCGGACGGCGGGTTTCGCCGTGCCGCTGACTGGCGCCGGCACCAAAACCACGGGAGTGGTCCGATGCGACCAGCCCCGCGCTCTCGATCTTGCCGCGCGCGGCGGGAAGAAGCTGGAAAGCATTCCGGATGCGGTCATGGACGAGGTGCTGGCCAGGATATCGCCGATATTCGAGTGAGCGGCCCGGCGGGGCTGAAGCCCCGCGCAGGCTGAAGCCTGCCCCACCAGGGCTGGTAAGCAGTACTAACTGGTTTCTGTCGCGAAACTCACTTCAAACGGCAAGAACCGCTTGCTGGCGCGCGCGGCTCGGAAACGGCTCCATTGATTTCATGGGACTTCGTACCGAGCCGCGACCGCAAGGGAGCGGTTGCTTCCCGACTCGTAACGGCAGGACCGCTCCCTGGCGGTCGCGGCTCAGTAACAAATCCCGTGGAATCATCGCAGCGTTTTCCGAGCCGCGACTAAAACATTGTCGCTGAAAGCTTCTTACTCCACCCACGCGCACGGCGTATCCTTCGCGTCCTCACACAGGAATACGCGAAAATCCGCGTGCCGATGCGCCGCGGTCCACTGGCGGCCGTTGACGAAATACGGCTTTGCCCAAGCCTCGCTATCGATTGTGCGGGGTGAAACTACCGATACGGATACCGTACCCTGCGCGGGGTAACCCGTCCGCGGATCCATAAGATGCGAGTAAGTGCGCCCGTCCGCTTGAAAGAACTTCTCGTAACTGCCCGACGTCGAAAGCGACATATCTTTCAAATACACGCGGGCCACCGCACGACGCGAGTTCCTGGGGTCGCGAATACTTAGTTCCCAGCCACGGGGCTCCTCCGGCGGCGCGCCCAGTCCATAGATACTGCTGTCCGACGCCGCCACCAGCGCGCGCTCGACGCCCTTCCGCTTCAGGATCTCTACCATGCGATCCACGGCGTACCCTTTGCCGATCCCGCCGGGGTCCATCTCGACGCCTGGAGTATCGAACCGAACCGTCTGCGCCGCGGCGTCCAGGTGGATGTGCCGGTAACCGATCTTCCTCAGTGCGGCCTCCACCTCCGGCTTCGGCGCCAAATGACCGGAGCTTTTGTAAAATCCCCAAATCTTCATCAGCGGCCCCACGGTGATGTCGAATGCGCCGTCGCTCTCGCGGCCGTAATCCAGGCACGCCGAGAGCAGCCCGAACAATTCCGCCGAGACCTTTACCGGCTTCCCGGCGGCAGTTCGGTTGACCATGCTCCATTCGCTTTCCGGCCGGTAATTGGAGAGCATCGCGTCGAGTCGCTGCGCCTCCGCCAGGGCGGCATCGGCCGCGGATTCCATGCCGGCGCGATCCGTGCCATACTGGGCAATCGTGAAGGTAGCGCCCATGGCGTCGGCGCTTTTTTCCAGCCGGTAGAGTTCCTGCCCGAACGCGGCCGGGGTAAACAGCAGGATGAGCAACCCCGCAAAAACAAATTTAGCCACGGATAAACACGGATGAACACGGATAATAGAAGGCATTTTCCTATCCGCGTTCATCCGTGTTTATCCGTGGCCATATAGCCTATCCCCGCGTTCCCATCGGCGGGCGCGGCATACTGCGGCGCTGTTTGCGAATCGCGGCAAAGTCGAAACGAACTTCCGCGATCTTCGGCCCGATCACTTCGATACGGCTGAGATCCCGCGTGCCGAGCCCCGCCGCTTCGGCCAGTTTCACGATGCTGTCGCATCGTTCGAAGGGAGGCGTACCGCGGTCGGCCATGGGGTCGAACCCCATCACCGACATGGCCACCGCATCGGTGTTCACCGGGTTGAGACCAGCCACCAATACGCCCGGCGCCACCGCCGTGGTCTCCTCGTCGATCCACGGACCCTCGCCACCGGTCATGGTTTTCACGCCCTCGACGATGGCCAGGTGAATGGGCCGCGCGGCCACCAGGTCTACCACCGTCCGCGGCACTCGCCAGGTATCCAGTCGCGGCGATTTGGGATCCTTCTCCTGCGGCGCGCTCTTCGACGGCCCGCGGTATCCCGAGTGGATGAGGTTGCGGCCGCCCTTGGGCAGTTCCGAAGGCTCGTCGATACCCGCGCCCGCGCCATAAATGGTGCAGGGCGTAATTCCGAAACAGTTCTTCATGGAGAGCGTGACGCCCGCCGTGGCGTGCTCCTTCATCTTGGCGATGCTCACGAAGACGTCGCAATCCTCGTAGGAGTGGTTCAGGTCGAACGCCGGGAACATATAACCGCCAAACGGCACGGTGAGGCGCGAATACTTCTTAGCGAAGCCCAGGTAGTTGGTATTTTCGAACTCCACGTTGGGCGCGGCGCCCAGAATGTCGCGCGGCTCCAGGTTGGCGCGCAGCAGATATTCCCCCAGCGGCTCGGCCGTGGCCCACGGACTCTCCAGCACGCGGATCCGCCGCGCGCCCGCTTTAGCCAGCAACTGCGCCGTGGCCGCAACCACGGCGGGATGGGTGTAGTGCGTGTTTTCCAGCGGCTCGTATCCCAGCCGGTAGGTGGGGGATCCGGTGAGATTGATCTTGATGGCCACCGTCTTGCCGTTTACCAGCTTTCCCAAGCCGCCAAGCTGGTCGAACATCTTCTGCAGCGCGGGCGTCAATTCCGCCGGGTTGTAGGTCTTGCACCGGGCCAGTGCGACCGGAGCGGTGGGCGCATCGGCCGCGCGCCCCACGGTAGTTCCGGCCAGGTAAGCGCCTGAGACGGCCGAAGCCGCCGCGCGCAACCAGTCTCTGCGGGTGTGATTCATCGCCATGTTGTTCCCCTCGCTAAACGTCCAGTTCCAACGCCACGTATTGCGGTACCGGCGGCAAGTGCACTTCCACGCTATCGCCCTGAGCCTCGAATCCTACATTGTCAACCTTCGGATGGTCCACCGTGGACACCCGCGCGGCGCGGTACCGGCCGGCGACTCGCACGGTGGCCGAATCCGGTCCGCGTTCGGCGAAAAAGAACAGGTGCACCAGTGCCTGCTTCCGTCCCGGCGCCATGGTATAGAAGGAGCGGGTGGCCCCGCCGTTCCAGAACCGCACCATGTCGTAACGGTGGCTCACCAGCACAGCGGTATCGTCAGCCCACGAAAAGGGATCTGCCGGCTCGGTGTCCGCAAGCGCGATTCTGCCCTTTCCCAGGGCCCGCACCGTGTACCCCGCCGGATGCGCACCCGTCACCGGCGTGCCGGCTACTTCACCCCACTTCGGCGTGGCCATCAGCAGCCCGCCCGCCTCCACAAATGCCAGAATCTGCCGCCGCAAATCGGCGCTCGGCGGCGTGGTGTCGGTGTAGCTGACGGCGCGTAGCGATTCGAACGACGCCGTGGAAACCCGATCCTTGGGCAGGATCCGGTAATGCAGCCCGGCGCGTCCCATGAGGTTGAGTAATTCATGGCTGAAGAACTCGTTGTCGCCGCCGAAGTCGGAGATCACGCCGGCCACGGCCATGGGAACGTACTCCGGCCAGTCTTTGTGAGCGGCAAAGAAGCCGGCCGCCGCAGTCAGCTTCTTCCAGGTGGCGAGGGACGCGGCGTTCCGTGCCGCCAGCCCTTGCGCCAGGGGAGCGTCCAGCGTGATAATCCACCGCCCGCCGTAGGCCGCACTATCGGCGATGGCGATCAAGTAGGAGTCCGCGATGATAAACGTCTTGTCCGCGGGAGGCGCATTCACCCACGCCGCCACACCCGGATGGAGTGCGTCGTGGAGCCGGATGGCCCAACCATTGGAGTCCACCCACGGGACTCCGGTGGGACCGGCATCGGCGCCGCTGCCGCCGCGCCGCCCCATCTGCACGCCCGGCCAGACGCCGGTCACAATTTCGACCCCATTGGGAGCGCTATCCGGCTCGCCGGTCCGGATTCCAAGCTGTTGAGCGCGGGCGCGCACGGCGGCGAGTTCCTCACTCCTGGCAATCATCAGATAGTCGATTGCCGTGCCCGTCAACAGGTCCAGCGTCGCGGGATCTTTCCAGGTGTCGGGCCACCGCATAGGTGTCCCGGTGATTATATTTGGCATTATTACTATTTTTTCCAGTATGGCACGCCGTGTTCGTCCCGCAGGTAGACGGTGGTGGCTTCCAATCGAATCTCGCTCGCCAGCACCACCGGTCCGCCGTTGTACTTGACCTTCGAACCTTTCACCTGGATGCGGTCTCCCTTGGTGAAATGGCAGCCAAAGTCCTTCAGATAATCGTCCGGCGCCAGATACACGTCGGTGGTTTCCGAGTTGCCTTTGGCCGATTCCGGCCGCACGATGAGATGCAGGCCATTTAAAGGGCTTCCCTCCGCGACGTCTTTCACATCGGTTACCACCATCATGACGTTCACGTTGGTGGCCGTATCGTAGCGAGGCTCCGCGGCAGGCGCCGTGTCCTTTTGACCGGAGGAAACTGCCAGCGCCATGAGCAGAGGCGCCGCGCAGAAGAATGCTATTGAGATTCCAAACCTCATGGCTCTGCCGCCTTTCGATCCGCCACAAGGGGCGATCGCCCGTTAACCCCTACTTCAGGGTCCGTTGCTTGCAGTATAGTTCCCTTTCACCGTGCTTCACAAGGCCGTCGCCTCGGGCCCGGGTGCTTAACGATCTGGGGGTTTCGTAGCACAGGCGCGGAATGCGCTCCCTCACGGGGTGCCCTCTGGGCCCGGCTCTGTAATGAGTGCCCGCGTGTTTGCAATTAGTTACAGAGCCGCGACCATTAGGGAGCGTTGCGGCCCGAGTTTATGGCACACTAATTAGGTCGCTGGGGGATCTCTAAGTTATGATCGGCCAGACCATCTCTCACTACACTGTTCTCGAAAAGCTGGGCGCCGGAGGCATGGGTGAGATTTATAAGGCGCAGGACACGCGCCTGAACCGTTTCGTAGCCATGAAGGTGATGTCCACCGCCAACGCCGGCGACGTGGAACGCCGGCGCCGCTTTGTACAGGAAGCCCAGGCAGCTTCGGCGCTGAATCACCCCAACATCATCACTATCCACGACGTGGTCTCTACCGACGGCCTGGAGTTCATGGTGATGGAATTCGTCAGCGGCGTCACGCTCGACGATTTGATTCCCAAACACGGCCTCAACGCACAAAAGAGTCTCGACATTGCCGTCCAAATGGCCGACGCCCTTCAGGCCGCGCACGCTGCCGGCATTGTGCACCGCGATCTCAAACCCGCTAACGTCATGGTGACCGGCAGCGGCCTGGTGAAGATTCTCGATTTCGGAATCGCCAAGCTTACCGGCCCCAGCCCCGCCGTGCGGAATACCGACGAAACGCTGCCCATCGATTCCCCCATGACGGTGGAAGGCTCCATCTTGGGCACCGTCTGCTACATGTCGCCGGAGCAGGCGCAGGCCAAGGCGGTCGACCCCCGCTCCGATATCTTTTCCTTCGGCCTGGTGCTCTACGAAATGCTCACGGGACAGAGAGCCTTCTCGGGCGACTCGACGCTCGGTACGCTCTCGGCGATTTTGCGCGACGAAGCCAAGCCGATCGGCGTCCTGGTGCAGGGCGTACCGCCGGAGCTGGAACAGATCGTCCACCGGGCCATGCGGAAGGAACCGGACCAGCGCTGGCAGAGCATGCAGGAAATGCGGGCGGCGTTAATGCCCCTGAAGCAGAAGACCGATTCGGGTATGCTCCTGACGCAGTTGGGCGCCGCGCCCGTGGCGGCTCCCAGGAAGAAATCCAGCCCGCTGCCCGTTCTAATCGCCGTCGCGGTGGTGGTTCTGGGCGCTGTCGGCGGCGGTGGGTGGTGGTGGATGAAGCACCGCCAGGCGCCGCCGGCCGCGGCTCAAGTGGCGCCCGTTTCCGCTCCGGCCGCGGCAACTCCCGCGACTACCGATACCGGGATGACCAATCGGAACGTCTTGGATATGGTGGACGCCAAAGTGCCGGCTGTCACCATCATCAGCCAGATCAGGGCGTCCAGGACGAACTTCGATTTATCCACCAATGGCGTAATCCAGCTCGCTAAGGGCGGAGTGTCGCCGTCCATCATCGAAGTGATGCGCAATCCCAAGGCGGATAGCGCCGCGGCCAGGAGCGCGCCACATGCTGCAACGGCGTCAGTGCCGCCATCCGCGACGGCCCCGGCGGAAGCTGCGTCTGCGACGCCGTTAGCGCCCACCAGGATTAACACCGTGTCGATCCTCGGCGGGTTGCCGTTCAACATTACCTTGGCGCAGGATGTGCCCGTGAAGCTTACTGCCGGCCAGAAGATCGCCTTCACGGTGAGCAACGACGTCAAGGTGGGAGGGGTGGTGGTGATCGCCAAAGGAACGCCGCTCTCGGGCGAAGTGGTGGTTCCGGGTGACAGCAGGAAGCTTCTGATTGTGAAAAACAAGGCGACCTTCAAGCTGACCAACGTGGAATCCGCCGACGGAAGCAAGCTGGCCATCCGCAATACTCCCGGACACACCGGCAAGGCCGAACGTCCGATCGAGCAGCAGGGAACTAAGACCAAAGATCTGCTGGCTCCCGCCGGCACGGGGTACCTGGGCTATGTCGATAACGATCAGACGGTCGTCATCAAGCACTGAGAGGGGCGTTGGAGGGGGAAGGTTGGTGCCGGAGGTGGGACTTGAACCCACACGCCCAGTGAAGTGCGCCGGATTTTGAGTCCGGTTCGTCTGCCAATTCCGACACTCCGGCACGGAGCATCTCTCCGATTGTACAACGACCCGGCCTCTGTCAGGGACGACATCCCGATGGAGGGGTGTGCCTAACCGATCTGGGGAAGGGCGATCGCCAATGGGGGACAGGTGGTGAGCCAGATTGCCGCCAGCAGCGTCAGAACTCCTGATGTCGTGGAATTTGCAGTGAGCCCACAGGTGGGGCAGGCGGTGCTCGCCTGCCCTCGATCCTATTCGAGCAGCGGGCCTAATTCAGTGCGGGCGGGCAGGCGAGCACCGCCTGCCCCACCTGCGAAGCTCTCGCCATCGAAGGGAATGGCTCAGCCCATTTTCCCCGCCAGGTAGAAATTGCAGGG
>Ga0182013_10004157_pt1 | contig 17567 bp, 18 predicted proteins | sample 612S2MmetaG_FD_120487 | JGI IMG/M metagenome (GOLD analysis project Ga0182013, IMG submission 120487) | Permafrost microbial communities from Stordalen Mire, Sweden - 612S2M metaG | ecosystem: Environmental > Terrestrial > Soil > Wetlands > Permafrost | place: Sweden: Stordalen | collected...
CACCCGGATGGTCCGATCAACGCGGTGACACTTCGGGGATTGACCGTCATATTGAGATCGGCCACTGCCTGAAAGGAGCCGTAGTAAATGTTGAGGTCCCGGACCTCCAGCCGTTTGGCGCCCTTGCGCAGCACAGGGGCGCTGTCGGTCACCGGCTCCGTCGTTGCGGGTGCTGCCGGGTCTGCGTGTTTGGGACTCCCGATTGCCACGCCATCGGTTGTCATGTTGGTGTCCTGTGTCACGCGATCCTCCTGTGATGTCGTTCGCGTTCAGATCCGGCCGGCGGACCGTGCATTGTTGTTGTGGGTTTGGCCGAACCCGCCACAGCCTCATCGCGGCCGCGGGCTCATCCTGCAGGGTCGGTCAACGTCGGCGACCAACGCTGGACCGGCTGGCGATCAGCCGAGCCGCCACGGTGAACAGCAGGACTATCAAAACCAATGTAAGCGCTCCCGCCCAGGCACGGGCTTGGGCGGCTCTGAACCCAGTGATCGCGTTGCCGAAGATCTGCAAGGACAGTGTCGACATGCGCTTGGTCGGGTTGAGTTCGATGAACAAGTCGTTGCCGAGTGCGGTCAGCAACAGCGGCGCCGTTTCGCCCATCGCGCGGGCGAACGCGAGCATGACACCGGTGATGATTCCTGAACTGGCCGTGGGGATTACGATTGACAGGATGGTGCGCGCCTTGGATGCGCCTAGCGCGACTGAGGCTTCACGCAGATCATGGGGCACGAGTCGCAGCATCTCTTCGGTCGAGCGGATCACCAGCGGCAGCATGACCAGTCCCAGGGCTATTCCTCCGGCGATGCCGGAGAACCCGAAGAACACCACCCACATCGCGTAGACCAGTGCGCCGGTGACGATCGTTGGCACGCCGACCAGGATGTCGGTGAGAAAGCGTGTCACCCGGGCCAGCCGGCCGCCGTATTCGACGAGGTAGATCGCCGCCGCGATACCGACCGGCATCGACAGCAGCGTCGCGATGCCGGTGACGATGAGGCTTCCGATGATGCCGTTGAGGAACCCGCCACCGGGCTGGCTGGGGTTGCCGGGCGGGGTTTGGCTGAGGAACTCCGGGCCCAGGTACTTCAGTCCCTGTCCGGCGACGTAGGCCAGCACCCACACCAGCACGCCGACGGTGGCCATCATGACCAGTAGCAGCACGGCGTGCATGAGCAGGTTGATGATTTGGCGACGGCGCTCCCCGGGGAACACGGTGAGCGCGGGCAGTTCCTTGAGTGGTTCTTTGTCGATGATCATGCTCATGCGATGTGCTCCGAAACCCGGCCGACGACGCGCTTGCCGATGATGTTGACGACCAAGGACAACAACAGCAGCGCGAAGGCGACGACGAACAGTGAATCCAGATGGAAAGGCTGGTTGGCTTCGGTGAACTCATTGGCGATGACGCTGGGCATGGTGGATCCCGGGCGCATTATCCCGTGCGGGATGGCCAACACGTTGTTGCCGATCAGCATGGTGACGGCGATCGTTTCGCCGAATGCGCGGCCCAGTCCCAGGATCGCGGCGCCGACGATCCCCGATCGCGACCGCGGCAACACCGCGATGCGCAGCATTTCCCATTTGGTCGCGCCGACCGCGAGCGCGGCCTCCTTTTCGTCGACCGGTGCGGTGTCGAAGACTTCCCGACAAATCGCGGTGACGATGGGCAACACCATGATTGCGAGGACCACGCCGGCCGCGAACACGGAATATCCGAAAAATGGGCCTTGGAACAACCAGCCGATCACCGGGATTCCCGTCACCGACGTCAATCCGCGACCGATCGGCCCTAGTGCGGGGATCAGCGCGAACACCCCCCAAAAGCCGTAGACCACGCTGGGGATCGCCGCGAGCAGGTCGACCAACGACGACAACGGTCGGCGAAGTACCGCTGGTGACAGATTGGTGATGTAGAGGGCCACCGCGATAGCAACCGGCACCGCGATCACCATCGCGACCAGCGAGGTCACCACGGTCCCGTAGAGGAACTGCAGGATGCCGTAGGGATTCGGCTTGGTTAAGGTGGCCACTGCCTCCGATGGCGCCCACCGAGCGTGAAAAAAACTCAGCGGCCCATAGTGCGACAGCGCCGGCCAGGCCTTTATCAGCAGGAACACCGCGGTGGCCACTAAGACCGCGATCACGGTCAGCGCTGCAGTGGCCATCAGCCTCCCGAACAGGCTGTCTCTGAACCGGCTGGCCGATGACTGGACGCACGTGTCGGGCGGGGCTAGGAGCTCCGCTGTCACAACTTCCCTTTCAGGACATCCCTGATCACTACGCGACCGGGCCGCCGTTCAGGGTGATCTTTTGAACTAAGCCCGTTGCCAAACCCTGCAAATCCTTGCCCAGCGGGGCGTAGTTGACGCTGGCAGCCTCGTCCTGACCGTTAGATAGGGTCCAGGAGAAGAAGTTGACCAGCGCCTTTGCTTTCGCCGCGTCGGTTTGGTTCTGATACACCAACCCGTAGACGGTGCCGGTGATCGGGTAGGCGTTCGGATCGGACCCGTCGGTCAGGCTTACCCGTAGGTCGGGCGGGTAGGGGATGCCTTGGGTGCCCGCGGTGATGGTGGCGACGCAGGGCTGGATGAAGTTGCCTGCCTTATTTTTCACCAGCCCGTAATTGAGGTTCTGCGCCAACGCGTAGGACAACTCGACGTATCCGATGCTTCCATCGGTCTGGTTGATCACCCCGGAAACGCCCTCATTGCCCTTGCCGCCGATGCCCACTGGCCACGCGATGTCCTTGCCGAAGCTCTTATCCGGGCCGCCAAGGGTTTGCACCCAGGTCGGGCTCTCCTTGGTCAGATAGTCCGTCCACACCGCGGTGGTGCCGGAGCCGTCCGAGCGGTGGGCCACCGCGATCGGCTGGTCGGGCAGGGTCGTGCCCGGGTTCAGCGCGACCAGCGCCGGATCGTTCCATTTGGTGATCTTGCCGGCGAAGATCTTGCCCAACGTGTCGCCGTCGAACTTCAGGCCGGTTTGGATGCCCTTAACCTTATAGGCGGGTACGGCAGCGCCCAGCGTCAACGGGATGTGCAGGATCGGGCCCAATTTCGCGGCGGCCAGTTCGGTGTCCTTCATCGGGGTGTCGGATGCGCCGAAGTCGACCGTGCCGGCAACGATCTGCTGCACACCGCCGCCCGACCCGATTGGCTGATAGGCGACCTGCACACCATCGGATTCCGAGTAGCTCTTGGTCCACACCGACATGACCGGCGCCACGAACGTCGACCCGGCGCCCGACAAGCTGGTCGCACCACCGCCGATTTTGGGGATTGTCCTGGGGTAGCCGGGCTTGGCGGCCGCCTGCTGGCCGCAGATCTGGCCCGCTTGGGCCTGCTGGCTGGTGCCGGCGGCCTCACCGCCACTGGTGCTTCCACACCCGGTGAGACTCGCTACAACAATGGCGACCACGGCTGTGATCGTCAGCTTGGGGAACATCAACCCCTCCTGATCCCGCGATGCCCGTGCATCTTCTTACTCATTCAAGACCCTCGATATGAACAAACGTCGTATCGGACCTGGCGCGGAAGTGAACCACTCAACTCCGCTGCAAGCCGGCGAACCATCCGCAGGAGTCATGCACCGCCCGGCTTATCTGCACTGCAACCGGGATTTGAACCTGGGAATCAGGTCCGGCGCGATCGTGCTGTCTAGTGCAAGGGATAGGTCGCGGATTTTCGAGAAGACTTGTCGTCGTCATGTTTTCGGTGGTGACGTAAGCATGGTGTTGTCGGTCCAGCAGGCCCGCCGGCACCATTACCACCGGCATCACCAGACCAGGCGCTGAGGCCGCCGGCCCCGCCGTTGCCGCAGGGCCTCAGCGTCCAGGACGCCTAGCAGCGGTTGGATGTCGCAATCGGGTGGCGTGGCCACGCGTGAGCGCTCCTGGATCGACCCACGACGAGCCAATAAGGTCTCAGGGCCGTGTGGTTAGGGACTAAAGCCTCATGACCGAAGATCGTCGGGTCAATAGCGTTTTAAGTGACCAACCACCAGGGAGCACAAAATGTCCACAACCGTGAAGCGTTACGGCATCGTCGTCGGGGTGGATGGATCGCCTGCGTCGAATTTTGCCGTCTGCTGGGCCGCGCGTGATGCGGCTATGCGAAATGTCCCACTGACCCTGGTCCACGCGTTCAGCACATATGTGCCGACGCTTCCGCAGATACCAATGCCGAGCGGAGTTGGCGTATGGCAGGCAGACGACGGCCGGAGGGCTCTCGAGGAGGCGGTCAAGATCGCTGAGGATGCCATGAAGCCACACGGCAAGGTCGACGTGGCGAGTGAGCTGAAGTCTTCGCCCCCTGTTCCGACGCTGGCCGAGATGTCGGAAGAGGCGGAGATGGTCGTCGTAGGCAGCAACGGTCGCGGAGCGGTAGGCCGGGTGTTGTTGGGTTCGGTCAGCTCCGGTGTAGTGCGACGGGCGGCCTGCCCAGTCGCTATCATCCGCGACGAAGACCCGTTGATGCCTGACCCGCTGCACGCTCCGGTGCTTGTGGGTATCGATGGATCGCCGGCCTCGGAGTTGGCAACGGCTATTGCGTTTGACGAAGCCTCGCGTCGCGGTGTCGAACTGAAGGCATTGCACACCTGGAGTGACCAGATACTCGAACTTCCTGGGCTGGACTGGGCGGGGGTGCAGTCTGAAGCCGAGCGCAGCTTGGCCGAAAGCCTCGCGGGCTGGCAGGAACGTTACCCCGATGTCACGGTGCAGCGCATTGTTGTTCGTGACCGGCCGGCTCGACAGCTGATCGAGCAGTCGGAGTCGGCGCAGCTTGTTGTTGTGGGCAGCCACGGCCGAGGCGGCGTCACCGGCGCGTTGCTGGGCTCGGTTAGCAATGCAGTCGTTCATGCGGTTCGCATGCCGGTGATCGTGGCGCGGCCGTCCTAAAGGCCGCGGGCGAAATCACCGTAGCGAACTTAGAGTCACCGGGGTCGCGGTCATGGCCAGCAGGCTTGCCCAGTCAGCCAAGACAACGACGGCCCCCTACATCGACGTGCATGAAACCCACACGGGTGTAGTCATGCTCGCCGGTGATCGGGCGTTCAAGGCGAAGAAACCGGTGTTGACCGACTTTCTCGATTTCCGCACACCAGAGCAGCGCGAACGTGCGTGTCTGCGCGAAGTCGAGCTCAACCGCCGACTGTCTCCCGATAGTTATCTCGGGGTAGCGCATCTCACCGACCCCAACGGAGGTCCCGCGGAACCGATCGTGGTCATGCGGCGGTACCGTGACGACGACCGGTTGACGTCCATAGTGACAGGCGACCGGCCTGAAAAGTCGGTTCTGGGCGTACTGGACCGGATAGCTGGCGTGCTAGCTCGCTTTCATGAAAACGCCGAGCGGAGTTGGGTAATCAGTGCCCAGGGTAAGCCCGGAGCGATCGAACGACGCTGGGACGAAAACTTGTCGGAGCTGAAGCGTTACGCGGCAACGGCGAGTTCGGGGCTCTCGGACCTCTCGCTATCTCGGATTCAGCATCTTGTCGACGAATTCATTTCGGGGCGAGCGGCTTTGCTCATGAACAGAATAGAAGGAAGATGTATCCTCGACGGCCACGCTGACCTGCTCGCCGACGATATTTTCTGTCCGGACGGCGAACCAGCCCTGCTCGACTGCCTGGAGTTCGACGACCAGCTTCGCTTCGTCGACCGCATTGATGACGCTGCCTTCCTCGCGATGGACCTAGAGTTCCTGGGCCGCAGAGATCTTGGGGACTACTTCCTCAGACGGTACGTGGAATACTCGGGCGATACCGCCCCGTCGTCGCTGCGAGATTTCTATATTGGCTATCGCGCCGTCGTGAGAGCAAAGGTCGACTGCGTGCGGGCAACGCAGGGCAGGTCGGAAGCCAATACGGACGCCGTCAGACACCTGGACATAGCGCTCCAGCGCCTGGAGAAAGGCGCAATACGGCTGGCGCTGATCGGTGGTAACCCGGGCACCGGAAAGTCCACCCTCGCGCGTGCAGTCGCTGAAGATGTTGGAGCGCAGGTTATCTCGACGGACGATGTGCGTCGGCAACTACGAGAGTCGGGCGCTATCACCGGAAGCCCGGGTGTTTTGGACGCAGGACTGTACACCCCGGACAACGTCGCGACCGTTTACGAGGAAGCCCTGCGGCGGGCGCATACGCTTTTGGGCAATGGACAATCAGTGATCCTCGACGCCACTTGGCGCGATCCGAAACTGCGCGCAGACGCAGGAATTCTCGCCGCGAAGACGCACTCGGCGCTGGTTGAGCTCACGTGCGTAGCCGAGGTTGACGTGGCGGCGAACAGAATAAAAACGCGGCGGGCAGGCAACTCAGACGTGACCCCGGGGATCGCGGTGGAGTTGGCCGCCCAAAACAACGGGTGGGAAACCGCTTACCGCGTGGATACCATCCGCGGGCTCGACTATTCAGTGCTGCGTGCTCACGATGTCTGGTTCCAGGCTACGCACAGCCGCAGGTCTCCTCTCCGTCGCGCAAATGCAAGGTGAGTCTGGTCGAAGGTGGGCGTTGTCGCACCACGCTTTTGATGGCGCGCAGTCCGTTCGCCGGAGGGTCTAAAGCCACCATTTTGGGATCAGGGACCAAGGACTCTGCCGCCGCGCAGGTAACAAAAGCAGTGTCGGTGATGAATCAGTACGTGATGGGAGAACCTGATGATGTCAATGACAAAAGTAGCGACGGATGTGTTGGCGCGCGCGGTGGCCTTGGCATGCAGGGCCCCTTCGTACCACAACAGTCAGCCCTGGCGCTGGGTTGCCAACCGCGACGGGCTGCATCTTTACTTGGATCCAAGTCGGCTAGTGCAGACGGACCCCGACGAGCGCCAAGCACTCATCAGCTGCGGAGCGGTCCTCGATCACTTGCGTGTCGCGATGGCAGCTGCGGGTTGGAGAGCGCACATCGATCGCTTTCCCGACACCGAGAACAGCGAGCACCTCGCCTCGATCGGCTTCACTGAAATGCCCGCAGTAACCGACGAAAGTCGGCGCCGCGCCGAGGCTATCGTCACGCGCCGCACCGATCGGCTGGCCTTCGGTCCGGTCACGGACTGGGTGGGCTTCGAAACCGTGCTGCGGAGCCGGCTCGAGGGCATGGTCGCGCTGGTGGACGTCGTCAGCGACGCTGATCGCCACCGACTGGTTCAGGCCACGGATTTGACCAACGCGTTGCGCTTCTACGACACCGAATACTTCAGAGCACTGCAGCGGTGGACGGCCCCGTTCGAGGCGAGCGAGGGCATTCCGTATGACTCGCTGGTATCGGCCGCGGAGGGGGACCGTGTCGACGTGGGGCGTACGTTCCCGGTGACCCATCACCCTGAGCGACGTGATGAGGTGCCCAACGATTTCTCCACGATCGTGGTCATCTCCGCGCATGAAGACACCCGGAGCGGCAAACTCGTCTGCGGAGAAGCATTATCGACGGTGTTACTCGAAGCCACCGTGGCCGGGCTGGCCACGTGCACCCTGACCCACTTAACGGAGTTGTCGACCAGCCGGCATCTCGTCGAAGACGTGACCGGACGGCCCCTACCGCAGGTGCTGGTCCGCATCGGCTACGCGCCTGAAGGAGAACATTTCCCGCCGCCAACCCCGCGCCGCCCGCTAGCCGATGTATTGACAGTCAAGCTATAGGGCGATCCTCGTGGCGTGGACGACGTTGCAGGGCAGATGAACTCGCGCGCCATCGATAAGCGGCAGGATGCTGGCCATCCGTTCGGCGCTCAGGCGCATTTGTTCGGCCTGCCCGGATGGCATCCGTAGCAGAACCGCCTCGGGGAGCTTCCCGAAACTGCCCGAGAAACCCGCGGCGTTGCCGACAAATGTTGTAGGTCCGAGGAAGTCGATACGCCAGCCGGCGTTCGCCAAGGCGGCGCGGATGTCGGCCTCGGTCACGGCCTCCATGGGCGCGGTGACGCCGTTGATATTGGCGTCCGAGAAGCAGTAGATGAACCAGCGCGCTCCCGGCGTAGTCACGCGGTGGACCGCAGCAGCATAGGCGTGTCTGTCGTGGTCGTTAAGGCAATGGTAGAGGGCGCTGTCCACGACCGTGTCGAAGCATCCGTCGAAACCGGTCAGTTCTGTGGCGTCGGCGACATCGAAACGTACCTCAGCACCGGCGTCAGCGGCACGGGTGCGCGCCTGCTCGATCGCTGTCGGCGAGCTGTCGAAGCCCGTCACCTGGTAGCCACGACGAGCCAAATAGATTGCGTTGTCGCCAAGGCCGCAACCAGCGTCAAGCACCTGTCCGCTGATTGCGCCGAGCGCTTCGAGTTCCATAAGGCGAGGCTGGGCATCCCGGATGTCCCAAGGGATGGCGTCGGGGGCGGGTGCGCCCGGGAATGCGGATTCTCCGCGGTAGAGGCGGTCGTATGATTCGCGGTCGTGGCTGGCGGTTTCCGACTCGGGACGGCTCACACTCTTACGGTACGGCCCGCTACCAAACGTCCTCGGTTGCGCCCGGATACCCGATAACAACCATCACCGACGCCCCGCCTTTCTGGATTTGCAGGCCCTGCCAATTACGCTGCCACCTGTACTCACCAATACGCGTTTCTTGCGCGCCGTGGACAACGACAAGCGGTACAAGTTGCGCAGTACTGCGTCACCAAGGAAAGGACAATTCGATGATCGAAGGACTGCCGGACATGCTGGAGGGAGTGCACGTGCGTCAAAGTGCAGCCAGCACCGCTTCGATGTCCAATGGATGCGCCAGTTGTGACCAAAGACCCTAGGGGCCGGTCCGAGCATCTTTAGGCTCGAAGTTAGACGCGACCGCTCTGACTCGTCAGGTTTTATTCGCCAACAGCGTGTTTGGAGGAACGAGATGCACCGCAGCAATTCACCCTCTCGCGACGGAGCAGATTCAACGATGAGTATCTCGGTCAAGAAATCGGGTGGACGGACTGACGCTAAGGTCGAATTGCACTGGGCCGGAAAGACCCTGGCTGGGCGCGGAGCTGCGTTTCGGCACCCCGCCGATTGCCTGACGGACGAAGTCGGTCAGAGACTGGCGACCGCACGCGCCCTATCCGATCTTGCAGGCCGATTGCAGGTTGCAGAGGGCGCCTCCGGGGATCACGTGGTCAGGTTGCAGCTCGTAGAACGCTGAACGCAGGTCGGCGGGCTGGCGGTGAAAGCTATGCAGAGCTGCCAGATGAATCCTCGCCCACAACCGCCGCGCGTGAAGTAGCGATCGGGCGAAGCGATAGATGGGTCGGATGGTGCCGATGGGTAAAACCCCGGCACCGATCAGTCCGATCGCGATGTGGTCGGCTGGTGGCGGCACCCAACTTCTGTCCCTCTAGCGTTCCAACGCAGAATCGCCTCCCTGTTGCGGCTGCGATACGGACCGCGCAGACGATGCCTGCTACACGCGCCTTGAACAGCAAGACAACACCACATCTGAGTTCCTTTCTGGGACTTTCGGCCTCCCGTTCGAGGCCCAACGTCATCCAATAGCCGTGCCGTTTGGCCGTCGTTTGCGTTGTCTCGTTAGCGAAACATCGAAGTCACGATTTGGTTTTCGAATTGAGCTATTGAGTGAGATAGGAGGGGCGATGGCCAGCCCTGGTATCGCGCAGCAGGCCAGAGACCCACGCGTGACCGCTCTGCACGCCAGCGCATTGACGATCGCTGTCCTATCCGGCACGTGTGCCCTGGTAGCGCTGGTTGCTGGTTCGCCGCTTGAATTCGGTGTCGCGTTGGCGCTGTGCGGCGCTGGATGGATCGCCGCCGATTTCATCGACTGGGCGGTAGAGGACGCGCATGCCGACCGCCGATGCGCAATTCCTGCTGCAGGGATTGGCCCGGATTACGGGTCTCCTCGCTTGGTGTTTATCGGCAGCGGTGAGTGCTCGTCACGCCCAATGCGCCGCGCCGAAATCAGTCCAGCGGCCTCGCATTTCTGCGCGAGTGCGCCGATCGAGATGACCACATTTCGGCAAAGTGCATGAAAAGACCTTTGATCTAGGGGGTGTCCACGGCTCGTCAACGTGGACCGCAATAAAGCGTAACTGTTGGGCACGCAGCAGCGGGGCCGCTCCGACGAACCTTAAGGGGAAACTGATCAAACATGGCTCACCATGCATCGCCTGCCTTCGTCGATTTGTCCGCCCTGCTCTCTTCAGTGTCAGACCGGGCATTGGTCGCCAATCCGGCGCTGCAGGCACTAATGACCGAATACTCTTGTCACCAAATATATTTGGCGGACTGGCATGCCAGGCAGCCAACCCGGCGCCACCCCGAATTCAACGACTGGATCATCGAAGGCCGTGCGCTGTTCGATGGGCTCGATGCACTCAAAAAAATCGCCCTCAGCTACCTGCGACGAGACTGACACGCGATCGGCATCGGGTGAACGTACAAGAGAACGGAAAGCCTTCGTGGTATTGATAATACGTCCGGCGAGCCCAGCCGATGTGCCGGGGTCTGGCCGTATCTGTTACGACGCTTTCGCTTCAATCGCTTCCCAGCACGGATTTCCGCCCGATGTCGCGTCGATCGACGCCGCGAACTGGTTGATGTCGGGGTTGATAGCGCATCCCGGTTTCTTCAGCGTGGTCGCCGAGTGCGACGGGCGAATCGTGGGAACCAGCTTTCTTGACGAGCGCTCGGCGATCGCCGGGATAGGTCACGTCACCGTCGCTCCGGACGCGCAGGACCATCGAATAGGCCGGGCACTCATGGGTACGGTGCTGCAGCGATGCGAACACCGGCGGGTACCGGGCGTGCGCTTGTTGCAGGCCGCATATCACTACCGCTCGATGAGTCTGTACGCCAAACTCGGCTTCGACGTGCGGGAGCCGTTTGCCGCGATGCAGGGCGACCCAGTGGCGCTGCACATCCCCGGATACGGGGTCCGCACGGCCACAACGGGTGATATAGAAGCATGCAACGCCTTGTGTTTACGCGTGCACGGCCACGACCGCGGCGGTGAGTTGCGCAGCGTGCTCATCTACGGTGAGGTCAGGGTGGTCGAACGCGGCGGTCGCATCACGGGGTACACGACCGGCATCAGCTTCTACGGGCATTCGGTGGCTGAAACCAATGATGACCTGCAGGCATTGATCGGCGCCGCCGAGTCATTCGCGGGTCCCGGGTTTCTTGTCCCGATGCGTAACACCGAGCTGCTGCGGTGGTGTATGGCCCGTGGATTGCGGGTGTTCGTTGCGGTGAATCTCATGACGATCGGCCTATATTCGGAGCCGCGCGGTGCGTTTCTCGCATCGACATGGTATTGATGGCCGGCTTTTCGAGCTGGTACTCGGCCGAGGGCCGAAAGTCGGTCCTGCTCAGGCCGAATGGCCCCTATGTAGTAGCGAGATTCACTCATACCTTTGGCACAGGTCTGAATAACACGAAGGGCAACAGAATGGGTGTCAACACGACGGTTGCAATTGCCGGTGCCAGCGGCTACGCGGGTGGAGAGATTCTGCGTCTGCTGCTAGGCCATCCGGCATACCGCGACGGGCGATTGAACATCGGCCCACTGACCGCCGCCGAGAGTGCGGGCACCACGCTGGCCGAACACCACCCGCACCTGCTGCCGCTGAGCGATCGGGTGCTGCAACCCACCGACGCCGACGTGCTGGCGGGTAGCGACGTGGTGTTCACGGCGTTACCGGCCGGCCATTCCGTTGGCCTCGCTGCACAGCTCGGAGAAGAGACGCGAATCATCGACTGCGGCGGTGATTTTCGGTTGCGCGACGCTGCGGTGTGGGAGCGGTTCTACGGATGTGCGCACGCGGGCACTTGGCCTTATGGTCTGCCGGAACTTCCCGGCGCTCGCGACCGCCTGCGCGGCGTCACCCGGATCGCCGTGCCCGGTTGCTATCCGACTGCCGCGCTGCTGGCGCTGGTGCCGGCGGTGGCTGAAGGCTTGGCCGAGCCTTCAGTGACCGTGGTGGCGGTCAGCGGTACTTCGGGCGCCGGACGCGGGGCCAAGACGGAGCTGCTCGGATCGGAGGTCATCGGATCTGCTCGGGCTTACAACATCGGTGGGGTGCACCGCCATACTCCTGAAATAGCCCAGGGCCTGAGGACGGTGACGGATCGCGATGTGTCTGTGTCGTTTACTCCGGTGCTGATCCCCATGACCCGTGGCATCCTCGCAACCTGCACTGCACGCTGTGTCGCACCACTATCGCAGGTGCGCGCCGCCTACGAAAAGTACTATAGCGGTGAGCCGTTCGTGCACCTGCTGCCGGAAGGCCGGCTACCCCGAACCGGCGCTGTCATCGGCAGCAACGCAGCGCAGATAGCAGTGGCGGTCGACGAAGAAGCCGAAACGCTGGTGGTCATTTGCGCAATCGATAATCTCGTCAAAGGTGCAGGCGGAGCGGCCGTGCAGTCGATGAATCTCGCGCTGGGCTGGCCGGAAACAGACGGGCTGTCCGTTGTGGGGGTAGCGCCGTGACCGCGGCCGCCACCATCACCCGCGAAGACCGGGCCGAGATACTGGCCGAAGTGTTGCCGTGGCTCAAGCATCTCCATGGCAAGATCGTGGTTGTCAAATATGGCGGCCACGCCATGATCGATGACAACCTGCGGCGTGCGTTCGCCGCCGACATGGTGTTCCTGCGCAACTGCGGCATTCGACCGATCGTCGTGCACGGCGGGGGACCACAGATCAGCGCGATGCTCAAGCGGCTCGATATCCCCAGTGAGTTCAAGGGCGGCTTCAGGGTCACCACTCCCGAGGTGCTCGACGTGGCACGGATGGTGCTGTTCGGCCACGTCGGTAGGGAACTGGTCAACCTGATCAACGCCCACGGACCTTATGCGGTGGGTATTACCGGCGAGGATGCGCAATTGTTCACCGCGACGCGGCGTTGCGTCATGGTCGACGGGGTGCCCACCGACATCGGCTTGGTCGGCGATATCCAGAGCGTCAACACCGCGGCCGTACTGGATCTCATTAATCAGCGCATTCCAGTGGTCTCGTCCATCGCCCCGGACGCGGAGGGGGTGGTGTACGACATCAACGCCGACACCGCCGCAGCCGCCTTGGCTCAAGCGCTGCAGGCTGAGAAGCTGCTTGTTCTGACCGATGTCGAAGGGCTCTACACGGACTGGCCGGACCGGGGTTCACTGGTCAGCGAGATCGACACGGTAGCGCTGACCGCGAAGCTGCCGTCGCTGCAATCCGGCATGGTCCCGAAAGTCGAGGCCTGCCTGCGTGCGGTTGAAGGCGGAGTACCCAGTGCACACATCATTGACGGGCGGGCCGAACACTGCGTGCTGCTCGAGCTGCTCACCAACGACGGCGCCGGAACCAAGGTCTTGCCCGCATGACCAGCGCCGACACGCTGCTACAGCGATGGGAGTCTGTGATGATGACTAGTTATGCGACCCCGCCGATTGCGTTCGTCTCCGGTGACGGCGCAGTGCTTACCGACGTCGACGGCAAGACTTACATCGACCTGCTCGGCGGAATCGCAGTCAACATCCTGGGCCACCGTCACCCCGCAGTAATCGAAGCCGCGACGCACCAGCTGAACACGCTGGGCCACACCTCCAACTTGTACGCCCACGAGCCCGGTATCGCGCTAGCCGAAGCTCTCATCGAGCTATGGGGTGTTGACGGCGCGCGGGTCTTCTTTTGCAACTCCGGCACCGAAGCCAATGAGCTAGCGTTCAAACTATCTCGACTCATCGGTCGCACGAAGCTCGTTGCCACCCAACGGGCTTTCCACGGTCGCACGATGGGCTCCCTGGCGCTGACGGGCCAGCCAGAAAAGCAGGCGCCGTTCGCTCCGCTGCCGGGCGACGTCACCCACGTCCCATACGGCGATGTTGAGGCATTGGCGGCCGTCGTAACCGATGAGACCGCGGCGGTGTTCCTCGAGCCGATCATGGGTGAGGCCGGCGTTGTCGTCCCGCCGGCGGGCTATCTGGTCGCCGCCAGGGAGATCACTGCCCGGCATGGCGCGCTGCTGGTGATCGATGAAGTGCAGACCGGAATGGGTCGCACCGGTAGGTTTTTCGCCCACCAGCATGATGGAATCATCCCTGACGTGGTGACTATGGCCAAGGGGCTTGGCGGCGGCCTGCCCATTGGGGCGTGCCTGGCAATCGGGCCCGTCGCGGAGCTGCTGACACCCGGCTTGCACGGCAGCACGTTTGGCGGCAATCCAGTCTGCGCGGCCGCGGCGCTGGCGGTGCTGCGCACGCTGGCCGGCGAGGGCCTGATCGAACGTGCCGATGCGTTGGGCAGGTCACTTAGCCAGGGCATCAAGTCTCTGAATCACCCCTTGGTGGGCGATGTTCGGGGCCGCGGCCTACTTCTGGGGGTGGTGCTGACCGCGAACGTCGCCAAGCATGTCGAAACGACCGCCCGCGAAGCCGGCTTTCTCGTCAACGCCGCCGCCTCGGACGTGATCCGGCTGGCGCCGCCGCTAGTAATTACCCAGGCTCAGATCGACCTGTTCGTGAAGAGTCTCCCAGATGTTCTGGACCAAGCCGAAATCTGACGCCACCCTGTCGCAGAAAGACCCAGTCGGCCTCACGCGTCGGCGATCAGTGACCCGATCAAGGCCAGCGCGCACACGCCCATGATTACGACGATCGCCCAACCCATGAGGTTGGCGAACCAGTTATTGACGTGCCGGCCCATGATTGCCCGGTTATTACCGACCAACGTGATCATCGCCATCAAAGGCGGCGCGAGCACCCCGTTGACCGCAGCGGCGTAGTAGAGCAACCGAAACGGTGGAATCCCTATGAAGTTCAGGCCCGCGCCCACCAGCGTTGCTAAGGCGAGCACCATGTAGAAGGCCCGAGCCCACAATAGCGTGCACACCTGGCCCCCATGGGGCCATCGGCTCTTAGCTTTGTGACTTTCGCCCGTATGGCTCGGGTGTATAGGCGATTAGCGTCCGTAGCGAAAGCAAAAACCAGAGATAGGGAGATCCGATATGACGGAGACCGCCAAGGCGAAGGCTGTGGTCAGCACTGAGCCAGAAGACCGTGGTGCCGTGGCAGAGCTGGCTGACGATGTACGCGAATCGGCCAAAGCCGGACAGCACGCCGCGAGCGAGGCGTTGCGCAAGTTCCGTAGAACAGTCGATGAGGCGATTCCAGAGACCGTCCAACCGCTACGCAAGACAATCGTTGATGCCGCTATTGAATTCGCCGACAAACTCGTCACTGCACAGTATGAGTTCAATCGGAGCATTGTGCGCACCGCGGACCGGGTACTGAGCAAGTCCGCCGACACAAAGGAGTGAATGCCCACCGCGCCGCATAGAACGTGGGACCCCGACGCGGTTAGTCTGGCGCCGCGCTCAGTCGAGGTCGTCGAGGTCGGTTGGTCGACGGATATTTCGTCGGCCGATCGCTCGATGAGTGGCCGTCTTAGAAAGCGTCCCTGTCGTCGGCGTCGGAGCCGATTAACCCTCCATCCGCCGTCTGACTCCCTGCTCGGCATCTGTGCGCCAAGACGGGCTGACACGGTTCGACAATCCGTATACACCGTGGACGGTTGCGCTGTGCATTCCGAGACGCGATGGCACCGCGGTAAAACGCGGTAGACAGGGCTTAGCCTTCAGCCCGAGACTGCGGTCAGAGCGTGGTGTGGCGTGAACTCCGATCTGTGCACAGGCTCGGCGCCACTGTTTCAGTTTCGGCGCAAGCACGGTCCGTTAGCTGTCGGCAAGCCCCTCTAACGGATAAGCATTAGGACCCATCCAGCCAGTACAAGTGTCAGGCAGAGTCATGGTCCCAAGTCCAATTCGTGATCGCGGGGTCGTCCTCGCCGAATTCCCTTGTGTAGCGGCGCGCGTCTAGCCGGGCATCGACCATCCGCTGTCGGAGCTCAGCGGCACGATTGCCCAGCCCGTCGACTCGGTCAATGACATCCATAACTAGGTGGAACCGATCGAGGTCGTTGAGCATCACCATGTCGAAAGGCGTTGTCGTGGTGCCCCGTTCCTTGAATCCCCGCACATGGAAATTCGCGTGGTTGGTCCTGCGGTAGGTCAACCGATGGATCAACCATGGGTACCCGTGGTAGGCGAATACGACGGGAGTGGTGGTCCCAAAAAGCGAGTCAAATTCCCTATCGGACAATCCGTGGGGATGCTCCGAGTCGGGTTCGAGTCGCATGATGTCCACGACGTTGATCACACGGACCCGCAGCGTCGGGAGTTCGCGACGCAAAATGTCCGCGGCGGCAAGGGTTTCCAAGGTTGGAACGTCCCCCGCGCATGCCAACACGACATCGGGCTCGCCAACAGCGTTGCTCGCCCATTGCCAAATGCCAAGACCGCGCGTGCAGTGCTTGATCGCGTCGTCCATGTTCAGGTAGGTCAGCGCCGGCTGCTTGCCGGCGACCACGACGTTGACGTAGTTGCGACTGCGCAAGCAGTGGTCGGCCACTGAAAGTAGGGTATTCGCGTCCGGCGGGAGGTACACACGCACCACCTCGGGTCTCTTGTTCGCGACGTGGTCGATAAAGCCAGGGTCCTGATGCGAAGCGCCGTTGTGGTCTTGGCGCCAGACGTGTGAGGTGAGCAGATAGTTGAGCGAGGCGATCGGTTCGCGCCACGGCAGCCGCGAACAGCTGGTCAGCCACTTGACGTGCTGGTTGACCATCGAGTCGACGATGTGGACGAAGGCCTCGTAGCAGTTGAAGAGTCCATGGCGACCAGTCAGCAAATAGCCTTCCAACCACCCTTGGCAGAGGTGCTCGGACAGCACCTCCATCACCCGGCCATCTGGGGCAAGGTGATCGTCGCCAACTGCCGTTTCGGCCATCCACGCGCGGTCGGTGCTGTCGAAGACCGCGGACAGCCGATTGGACGCGGTTTCATCGGGCCCCATCAGCCGGAACCGATCGCGGTTGCGGGCGATGATGTCGCGCAGAAAGGTGCCGAGAGCCTTCGTCGCTTCGGCGTTTTCAGTAGCAGGCTTGGCAACCGTCACCGCATAGTCGGCGAAGTCTGGAATGTCGAGATCGCGAAGCAAGAGGCCACCGTTGGCGTGCGGATTGGCGCTCATCCTTCGGGTGCCCGCGGGCGCTAGCGCTCGCAGGTCGGCACGAAGTGCTCCGTGTTCGTCGAAGAGTTCTTCCGGGCGGTAACTGCGCAGCCACTCGTCCAACTGCTTTCGGTGCTCGGGGTTAGTGCGAGTCTCTGCGAGCGGAACCTGGTGCGAACGCCATGTCCCCTCGACCTGCTTGCCGTCGACGATCGCCGGCCCCGTCCATCCCTTGGGAGTACGCAAAACGATCATTGGCCACCTTGGCCGGTCCGTGACGCCGTCGCTGCGGGCCGCATTCTGGATAGCCGCGATCTGATCGAAAGCCTGATCGAGCGCGGCCGCCATGCGCGGATGCACAATTTTCGGATCGTCGCCTTCCACGGTGATCGGCTGGTATCCGTAGCCGCGCAGGAGCGAATCCAGTTCCGCTGCCGGAATTCTCGCCAAGACTGATGGATTAGCAATCTTGTACCCGTTCAGGTGCAGAATCGGTAGGACGGCCCCATCGGTGACCGGATTGAGAAATTTGTTGGAGTGCCAGCTGGTGGCCAGCGGACCCGTTTCGGCCTCACCGTCGCC
>Ga0182013_10004160_pt1 | contig 17556 bp, 10 predicted proteins | sample 612S2MmetaG_FD_120487 | JGI IMG/M metagenome (GOLD analysis project Ga0182013, IMG submission 120487) | Permafrost microbial communities from Stordalen Mire, Sweden - 612S2M metaG | ecosystem: Environmental > Terrestrial > Soil > Wetlands > Permafrost | place: Sweden: Stordalen | collected...
CAGCCGCCGGCGCGTGTTGGCCGCTTGCAGTTCGGGATCGTCGCCGAGGGCATCGACGATGGCGTCGATGAGGGCGGTGTAGCGTGCGCCGCGTTTGAGGCGGTCGCGCGTCGTCGAGAGCAGTTCGCGCCGAACCGTGGCGCTCAACCCGTGGAGCTCGATCTGGATAACCAGCTCGTTTTTGAGATACGGCAGCCGCAGGAGGTCAACGATGACGCGGCGTTCTTCGGTGCCGTGCGTTTGCCCGAAGTTCGTCATCACGATCGGCTGGCGCGGATCGGGATGCAGCAGCGCATTGGGCTCGGAGAGCACCCAGTAGTGCGCGGCGACAACGTTGTCCGCGCCGCGCGGTTCGAGCGGGATCGCCACCGACTGGGCGTACTCGAGCGTCGCGCCGGCGCGCTGCAAGTCGGCGAATCGGCCGGCGTACACGACCGCCGCCGGCGCTTGCGGGTCGCGCCGAAAGCGCGTGCGCCCCTCGACGCTAGTCTTCACCCAACGACCGCGTGCACAGCAGGTTAGCCGCGCATTCGGGAGCGTTCGATTGCGGCGATTAGTGTTTTTGTCGCGACGATCATCCGGTTCGATCCTTCGCGCAACGGCTCAAAATCGAAGCCTCGATAGAGGCTGCGCGCACGATCGTCGATCGGGTCGGTCACCACCGCGGCGCACCCCCAGTCGTCGGCAAGGCCGGCTATTCGCAAGAGCGCGTGCTTGACAAGGACTTTGCCCACACCTTGGCCCTGAAACGGTGCATTAACCGCGAGCTGCGCCAGCAACGCGCCGGGAACCGCGGAGAGCCTCCCCGCACGGGTCGCTTTCCGAAACGGATCGGGAAGCTCCTCGCCGCGGAACTCGTGCGGAATGACGGTATAAAAGCCGACGATTTGCCGCGGATCGCCATCGGCGTCGACCGCGATCATCGTCTTTGCGATGCGCCGGTCCTGATGCTGGCTCGCGGTCGTTCGGAGAAAGCGATCGATGTTTTCATTCCCGCACGAAAAAGCCGCCCGGTCGTGATCGCCGAGCGGCTCGAAACGAAAACGCACCTAGTCGAAAATCTCGTGCCGGTCGTCTCGGAAATTTCGAATCGACGTTTCCGATGGCGGCTTATCCATTAAGGCAAAGAAAAGATCGCGACTTGAACCGGTCAGCGTCGTGACCGTGGCCGTATCCAAAATGTTCCTTGCCCGGACCAACGCGGGTGCTAAGAGGAAGGTCGTAACATCTTCGTTTACGATCGTTGCGGCCTGTTCAATCAAGCTTTTATCGTCCGGTGTAATTCGGACGGTAAGATTCTGAGTTCTAGCCGGACGCCGGGTGGCTTCTCGCACAAGAACCTCCTTTTATGCGCACATACATTGTACGTGCAGTGACCGCCATTGTCAACCTGCGGCGGACGGCTACATGGCGGGAACGTCTTCCCTTCGCTAATCTGCCGCTAGTCTTCGTGAAGTGGCGTAACTCCGAGCCATTCGGCAGCACGGAGCTTACGAAGCCTTTTAGGCGAGTCGCCGTCGCCGTAGTTGAAGGAGCCGCCTAAGTCGTCTTCGGCAATAAATGCCGCCGCGTCGTCCGCTACCAACGAAACCCTGGAACAGATCTTGGCGAGATCTGCCGGAGTGAACAAGAAATCGAAGTCACGGAGGGACATCTCCCACATACGCACGCGCGTGGGCCAACGACCGTAGCGTGAACGAAACCCGTCGATCGTAGCACAGAGCCGGATCCAATTCTTATCGACTCCATTTGGCATTTTAGAAATTGCCCTTTCTGTTTCGGCTTCGGAGGACAGCGAGTCGTATGGTGAACCTGATATTTCGAACCGCCTCCAAGACGCAACGGAGCCGCGAGGGCCTGCTTCCGGACGTGCATGCGGCACAGACCTCACGCGGGTCTCAAACGAAAGGACGTCGGCACGGCTTTCAAACTGGGCGGCATCGAATGAACATACGGCTCAAGCCCCGGCAAGACCGGCCACGGTGGGCAGCTGTCTACTGGAGGTGTAAGCCCACCAAAGAGGGTCTTGGTTCGCCGAAGAATGTCGAGTAGCGGTCGCTGGTTTTGCTTACACTTTGCTGCTCGAAGCCTCGGGACTTTCAAGTAACGGTAGAGTACGTATAGTGATGAAATGAAGAAGAAAGAGATTGACGTGACCGTACCGTTTATCGCGATCCGCGAAGACGTGAAGGGCACGGAGTTTGAGCCGACGATGGGGGAATACCTTTGCAATCCTCTTGCGGTTGATTTGCTGGACGCAGAAGTGACGACAGGCGGTTTCTTTTCGGACGAATTCGGTGTGATCGAGGGCGGCGGCGAACCGAAACCGTCATTCGTCGTGCCGGCCGGCAAGGCCGTGCGGTTTACGCTGTCGACTTGGGATGAATACTGCGAGATGGTCTGCTACTGGAAAGTCCGGTATCGCACGACGTCTAGTACTTTTACCACTGCTACCTTCGCAACATATAAGGGCCTTGCCGATACGCGAGCGCTGGCAGATGTCCCCGCCCTGGGCGGCCGGGCCATCATCGTACCGCAGAGTGACGGCTGAGTCGTTCGACACGTCCGTTGAAAGGGAGCTCAACGAGGCCAGCGCGACGTCCGGCTGGACGAGCGGCTACGTACTCTTTCGCAGACGGGCGCCAAGCTCGTCGAGCAGGGTGACAATCGGCTCGAACGTCGGCGACGCGATATCTCGCTCACTCAGCGAGTCAAATATTCCACGAACGACAACCTTCAGTCGATGCTGTTCTTCAGTAAGGATCGCGGCGAAGCTGTCGTCGAGTAAATAGTTGAGGGTGGATGTTGTGGCGAAACTTAGATAGTCCAGCGCGACCTCGAGCTCGCGGGGATAGGCTTCGTAGTTCCCGAGTTGCTCGACATGCAACTCCGTATCCCATAGTTCCGCCGCGGTCGTATTCTCCTTGGGAACAAAAGCGGTGCCGAATTTCGCCGATTGCCCTTGTTCGCGATGCGAAAGGCCCTCGAGCGCGCGGCGAACCTCGTCGACAAGGATGTTGAAGTTCTCATCCTTGAGGGAAAACCCTAAGAACAGGATATGACGCGTCAGCATCATTGCCTGAACGATTCCGTATAAGGCACCCCGCCGGCTTTCGTACCTGAGGTAGTCCTCACGCGTAATAACGATGTTGTTCGGCTCACTGATGGTGCCGTGGAGTTTCAGCAGCCAATCCGCCTCGGATTGGATGGGATGGTAAGGCAACACGCTGAGTTTTCGGCCGGCGGCTGTTAGCGAATGTTCGATGCACTCGTCGTAGTTCGTGGTGACTCGTTCGGTCACGGGAAGGGCCGCGAGAAGTGCGTGCCCCAGGCCAAAACAAGGTGTTGTCGTTAGGCGCGCTGTTTCGGCTTTGAGCTCGTGACCTTTTGCGCGAAAGCGCCGGTCGAGGATCGCCGCGGCGTCGAGAGGCGACAGCTCTCCGAGCGCTTTGAGCTCAGTCGTTCCTTCGATTCGCGCGAGCTGCTCCAGGAGTTCTTTCCACAGGGGAAGGCCTGCCGAACGGCTGAGTCCCGCTCCCAAGAAAAGTACGAGGCGGCCATGGTTCGCGTGATCGGCAAGCTCATCGAGACGTGCTCTCTCGTGCGCTTCAAATGGCCATTGCACGCTGTTGCGGCGGACTGCCTGGGCCGCAGTGTACGCCGAGTCGTTGGCAAGGACAAGCACAAGATCAATATCGCGACGGCTAGCTTCAAGTTCTAGTCGCCCGAGCAACGCTTGTTGCATGGTGCCTTTGTGCGCCGACTGGCCACCCGCACCGGCGCCGATGAACGGTACTGCAAATAATCGTTTTGCGCGCCAGAGAGGTCGTTTCGTAGGAATGGCTAGAGCGGCTTGAACAAACTCGGAAAGCCCGTCAAGGTACCAGTTGACTTCTGTTCCCGGAAATGCGCCGACGTCGGTAATGATCGGCACCGGAGCCGGGGCGAGTCCAAAAGCTGGATGCCAAGGGTCGATCGCGAGCGTACGACCCGATTTCCGATCGCTCCAATGTTTGCGCAGTTCAGGGGAAACGAGAGCTGTCCGCACATCCGGGGGGGCGCAAGCCACCCAAGCCTTCGTGAACTGCAGGCCGGCATCGCTTGGAAGAAGCCACGCGTCACAACGTAATCGCGAGATATCGGATCGCGCAACGAATACGTGACCGCTCATCGCTGACCTTGCGTGTCGGGACAGGGTCGCAGCAGCGGGCGCGGGCGCGGGAGACATGTATGCATTGCGGCGACTTCGATCATAGCTCACGCTCTCCCATTCGAGCTGCAGAGATGCCATTGTGAGATCGCGGCCGTATCCATAGACGGATGCGAACGCGCCTGCCGAGTCAATCAAGGAAAGCCAATGAGCGATACCTGAAGTTCCATCGACAGATTTGCTCGGAACGGCAGAAGGCGAAACGAGCAATTATCTTATGGAACCGTACGTATTTCCCGCCACGCGACGTCCGGATGCCGCAGCGCGAGGTCTTCGTCGAGCGCCAACGCCTGGATCCTTACCTCGCTAACGATAAAGCGCGAGATAACAGGGCTGGCTCGAGGATAGGGGCGTTCTGGGCAGGGCGGCTGCCCGGCGGTGCATGGCAACGTCTTGCCGTGAGGTCCCGAGCGCGGATAGGATAGAGGAACGCTATGGGCCGATTCCGCTGCCGTCCGCCCCGAAGCCCCTGAGCCCGTGATCATCGCTCTCACCGAGCGCGTCACGGAGGAGACGCTGATCGCGCTCGCGGGCAAGAATCCGGAATATCGCTTCGAGACGACGGCGGATGGGCGCCTCGTCGTGAGTCCGCTGACCGGCTTCTTCGCCTCCGGAGGCGAGGTCGAACTTAGCCGCCAGATCGGAAACTGGAACGCGGAGAAGCGTCTGGGTCGAGTGACTTCTTCGAGCGGGGGCTTTACGCTGGCAGACGGCGCGATCAAGGGACCGGATGCGACCTTCGTCTCTCACCGGCGCGTCGCAACGCTTTCTCCGAAACGGAAGGAGCGCGCGTTCGAGCAGATCGCTCCCGACGCCGTATTCGAGTTGCTTTCCCCGACGGAGCGCCTGCCGTACACGGTCGCGAAGTGCGAAGAGTATGTGGAGACGGGGAGCGATGTCGCGGTCCTCATCAACCCGCGCGATCGAAGCGTCACGCTGTATCGTAAGGGCCGAGAACCGCGCGTCTTTCGCGACGCCGAAGCGCTGCCGATCGGCGAGGAGATGCCTGGCTTCACGCTCGACGCCGCGGCGATTTTTGCGGCGAGCGAAGCGGTAGGAAGCGAATAGCGGCTGAATCGATAGTTGGGGCCGCCGCGGCGCGGCGGTCGCCCGACGTACGCGCTCAGAAGTGGAACCGCGAGCGGGCGGCCCGGAGCGAAGCATGACCCTCACGGTCGACCTTCCCGCCCGAGCGCGGCGATCCGGCGCGCTCCACTTGCTCTTGGGACGGGATTCGGACGCAACACCATTATCATGCAGGGAGTGACCGACCAGCACGATCGTTGATTGGGTGGTGGCGCGATGTTCTTGGAAGAAATCATTCGCGGCGTTCGGGGATCGCTCGATTCGGCCGCGGTACTGGCTTCCTCGGCGGCGGCGATCGATGCGCATGCCGCGCTCGCGCGGACCTTGGCCGCGGGCGAGTCGATCGCTGCCGACCCGACCGGCGCTCTGCGGGCACTCGGTCTGGGCGCGTCGCCGCCGAGCTCGCCGCCGTCCGCAGGTGCGGCGGCCCTGGGCTACGTGCGGCTGCTGCCGGCGAGCGGCGCTTTCGACGTACACAACGTCCCCGCGTGGGCGCATGGCATGACGGTCGCGCGGTCGACCGGGGCGCTTATCGACGAGCACGGCATCCCATCATTCATCGATACGATCGTCCCGGCAACGACGCCGACACTGGCAATCGTCCGCGTGCCGGCCGGTACCGTCATCGCCTACGTTCAGTCGGCATCGGCAAACGAAACGTCGGCCGGCGGAACGACGACGGTCACCTTCGGCGCCGGCAGCCTCTGGCTCGTCGCGAATGGGCTGGTCGCGAGCGCTCCCGCCAATGCCTACGCGGGGATTGCGTTTAGCGGCGCAACCCTCACCGTTCCCGGCGGCCTGGCATCGACCCCGATTCCACAGTACAACTTGCCCGCGGCGACGGTCGCAACGTTCTCGCTAACGCCTGCCGCGGCCGCGGCGCCGGTCGCTGGGTTGACCAATGACGGGACCGCGTGCGTTGCGACATTGCCCGCGAGCGTCGTCTTTTCGTTCGCGCCGGGCGGGGTGAGCGTTACGCAAGTAGCTACCGCGACGCTTGCCGCGTACGGCGAAAGCGTTGCGCTCAACGCGACGTCGGGGCCGGCTGCCGTGACCTACGATTCGGCTGCGCTTGCGCTGAACGTGCCGTTTGCAAGTGCGGGTGCGGCGCAGTTTACGATCGCGGCGAACGTCTCGCCGACGCTGCGCGTTGCCGGCACGGCATCGATCGCCGGCGCGGCGTACCGCATCGCGGTCGCGCTGACGACCCCGGCAAATCTCGGTTCGGCTGCGTCGGGCGGTTCGTTGGCACTCACCCTCGGCTCCGGACTGCGTGTGCGCTGGGGGAACCTCACGGCGGACGTTTCCGTCGCCGGCGCGATCGTGCAGGTCGAGACCGGTTCGTTGCAAGTCGGCATGACGACGGACGTTCGGCCATTCGCGGACACCTACGAGCTGTGGGATGCGACTGCGAGCGACGGCGGCACGCGTCCGACAAGCATTACGTTGAACGGGCCGCGCGGCACGGAAATCATCGCGACGCAATCGAGCGGTCTCGATGCGGTAACCGCGATCAACTGCGCAGTCGCGGTGAATCTCGATCGGCCGCGGACGGTCAACGGAACGACGGCTCGCTTCGACTTGCTCGTCGTCAACGCGCTCGTCGGTGTGACGCCGACGGGTGGCGTGCTCATCGTGCTCGGCGCCTCGCCGCCGTCGCTCGTGGGCCGGAGCGAATCGTTCGCGTTGGAAAACGCGCTGTTGCGAACGTCCGGCATCACCGGTCTTTTGGTATCCGCAACGCTCGACGCCGGCCGCGCTGTGAAGGGCGCGCTCCTCACCGGAAGCGTGCTGCAGCGGCTCGTGCCCACATTGCCCGATCCGTACGCGGCAACGGTCAGCGGAGCCGGAATCGCGCTGCAGAATCAAACGCTGCTTGGCGCGGTCGGCTGGACATCGCCGGGGGCCGTCAGCTTCGGCTTCGCACTTCCGCATCCGGCAACCACGACAGCGGCGGCTGCGACTGCGGCAGCCGCGGCAGCGCCGGGCGTTTCGCCGCCGACGGCCGCGACCGCAGCTAGTGTCTCGACGTCGGCAGCCGGCGTGTCGGCGCCGGTCTCCGCAACAACAGCGGACGCGTTGCGCAGCTTGCTGCAAGCACCGGCCGGTGGCGCCGCGCTGGTTGCGACCGGTCGCGTCTTTCCGTTTCTGTTCGATGTGTCCGGGGCAGCCAACCAATTCGGCGTTGCCTACACCGCGCAAGCCGTCGCGAGCGCATCGATCATCGGACATGCGTTTGCGGTCGGCAGCGACCAATCAGCGCTCGTTACCGTGCCCGACGTTGCGTGGGAGCCGGTGATCGACACCGACCGCAACTACTTCCCCGTGTTTGCAACCGACGATGGCGGCCCGGCCGTCGTCGCCGTTACCGCCGGCACGGCCGTAACGCTACGGCCGGCCGAACCGCGCGCGTTCCTCACGTCGTTTCTCGCCGATTACGCCGGCGGCGCCAATCTGCTCGCGCAGGTAACGCTGCCGTTCGGTCTGACCGCGAGCATCGATACGTCACCATCCACCGAGATAACACCCGTGCTGCGTCCGGTGCTCGCCGACAACGCGCCGGCCTTCCCGGCCAGCGCGCTGACGGGCGGCGCGCAACTCTCGATCGTCGGTCAAACGGACGCGACACATACGCAAGCGCTCCTGCCCGGTACGTCGCGCGCGCAAGACGCGTACGCGCAGCAAATGCTCGGCGCCGATATCGCGTCGTTTTGGAACCAAGACTTTGCCGGAGGGCCCGTTACCGGCGGACCCGGCTCGCACTTCGTGCCGGTCGAACGCGTCGATCTTTCGGGCTACGGCCTGAGCCTATTCAGCAACTACGTCGACGCGTCGCCCGACCCGGGGATTGCTCACGCACGCTTCGACGTCATCGCCGGCCGCACGTCGTACGAGATCGTCCAAGCACAAAGCGTGATCATGCCTTATCGCATCGAGGTCGTGAACACGACGATCTTCTCGCGCGACGACGACGGCTACGTGAATCGCACGAACAGCGGCTGGCAAGCCAAAGGTCCGGGCGTGTTCGACTTCATCGACGCGGGCATTCCGGCAGTCGAACTCGGCGGCATCACCGGCGTGTACAACGTGCGCAACATTCGCGAAATCGCCGGCCCGACAACCAGTGTCTTGGGCAAAAACTGGGTAGCGGTCACGTTCGATGCCGACATCGGCTTGCAAACGGATCCGACGGCGCTGCGCGTGAACGGCGCCGCGACGATTCTGGTGAACGGTGTGCCGACGCCCGCGCTGCCCAGTCACAATCTTACGGGCTGGCTCGATCTCACCGCCAATCCCACCCACAATCCCGCGCTGCGTCCGGGCTTCGCCGATGCGCTCGCGCTGCTGCAAACGTTCGGTCCGGCGACCGGGCCCGCGGCCGGTGACGCCGATGTTGCCGGTACCGGAATCGGTGTGACGCTCACCGGAATCGAGATCAAAGCGACGCGCAATGACGCGCCGGCGCCCACGATCGGCATCGCGTTCGCGACCACGCCGCATCTGCCGCGCGACGGCGCCTGGAGCATCGGCAAGCGCGCGAGCACCGACAGCGTTCCGCAGCCGGTCGACACCCGCACGCCGGTGCCGCTGGTTCGCCCACTCGGCACGACGACGTGGCACTTCGCCGATGCCGCCGATCTGCACATTCTGGGCGCGCCCGCGCAGTTGTACGGTTTCGTGCAAGGAACGGGGACGCAGAAAGTCTTCTTCGAGCATCCGACCGTCGCACCGCCCGGCGGCGGCACGAATCCCCTGAATTTCGTGCAATCGCCGAAGCTCGCCGACGTCGGCTCGCTGCTCGGCAGTTCCGGTCTGTTGCCCGACATCGCTTCGCTGCTCGACTTCGGCGCCTTCGGCGGGTTCAAACCGGCGGGCGACGGCTTCGGCGGCCAGACCCTGCAGAACAACGTCGCAATCACCGACAAGACGCTGATTTCGCTGGGTCCGATCCGCGTGTCGATGTCGACCTATCCCGACGGCACCACGCCCGGCAACACCTCGCAAATTACGCTGACGATCGACGCGGCGGCGCCGGCGGGGACCCCGCGCTGGCACGTTTCGATAACGAACGTCGCGTTCAAGCTCTTCGTCGACGGGGGCGACGCACTCGTCACGATCCACGGCAACGTCAGTGCGCAGGACGGCAGCGCACCGTCGTTGTCACCGCTGACCGTCGACTACGGGTCGCTGCTGGATAGCGTGCGCGAAATTCTCGACGGGATCGAAACGTTCGTGCAGTTCTTGCCCGACGCCGGCAAGTCGGGTATCGACGTCAGCTTTGCCGGCTCGGCGCTGCGCGTTCGCGAAGCCTTTCCGATTCCGCAACTCCCGCTGGGGCTCGGCTTTCTCGAAAACATCGCGCTCGATCTGGGCTTCGACGTCGATTTGCTGGCGCGCACGATTCATTTCTTCGTTGGTGTGGGCACCGAGCAGGATCCGTTTCACTGGCTGGTTTCACCGCTGAGCGGCAACGGGCTCTTGCAGCTCGGTGCCACCGACACGCTCGGCGTCGAGATGCAGGCGGGCATCGGCGTCGGCTTGGGCATCGATCTGGCGATCGCGTCGGGCAGTGCCTCGATCGTGCTGGCGGTCAGAATCGACACCACCAAAACGCCGTTCGGCGCGATGGTGCTGCTGACGGGGAACGCCGCCGTCGACGTGCTGGACGGTTTGGCCAGCGTTTCACTCACGCTGACGGCCGGCGTCGGCGTGCAAGTCTCGCCGCCCTGGACCGATCCGATCCGGACCGCCGAAGACCCGATCGGGTTTCTCAAGGGCACGGTCGTCACGCTCTCGGCGGAAGTCGCGGTGGGCATTCATATCACCGTCGGCTGGTTCTTCCATATCGATTTCGACGACTCGTGGCCGTTCAGCGAATCGATCAGCGGCGCGACGCTGACGAGCCTCCTTCCGTGAGCGCCGCGAACTTTGCGCGCAACGTCCGAGTCCGTTCAGGTAAGGCTCGAGCCAGTTCGCCCGAGCCTGATCGAACGAATTCAGCCGACGGGGCGCTCCAGAAACGCAGCTTTCGCGCGGGTACCGTTTTCGCGACCCGGTTCGATAGCAATGCAATCCCGTTCGTCGTCCAGAGGAGTTGCGATCATGGCAATTAGCGATCTGCGTTTAGCGACGATGACGTTCGCGCAGCGCTGGGACGGAGCGGCGCTGCATGCGACGCTGCTGCTCCTGCCCAGCGGCGATCCGACGACGAGTCTGCTCGGCGGCACGACCGTACCGTTCGCGGGCACGCCGATCAACCTGCGCGCGTACGCACTCGGCGGTTTAGCCGCGCTTCCGGATCTGGCGACCTCGCCGGGCTTCGCGTTGACGCTAGCGCCGCCGGCAAATGCTGTTGAACTCTTCACGCATCTCAAAACGACGCTCAAACCCGTCGACCAGACAACGTCGCCCGTGCCCGCGCGGGCGGCGGCAATTCGGAAGGCGCTGCCGGCGACGTACGCCGCGCTGCTGCCGCCCGGTCAGGTTCTCTCGCCCAACGTTTCGACCGCCGACGCGTTCGGCTGCGCGGTCCGCGGCGGCGATATCGCGAAGGTTAATCCGGGCCGGCCCGATCCGAATTGGGGCCAAGTCCTGTCGTACGCGCTGCGCAATCGGCTGCTCGCCGATGCGCTGGGATTGCGGTACACGTTCGACGTCCCCGCCGACGTCGCGGCGGCGTTCGGCGATGCGGGCGGCTGGCTCTTCGTCGCGCCCGACGCGAGCGACGGGGGAACCGGCTACGCCGCGGCGTGGGCGGTCAATGCGGATCTCATCAAGTGCTACGCCGCGCGCATCCCGGCGCTCGCCGCCGGCACGCCCCGGCGCGTGTTCAGCGCCGTCCTGTTTCCGGTGCACAACGGCGGCCCGGTGCCGAATCCGTCGACCGGAACGCCCGACGAAGGCGCCGTCGACGCCGCGATCGTCGAAGCGGAGTTGTACGACGACGGCTTCGCCAAAATGCTGCACGCGCGGCAACCGGACTCACTCGACGCCGCCGTCGGCGACGGAAAAACGCAGGTGCACGCCGCCGTCGATGCGGGCGTGCAAATCGGTTGGGACGACGAGCAAGTGCTCGCGTGGCACAACCGGCAGCTGGCCATTTCGGCGGCCGCGTCGGCCGGTGCGACGCCGCCCGTCGAGGCGCCGCTGGGCGTGTTCGGCTACCGCATCGACGTGCGCACGCCGGCGGCCGGCGAAACCGGCGCGCAGCGCGATTTGGGCTGGCAATCGTTGATGCTCGCCGACGGGACGGTGCCGCCGGAACTTGCCGGGCGCGTGGCGGAGTTCAGCGGCGAACTGGCGATCGAACCGACGGCGTCGACCGCCTCGCCGACGGACCGCACCTTCTGGCTTCCGCTCTATTTCGCGCAGTGGCGCGGACTGCCGCTGGGGACACGCGACGATACGCCGCACTTGCTCGCCGGCGGCAGCGCCGCGAAAGCCGCCGGCAGCACGCAGCTCGCGCCTTCGCGCTATACGGGGAAAGGCGCGCCGCCGCTGTTGTATGGCACAACCTACGAATTTCGCACGCGGTTGTGCGATCTGAGCGGCGGCGGTCCCGAAGTCGCCGATCTGCCGCTCAATGCGACCATCGCGGACCGCGCGCGGCTGACGTTTTCGCGCTACGTGCCGCCCAAGGCATGCCGTCTCGCGCCGGCGTTCGATGCGCCGCATGTCGCACCGCGCGTCGACCGCATCGGGGTCACGCGGCCGCTCATCGCGTACCCGGAGGCGCTGTTCACGCCGCGTTACGGGAGCGATCCGAACATCGCCGCGGCGACGCGCACGGCGCTGCTCGCGCAGCTGGGGCTCGCGCCGGACGGAACGCCGCCCGCGGGCGGACCGCCGCCGGCTAACGACGTGCTCGCGACCGGCGTTCCCGACCCGGACGTCACGCAGATCGAAATCGTGGTCGAAGTGCGCGCGCTGGCGTACGATCGCGCCGACGACGTGAGCGCCGACGGCGCGTTTCGCGAAGTGTATCGCACCACGCGGCCGGTTCCGTCGCTGCCGACGATTCCGGTGGCCGCCGACGGAACGGTCCGGTTGACCGACGTCGTTGCGGACGCGGCGATCGCCGCCCTCGAACTCGACTACGTCGACGTTGACGACGTCGCCGGGCTCACGGCAACCGCCGCCGGTGCGCTGCCGATCCCGCGCTCGCGCGACGTGCGCATCACGGTCACGCCGCTGGCCGACGGTCCGCCTGGCTATTTTGGAACGCTCGCGGCCGGCGACACGCGCCCGCCGCTCACGCGCGGTATCACCGCGCGGCTGGTCGTCCGCGCCGCTGCGCTGACCGAATCGACGCCGCTGTTCATGCCGCCGCCGGGCCTGCTTCCGGTAGAGGCGCATTTCTTCCAACCGGTCACCGACGGCGATCCGGTATTCGGCCTGATGTCGCGCCTGGCCGCGCAATTGCGGCTCGACTTCGATGGGCTGACGCTGCGTGCACGGCCGGGCGAGCGCGTCGTGTTCGGGATCGCGCGCGCGCTCAAGCACACCCTGAGCACCGACGGCGGGTCGGTCACTTTCGGTGCGTCGGCCGAACTGTTTCACAACTGGATCGTTTCGCTCGACTACGAGCTTGCTCGCGATTGGACGTGGGACGGGCTGCCCGCCGATGCGATCTCGGTGCGCAGCGGCGGAACGGAGATCGGAACGATCGCGGTTCCGCGCATTGCCACGCCGGAGGCGCTGGCTGCGGCTCCGGGAGCCCCGGGGCCGGCGCCCGACCGCACGCAAACGCGCGTGATCTTCCTTGACGGTATCGATCCGACGATTCCCAACCCCGCCGACGGCTTCAGCAACCGGCCCGCCTATCAACTCGTTGCGACGGTCGCCGCGGAAAGCGGGACGCCGCTTACGCTCGTCACACCCGAAGCGGCGTTGACGCTGCCGGTCGCGGCGGCTCCGGCGCGCATACCAGAACTGGCGTCGGCGGGATACGCGCTCTCGGCGTACGCGACGCTCGACGACTACTCGGCAACGCAGAAGCGTTCGCGGCGGCTGTGGCTCGAACTCAAAGCTGCGCCGGCCGACGGCGACACGCTGTTTGCGCGCGTGCTGGCGTATGCGCCGGATCCGCTGTTGTATGTCGACACCGCATTGCGCACGGCGCAGCCGGGGCCGGAGCCGGAATTGCGGCTGGATCCCGAACTCATGCGGACCATCACGCCCGGACAACCGCGCGACGAGAACGGCAGTGACGCGATGCTCGCGCTGACGGCATCGCCCGACGATCCGCGTAAGTTTCTCCTCGAGCTGCCGCCCGGCGTCGCCGAAGACGATCCGCAGCTGTTCGGTTTGTGGGCATACGAATTGCGGTTCGGACACGTGAAGCCGTGGTCGACGGCGCAAGCCCGCTTCGGTCGTCCGCTGCGCGTCGGCGGCGTTCAGCATCCGGCTCCGGCCTTACCGGTCGGGGCTTCGTGGACCACGATCTCGTCGCGGCTTGAACCGCCGCCGCAGCCTCATCCGCGGCCGCTGCCTGGACCGCTTCCGGTACCCGGGCGAGTTGGGGCACCGGGGACGCTTGTCGGAGGCGGAGGTATCGCCGCAGTAGGCAGTATCGTGACGTTCACGACGACGGAGATTGTCGCGACCGCGCCGTATGCGCAGCCGGTGCTGGCCGGACGCCGCGTCGGGGACGGCTTTCCGCGCACCATCATTGGGTTTCTGCTGTACGCTCAGGTGATGCAAGCCGATGGGAGCTGTTTCCGCAACATTCTCGTCGCGCAACGCACGGCGCAGCCGATCGCCGTGCAGCTGCCGTACACGCACGTCGACGAGGGCCGCGCCGTCTTTGCGCAGGCTGATGTCGATGCCGCGCTCGCGGAGTACGACCTGCCGGCAGCGGCGCCGCTGAGCATTCTCGCCGTGGAGTTCTACGCCGGCATCACGTTCGACGGAAACTTGCGTGAAATCGGGATTCCGCAACATGGAACGCCGCCGGACCAATGGCCGCAGCCGCCCAACCTGTTCGACGCGCAGAACCTCGGGCAGCGGCGTATCTTGCGCACGTCGGCGCTCACGCCGATCGCGCCGACGTGTTAGCCAAGGGCCATGAGGATACGCTTTCATTGAAGTCTTGAAGCTCGCGAGTCTTAAAGCTCGCGTCGGAAGCGGGGCCGCGTATCTTCCGTCGATCGGAACGACTTAGGGTCTGTCAAAGTCAACATCACCCCATCTTGACACGCGTATCGGTCCTAGCTTATTCTACCAACGAGGCAAATTGCGGTGACATCAAAGTTTTTCGTTGTAGGCAATGTCGGTCCAGCCGCGAGCGCGTCGATGCGTTCGCATGCGGTCGCGTTCGTCGCGCCAAGATGGAACGTTTTGGGTCGTCAAACCGCAATGTAACGACGAAGTCGTATCCGAACTGCAGCGCCGGTAAAGGCGGGCTAGCGGCGGAGACGCCCGGCCCGCTTTTTCGTGTATTCGCTGCGACGTCCGACAAATGTGCCGCGCGACCCGTGGCTCGGTTCAACATGCCACGCAGCGCGAAGCTCGTGGATGTCGCGCTTTGCCCCATCTTTCATCACGCTCATCCGAACCAGAGGAGGTGTTTTCTCATGAAACTCGGTGAAGCGCTTCGCTTCCGCTCCGACAACTACAAGAAAATCGAAGAACTGCGGGCGCGCGCCGTCGCGAGCGCGCAAATTCAAGAGGGTGCCGAAGCTCCGGATTCTCCCGCGGAGTTGCTCGCGGAAATCGAACGCTTGGCCGAAGAGACGCTGCAAATCGTGCAGCGGATCAATCGGACGAACATTGGGACGAAGCTCGCATCGGGTCAGCTGCTGGTCGATGCGCTTGCCGAACGCGAACACTACCTCAAGCTGCGCGCGCCGTTCGACGGTGTCGCTCAGGCGGCTAGCGGTTTGCATCAGCGGTACATGCGCTCGGAGATCCGAGTCGTGCGGACGGTGGATCCGACCGAACTACGGAAGCGAGTCGACGACTTTTCGCGGCGTCATCGGCTGCTTGACGTCGCGATTCAGGAAGTGAACTGGTTGACCAACCTCGCCGAGTAAGTGAGATGGTAGTCGAGAAGATGAAAGCGAGCATGGAAAAGCGTCTCGAAAACGCACCATTGGAAGCTGTCGCGCGCGGCTTGGGGTTCAATTCCCCGTCGTATCGCTCATGCGTCGTATCACGGAATCGTGTATCGCTTATGCTCACCATGTACAACCGGATGCTGATTCAGATTTTCGATGAGGGTGGGTTTGGGGAATTCTCACTTGCTTTCAGGGTTGAGGCGAGTCGCAGGGGAGCGGGTCGGCCGATGCGTTCGGGCCACACTATTAGGCCGCCCCGTTTGGGCAGCGCTGTTCGCGCCGCGCAGTTGGCCGCGCTGCTCCGTCCGCGCAATTCGGCCGAACCGTTTGGGCAACGCTGTGCGGGCCACGCTGTTCGGCCGCGCCGGTCGAGTCGAGAAGTGGGCATAGTGCATCGCTTCATGCCCGTTCGTTCGAGCTCGTCTATAGGCGGTTTCTTAGAAAGATCAGTAGGCGCGGATTTCTTGACGTGACAGTTTTAACGAGGGTATGATACTGTCACGGTGAAATTCAGAGAGCTACGGCGCTCGTGAAAACTGACGGCTGGATCAAAGTCAACCAAGAGGGCAGTCATGAGCAGTATAAGCACGCGGCGAAACCCGGGCGTGTTAGCATTGCTGGTAAAGACGGCGACGATGTACCGGCGTACATTCTGAACAGCATTCTGCGACAAGCCAAGATTGCGAAGTGAGGAATATGACGATCCAATACGATGTGGCATATGAACGTGCAGAAGATGGCGGTTGGGGAGCCTACGTACCGGATTTGCCGGGTGTCGGCGTTGTCGGTTACACCACCCGCGATGAAGCGCGAGAGTCAATCCGTCAAGCTATCCAGATGCAGATTGCAGGACTGCGCGAGGACGGGTTACCGATCCCGACGCCAAGCGGTGAATTCATAGAGGTTGACGCGGCTTGACTTCGGCCGCGGAACGAAAGCGGCTGCAACGTGAACGTGCGATGAAGAGCGGGCATTGTATTGCGTGCTGCATTCGGCCGGCGCGCGTGCCGCTCAAGACGTGTGCTGAATGTTCTGCTGCTGCTTATGAACGGGTCAAGGCGCGGCGAACTGCCTCGTAGGTCGGCCGCATGACGCTGGGGCGACCCGTAACGGAAACGCGAAGTGCTCGAGAAGGGCCACATTGATCAGCTCATCGATCTTGCGGGGAACGAACTCGAGCGCGCCAGTGCCATCTGACCTGGCAGACGACCGTGCCTACTGACGAGCAAGTTCCTTCTGGCTTTGGCGGCGTCTTCGTGCGTTGTCAACGAGTCCGTCACGCATCTTCGACGCGGAAAACACCGATGACCGTGGCACCTCTTCCCGCTACGCGTCGATTTCCAGCAACGCTGCGGAGTCGATGCGCTCGACGGCGGCGATCGAGGTAACGATGGTTTGCGCGACGCGATCGAGTTCGCGTTGCTGATAGGCGGAGGAGTCGGTCGGGGACGCGGAAGGGCGGTTCTGGAAGGATTGTGCGCATCGAATGATAAAATGTATGCGCATGAAATGGGAGACGGCCGAATGGCAAAGGTAACCAAGAATCTGTCGCTCGACGAGGTGGCAGTGCAGCGGGGCGAGCGCTATAGCGCGCTGCACGATACGAGCCTCTCACGACTCGTAAGTGATTTCCTTATTCAACTCCCTGTCGACGAACCGACGCGACCGTTCCCACCAGCGGTACGTCGCCTTATTGGTATCGGGATCTCCGACGCACTCCCGGACGACGAGGGACGCGACCCACACGTTTATCGCGATCATCTCGATTCGAAATACGGCAATTCATAAGAAACGATCGCGAGCCGGAGTTACAAAGAAGCGGCTACGGCTGCTTGTCGACACGAACATCGTCCTGGATGTCATTTTAGCGCGCAGCCCATGGATGCCCGACGCGGCAGCACTGCTGGCGGAAATCGAACGCGAGGACGCAAAAGGGTATGTCGCGGCACATGCCATTACCACCGTGTACTACATCGTCGCCAAAGCCAAAGGGCGAGAAGTTGCAGCGATGGCGACAAGCGACCTATTGCGACTTCTCACCGTTGTGCCCACTGATGCCGGTGATTTCCAACGCGCACTCTCGATGAGCCTGGGCGACTTTGAAGATGCTGTGCAAGCTGCCTGTGCGCTCAAAATCGGCGCTGACTTCGTGATCACGCGAAATGCCGTTGATTATCATGGCGCGCCGGTCGCGGTTCGGTC
>Ga0182013_10004162_pt1 | contig 17544 bp, 9 predicted proteins | sample 612S2MmetaG_FD_120487 | JGI IMG/M metagenome (GOLD analysis project Ga0182013, IMG submission 120487) | Permafrost microbial communities from Stordalen Mire, Sweden - 612S2M metaG | ecosystem: Environmental > Terrestrial > Soil > Wetlands > Permafrost | place: Sweden: Stordalen | collected...
CTGTTCTCCAACTCCACATTCGGTTGCTGTGTGACGGTCAGCGTCCTCAACCCGGACGGCTCGACGCTGATCTCCAACAACACTAGTGGATCGCTGCTCCTCAATCCAGTTGCCCTGCCTGTGACGGGTACGTACACCGTATTGATCGCTCCTTACAATGGGACGACCGGCAGCGCCAGCGTTACGATTTGGGAGTTCAGCGAGCAGGCGGGTGCAACTCTTATATCAGGCGCTCCAGCTTCAGTTACCATCAATACCCCTGGGCAGACGTCTTCACTGACCTTCAGCGGCTCGGTGGGGCAGTATGCCAGCGTGTTGTTTGACAGTTCAACCTATGGCTGCTGTGTGACGGTCAGCGTCCTCAACCCGGATGGCACAACTCTGATTTCGAACAACACTGGTGGATCGCTGCTCCTCAGTCCAGTTGCTCTGCCTGCGACAGGAACCTATACGGTGGTGATTTCTCCTTACAATGGAGCAACCGGCACCGCCAATGTTACGGTCTGGGTGTTCAATGAACAGACAGGCACAACCATCGCGCCGAATACGCCAACGTCAGTGGCCATCAACACTCCAGGGCAGACGGCTTCGCTGACCTTCAGTGGTACAGCGGGGCAGTATGCCAGTGTGTTGTTGTCGAACTCCACCTATGGCTGCTGCGTGACGGTCAGCGTCCTCAATCCGGACGGCTCGACGCTGATTTCGAACAACACCGGCGGGTCGCTGCTCCTCAATCCAGTTGTCCTGCCTGTGACGGGAACCTACACCTTGGTGGTTGCTCCCTACAATGGGGCGACCGGCAGCGCCAGCCTAAACCTCTGGCTGTTCAGCGAACTGACAGGCACAACCATCACTTCCGGAACTCCAGCGCTGGTGACGATCAACAATCCTGGGCAAACCGATTCGCTGACCTTCACGGGCACCATCGGACAGTATGCCAGCGTGTTGTTTGACAATTCGTCATTCGGCTGCTGCGTGACGGTCAGTATTCTCAAACCGGATGGATCGACTCTGATTTCAAACGATACCGGCGGATCGCTTGTGTTGAATCCGGTGGCCCTGCCTGCGACGGGAACCTATACGGTACTGATCGCTCCCTATAACGGAGCGACTGGCAGCGCAAGCGTAACCGCCTGGACATTTAACGAACAGACAGGTACCACCATCACACCGTCAACACCGGCGACGGTATCTATCAACATCCCAGGCCAGACAGACTCGCTGACCTTCAGCGGCACGGCGGGACAGTATGTCAGTGCGCTGGTTAATAACTCAACATTTGGTTGCTGCGTAACGGTGAGTATCCTCAACCCGGACGGCACCACTCTGATTTCGAATAATACCGGGGGATCGTCGCTTGCCCTGAGTCCTGTCGCCCTACCGGCAACGGGAACCTATACGGTGCTGGTCGCTCCATACAATGGAGCCACAGGCAGCGCCAGCGTTACCTTCTGGTTGTTTAACGAACAGACAGGCGGAACCATCACGCCGACAACACCGACGGCTGTGGCCATCAGCACTCCCGGCCAGACGGATTCGCTGACGTTCAGCGGTACGGCTGGCCAATATGCGAGTTTGCTGTTCTCCAACTCAACATTCGGGTGCTGTGCAACCGTCAGCATTCTCAATCCCGACGGATCGATTCTGGCTTCGAACAATACTGGTGGAACATCAATGTTCCTGAACCCCGTAGCCTTGCCCGCAACGGGAATCTATACGGTAGTGATCGCTCCTAACAATGATGCGACCGGCATTGCGAGCATTACCCTTTGGCTGTTCAATGAACAGACGGGTGCAGCCATTGCGCCAGCAACACCGACGACCGTAGCCATCAACACACCCGGTCAGACGGATTCGCTGACGTTCAGCGGAACAGCTGGCCAATACGTCAGTGCATTGCTTTCGAACTCCACGTTTGGTTGCTGCGTAACGGTCAGCATTCTCAACCCGGATGGCTCCACTCTGATTTCAAACTACGCCTACGGCTCATCCCTTGCCCTCAATCCCGTTGCGTTGCCTGCGACAGGAACCTACACGTTGGTGATCGCGCCGAGCAATGGAAACACCGGAAGCGCCAGCGTTACACTCTGGCTCTTCGACGAGCAGACAGGCGGGACCATCGCTTCGGGAACTCCGACAGCGGTAGCCATCAGTATCCCTGGCCAGACCGACTCCATGACGTTCAGCGGCACGGCTGGCCAGTATGTGAGTGCGCTATTGTCAAACTCCACCTTCGGATGCTGCGTAACCGTCAGCATTCTCAAACCAGATGGCTCGGCACTGATAACGGCGAATACTGGCGGTTCATCGCTTGCCCTGAATCCTGTGGCATTGCCTGCGGCGGGAACCTACACAGTGGTGATTGCGCCGAGCAATGGGAGTACCGGTAGCGCCAGCGTTACACTCTGGCTCTTCAACGAACAGACTGGTGGAACCATTACTTCGGGTACTCCGACGGCAGTGGCCATTGACACTCCCGGCCAGACGGATTCGCTGACCTTCACCGGTACAGCAGGGCAGTATGCGAGTGCTTTGCTCTCGAACTCGACCTTCGGTTGCTGCGTAGTCCTCAGCATCCTCAACCCGGATGGCACAACGCTGATTTCGGGCAATGGCTCCGGTTTATCAGTCGCGCTCAATTCCGTCATGCTGCCCGCGACGGGAACCTATACGCTGGTGATTGCTCCGAGCAATGGAGCAACAGGCAGTGCCACCATCGCACTGTGGTTCTTCAACCAACTAACGGGCGGGACCATCTCCTCGGGTACACCGACGACGGTGGCCATCAGTATCCCCGGCCAGACCGAATCCATGACCTTCAGTGGATCGGCTGGACAGTATGCCAGTTTTGAGCTTTCTGGTTCTACATTCGCTTGCTGCGTTACCGTCAGCATCCTCAACCCGGATGGTACAACCCTGGTTACAAGCAATACTGGCGTTACGACGCTGAATCTGGGTCCTGTCGCACTTCCCGCAACTGGGACCTATACTTTGGTGATAGCTCCCAACAGCGGAGCGACCGGCACGGCCACAGCTTCTCTTTGGGTATTCAGCGAGCTGACGGGTTCTATCACTCCAGGAACGCCAACGGCTGTGACCATAAATATTCCGGGGCAAACAGACTCGCTTACCTTCAATGGCGGAGCCGGTCAGGTAGCCAGCGTTCAGATCTCCAACTCTACTTTCGGCTACTACCCGATGGTTAGCATCCTTAACCCGGATGGCACGACTCTGACCTCAACTTATGCATACGGTTCGTCAGTCGTGCTGGGGCCCTTCACGTTGCCCGCGTCAGGAACTTACACCTTGGTGATAGGCTCATCCAACGGATACCTTGTGGCTGGCAGCGCCAGTGTCACCCTGCTATTGAACAACGGAACAAGTCAATCGGTGACTGCTCCGATCACGCCGGCAACTCCAACGATGGTTTCCATCAGCAACCCAGGACAGATTGATAACTTTATTTTCAGCGGCACAACTGGGCAATTCGTCAGTATGGAGCTTACCAACGCTACATTTGGTTGCTGTGTCTCCGCGAGCATTCTCAACCCGGATGGCTCAACGCTGATCTCGAACTACACAGGCGGTACATCGCTTACACTGGGGCCAGTTGCGCTTCCGACGACTGGGACCTACACTCTGGTGATCGCGCCTTACAGCGGAAGCCTGATTACGGGCAACGCAAGCGTTACCCTCTGGCTGTTCAGCGAACAGGCCGGGACCGTTATTACTCCGGGAACGTTAACACCGGTGGCTATCAATACACCTGGTCAGTCGGACACTATGACGTTCAGTGGCACGGCAGGACAGTATGCGAGTGTTCAGCTGGCCAATTCAACATTTGCTTGCTGCGTAGCTGTTAGCATTCTCAACCCGGATGGCTCGACGCTGATTTCAAACAACACGGCAGGCTCATCGCTATCCCTCGGTTCCATTGCACTTCCTGCGACCGGAACCTATACCCTGGTGATTGCCCCGTATAACGACAATCTGATAACTGGAACCGCCCAGGTTACGCTTTGGCTGTTTAGCGCGCCGACATCGGCGGCGATTACGCCAGGAACCCCAACTGCTGTGGCTATCAGCATTCCAGGCCAGAGTGATTCTCTGACTTTTACTGGTACAGCAGGGCAGTATGCCAGCTTGCAGCTTTCTAATTCATCGTTTGGTTGCTGTGCCTCTGTGAGCATTCTGAACCCGGATGGCTCAACGCTGATCTCCAACTACACGGGAAGCGCGTCGCTAGCGCTGGGACCCGTTGCGTTGCCTGTGACTGGAACCTACTCTCTGGTGATTGCACCCTACAGTGGAAACCTGATTACTGGCAGCGCTAGTGTCACGCTGTGGTTGTTTAGCGAACAGACAGGCGCAACCATCTTACCGGGAACATCGATGCCGATAGCAATCAACATTCCAGGTCAGTCGGCCTCCATGACATTCAGCGGTAATGCCGGACAGAATGCCAGCGTACAGCTGTCCAGCTCAACATTTGGTTGCTGTGCAGTTGTCAGCATTCTCAATCCGGATGGTTCAACACTGATCTCGAACAATGCCACCGGTGCATCGCTTACCCTGGGTCCCGACGCACTTCCTGAGACCGGAACCTACACTCTGGTGATTGCTCCCTATAGCGGGTACTTAATCACCGGCAGCGCCAACGTTACCCTGAACTTTCAATGATCCAACATGAAAACAGCGACGAAGCACGAGATTACTGCCATGAGTCAACGAGAAGCTCAAAGAACCGGAGAGAAAGCCATGAATAATGGAGTGAAGCATTGCGTGAAATCGAGAACTTTTCTGGGGATCGGGCTGATCTCGGTGCTGTTATTCGCGTCCTGCGTTGAGATGCGCGCCCAGGACATAGCGACCAGCAATGCGGCCTCAACCTCTTCGCAGAGTCTTGTCGGGCAGAGTCAGACTCTCATGCCTGATGGCAGTGTATTGTTGACCGGCGGACAGGAGTCAAGTGCCGCAGTCAATACCGTCCTCTTTCAGAATACCGTGACAGGCGCGCAAACCCCGGTGTCCGGGACGCTCCTGAATGCGCGAGCATATCACTCCGCCACGCTGCTTCCCAGCGGTAGTGTGTTTATCTTCGGAGGAGCTGGCGATGGAAACACAGTGATCACCCAGGCGGAACTATTCGATCCGTCTAGCCAGACTTTTGCGAACTACTCGACAACAGGTCTGCTGTCGCGCTCTCACCATACCGCTACGCTATTGACAGACGGACTCGTATTGATCGCCGGAGGGCTCGACGGTCAAGGCAACACCCTGAGCCAGATTGATCTTTGGAACTATCGCACAGGCCAAGCGTCAACTCTGGCCGTGACTCTGAAGACTCCGCGTAGCGGACATACCGCGACTCTTTTGCCCGACGGAACCGTGCTCATTTGGGGAGGTCAAGACGCAAATGGCAATCCGCTCAGCAATGGCGAGATCGTCGATCCAAACGGCCCCAGCGTTCGATTGATAGGTAGAGTTCCACAACTCTTGCAATACTCAGAACCACCTATCCTGGCAGCCTCGATTCCACAGAGCGGTGAAACCGGCATCCCAATCGATCAGATCATCGCATTGCGGTTTTCCAAACCTATGGATGTGACCAGCCTCAATGCCAACACAGTCACTTTGAGCGCTTCACAGGGCAGCGCGATTGTCATTGCCGTAGTTCCTGCAGAAGGCGGAATGCTGGCCTTCATTACGCCGCAGGATTTGTTGCAAAACGGCACTGCTTATACGCTGACCATATCGGGAGCAACCGATTCGTCTGGCACTGCTTTACCGGACACAAGTCTTACTTTTACTACTGCCATTATTTCCGATTCTGGGGTAGCAACAGGAGCCAGCAGCTCAAGTGCATCAGATGCAGCGGCCTCGTCAGCAGACGCTGTGGCTAATCCCTCGGCCACAGGAATTGCTTCCAATTGGAGAAAGCTTTCGGCATTGCAGGCCACTCCCGGAGTGACCGCTCTTGCCGGTCAGGTACTCACCCTGAATGGCTCTCCGCTTGCCAATGTTCTTGTCGAAATCGATACTCAACAGGCTACGACTGATAAGACGGGAAGATTTCTTGTGCAGAACATTGGATCGGGCCACCATGTCATGATTGTTGACGGAGGAACCGCCAATTCGAGTTCAAATACCTATGGCATCTATCGGGTAGGCGTCGATCTCCAGCCGAACCTGACAAATACCTTGAAGTATACGGTATGGATGACGGCGCTCGACACCGAGCACGTCGTGCAGATTGCTTCTCCAACCACCAGCGATATGGTTATTACCAATCCAGGAGTGCCGGGGCTAGAGTTGCATCTTCCCGCGGGCACTGTGATTCATGACGCTCGCGGCAATGTAGTGACGCAGATCGGCATTACCCCCATCCCCATGAATCAGCCGCCCTTTCCGCTTAAAAATGGTGTGCAGTTTCCGGTTTACTTCACAATCCAGCCAGGTGGCGCAACCTTTTCCAATGCAGGAAAGGCATGGTCGCCGTCTGTAACCAACAAAGCCCCTGGGGCCACGATTCATTATCAGAACCAATACAAAGGCAAGCCCGGTGCCCGATTCAGCTTCTGGAATTATGATCCAACGCAGAAGGGATGGTATGTCTACGGGCATGGGCGCGTAAGCGCCGATGCAAAGATGATTCACCCAGAACCCGGAACGCAGATATATTCCTTCGATGGAGCCATGGTCTCGCTGCCAACCAACGCGCCACCCGACGGGCCAAATCAGTGTAATCCAGATGATGGCGATCCCGTGGACTTACAGACAGGGCTTTTTGTCTATAACAAAACGGATCTTGAATTGAAAGATGTGATTCCTCTTACTCTGAAGCGTACCTACCGCCCAAACGATTCTGTGTCGAGATCCTTCGGCATCGGAACAACCATGAACTACGACGTATTCATGGTTGGAGACGACAACTATACTCCCCAGGGCTACACATACCAAGATTTCATCCAGGCCGACGGTGGGCGTATCCACTTTACCAGGATATCTCCCTGCCTCGGGCCGAACGGTTACTGTAGTTATGACAATGCCGTCATGGTTGCGACTTCCGCGTCGTGTGTGTTCTATGGAGCAACGCTTCAATTCACTCAGAACGATACTTGGACGATCACCAGAACGGATGGGATGTTCTATACATTCCCGGATTCGGACAACGCCAGCGATGCGCGAGATGCCGCTCTGGAGGAGATGAATGATCGGTATGGGAATACTCTGACCTTTACCCGCGACGGCAATCACAATCTGACCAGGATCACGTCTCCCAATGGCCGTTGGATTCAATTTTCCTATGACTCCGGCAATCGTGTCACGCAGTCTCAGGACAGCATCGGACGCTCCACAAGCTACACGTATAATGCCGCCGGGTATCTCGCTACGGCAACAGATGTGAACGGCGGAGTAACGAGCTACACTTACGACTCGAATGGCAATATGCTGACCATCACCGATCCACGCGGGATTATGTACCTGAAAAATCAGTATGATGCCAATAATATGGTGGTCCAGCAGACCCATGCCGACGGCGGTATATATAGGTTCGCGTATGTTCTTGGCGCGAACGGCACCTCCACTCAAACCACGGTGACGGATCCGCGCGGGTATGTCCGTACAGTCACGTTCAACTCCGATGGCAATATGATCAGTGATATTCACGCGGTCGGAATGCCAGAGCAGCAGACCATCACCTATAATCGACAACAGGGCACTGGGATATTACTGAGTTCTACCGATGCTTTAAACCGGACTACAACCTATAGTCACGACGCCATGGCTAATGTGACCAGCATTACTACGTTGGCAGGAACGATGAATGCGGCGACAACAACTATGGCTTACGATCCGCTGTTCTACTTGCTATCTGCTACTACCGATGCGCTTGGAAATACTGTACAGCAAAGCTACGATAGCAATGGGAACATAGTTTCTTCAACAGACCCACTTGGCAATACCACTAGATATTCTTATAATTCTACAGGTCAACGAGTAGCAGTTATAGATACGCTTGGAAATATGAGTCAGTATGCTTATGATCTCGGAAATCTGGTGTCAGTAACTGATGAGTTAGGTCGGACCACTACGCGCTTTCTGGACGGCGCCGGGCGGGTTGCATCGATCACCGATCCTCTGGGGCATGCCACGCACACAAACTATAATGCAGCCAGCCAAGTTATCAGTACAATCGATTCTCTTGGCAACCAGACGGCCTTTAGCTACGATGGAAATGGTAACCAACTTACAATTAAAGACTCCAATCAGCATACGACGACTTCTGTCTATGACAACATGGATAGGGTACTCATGCGCACTGACCCTTTGGGGAATACAGGCAGTACGCATTATGACTTGAATGGGAACTGGACCCAATTCACAGACCGTAAAGGACAAGTTAAGACAGCTCAGTACGATGGGCTGAACCGGCCCATTAATGTGCAGTTTGCAGATGGAAGAACGGTTACGTACAACTATGACGCTGGCAATCGCGTAACCGCAATCACTGACTCGACTACGGGGACGATTTCGTTTGTTTATGATGGGTTGGATCACTTGCTTTCTGAGACGAATCCACAAGGCTCAGTCTTATACACCTACGATGCGGACGGACGCCGTCGGACTATGACTGTCGCCGGGCAACAGCCAGTGGGTTACAACTTTGACAACGCAAGCCGGCCGACCTCCATTACTCAGGGGTCTGCAACCGTTTCTTTTACATATGACAGCGAAGGGCGGCGGACTTCGATGTCTCTGCCTAATGGGATTACCAAAACCTACAGCAACAATGCCGCCTCACAGCTTGCAGGCATCAACTATCAGGGCGGCGCACTGGGCATACAGGATCTGGCCTATACCTATGATCTCGCTGGCAGGCGCGTGGGCATGAGTGGCAGTCTGGCTACCACGCAATTGCCAGAGGCGGTTTCCTCGGCAACTTACAATGCGAACAACCAACTTATGCAGTGGGGATCAACTGCAATGACCTATGACGCCAACGGAAACACTCTCAATGACGGATTCAATAGTTATGTTTGGGATGCGCAGAACCGGCTCGTTTCGGCGGACAACAACGCTGCATCCTTCAGTTACGACCCGCTGGGACGGCGCGTTAACAAGACGATTTTATCGTCGAGTACAAATTATCTTTACGATGGCTATAATCCGATACAAGAACTCAGCGGAGCCATACCTACTGCCAACATGCTGACCGGCGGAATTGATGAATATTTTGAGCGGACAGACTCAACCGGCACATACTACTACTTGACCGATGGACTGGGCAGCACAGCCGAACTAACAGACCCGACCGGAGCATCGCAGGTGCGATACAGTTACTCGCCGTACGGCACCCAGAGCGCCACGGGCGCGACGACAACCAACAGCTACACCTACACTGGCCGTGAAACGGACGGCCTCGGCATCAACTACTACCGGGCCAGATACTACAACCCAGCTACAGGGCGCTTCCTCAGCGAAGATCCGGCTGGATTTGGCGGCAGCGGAACAAATCTTTATGCATATGCAGGCGATGACCCTATTGACTTTAAAGATCCGTCAGGGCAGGTTCAAATTTACGGAAATTGGTGCGGGCCCAGCTGGACAGGCGCGCGTGTCGAGCAATACGATCCGAGCCATGACCACCTTGTGGTTAACGGGCATGCGACAATATACGGCCCGTTTAATTATACAGTGGGTTGGACGCTTGATCCGTACTACAGCCCGCCAATAGATGCGGTTGATGCAGTCTGCGAGACACATGATAAGTGCTATTACAACGCCAGATCGCAGTACCCGTGCGACGAAGGTCAACGTCAGCAAGCTTTCGAGCAATGCGATGCGAATCTTATCTCAGGTATGGCACCCCTTGATTCGGTAATGGGGGATATTGTAGCTGGGGGTATTGGTGTCCAACTCCTCGCGCGTGAAGCTGCCAACATTAACGGTGAGGATAATGCCTCGTCTTGCAAGTGCCAGCAATAGCGTAAGTCTTTGTAACTGAACGTCTTGTAGCACGAAGGAGAGAAGACAGTGGAAATTTGCGGGCGTCCCATAAGCCGAGGATGGCAATTAGTATCAGTCATATTACCGCTGATGCATATATGCCTGTGTATAGGAAATGCTCCGTCCGACACAAAGGTAGGGTATCTACTACCGCTGATATATGTCGATTTTCCACTTTCGATTGTGCTGCTTGGGCTCGCGTGGAATTCGCATTACCTTTTTGTCTGGTTCGGGGTCCTTGGCACCCTCTGGTGGTATTTGCTGGTGCGTTTTGCTGAAATACTTTCGAGAATGTTTCTGTCACTAAAACTCCTGCAAGATCGAAGAAGACAATTTATATGGCTGTCGTTATGTGCGATTTGGATACTCATTTGGATACTGGCTCTTGTTCCTGTGTTCCTTTGTAGGGGTGGTTCCCACCTGGCATTTACGGGGGCTGAACTTACTGAAAAGCTGTTTGTGTTAACTCTATCGTTTCCATCCGGTATGCTAGTTTATTGGATACATACTTTTGATTATTTTGTTATAACTGGAAATCCAGAAACTGATTTGATGCCAATTGTCTCCTCATGGATTCTCAGCTTTACAATAGGAACGCTTCAGTGGTTTGTTCTAGTTCCGTCGTTTACCCGATGGGCATTGCGCAAGTCTGGTGACAAGGATGCAGGTAAAACACCTTGATTCTTGAAGGAATACACGACCAACCGCTTGAAGATCTAAAACACGAGCCAACCTGTTTACACTCAAAGGTACGCCCGACGTGGCCTACAACGTCAGTTATTGGGGTACTTAAATGAGAGTTCCTGTCTGTGGAATCGTGATTGTCGCACCGGTTGCGCTGCTGATGGTTTGCGGCTTTGCCTCTGATACGACGCAAAGCCAAGGTCCGCATTTCGACACAGATGTTATCGTGACAGCTACGCCTGACTACGAGCCGTCGGCGGCTCTACGTAGGCTGGAACGTTTTCCAGAAGGTGCGCAACTCCTGCTTATGCACGAAGGCAAGGCTGAGCCACTGGTGGAGGGCTTCGCGGCCACATCAGACGCTGATCTTTCCTTCGATGCCCAAACGGTGCTCTTCGCAGGCAGGAGGTGGCGAACGATTCCTGGCAGATATGGGAGCTTTGGATGCTTACAGTACATATACGCATCAGGAATCTGATAACCAGCGGAGGGCTGAACCCTTCCTGGATTGAAGAAATCAGGCATATCACTGTGGGGACTTTTGTGGGTAGACTGCTTCAAAAACGTGGGCAATTGTGGGTAGTCCCCACAATTGCTTCGGGGTTGAAAGCCGTCGCAAGCCATTAAATATAAACAATATAAAGCATTAACGAGTAATGCTGAAAAGAGCAAAATCCTAGCTGTTAACCGAAGGGTTGTAGGTTCGAGTCCTACCTGCGGAGCCAAAGAATCAATAACTTAGATTCCATTGCGCTCTGCTTGCGCTCCGTTTCCCTTAAAAGCAAGCTGAGACACCTTGACGCCCGCCGTAGTCATCTCATCCGTGACAACATCGCCGTAAATGTTCATGGTCGTGCGGATGTCCGTGTGTCGCATCATCTTCTGTTGCACGGCTACCGGGGTTCCTACGGCATCCAGCCACGAGCGATATGTGTGCCGGAAAGCATGAGTGCCAAGGTGCCCGATCTTCGCGGCCTCCGCCGCCCGGACCAACTCCCGCCAAACACCCGTGTAGGAATACGGGAATCTGCCGATTTTGATGGGACTGGCGAAGATCCAGTCTTCAGCGCCGGAAAAATCTGAACACCGCTTCCAGGCTTTCAGTCGCTCCAGCAAATCGACGGTGAGGGGAAAGCTACGAGCTGAGCCTTCCGTCTTCACATCGCCCACAATCTTCTCGACGATGCCGCGCCGGATGTGAATCTGCTCCCCGAGCCAATCCACGTCGCCCCACTTGAGTGCTAACGCCTCGCTAATGCGAAGGCCCAGGCACACGGAAACCAGTGCAAGCGTTCCGAACGGCTCATGCAGTTCTTTGAGCAGGGCTTGAAATTGCTCCACCGTGAGACTGCGGGCCTTGCGTGTCTTCTTCATCGCGCCCTTGTTCTGGACCAGAGAAATGGGATTGCGGCTGATTTCCATGAGGCCTGACCACATCGCAAACTCCACAAGCCCGTGCATAAGTGATCGCACGTGCGTCTTGGACTTTGGCGAGAGGGGCAGTTCCCGAAGCCACAATTCCACGGGCCGCGGCTGAATCGCTTGGATCGGTTCATTTCCCCACTTGGGCAAAATGTGATTGTTAAGAAACGAGCGGTACACACGCGCCGTTGAATGGCGTGTAGGCATCCGCTCCGCTTCATATCGCGCAATCACACTCCGCACAGTGTCCCCATCCTTTTCTTTGGACTGAAAGGTTTCAAGGCGCTCAACCGCTTTCCAGGCCGTTGCCTTGGTTGGAAACTCTTGCTTGGTCCCGATTCGCTTTGACCGACGTGTGGGACCGTCGTACCAGAGAAAGTTCCATGTCCCGCGCCGCTTATCGAAGCGAACGGAACCCGTTTTGTGTCGCTGTACCCTCAATGCTGCCTCCCTTCAGCAGGGACAGCGGATGACGGCTTCAGCATAGCATCAAGCTCCTGCCGCAAGAAACGCCAAGTTGCACGCTGGTGGCCGGACAGCCGATGACCTGGAACTTTTCCTTCACGCGCCCACTGCACAAGAGTTCGAGGTCTGATTTTGAGATGTTGGGCTGCTTCGGTCGTGTTGAGCCATTCGACAGATTCCATACTCACCATTCCTCCTTTGTCCGGATAGGGCTGCTTCCGCGAGAAGCGAAACCAGACCACTACCTTTCTGCGACACGAATTTATGTGATCCGCAAGACGGCTAGAAACGAATCATCATCTCGATCAATCGAGAATCTCCGACGCTACCGAAAGATTGATTCAGCAGTCGTCTGTTGTCTAATGAATTCCACGGCGAGCGCTATTCCAATCAGGAATAACGCTCATGAAGGATGGCCGACACGATGGGACTTTGCAGTTACTTACTCCCCAAAGAATTCCTTTCAGTTGCGGTTCCTACGGAACACATAAAGGCAACTCTTGCCAACTTTAGTTACATTCTCTTGTTACGTTCGTTTCGCTTGAACGTCCAAAGAGACAATCGGCGCAAAGTGTTTTTGCCTCCCGATCGCTACACGCGCAGTTCAGGATCACATCCGACACACGCAGCAAAGATCCTAGTCTGCTGCTCGGTGTAAACCCATTACTTGCCCCTGGTCTTTGGCTTGGAGGACGGGTATGGTGCTACCGGAGATTCGTCTCCTGCAAGCGGCAATTGTGCTTGCGGAGGAACTGAACTTTTCTCGCGCAGCTGAGCGGCTGCGCATCGAGCAATCGACGCTGAGCAAGCGAATTGTCGAGCTTGAATCTCAGATCGATTTGCGCCTTTTCGAGCGCAATCATCAAGTCGTGGAACTGACCGACGCTGGGCGGCATTTTGTGGAAGATGCACGCATCGCTATTCTGCACGCCGAGCGTGCTATTACCGGTGCAAGGGCCGCGCTGCATGGAGCAGACGACGTCATTCACATTGGCAGGTCTGCCGGCACAGATCCTTATCTTGTCACGATGATCCAGGCGATCCAGCTTCCCCTCTTCCCTGGTCTAAAGGTCAAGCTCTGGAGCAATTTTTCGCACGAACTTGCGCACATGGTGGCAACAGGAAAACTGGACCTTGCGTTAGTCACAGCAATCCCCGAGATACCAGCCCTCAGTTATCTGACCGTAGCCGAAACTCCGATCTATATTGCGTTGGCGAAGAACGACGCCATCGTCAGAAGAGCCGACCTCAGCCTCGAAGATTTGCGGGCGCACGATTGGATTCTTCCTGGGCAGCATGTCAATCCCTATGTCTCCGAGATGATTCAGGCCGCAGGTTCTACGAAAGGAATCTTGGCTCCTGAAACACACTTTATTACGGCGGCAGAGGAGGCCTCAGCACTTGTATTGGCGCACAAGGGGGCCGCGTTTCTCACCCGCGAATCCGCCTGGCGAATCTCCAGCGATGAGATCACGATCCGGCCGCTGGCGGAGCGGCGTTTGAAACTCGTAACCAGATTGGCGACGCGGGTCGATGACAAGAAGCGGCTGACAAGCGAGTTTGTTCGCGCCGCAGGGCGCAAACTCGCCAAGATGCAACATGTGCAACAGCGAAGGTCTGCACTAGCCTCTTGAGTTGCCTTCGATGAGAGGGTCAGTGCCATCTGCTGCCGCTTCAACGTCCTGAATGACAATATTAAGTGGTCCATCCTGGCCGCATTTTGAGCAAGGATAAATGCCGGTGGCAACTGGCGTGGCATCGAATTCGTCTCGACGAGAAATGTTGCCACAATGAACGCACGCATGAAAGTGCGACAATTCACGCTGGGAACTATCCGAGTCACTTGCCATCTTTCTCTCGTTTCTTTCCAGTGTTCCGCTTCAGCGGCTAGCGGTATCATGTTAGACGCGAGATTCTGCAATTGGGAACGAGATACAACCGAAATGTCCCATAGTTCACGATGCAATTCGACTCTCGCCACGAATTTGCGCCGGTGACCGGAATGCTCTCGATAGAGCGGCAACGTAAGTTGGCGCCCTGGCCCGCTGGGTGGGAAGAGAGTGACCTCCCGCAAGCATCGGGAGCACGAGCGAGGGTGGGAAGAGCGGGCCAAAAATATGCGGAGCCTGATCGCTCAAGCTCCGCGATGGGTTTTGATTTGGGTGACTATGCCGCAGCCTTCTTAATTGCCTTGCTTGGCGCTTTCGTCGGCGGCTTGGGGGTGGCTTTCTTTTCTGCCGTGACCTTTTCCTTCGCCGCGAACTCCTGTTTGACCTTGCTCGTGATTGCGGCCACGTCCACCTTGTAGAACTCGGCGGCTTCGCGCAGGGCTTTTGCGGATTCATTGGAACTGTGCGCCGTTTGCAGGACGGTGATTGCCACCAAAACGCGGCCGATGGTGCTTTCGTCGGCCTTGCGAAGAAAGGACGCGAGCAATTTGGCCGGTGCCTCGCCGTTCCCGTTGGCCCTGCCGATTCCGTGAAGGCGAAAGATGACCGCCAGACGGCGCTCGTCCAAAACGGTGGCAAGACGCTCGGTGACAAAGAGCAGGTCGCGCTTCATCAGCCGCACAGGAACAGCGTCGCTGGTTGCTTTCAGGACGCGGAGGCCGGTTGCCTGGGCGATGGTCTCTTCGCGGCGGCGCTTCTCCTGCTCTGCCTTGAATGCCGCGTCGGTCGCTGGCCGTCGCTTGCTGGCGTGGTGAATCGGGCAATCGGGATTCGCGCACACCTTGTGTTATGTCGAGCTGTTGATTATGCGCAGTGCCGCATGGAAACTGCCAACCGATTCAGTTGTTATCGCGTTTAGCGCCATCGGACACTGCGCATAATTTATAGACTCTCCAAGAAACGCAGCAACTGCTCAGGCGGTCGGTAGCGGAACCCGCCTGTTTTCGCTGGTTGCAGGCGATTGAGAGCACGTTGTTTCATAGAGAGGTCGGCTTCGATATACAGGTGAGTGGTGGATGGGCTTTCATGCCCAAGCCACAAGGCAATCACTGTGATGTCAACACCGGACTGGAGGAGATGCATGGCCGTGGTGTGACGAATGGTGTGTGGAGAGACGACCCGCTGGCGTAAGGAGGGACACTTCTCAGCTGCCAATCGAACGGCACGCTGCAAGCGCTGCGTTACATTGGAACGGGTCATTTTGGTTTGATTACGATTGGGAAGTAGAAAATCGGAGTCTTCCGCGGGAATGAGGTACCGTTTCCATTTACGTAGCAACGAAGTGGTAGTGCTCCAAAGAGGAACAGCTCTATCCTTGCGCCCTTTTCCATAGAGATGAACAGAAGGAGCATGTTCCAGAACCAAATCCTTGAAGCGTACTCCGATGATTTCCGAAACACGCGCTCCTGTGTTGTACAGCATAGTTAGCAGCACACGGTCGCGCTGTCCTGTCCAGGTGTGAGGGTTGGGCGCAGCAAGGATGGCTTCTATTTCCGGTCGGGAGAGAAAGCCAAGCATGGGCCTGTCGTAGCGTTTTAGCGGAATTTCCAGCGTTCGTTCGATCGCTGGAAGTGCAGTTACATCGTAATGTGCTGCGTACTTCAAAAAAGTACGAAGCGCGGCGCGACGGGCATTTCTGCTGCGCGCAGTGTTGTTGCGGTCGTGCTCCAGGTGATCGAGGAAGGCAAGCACAAGTATTTGATCGAGGTCGGTAAGCGTGAAATTGGCCGGTTTCTTTCCGAAGCGTCTTTCGGCAAAACAGAGCAGCAGCTTAAACGTGTCTCGATAGGCAGAGATCGTGCAAGGGCTAAGCGCTCGGTCGTGCTGGAGATGATCGACGAAAAAGCGTTGCAGTAATGTGGCGAACGTCGGATTCGATGAAGATTTAGGCATAGCGCTCCTTTCGAGACTTATCTGCGAATTGTTCGAAGTTCTTTGCCGCAACAGTCATCAGTTCGGGGATGCCCGTCAAGTACCAATAAGTACAGGACACGCAGGCGTGCCCGACGTAAGTCGATAAGGCGGGCATCCTGTTATCCACATCGACGCCCTGCTGGTACCAGCGCAGGATGCGCCGACAGATGAATGTATGCCTCAGATCGTGTATGCGGGGCAAGGCGCGGTCGCCGCGAGCAGTCCACTTGAGATCTGCGCGTAATTGCTTGAAGACGCTCAGAGTCGTATTCCTGGATAACCTTGCGCCGGATCGAGAAACGAAAAGAAATGCTTCCGGTGATACTGGCGCAAATAACTGCCGAACGGCGGTGTAACGCTGCAATGCTTCGCAAACTGTCGGATGGAGCGGCACGAGTCTAGACTTGGCAAACTTACTCTGCCGTACTGTCAGAGTTCCCTGCACGGGATCGATGTCCGCATATCTTAATTGCAATGCTTCGGAAATGCGCAATCCGGTGGCCGCGAGCAGGCCAAACAACGTCTCGTAGAGCACCGGCCGCAGCCTCCCTCGTGGCCTCATCGCACGGGCCGCAGCCAAAAGATCGACAATCTCCTGCTCTGTGAAGATATGCGGGGTGATCCGCATAGATGCTTTACCGAACATGCGAAGGTCGGGAATCTCTGTTCGAGAATCGAAACGAGCGCGATACTTGGCAAATGGTCCGATGATCTTCAATCGGGCGGCCCAGGCTGCACGGGGAGCCGATGGCCTCTGTCCCTGAACCCAATCCAGTATGAGACGCTGCGTCAATGGGCCACGATGACCCAACTGATCTGCAAAACGCGCGAAGGCCATCAACTGGAATCCTGGACTTGCGAGCGCAAAGCCACAGCGGCGTCGTGCTTCGAGATACTCTTGAACCAAAGACTGCATCGAGCGTTGAGATGTCATAGCAACCTCCCAGGCCAGGGCATGGCCACTGCACGAAGTCCGTTTATGTCAACCTTGGTGTAAATCATCGAAGTATCAAAGCTACGATGCCGAAGAACGTCAGAAATTTCCTTGAGCGGACTTCCGGCACGAAGCAGTCGGCTTGCCAGGCTATGCCTAAGAATA
>Ga0182013_10004163_pt1 | contig 17535 bp, 13 predicted proteins | sample 612S2MmetaG_FD_120487 | JGI IMG/M metagenome (GOLD analysis project Ga0182013, IMG submission 120487) | Permafrost microbial communities from Stordalen Mire, Sweden - 612S2M metaG | ecosystem: Environmental > Terrestrial > Soil > Wetlands > Permafrost | place: Sweden: Stordalen | collected...
ATCGGCAGGTTCATGACGCCGGACGATGGGTCGCATCAAACGGTGGGCGATCCGCAGAGCTGGAATCTCTACGCCTACGTGCGCAACCAACCGCTCCGCTATGTAGACCCCACCGGACACGGGGATCAAGGGGCCACAGCGGCGGCATCAAGTTGCGCCCAGGATCAGGGCGGAGGAGGACATACTACATGTAATGTCGACACCTCGGGCACAACAACCGCGCAAAATAACAACAACCACACTTTCTCTTCGTTACGCCACAAACTGCCATTCGGGATCGGATTTCAACTTCCATCGCTCAACCAGATTCACTGAACCACGACCGTCAAACTGACCGCATGGACCACGGCTCCTGCGCTGGCCGTCACCTGCAAACCCGTGCTCCCCGTAATCACCTGGTTGAATGGACTGGATGTGGCCCCATCATCGTTCTTGTCGCCACTGTAATTTGCCGTCAGCGCGTGCGTCCCCACGCCGAGTGCGGTGGTTTGCAATGTCGCGGCCCCGTTCGTCAATTGGACAGGATCACCCACCGCCACCGTACCGTCGAAGAACGAGACTGTTCCCGTCGGCGATGATCCGTTCGTAAGCACCGTCGCAGTCAGTCCGACGGCGCTGCCGCTGGCAACCTTGGCGGCGGAAGAGGACAGCTCGACCAGCGTCTTCGACATCCCAGGCGTTCCGTTCCCACTACCACAACCCGGACTGGAAGCGACGAAGCAGAGCAGGGCTAGCATCGCTGCCGATTTCGGTCGCTGGCCGAGCCCAGCGCCGAGCAGAAAAACTGCAGCCAGAGCACCCGCTCCCGGCCACATCCATGAGGATGCTTTGGGTGCCGCGGGTGCGGAGGAGGCGCCCGCCGGCGAGGGCGGCGGAATACTCACCGACAGCGTTGCCGTCTGGGAGTTGCCGCTCAGCAAGAAGGTCGAAGGAGTAATGGCACACGTCGCTCCGGCTGGCACTCCGGCGCCGCAAGCGAGCGTCACCGTTCCCGTGTATCCAAGGATCGGCGACGCCGTGAAAGTCGCCGCGGCGATCGTCCCCGCCGGAATGTCCAACGTCGGCGGGCTTGCGGTCACCGTGAAATCCGGCGACTCTACCATTACGGTCACGGGTGCGGTTGTCGCCGACGCAAAATCCTGCGCGCCCTCAAAGTATGCCGTGATGACATTGGTTCCCAACGGAAGGATCGTGCGTAAGCTGTAGACTGTCGTGGGAACGATGGGCCCTCCTATTAACTCGAAAGGTCCCGCCAGCGCTTGTGGCGAGCCTCCGTTGAGGGCATCCAGAAACACTACATAGCCATCCGGAGAACTGGACGAATTCTGGCCGACTACTCCGGTTGCCACGAAATTGAGACTGGTCTCGCTTCCTGGTAGCACATAATTGGAAGCAGTGGTCAGTGAGACCGAGGCCGCGATCTGATTGATCGTCATTGTGGCATTGCCACTGTAACTGGCCGCGTAATTGGCGTCTCCGCTGTACTGGGCGTACATCGCATAGGTCCCGGCATCAAGCGGCGGCATTGGAATAGTGACCGAGCCATTCTGTAACGTTCCACTGCCGCCCGATGCTCCCGTGCCGGAAACCTGGATCGTACCTGTGGGCGTGGGTCCCCCAGCCTTCAGCGGCTTCACCTCTACCAGCAGGTTGGCAGCTTGTCCGTAATTGGTCACAGCCGGAGAAACAACCAGCGCAACCGTGGTCGTGGCTTTGCCGATGTAAGGCATCGTCACCGTTACCCCTGTCGCATATTGCGAACTCGCGTCCACCGGAAGGTAATTGGCGTCCCCACTGTATTGCGCTGCAATGTAGTGTTTTCCGGCGCTCAAGGGTCCAACGGTTACGTTGGCTTGGGGATATCCGATCCCACCAATCCCGTTCATCGTGATGACTCCGGGCGCGCCGATCGGCTTTCCATTGTCATAAAACTGGACCGTGCCGGTAGGCAAAACCAGACCGATGGAGTACACCGCCGCAGTCAGCGGCCCGGCCGATCCGGGAGGAACCGCCGCGCTCGCGCCAGTGTAGGTTTGATAGCGGTTGACCATCAAAGTCACCGGAGCGGCCGCGCTCGGTGAAAAGCTGTTGTCCCCGCGGTAGGCAACGCTCAGCGTATGCGTTCCCGCTGGCAGCGTAAAAGTGGTCGTCGCAGCCGCGCCACCGCCTGGGTAAATCTGCGTACCCGATGCGTTCACCGGAAAAGAAGCGACCACCGTATTTCCATCCAGAATATTGATCGTTCCGGTCGGAGTCCCCTCGCCCGAAGCTCCAGTCACAGTCGTCGCGACGTACAGCGTCTGCCCGTACGTCAGCGGACCAGTCAGTGGTACTAAGTTCCCGAACTGGTTGGTCGCGTCCAGAGAAAATGAAATCGAGCTGGTTTCCGGAGTCACAGTCAATGCAACTGGCTGCGAACTGCTTCCCGCGAACGTGGCGTCTCCGGCATAATGCGCGCTCAGGGTGTAGCTGCCGCCGGGGAGATTGCTGACCGAGCCCGAGTAACTGCCATTGGTCAGTGTAAATTCACCCACCGCTCCATACTTGTCCGTCAGCAGCGAGAAATCGCCGCTCGGGGTTCCGTTCCCGTTGCCGTCCGTGACTGCGACGTCGACCGTTAAGGGAGTGCCGTGTTGCAGGCTGGTTGCCGGGGCCGCAAGAGTCGTGTTCGATGGCAGGAATGAAGCTTGCCGCCAGTTTTCAACCAGGTTGGCGGCGTTGACGCTTCCTAGTCCCGTTGCCAAATCGTATCCCGTGCCCGCAGCCCATTGTGCCTGTGACGATCCGTAGGCCGGCAATCCCGGATCGCTGTTGTTGCCATTTGTGATGTCGTAGAACATGCATGAACTGGATTGCGTGGGGTTGACTAGATTCGACGAATTGCAGGCATTCCAATCCTCCTGCGCCGCCAGTTTGTAGAGCGTGTAATTAGCCTGCCCCTGATACGCACCGTTCTGCTGTTCCACTAGCGCCATGATACCGGCCATGGCGGGCGCGGCCACCGATGTCCCGCCGACCACATCCGTTTGCGTGATCGTCACCTGCCCATTCTGAATGATGTATTCACAGGAGGAAGTGACGCAGACTACGTAGCCGTCATCGTCGGGCGACGCATTGAGCGCGACGTCGGGAATGTCGCGAGCGTTGTCGTTCGGCACCCCGGTTCCGGTCTGCCATGCCGGCTTCGGATAACCGCTGATGCAGGTCACACTTCCGTTCCCGTTCACCGTGGACACGCTGCAAGTGCTCGCTCCTCCGCCGCCGCCCTCGAAATTGTAGTTCTGCTGCCCGTAAACGCAGTTTGTACCCACCATGGACAACGTCGGATCGCAGCTTTCGTTCCACACCTGTTCAGGTATGTACCCAATCGCCGATGAAAAATCCCCCGCGTTGTTGGCGTTCCAGTAGTTTCCGACCTGAGTCTCGCTTTCGTTAAACTGGGTTCCGCCCACCGCCACGTTATACGCTGTGGAAGCCACTCCGTTCACCGTATAACCGTAGAGCGCTGGACCAGGCGGAATTACGCCCGCGCGTTGCAGATCGCCATCGCATTGCGCCGCTCCCGAGTCTCCCGTGGAGACCAGAACGGTTATGCCCTCGGCCGCAGCTTGCTCCCACAGCCCGTTGATAAACTGATTTTCGGCCGTGCCCAGCAACATCTCACACGCCCCGTAGCTCTCCGTCATAATGGGCGCGACCACATTGTCGACGATGTACGCGGCGGACAAGTCCACGCCGTCCGTAGTCAACGTACTCGCTGCTTCCACCAGATTGATCGTCGCCTTGGGGGCCACCGCGCCGGCCCACTCGACATCCAACGTCGATTCAAAGCCATCTCCCGGCGAGCCGTATCCAGGGTCTGGGCCGCTGAATATGAAGTTGGGATCGTTCGTTGGCAGGCCGAAAAGGGACCTGAAACTCTGCACATCGCTCAGATAGACATCCGAACGGCTCACGATCGCGATGGAAATGCCCGAGCCGTCGATTCCCGACTGCAGCAAGGGCTGTAAGTTGTAAATCTTGTGGAAGTCCCCCGGAGCCACTAAGTAGTGAGTGCTGCCGTCATTAGGATCAACCACGGTGAAGTCTCCACCCGCGCCGTCGGAATAGGCGCGCGCCAACTCTCTTCCTCCTAGATCGTTCCTCTTCGCCATGATCGTTGGCGCTGCCGGCGCGCTGTGCATGGGACGCTTGACGAAGTTGTGCAGGGAAACGATGCCGCTCACCACCGGCGTCAGCGCTTGCGGAAGCGAGATGTCGGTGGCATTGGCCACATGCTTCTCGCCGTTGTCGACGTAATTGTGGATCGAGGTCTGAAAAGCGCTTTCCACCAGCGCCGCTGTTCCCGAGAATTCAATCCAGCCCGCTCCCCGCGCCACGTTCACGCCGGAAAAGCCTTGCGCCCTTAGCCAATCGGTGACCCGCGCCAGATCCTCCTGCGCGGCGCCAAATCGCTTGGAAAATTCCTCTGGAGTCAGCCATCTGTGATAGCTTGCCGACCGTCGATCTTGCTGGCTGTCGAGCAGGCCTCTCAAATCGTACTGCTGGGCGTCACTGAGTTTCAGCATCAGCAACATGCGTTCCATGGGTAGACCGGAATCGACCGTCCCCAGATCCTGGGAATGTTGCACTCGTGGATTCGTGCTTCCGGGGATGATGAAACGGGAGTTGTTATCGATAGACTGCGTGATACGCTTGGCCGGCGAAGCGGGAACCGGCGAACCTCCCCGCTGCGCCCAAGCCATCTCGCTGACCAGCAGCGCCACGTAAACCAAAAACCATCGGTTCGCAAGAAATAGGAATACCTTTGCCCTTGGGCGATAAACACTATGCCTTTTGATGCCTTCCCTCATGTGGACCTCCGGTAAGAGCCAGTGCCGAACAGAACGGCGTGTACTTTCCGAATCACACGCTCAGCTGAACGGGCGAGGCCAGGCGATGTGACCGTGATGGGCGGCGTATGAGACAAAACTGCCGTGGAACTTCAGTCCATGGGGCGGGGAACCGACCGATAGAGAAGCTTGGGCAGAGCGTACTCTGATTGTCAGCAATGCCATCCCGGCCAAAACCAGATTGAGCTAAGCATTTTGCTCCGAGAGGAGTCGCCTGTCAAATCGTTATTGTTAGGGCCTTTTGCCAGAAAATGTCGGCGTTCAATCGACTCCTCTCTCCAGTCAGGGTAACGGCAGGAACCTCTGGGGTGCGGCCGCCTGGTACAACTTCGGCGTAACCGCGCACCTTGGGATGCTTGTCCTGGTCCAACCCCACTACAAGCCGCATCAGTTCATGATCGCGGACTTCGAAGCAACCGATGTCCTGCCGTCAACCCCGCCCTTGAACTACAGGAAAATCAAAAATCTCGTGCACGGCGTTGACCGAGGAACTGTGATTGAACTAGTGTCGTCGGCTGGAAAAAGCAGTCCAGATCGCTTCGAATCGTTGCGCCGCATGTATTGACGCTTTTCTGGGGATCACTCCACTGTTAGCCCGCTATTACAACTTTCCCGGCATCTTTATCCTGGAGCAACTACAGGAAACACATCTGCGCGCGACCGAAGAGATGCTTGGGTCGGACTGAATTCCTGACCTGAAAACAGATTACGAGCGAGCCTTAGTTGGCAGAGCAAAGCAAAAGCAGCAGCAAGAGCAACGGCAAAAGCTCCAACGAGACGAAATGGCGCGCTCTTACGAGTCGACGGACCAGTGCGCCTCAAATGTACTTGACAGCGCCGACATGGTTAGAAACGCGTCGGCGCGTTAGCACCCCGCTACTACAGGAGTCGCCCCGTCCACGAAGTACGTATTCGGAGCAGTCGTATTACCAGACGCAGGCCTCCGTAGCCCGAATCCGGGTGTATCCACGATGGTATTGCCCGTGACAGTAAAGCCTGACGCAGTTCCCTGACCGCACATGTCGATTCCGTACCCGCTGTAACCACCCGTGATTGTGTTACCCGTGACCGATCCGCCAGTCGCCGTACCCGTAAGCACAATGCCGACTCCGATAGGCCCAGACAATATCCTGTTGCTCTTAACGGTGTTTGCACCGCCGTTCACCTCGATCCCGGAATTCGGCGGACCATCAACGGTGCTAGCGACGATTGTGTTCGCCGTTACCGTTGCGGCGGAGCCATTGAGCAACATGCCGAAGCCGTTCCCACTGCCGCTGACCAGATTACTTTCTATGGTGCCGGATACGGAGCCTAGAAGTAATACGCCGTCGGTTCCGCCGTATACGCCGTTGTTTCCGGTGTCGTTAATTGTGTTCGATTTCACGTTGAGTGTCAGGGAACTGGGTGTATATGTCTTCCCCCATATCCCTAAACCATCAAAAGATCGGAAATCAGAGTTTTCCACGGTGACCGTCTGCAACGTATTTGCTGCCGCTATGATTCCCATCCCACCCCCGAAGTCTACCTCGTTTGCCACGGAGACACCGTTGACTGTACCTGAAGATTCCTCGTAGAAGATGGCGGCGAGATCACCATAACCATCGGGGATGTTGTTACCAGTCCCATCGAACGCGATGTCAGTAATATTTACGGGTCCTGTCGACGACACCAAAATCTGGTAGTAAACAGATCCGATAATGCCGTCATAGACGTTCCCAGTTGCACCACCCACAGGTATCTGGATTAAGACCTCGGCTGATGTCTCTGATACAGCACCCGTCAGCATCAATGGTTTTGAAATGACAACCTGTTCAGGATATGTCCCCGGGCAGACCTCAATCGTGGAGCCCGAAGGAACAGCATTAACCGCCGCTTGGATTGTCTGGTACCCAACCAATTTCATGTTGCAGCTGGTCGATCCCACTGCATAGGCTACGTAGGTACGCGCGAATGAAAGTGTGCCCAAGAACATTGTTGTGACCAGAACTGTCAAGAACCTGACTCGAAACATGGCTACTTCCTACGTGCCGAGGCTTCGCTTCCATACAATTTGAGCGGCGGTCACGACGTTCTTTCCCCAGCTATCTAGTGTGGAGCAATTCAGAATGTGGTGGAATAGGCCTGATGAGTGAGGCACGGATGCATGGGGCACAAAGGTAACCACGCGTAATCCTTGGCGCATCGAGACTTATTTGGGTGGCACCGCCAAGTTGCGCGAAATTCCGGCAGCCGAGTTGAGCCTTATTATCGAGTCGATGACCCGATTGGCAGAGGCAGGCGGGGCTGTGCAGTCCCTTCCCATCAATGTAGAAACCGTTTTCAATACCGAATGCGTCCGAAAGGCGGCATGAATTTGCGAGACAGGAAAATGGCAGTTGGGTCAGTCGCTTGACGACATTGGGCTAAGACGGTCTCCCGCAATAGTCGTGCGGCTCTCTGTCAGCGCTCCTTTTTTTCTCTGTTTGCCTTTGAGACCGATGGACATGCGGGGCTACAATTGACCTGCCCGAAAGGGCGAATTACTCACAAACGCGGAAAGCGCCCTCTCTCCATTTCCGGCTGAACCAGCACACCGACAAGGTGCAGCCTGATTGATGGATTCGAGAACTCCAAACATTGCGTAAAGTTGTCGCGTCATGACAGAGACCATGTCGCTTCTCGCTCCCGGAAGAAATCGCCAATCTATTTTGCGACGAAGTACTCCCCTCGGTGAAGTGGAGCATCGATGTTTTGAAACCTGAACGGCAGCGACGGGTAACGCCAAGGCCGCGGGCCTGATTGCAGTTGATAGTGCAGGTGTGGTCCGTGTGCGCTTCCCGAGTTCCCCAACCGTCCAATGACCTGGCCCGTGGCCACAAGGTCCCCCACTTTGACAGTGACGGAGCCTGTTTGCATGTGCATCATGACGCTGTACTCGGAGTTGCCATGGTCGATGATCACGCAATTTCCCGCGTAGGCCATACTCGGGTCATGGAGTGGCTTGTAATAATCGTCACCAGGAGACGTTCCCGGGTGCGGGTTGTCGGGTACGTCATTGCGAGCGTAGACCACGGTTCCACCCGCAGGTGCCAGGATCTCGCGGCCCCAGCCCGCATCCGCCTCATTCTCGTTGGCGTCGCTGAGTTCCCCATCTTTCGCATCCAAGCCGTCGAGGTCTATGCCAAAGGCATTCGAATACTGGTGGTGGCCGCCAGTGGTGATCCAGTCCTGCCCGACAATTCCATGACCACGAAAGGGAGCGATGAGCGTTGTCTTCTGTTGGTAGTATCGAATTGGGATCCCGAGCATCTGTTCCGCCCGATGGCCCTTCGCATCGGCGACTGTGAGCCGGACCGCTGCGGAGTCAATCGCCAATGCTTGGGGATGGCGGAAGTAAAAGAGAACGTCAAATGCCTCGGGCAGCGTAAATTCACTCGTCGGCCACGCGAACGGGTCGTTCGGGTGGATCCGATAGCTTATCTGTTTGATCTTTGCCAGCATCTCAGTGGTCCAATCCTGCCGCTCGACGATAGATCCGGCACTCGAGAGTTCCAGGCGGGCGGATATCGGGGTGAGCTCACAGTCGGTGAAGCAAATCACCGCGATATTGAACACGAATGAGGACGTGTTCAAATTTCCGGGATCGTCTACTTTGTAAACACTTGCCGGAACGACCTGGAGACGAAAATCGGGTTGCTGGGCCCATGTAGGTTGGACGGCGAACAAGCACGCAGACGCAACTAAAAGCCGGAGAACTCGGTTCATGTCAGCGCAACTCCTACAATCTCGGCAACGCCGCTCTGGCCAGTCTCAGCATAGGCGACTACGCGTCCCAGTGAGCGACTCGACGGCATGCAGTCGCGGCAGCGCTAGCCCTGCGACTCAAGGACTTGAATATAACGACTGATCTGATGCAGGTGGGAAAGATCGTGACCGGCCAGCAATCGTGCCATTACGGCCAAGGACTCCGCGCCACGCTCATTGTGCTGCCCGCTGAGCTGCAAGTCCTCTGGTGACATTCGTCTCCACACAGACAAATTGAGTACGCGCAGCGTCCGAAATATTTCGACAAGTTCGGACGGCTCGCGTTCATTGTGGCGCAGGGAGGCTACCCAAGCATCCTGCCTGTAGCCCAGGATAGCCGGCTCGTCCTCGCAAAGGATCAACCTGAGACGATATCCATAAATCCATTCGGTATCGGTGAAATGGCCGATGATTTCGTTCGGAGTCCATTTCCCTTGAATTGCTCGCCCGCGCAGGACTTCCGCCGGATGCCTGGCCACAATATCGGCCAGGGTGGATGCCGTCTGCCCTAACACGTCGATCGGATCCCGGCCAGCCAGCAGGTTGAACAGCTTTTCGCGGTAGGTCCCTGGGGCCGACAGTTCCAGTCCCGGTTGTGCCGACGTCATAATCAACTCCTTGTGGTTTTGCGAAAGCCAATCTTACGACGGATTTTCTCTCCGGAAAACTCGAACACATCGCAGCCGCGGACCGCACGATTCCGCCCAGCAGATTCACTCCAATAGTATGAGCAACGTCCTCAACTCCTCGCGAGATCGAAGCCTTCGTCCTTCCAGCCTTCGATCCCACCGATCATTTTCTTTACTTTTCTTCCTAGCCGGGCCAGATTCACGGCCGCGCGATCGGCACCGTTGCAGTGCGGACCGCCGCAATACACGACGAACTGAGTATCGGACGCGTAGCCGCTTAGGTTCCGCTCGTTGATCCTGCCGTGCGGCAGATTGATGGCACCGGGCACGTGTCCGGCTTGGAACAACTGTGGGCCCCTCACATCCAGCAGCACGAAATCGTGGTCCCCATTCTTCATCGCTTCATGGACATCCCAGCAGTCGGTTTCGAGAGACAGGAGCTTCCCAAAGTGATCGAGAGCCGTTTGCGGATCGGCAACGATCTCATTGTGTATGCTCATAAACCACTATTGCCCGATTCAAAAACTTTGTCGATAGGCAGAAATGCCAATATGCGCTAGAATCCTGCCATGCGCTCCTGCGAAAGTGGGGCCCTCGAAGTTGGACAACCAAACTTGATCCGCACTCTTTCCGCCGGGAAGTATATTCGTACCTCTCTGGATACCCTCGAACGAGAAGCCAAGTTTGTTAGCGATGCGTCGGCTTGCCTCATTACCGCAGGAGTGTGTGAGACCGATTCGCCGCATTCCGAGCGCACCGAAGGAATAACGCACCAAGGCATTTTCCTGCTTCAGTAGCGACCCTTGGCCTTGGGCGCTCTTGCGGACCCAGTACTCGGTGTGCATTGGCGACCTTGCCAGTCATGTCATGATGGCCACACCAGATGACTGCTTCACCGGTTGCAGCCTCGAGCCCAATCGGCTCTATGCTTTCACGCAGGATAAAACTCGCCATTACGTGTCGATTTCTGATTTCCATTGATCCAGCTGTGAAAGCCTCGCGGCTTTTTGCCCGTTGTTGCAGGGTTGATCGGCGGCATCGATCGAGAGCGTCGGCCAATTATCGACAGACTGCCCGCATCTTCGATCTCTCGAAGCTGTTCGGCATACGGAAACGCGTTGTGAGCTCGTCAACTAGCGACAGCAGTTTGTCGCTGTCGTAGCGGTGACCTGCGGGCGCTTTTGCTTTCTGAAGTGCCGTCATCTTCTTATGCCTCGTCGGAGAAATCTGTGGGTCACACCTACGCTCCAATGGCGGCCGGAACCTCGGCTTGCGCGACTCTGTCACCTGCGTCGCGTGCTTGTCAGAGTGTCACGGGATTGACATGCGAAACCGCCTGACCTACAACGCATGCCGGTGTGCAATTGTGGGAAAGACGGTTTCGTCTGTCGCTTGCGAAGCGAGGTCGTTTTTTTGTATCTAAAGCCATGCGGCATCGGCAATCCACGCCGGCACCCGCCGCCGTCTGTAGCCCCACGGCTTCGGCAATCGCATCGATCCCGTCGTCGGTCTTTTCGAGACGCATCTGCGCGGCCAGGAGACGCTGGTGGGTGAGCCATTGGTGAGGCGTGGTTCCGGTCTGCTGGCGGAACCGGCGCGCGAAAGTGCGCGGCGACATGGCCGCGCGGCGAGCCAGATCCTCCACTCGCAGAGCCTGGCCCAGATGCGATTGCGCCCATTGCAAGAGCGGCGCGAGGCCTCCGGGCGCCCGGCGGTCGACTGGGTTTTGGACGTATTGCGCTTGACCGCCGTCGCGGTGCGGCGGCATGACCAGCCGGCGGGCCACGCGGTTGGCGATTTCGGCGCCATAATCGCAGCGGACGATGTGCAGGCAAAGGTCTATGCCGGCGGCGCTGCCCGCCGAAGTCAGAATGCTGCCTTCATCCACGTACAGAACGCCGGGGTCGACGCGAATCTTGGGAAACCGGGAAGCCAACTCTTCCGCGTAACGCCAGTGGGTGGTAGCGCGCTTGCCATCGAGCAGGCCGGTGGCCGCAAGAACGAAGGCTCCGGAACAAATGGAGACCAAACGTGCGCCGCAAGCGTGCGCCGAACGCAACGCTTTCAGGAGAGATTCCGGAGGAGGTTCGCGGGTTCGCTTCCAACCCGAAATAACGATGGTCCCGGCCTGTTGCAAGGTCCGCAATCCATGACGTGCCTCGATATGAACGCCGCCGGTCGTGCGGAGCGGGCCGCGCTGGTGCGAGCAGGTCTCAAACTTGTACCAATCGACCTCCAGCTCCGGCCTCGGCAAGCCGAAAATCTCCACCACGATCCCGAACTCGAAGATGCCGAGGCCGTCGTAAAGCAGAGTAGCCACGCGGCGATGGTCGCAGGCGCGCATGGCAGGATTCTAGCGCATATTGGCATTTCTGCCTATCGACATTATCGCAAGTTTCATCTAAAGTCTGGCTATGAGGTTCCAAAATGGAGAAGTGGCGTGACGGGGGATTTTCTCGGTTATGACCTGAAGAAACGATATTCATTCCGAGCTTGGGTCGCCGAAAAGAATGTCCATTGTCCTATCGTGTTACGCGGCCAAGCACTGACTCAAGCTGCCGCGCGCGCGCTCACCGCCTTGCGAAGCGCAGCGGGGCAAAGGCGGCTGCAGCGCAATCCGTAACGCTGCCAAAGGCACATATGCTCCTCTCTCTGCGAATCACCGATAGTCACACCTGTTCGGCTCGCCGTCGGGCGAAATCGCTTTCGGTCTTCACCCTGGCCTGCCTGTGCCTACAAGGTGTATTTTGCCCGGCAGTAGCGCAAGGCGTGAACGTGCCTTTCCCGGACATTCACGTTTCATTGGAATCGACCGAGTCAGTGGCATCTCGTCTTGCCGCTCAAAATGCACTGTTCAAGGAGCAGTACGAGAATGACTTGAGGTTCTCTCCAGAGAGCGAGACTGCCAGAGGAGACTACCGGGATAACGCCATGCTGGATGATTACTCCTTGGCGGCCAGCACTAAGCAGAACGCCGCCGATCGCGCGTATCGCGCAAAGCTCGAAGCCATTTCTGCGAAGGGATTTCCCGAGCAGGACCGCATCTCACACGATCTCCTGCTTCGGGTTCTGGATAATCGCATTGTGGATTACGCGCTGAAGGATTATGAGATGCCCATCTCGCAAATGCAGGGTATCCACAACAGATTTGCTGATCTCCCGAACTCCGTACCGCTGGATACGGTTAGGCATTATGAAGAGTACATTGCCCGTCTCCACCAAATCCCCCGTACTTTCAAGCAAACGGTCGAAGTGCTCCGGCAAGGAGAACGAGACGGTTTGATGCCGGTCCGGAATCTGGTCGAGCAAATACCGGCGCAATGCTACGGTACTATTGCCGAAAATCCATTCTTGGCCCCGACGAAAAAGTTTCCCGCTTCCATATCGGCGGAGGACCAGAAGCGCTTGACGGAAGAGATCAAACAGGTCGTGAACTCTGAGGTGCTGCCCGCTTATCGTCGCTTCGCCGATTTTATCGCAAAGGACTATGCTCCGCATGCCCGCACCACAATCGGATTGAACAGCCTGCCGGACGGTGCTCGCCGCTACCAGCAAGCCATTCGAGAGCAAACCACAACAGACATGTTTCCGGCGGAAATTCACGCGCTCGGGCTTCGAGAGGTCGAACGAATCAATGGCTTGCTGACGGATATTGCGATCAAAGCGGGCTACAAAGACCTGAGCAGCTTTCGCGCCGCGCTCAATAGTGATCCTAAATACGTACCGAAATCTGCAGACCAGATCGTAGAGGATTTCCGCCGCTATGTTGGCCAAATGCAGCCACGCCTGCCTGAACTCTTCGGAGTGTTCCCTAAGACCCCGCTTACGGTGGAGGCCGTGCCTGCCTCCCAGCCTAACAACCCCACTCACTATATTGGTGGTACACCGGATGGAACCAGGCCAAGTCGCGTGATCGTTGCGACTTCCAATTTTGCCCATCGGAAAACGCTCGGCGACGAGACGCAGGCATACCACGAAGGCATTCCTGGCCATCACATGCAGATTTCGATCCAGCAACGACTCACCGGCCTGCCGGAGTTTCGTCTTCACATCATCCACAACGCATACGCTGAAGGCTGGGCCGTCTATGCCGAGGCGCTCGGCAAGGAGGTCGGTTTTTTCCAGGATCCTGCCTCAGACTATGGACGGCTCAATTTGGAGTTGATGCGAGCCGTTCGCCTAGTGGTCGACACCGGCATTCATTCCGAAGGTTGGACCCGGGAGCGGGCGGCGGCCTACTTCCGCAAAAGCGGCGCAGCAGATGAGCCAACGATGCAGGCTGAAATTGACCGGTATATTGCATGGCCGGCTCAGGGCCTCAGCTACCAGATTGGTAAGCTTAAGATTCTCGAACTCCGCGATCGCGCCAAGCAGAAACTTGGCCCCCGCTTTGATATTAGGGCCTTCCATGATGAGATCCTTAGCGGAGGAAGCCTGCCGCTCAACATGCTGGAAGCGCGCGTCGATAACTGGATTCGCGATGGTGGTCGGAGGACAGACAATTCGGAAGGAACTGTTGTTAAGGCGATTACGCTCATCGGCCCTGGTTCGCGGTCGGCACGATGAGTAGGTTGAGTGTGCCCTGCTCGTCAGCGCGGTTGCAACATTAGCGGAATTGTTGGCGAAAGATCGCTATAGCACTCATTGTCATCTCACCGGAATCAGGCGGGCTTGCGGCGGTTCCGAGATGGCGGACGGCGTGCCTCATGCGCGGTCACAAACTTGTGAGCCATGCCGAGCAAGTCCCGCAGGACATCGGGCGTAACGCGGGACAGGCGAACCAACACGGCGCTGTAGTTGAGATAGTGGTCGGTCACGTAGTAAACATCGGGAGCCGCTGCAAGCAGTTCGGCGCGGTCGTCGAAACCGACGCGAACGGCAAGCGAACCCGGTTCAGCCGAACGATTAACAGGCACACTTGCCAAGAGTTTTCCGTGAACCTTGAGCGCGGGTGACCCGTAGGCCGTACTCTCCTCCACGCCGGGCAGCGCCAAGCCGATCTTCCGCACAGTGTCAAAGTTAATTGCGGTTCTTGGCATAGGTGCAATTATCCGCAAGAACGGGAGCCTTTTCAATCTCGACTGCCGCGATGTACCTCGATCACCACAAGTATGCCCCACGCACACCTTTCGCCTCGTCGACGAGCGTATGACCGAAGGCGAACGCCACAACCCCGATCAGCGCCACAACGATTCATCGGTGGTGGTGAAACTTGTCAGCGTCCTTTGTCTGAGACTCGCCTGTACAACGCAACCTGGTAAAACACAACGGCTGTCAAAATCACACCGAGGGTTTGCCCGTAAATGAGCACAGGATCGTGCCGAAGCAACGATGTCTCCGTGGCAAACGAGGTAGACTTCGGGGGCGGGATGGGAATCATCGGCAGCAAATACGATTGCAGACGGTCACCGTGGAAAACTCTGATTTCCCCGAGATCCACGACGATGATCCGGATTGAGCAATGATGATTCTCTTAGACTAGCCCTGAAGAGCGCACCGGCTGATGCAGAACGTGGTTATCATCGAGACCTTCAAGGTCAAGTCGGCTGAGTAGTAAACTATCGGAGTCGGCTCGATCAAAAAGTGTTTCGGAAACTTGGTCCAACCATACAATCCACAGAGCGCATACAACGTCCGCGAAAAAGTTGAGAACAAATCGATGAAGATGTTCGCCAAACTTTGCATGATTGGAATGCTTGTGTTTGCAGTCCTGCACTTTGTGCGACCGAACATTCCCGTTGGGCCCGGAACGGCCGAACTATTCGTGCCCCCGGATTCTTGAGAAAGACTGCTATAGCTGCCACTCGGACCAGCGACTACTACCCAAATCCGATTCTCCTCATCCTTAAGGGGTACTCTGTGGTAGAGTCTCGGGCATTCGATTTTTTCTCCAACCGGAATCATGCCATGCTCCGAACCGAGCTCTTCCTCGCCGCACTTCTGACTATTCGCTCTCCCGCGTTCGGCCAACAAGATGTCGCTCAACAGCCCCCGCAATCCCAGTCCCAGACCGCACCCACCACTCCCCAAAATCGCGTCGCCCTCCCGCCGCAAGAATTGGCAAAGCTTACCGCCCGCACGAATTTGGTTCTAGTGCCCGTCATCGTGACGGATAAATCCGGTAAACACGTTTCCGGCCTGCCGAAAAGTGCGTTCCGCATCGAGGAAAACGGCAATCTCCGCAGTGCCTCCGTCTTCGAAGAAACGAAGACCGAGAAACTGGTTGCCCGAGCCAAGGGCACCGTATTGGAGGGCTACTCCAACTTCATCCCCGGTGAGGAGGAACGTCCTTGGCGACTGACCACCATTGTCATCGACACAATCAATACGCCTTGGATAAGACAGTTGGAAGCGAAGAGACAGCTCGTCGACTACCTGCTGCGCAGCGCCTCACACGACGAACCCTTAGCGCTCTTCGGCCTCAACGGCAGTGGCCTTCACCAACTGCATCCGTTTACCCGGGACACGAGAGTATTGGTCGACGCTCTGCAAAAACTGAAGCTGTCGTTGAGTTCAGAGGAGGCAACTCAGCCGCCAGAAATCTTCACGGACGACCCATCCGAAGAACAACAAGGCTCGGACGAGGAGGAACTTATAGGCACTTTCATGCAGGATTTCACCGACTCGCTTTCTGCTAACTACCAACGCATCGCGACCCGCGAAACCCTGCTTGCCATGACACAACTTGCGCATGCGTTCCAGGCGATTCCCGGCCGCAAAACGCTTGTCTGGGCCAGCGCCGGCTTTCCGTTCACCATCGACGATCCGCAATCCTTCGCCCGCCAGGGCGACGAACTGCTAAGCGAATACGAGGAAACGTGGCGCGCCCTCAATTCCGCCAACATCGCCGTCTACCCGGTCGACTTGAACGCGCTGGATTTCACTACCAGAAATCTGCCCAGCGCGAATTCCGGAATCACCTCTACTCAAATCAATAACATGAAAGGAATCAATGGACCCAGGTCGCCAATGAAGCTGCCTTACGACAAAGGTGCACAGCAACGATTGACCCTGCACGCCTTCGCCGATGCCACCGGCGGCCGAGCCTGCGTCACCGTCGACGAATTGGAAAAGTGCTTCGCTGAGGCCGTCGACGATTCGCGGTCCTACTATCTGCTCGCCTACTATCTCGCACGGGACACGCAACCAGGATGGCGCAAACTCAAAGTGAAAGTTCTGGGCGACGGCCTCCGCGTTCGGTACCGTAGCGGATTCTACGTCACGCCGAGAATCCAAGATTCTACCGAACTCCGGCGCAAACAACTCGTCGACGCGCTCGCATCGCCCGTTCAATACACCGGTTTGCGACTGACTGCCCGTCTCTTGCCGCCCTCCCAAAACCAACCTTCAACGTCCAGCGCTGGGAAAAAGAAGCCTGCGGAGTTCATGCTCGGGGTGATGGGCAATTCCATAACGATCGACCGCGAAAAGGGGAATGCCATCGACCTGGAGGTGATTACTCTCGCGTTAGACGGTAACCACAAGAGCGTTTCGACCACATCGCAGGCCATCGCGACTGGACTCAAGCCAGAAATGATGCAGAAAACCTTGCAAACCGGCCTCGGAATTCCCGAGAAGCTCGATCTCCCGCCCGGCAAGTATGAGGTGAAATTCGTCGTCCGAGACAACTCGAGTGGACTGCTTGGCACCGTGAGCGTCCCCATCGAACTAAAGTAGACGACGTTCTTGCTCGCATGCCGGAGGCGACGGCAAGCGCCAGCCACGGGATTTTCCAGTGTCGCCGTCTTCTTGGCATATGGCAACAACTCACAAAGGTCTGGCCCTTTGACTTTCGCGGTTCCATTCCGGGCGGAGGTGGAATTGGCGGGCTTTTACGCGATCATTTCAAGGAACGCAGGCCCGATTTCTCTGCGGCCAGACTGCGTGGCGGAGGGAAGTGGATTTGAACCTCCGGTAGGTTTTGAAGAGCCGTGAACGAATCGCCGCCTGTGTTAAGTTCCCGAAATCCCTCACAAAGGATTGCCCGTTCTATGCCACTCCTGGATTGTCGGCTAAGGCGGAGCATCTTCACCTTGATCTTGAAGCGGCGATTCTGGGAGCAATGGGTTCGCGGGGTTGGTGGAGGTTAATGTTGCGTGATTTTCCGGCGTTTGGGCGGAGCAAGGCTCGTCGAACAGATCGAAATCGCCGTCGCCTTCGACGGGAAGGCTCGCTGGCTCGGCGCTCCCCTCGCATTCAGGTGCGATCGCATTCGCTTGATCAGAAGACGG
>Ga0182013_10004165_pt1 | contig 17528 bp, 17 predicted proteins | sample 612S2MmetaG_FD_120487 | JGI IMG/M metagenome (GOLD analysis project Ga0182013, IMG submission 120487) | Permafrost microbial communities from Stordalen Mire, Sweden - 612S2M metaG | ecosystem: Environmental > Terrestrial > Soil > Wetlands > Permafrost | place: Sweden: Stordalen | collected...
AACCGATGATTGCCCTCTGGGGCCGCACGCTGACCGTCGCCGGCGACAAGCCCGGAGCCGCGCAGGTGCTGAAGCTGACCAACAACATCCTCTCCGCCGTCAGCCTCGCCGCGACGGCCGAAGCCTTCGTGATGGGCGCGAAAGCCGGCCTCGACCCCGAGGTCATGCTGTCCGCCGTCAACGCCGGCAGCGGCCGCAACAGCGCCACCGAGTCCAAATTCCCTTTGTCCGTCCTCACGCGGTCGTTTGATTACGGCGCCGAGATGCATATCCTCATGAAAGACATCGACCTCGCCATCGCCCAGGGTGAGGAACTGGGCGTGCCGATGTGGGTCTGCCAGGCGGCGCGGCTGGTGTTCAAACACGCGATGGGTAAGGGCGCGGCGAAGGAAGACCTGACCGCGATCGTCAAGTATGTCGAACGTGACGCGGGGTTCGAGATGCCGAAGACTCGGTGAGGATCGGGGGCCAACGTTCGCATGCGGCGCGTTCGCCGCACCCGATCGGGCTTCCGAATCAGCGCCTGGGCACGCCATCGACTCCGCGCGACCTCATTGACCATGCCAAAAAACGCCGCGGTCGCACTGGCGCCATGGATCAGCAAATTGGGCGAAAGCTCCAGGCTCGATCCTGCCGACCAACAACGTGCCGGCCAGATTGTTATCCGTTTCTGTCTCTCCTTCCTCCTCCCGCGCCCGAATTTCCTCGAACCCCAGCGGGCGGCGGCGGCGGAGAGAAACGGCGGAACGGACTCGGAAGTTGGACATCGCGGCAATCCTCGGAACAGCGAACGGCCGCGCCGATGACAGCGCGCCCGCGGACCATTGGGGGGAAACAGAGTGCGCGGACGGAGGCGTTGGTCGCTCTCCGGCGGCGGGATTCAGGCGATGAGCGGACTTCGCTCCGCCTCGGTGCGATCAGCGAACGTAGGCAGATCCCTAACGACCCCGGCCCACGATTGGCCGGATCAGACGAAAAGGACGCTTACGTTGTTGCCATGCCCCTGTGTTCGGGGGCTCGCGGCACGTGCGGGCGTCAGCGAACGCATCCGCGTCCAACCGGGGCGCGAAGCGGAGGCGGGGAAACAGGGGGATTGGTCCCCCGCGTCGCACGCGTTTTTGGGGGAAGAGGGCAGCGGTGAACGCATGGCCCCGTCACCCGGAGGCTACCGGCGCCGCCGGGTAGGGCGACGCCGTTTCAGCCATGCTTCACATCTATCGAATGTTGACGCTAAATCCTGGGCCGTAAATCAGCGGCGGCGCGTAATAAGGCGAGCCGTAGACCACCGGCGGAGCCCGATAATATCCGCCGTTCCAGTCGCGATGACGATACTCGCGGTGCTCCCTCCAGCGTTCCTGGGCGTTGGCGGCCCCCGGAAGGCAACCGAACGCGAGGGTCGCGGTCAGCATGGCCCCCGCCGCGACCGCGACGGGCCAGCGGCGTTTCGATACGGCACTTAAATTTCTTTGCATGAAGATCTCCTGTTCTGGATGGCTTTTATGTCAACCGCGCGCGGTGGCGCTCTCGTGCGCGGCGACGAACACGCTATCGGCGATCTTCTTCTGCGCGTCGGGCATCGCCGCGTAGAGCGTCGAGAACGACGAAATCAGGTTCTTCAACCCATCGACATGCGCCTGCGAGAATTTTTGATACAGATTCAGATCGTCCACCGCGCTCATGCTTTGCGGTGCCTTCGTCCGGCTTTCCGCGACGAGCTTATCCATGGCCGCCGCGTTTTCCCGCATCGCCTGCGCGACCGCGTTCCATTTCGCGTCCTCATCGGGTGTGATCTTCAGCGCCGTGTGCAGCGAGGCGATGCGCTGTTCCACCGTCTCACCCTTCGTCGCGGTCGCCGCGGCGCCCGCCTGGGTCGCCGGCGACCCCTGGACCATTTTGAATGTCGGATTGTTGGCGGGGTCCGCGTGCGCCGGGAGCAGCGGAGCCGCCAGCAACGTCGCACCCATCAACGCCGCGACAGCGAATGAACGTTTGAACGGCACGAACGAAACGATCGGTTGTGTGAGAGACTTCATGATTGTGTCCTTATAGGGTTATCGGCATCGCCGGGTGCGGCTCTTCAATCGCGCGAACGGAAACGCGTGTCCTGGAGTGGCTTCGCCGAACGCACGAGCTTCAGTCCGCGTCATGGCCCGGCCATCAGCCGGCGATTGTGACGGAAGATCAGGCCATGTCGCGACGGAACATCAACAAAATAACGCGATGGACGTTTGGCTATTTGCGCTGCGAGTCCTGCTCGGTCGTGGTTGTCGTCGTGGAGACGACCGGAGCCGGCGTCGTGGTCGTGGTCTGCTCCGAGGTCGTGGAGCGGCTATAGGGTGCCGGCCCGCAGCCGGACAGCAACGCGATGCCCGCGATCAGCGCCAGGCTGGTCGCCGCGCGCATGCATGATGTCGAGTTGATCATTAACTGGATCCTTTTGCGTTCGAGGAAACGAAAGCATCGCCGCGACCGACGCCGCGGCGTTCAGTGCGTGCTCGTTTCGGTGGTTTTCACCGTGGTCGAGGTCGTCGCCGGCGGCGAAGTGGTCGACTCGGTCGTCACGGTCGTTTCGCCGGTCGCGGGCCGAATTGCGCGATGGTGTACCGCGTAACGCGTATGCTTGTGATGAACGCGCGCGACATGCACGGGCGCCGGTTCGTCTTGTTCGGTCGATGTCGTCGTTGTCGTGGAAACCACCGGCGGAGGCGGCGGCGTTGTCGTGGTCTGCTGGGTCGTGGTGGTCGTGGTGGCGGGCGCGGGGACGCATCCCGCCAACATCACGGCGCCGGTGAGCATGGCCGCGCCCAGTGTCAGGCGGAAACGTGCCGGGCAAGAAGTGGGTTGAGTGACGTTCATTTTTTCTTATCCTTGAAAATACACGCGGCGAACATTCACCTGATCGCCGCGCGCGCCCGTAATGATGGAATCCGCCCGTCCGAAACAGCGCGACGCCCGGCAGCCCGCGCGATCAGCGAACCGTGGTGGTTTCGGTCGACTTCTTCGTTGAGGTCGTTTCGCCCATCGGAGAAACGGTCGTGCCGCTGGAGGTCGATCCCGTCGTGCTGGTCACGACGCCGTTGACGCTGCTGGTCTTCTGCGTGCTGGTCTCGGTGGACACCACGGGGGCCGGCATGACGGGCGTTGTCGTCGTGGTCGTCGTGCTGGACGATGAGGATTGCGCATAGGCGCCGCCCGACAACAGCGTGACCGCCAGCGTCGCGGCGAGTAAGGATTTGATCATCGTGAATTCTCCGAAGAATTCGGGCGGAGTGAGGATCACCCGGCCCGGTGCGTTTGTTTAGAGATATCGACGGATCCGCGGCAGGATCGGAAACTACTCAAGCGCCGCCGCCGGAATTATCGGTTCCAACCACCATTGTCGCCGCGATTCGAATGGTAATCGCCATGTGGCTCGTCACGATGGCCGCCACCCGGCTCGACGATGCAGCCGGTCAGCGCGAGAAAAAGCAGTAATGATGCCAGGAATTTCTTTTTCATCGTAACCTCCATCGCGGCGGGGACTCTACCTGAACTGACCGCCGTCGCGCCGCGGACAGAACGAAAAATCGGTCCACCTGAAATGGGGCCGCGGAGACCGCCGCGGCAGCCTCGGAAACTACCTGGCGTCGCCGTCGCGCGCGGAGAACGCGATTGACGCGGTCGATCGGCCTGGTCGGCGGGACAGAATTCAAACCGGAAGCGCGGCGTCGATATAGGTAGAATCCGATGCTGCCCCCGCTGTCGGAGACATTCTAAGTGTGATCCGCGGGACCGAGGGGAAACGCCTTCGCCGCCGGCCCTGAGAAGGAACAATAACATGAAAACATTTCTACTGGCCGGCGCCGCGCTTGGCATGATGACGGGCGCCGCGATGGCGCAATCATCGGGACATTCGTCGATCACGCAAGAAACCACGACAATCACGCCGTCCGTTGCCGCTCCATGGACGACATCAAGTTCGGCGACCACCGGCCGGGGCGCGACGCCCGATGGCGACCAGACCGCGACCAGCGGTTCGTCTTTCACCGACATCAACGGCACCAGGACCGAGACAACGATCACCAACACGTCCTATCCGCTCGCCAACATGATCACGACGACGAAAAAGGTGACAGTCACAACCGCTGGCGTGGCGACCGAGACGGTGACGACCACGAATACCTATCCGCATTCGGACCAGGTTCCGGCTCCGGCGATGATCTCGACCCGCGTCTACACCGTCGGCGCGAAGTAAGCCCCACGGGGCCCGGTCTCCAGGACGCGTCGCGTGGACGGCGCGCGCCGGAGACATCCCGGCATCGGGATCGAATTCGACTTAAGACAGAAATGACCTGCGATGGACCCGGCGGCTATCGACACGAACCATCACGCGACCGTCAGGCTCGCGCCCGCCTCCCCCACCAACGCCAGATACTCCCAGACCACCGTCGCCGCCGCCAGCGCCGTGATCTCCGCGTGGTCGTAGGCTGGCGCTACCTCCACCACATCCATGCCGACGAAGTGTGCCCCGCGCAGCACCGCCTGAGCCTGCCAGGTCGCCAGCCCACCCACTTCCGGCGTCCCGGTGCCCGGAGCATACGCGGGATCCAGCGTGTCGATATCGAAACTGAGATACGCCCGTGTTTCGCCCACCACGGCGCGGATGCGATCCACGACCGCCGCCACGCCCATCGTGTGGACCTCCAGCGCGGTCAGGATCGTCACCCCCTGCCCCACCGTCCGGTCCCACACATCCCGCCGCACCGGGGAGCGGATGCCGATCTGAATGATCCGCCGCGGATCGACCAGGCCCTCCTGGATGGCATGCCAGAACACCGACCCTTGGCCGAATTCCTGACCGAAACAGTCCGGCCACGTACCCACATGCGCGTCGAAATGCACCAGCGCCAGGTCTTTGCCCACCAGCCCTTTGCCCAGTCGCCGGGTCAACGCGCGCAGCGGGGGCAGGGTGATGCCATGCTCGCCGCCCAGACACAGCAGATGCCGGAGGCCATCCGCCTGCGCCTCAATGCGCGCCAACGTCCCCGGAATGTCGCCCAGAGCGATGGCGAAATCGCCGATGTCGGCCAGGTCGAGTGTCACCGGATCGACTCAGGACCCGGGATGCGCGCCATCCACCAGCATGCGGCTGGCGCGCCTCATCGCCGCGGGCCCATCGCGGGTGCCGGCGCGATTGGTGGTGTCAATGTCGAACGGAATGCCCGCCACCACCAGCGCGGCATCGCGATCCGCCCGGGTGACGCCGAGGAACCCCGGCGGGGTCGCGAACGTTGGAACTCCAGCCATCCTCATCTCCTGGACACGTCCCGGTCCCAGTCCTCGTCAAGGTGTCGCGCCTTGCCGGGTAGTCTGGCCCGGCCCCGGGAGCCAACATGCCACGATCAACCAAGCCCAATCACGACGGCTCCGTAGCCACCCGAGCCCAGCGAAGCAAGCATGGCTCATCGACGCGGAACGCAGTGATCCAGACAAATCCCCTACTTGTCGAGAGAGTTGACGAATGCTTAATTTCGCACATGCAGCACGATAGCGCAGCGGCCCTCGGTCGCCTCCGGTCGGAACTCGCGAGATTTCGCGGCTTGTGGCCCGGGTATGAAGCCGATCTCCACCGCCTGGGGATCTCGACCCTGGCCCAACTGAAGGGCCGTGATCCCGATACCCTCGCCGAAGATTACCGCCGAATGACGAACCGGCCGGCCGATCCCTGGCTCAACGCCTGTTTCGCCGCGGTCGTGCGATTCGCCGAAACCGGCGAGCCCGTCCCCTTCTGGCGCGTCATGCGCTCCTGGGCGACGCGGGAAGGCGAAGCGGTGTCGCCCCCTCTGCGCTGAGCCGCGCGAGACGTCTCCGCCGAGCGGTTCACGGGGTTTCAGCGGGCCCGCCATTGAGGCCCCCATCCGTGGTTGCCGGCCCATCCGGCGCCGCGCGAACCGACGCTTCCCGGGCGCGCTGCTGCTCCTTTCGCCGGCGCAGGTTGGCTCGCAGCGCCTCGGCTTCGCGTTCGCGCCTGGCCTCCGCCGCGGAGCGTCCCTTTGGTGCGACTGAGCGATCATCCGGCATTCCCGCGATAGGACCGGCCACGCCCGCTTGCGTCAACCCTGGCCAAGGTTCGTCAGGACAATTCGGGCGCGCGGGCGTTGGCGCCATGGACCTGGCCGCATGACACCCCGTCCAGGAAATCGTGATCGGGCGGGCACCAAGACCCTCTGGACATAAGGATATCTTTATGTCAGATAGGCCGCATGGAACGCCTCCTCTCCAGCCTGCGCGCGGTCGCGGAGCCAACTCGGCTACGTCTGCTCGCGCTCGCCGCCCGGGGCAGTTTCTGCGTGATGGAGTTCACCGAAATCCTCGGCCAATCGCAGCCGCGGCTGTCGCGCCACCTGAAATTGCTGTGCGATTGCGGGCTGCTGGACCGGTTGCGGGAGGGTGCGAACGTCTGGTTCGCTTTGCCGCAGGGGGATGAAGGCGCGCTCGCCCGTGACCTGGTAGCCCGCCTGCCCGCCGACGACGCGATCCTGGAATCCGACCGCCGCCAGGCCGCCCGGGTGCTGGCCGAGCGGGCGCGCGTCGCCTCTGAAAGTTTTCGAAGTAAAGGCGCCGACTGGGACGAGATGCGCGCGCTCGATCTGCCAGCCCAGGCGGTGGAGGACGCGTTGCTGACGCTGGTCCCGACCGAGCCGCCGGGCCGGTTGCTGGATATCGGCACGGGGACAGGCCGCGTCCTGGAGTTGCTCGCCCCCCGTATCCGCCAGGGTCTGGGCGTCGATGCGTCCAAGGCCATGCTCGCTCTGGCGCGTTCCCGCCTGGCGCAGCCCGGTCTGGCGCATTGCGCGGTGCGGCTGGCGGATATGTACCGGCTGCCGCTGGCGGATGCCTCGTTCGACACCGCCGTGCTGCAGATGGTGCTGCATTACGCGGAAGACCCCGCCGGCGCGGTGGCCGAGGCCGCGCGCGTGCTGCGGCCCGGGGGTCACCTGATCGTGATCGACCTCGCGTCGCACGCGCGGGACGATCTGACCTCAAAACGAGCGCATCGCTGGCCCGGATTTTCCGACACGGCGATTCACCAGTTGTTAACCGATGCCAGGCTTGATCCGGGGGAGACGGTGATTATCCCCGGCCCGCTGGACGTTCGCGTGTGGTGTGCCACGCGAATGCATGACGCGACCGTTGCCACCTCGTTGGAGCAAGTGAATTGAAACTCAATGCCGTCATGGCCCGGCTCGACCGGGCCACCTGGACCAGCGCGATGACGATTGTCCGGTTCGTCCAGGCCACCATGGTGACGGCATGACCCGGCCGCATTTGCTCGACGCGTTGCGCGACCAGGTATTGCTGTGCGACGGCGGCATGGGCAGCCGCGCGCAGGCGCTGCCGCTGGACATCGAAAAAGACTACTGGGGCCGTGAGAACTGCACCGACGTGCTGACGCTGTCGCGCCCCGAACTGGTGCGGGACATCCATCGGTCGTTCTTCGCCGCCGGCGCCGACATGGTCGAGACCAACACGTTCGGCGCCTCGCCGGTCACGTTGGCCGAATTCGACCTCGCCGAACGCGCGTTCGAGATCAACCAGAAAGCCAGCGAACTCGCGCGCGAGGCCGCCGAGAGTTTCTCCGATGGCCGGCATCGCTGGGTCATCGGTAGTATCGGTCCGGGAACGAAGCTCCCCAGCCTCGGCAACATCGCCTACGACCCGTTGCAGGCGGCGCTGGAGGAGCAGTGCCGCGGCCTGATCGCCGGCGGCGTCGATGCGATCCTGATCGAGACCTGCCAGGACACCTTGCAGATCAAAGCCGCGGTGAACGGAGCCAAACGCGCGCGGGCGGCGGCGAAGACCGATACGCCGATCTTCGTGCAGGTGACGGTCGAAACGACCGGCACGCTGCTGGTCGGTCCCGACATCGGCGCCGCGGCGACCATCGTGCACGCGCTTGATGTGCCGTTGATCGGCCTGAACTGCGGCACCGGCCCGCGCGAAATGGACGAGCACATGCGCTGGCTCGCCGCCAACTGGCCGGGCCTGCTGTCCGTGCAACCGAACGCCGGCCTGCCCGAACTTGTCGATGGACATACACATTATCCGCTCAGCGCCGAGGAACTGGCGACCTGGATGGAGCGATTTGTCGCCGACGCCGGGGTCAACCTGATCGGTGGCTGCTGCGGCACGACGCCCACGCATATCGGCGCGCTGGACGCGATGTTGCGCGCGCGTGGCGGGTTCCGCCCCACGCCGGTCGAACGCAAGCCGGTCTGGGTGCCGGGCGTCGCCAGCCTGTATCAGGCGGTGGCGTTACGCCAGGAGAACGCCATCTTCGCCATCGGTGAGCGCTGCAACGCCAACGGTTCGAAAAAGTGGCGCGAGGCGCAGGAGAAAGGCGACTGGGACCATTGCGTCGAAATGGGCCGCGAGCAGATCGGCGAAGGCTCCCACGCGCTGGACATTTGCACGGCGTTCGTCGGCCGCGATGAGACGGCGGAAATGCTGGAAGTGATCCGGCGCTTCACCGCCTCGGTCAATTCGCCGCTGGTGATCGACAGCACCGAAACACCGGTGATCGAGGCCGCGTTGAAGTTGCACGGCGGCAAACCGATCATCAACTCGATCAACTTCGAGGACGGCGAACGGGCGGCGGAAGACCGGCTGAAGCTGGCGAAACAATTCGGCGCCGCCGTGATCGCGCTGACCATCGACGAAGTCGGCATGGCGAAAACCCCCGAGGACAAGCTGCGCATCGCCCGCCGTCTGGTGGAATTCGCTTGCCACAGGCACGGCCTGGCGCAATCCGACCTGCTGATCGACCCGCTGACCTTCACGATCGCGACCGGCAACGAGGACGACCGCAAGCTGGCGCAGTGGACGCTGGAGGGCATCGCGGCGATCCGCGCCGAATTCCCCGCCATCCAGATCATTCTCGGCCTGTCCAACGTCAGCTTCGGATTGAACCCGGCGGCGCGCGCGGTATTGAATTCGGTGTTCCTCGATCACGCGGCGCGCGCCGGGATGTCGGGCGCGATCATCCACGTGTCGAAGATCCGCCCGTTGCACTTGCTGGCGCCGGAGGAAGTGAAAGTCGCGGAAGACCTGATCTTCGATCGCCGTACGGAAGGTTACGATCCGCTACAGGAAATCCTGCGGCTGTTCGCCGGCAAGAAAGCCGCCGACACCGTCAAAAAAGTCCGCGCCGACACCGTCGAGGGCCGCCTGAAAGACCGCATCGTCGATGGCGATCGCAAAGGCCTGACCGACGAACTCGACGAGGCGTTGAAGACCCGCGCCGCGTTGTCGATCATCAACGACGTGCTGCTGGATGGGATGAAGGTCGTCGGCGATCTGTTCGGCGCCGGAAAGATGCAATTGCCGTTCGTGCTGCAAAGCGCCGAGACGATGAAAGCCGCCGTCGCGCATTTGGAACAATTCATGGAGCGGGTCGAGGGCCAGGAAAAAGGTACCATCGTGTTGGCCACGGTCAAAGGCGACGTGCACGACATCGGCAAGAATCTCGTCGATATCATCCTGACCAATAACGGCTACCGCGTGATCAACCTCGGCATCAAGGTGCCGCTGGCGACCATGCTCGCCGCCGTCGGGGAACATCACGCGCACGCCATCGGCATGAGCGGCCTCCTGGTGAAATCCACCGTTGTGATGCGGGAGAACCTGGAGGAAATGTCGCGCCAGGGCCTGGAGATTCCCGTGCTGCTCGGCGGTGCCGCGCTGACCCGGAATTACGTGGAGGACGATTGCGTCCGCGCGTATGCCAGCGGCCGCGTGGCCTACGCGCGCGATGCGTTCGACGGGCTGCATCTGATGGACCGCGTCACCGGCAACGCGTTCGACGATTACCTCGCGGCGGTGCAGTCGAAACGCGTTGGCAAGGCGCGCAACACGACGCGCACGCTGGGTCAGGCCGATGCGAAAGCGTTTCAACCGGTCGATGTCAACGCGGTGCGGTTGCGGCGGCAACGGCTTACCCGGGACGTTCCGGTCGTGGAACCACCGTTCTGGGGCGCGCGCGTGCTGGAAGCCGACCCAAAGGCCATCGTGCCGCTGGTCAATGAGCGCAGCCTTTACCAGTTCCAGTGGGGCTTCCGTAAACAAGGCCGCACGCTGGACGATTTCCTCGGTTGGGCGAAGCAGGAACTGCGCCCGGTGATGCGGCGCATGCTGACGTTGTGCGCCGAGCAAGACATTTTGAAACCTCAGGCGGCGTACGGGTACTGGAAAGCCGCCGGTCAGGGCAACGACCTGATCATCTTCGATACCGACGGCACCACCGAACTGACGCGTTTCTCCCTGCCGCGGCAGCCACGCGACGACGGCGACTGCATCGCCGATTTCTTCCGCGACGTGGACGACGCACAGCGGGATGCCATCGGGTTGCAGGTGGTGACGGTGGGGCAGAAAGCCTCCGACGTCGCGCGCCTGTGGTTCGAGGACAATCGTTATCAGGACTACCTCTATCTGCACGGGCTGTCGGTGGAAATGGCCGAGGCGATGGCGGAATATGTCCACAAACGCATCCGCGCCGAGCTCGGTTTCGCCGCCGAGGACGATCGCGATACCGAAAAAATGCTGAGCCAGGGTTATCGGGGCAGCCGGTATTCGTTCGGTTATCCGGCGTGTCCACGCCTGGAAGATCAGGAGCCGATCCTGAATCTGCTGGGAGCGGATCGGCTGGGCATTTCGCTGTCGGATGAGTTCCAGTTGCATCCGGAACAATCGACCAGCGCGATCGTGACTTTGAATCCGCACGCGAAATACTTTTCGGTCTGATAACGGACGCCCGCGACGACGTCATGGCGCGGCTCGACCGTGCCATCCGTCAACCCACGATCTGGCTCGACCGATCCCCCGGTCGAGCCGGGGATGACGGCGAAAGCCGCGACGACGTTAAGGCACGGCGGCTCGATCGTGCCATCCGTCGATGCACAGACTGGCTCGACCGATCCCCCGGTCGAGCCGGGGATGACGGGGAAAACGGCACGCCGCTCGCCGGCCTCCCACGTTGGGCAGGTCGCCGCCATGGCTCGCGACGACCCGGCGGAAACGCCCCCAGGATCCCGCCCCTCCGAGGGAGGTTCCCGAACCCACCCGCCTCCGCTATGTGCTGGGCGGCCGCGCCGGTACCTCACATTGGCCGGCGTCGGAATCCGTATTGGCGTGGAGATCTCTTCGGCATGAAACACACTCGTTTTGCCTCGCCGGGAACGGCGTGCCTCTGCCTCGCGGCCATCGCGATGCTGGCCGGTGCCTGCACGCCACAAGGGGCGGCATGGGACGGCATTTACACCGCCGATCGTTCGGGAGGAGCGAAAACCTGCTCGGCGCCAACGTCCTCACCGCCCGATGGCACGGCGATCAAGGCGCAAATTCAGCTGAACAACGACGGCGGCTGGTGTGGCATGATCCTCACCCACGGCCAGCAGCCTTATGATTCCTATCTGATGGTCACACGGCCGGCGCATGGCAGGGTGTTCGCGCACCGGGTCGGCAACAACACGCGGATCGATTACACGCCTGACGCCGGCTTCACCGGCGCCGACAGCTATGCGATCCGGTTGATCCCCGGCAACGCGGTGGTCGAAGCAACCGTCACCGTCACCCAATAGCGCATCCGGCGGCGGACTGCCGCCGGCGGGTCGCCCGGCGGCGCTCGCCTAGTGGTCGTAGGAGACCAGCGCCTCGCAGGGCACGTCCAGGCGGGAGCGTCCGTTCAGGAACGTCAACTCGATCAGCGCGGCGACGGCGGGCACGATGGCGCCTTGCTCGCGCAGCAGCTTGATTCCAGCCGCCGCCGTGCCGCCCGTCGCCAGCAAGTCGTCCACCACGACGACGCGCTGGCCGGGATTCACGGCGTCGGCCTGAATCTCCACCCGGTCCTCGCCATACTCCAGCGCGTAGTTCACGCCGACGGTGGGGCCAGGCAGCTTTCCTGGCTTGCGGATCATGATGAAGCCACAGCCCAGTTTGAGGGCGAGGGGGGAGGCGACGAGGAAGCCGCGGCTTTCGATGCCGGCCACGAGGTCCGGCAAATGCGGCCGCACGGCCCGCGCCATGCGGCCCATCGCGACCTGCCAGGCGTCGGCGTCGCGCAGCAACGTGGAGATGTCGTAGAACAGGATGCCGGGCTTCGGGAAATCCGGAATGCCGCGGATGTGGTCTTTCAGGTCCATGCGTGTCGCCGCCTCTGTGCCGGGGTCGTGCAGACCCAGTAGAGTGCCCGTTGTGCCGCGGCAATGCGCATGTGATCAATAAGACGGGCGGGGTGATCGGTGAGACCGAGCGGGCAGCCTTACGACGGGCTCAGCACCTCGTCAGGCAGCAAGCCCCAGAACTGGTCGCGCCGCAAATAGCCCTTGTACCCGGCGACCTGCACCTGGCACCATTGCGACCCCTGGTCGCACTCCCGCAGCCGGCCGATCACGCCGACCTTGAGCAAGGCCACCGCGGCAGCCGTGTCCTTGGCGTCGGCTCGCAGCATCGCGTCCTTACCCTGGATCACGAAGGTACGCCGGTCGCTGAGCGTCACCTGATGCACCCAGCCCTCGACCCCATCGGGATCGCGGACATAGCGCCAGACGTCGTATTCCCGCTCCACCTCGACCGGCAGATCGTGGCGCTGATAGACCCACTCGATCGGATAGCGCTGCCCTGGGCCTTTGCGCATATTCGTCTCATCGGTCTTCAGCGCGGCGAAGCGGGGGATTTTCGGCGGCGGCTCACCCGTGTCCTTGGGCGGCTCCTTGGCGGTCGGGGGTACCGGGACGACGGGCACGAGCTTTGGCGCCGGAGGGACGGCCGCCACCGGTTCAGGAGGGCGCCCCTTGAGATTGGGCTTCTCGGCCGCCGAAGCCTTTCCCGTTGGAGCCGTGCCACGCGCCTCCGCGGCTTCATGGTGGCGTTTGCCATGTGGTCTGGCCTGTCCCTCCTCCTCGCCAGCTTGCCTCCGGTGCGGATGGCGTTCCCTGGATGGAGGCGTCGTGGCGTCTGGATCGACGATTGGGACCGCCGCATGGGCCGGCCCGCACAAAGCCGCCGCCAACACCATCGCCAGGGTCAGCAGAAGCCGAATCACGCCAGAGTGCACGTGTGACCACATACCGCACGCCGTGGCAGGCACGACCCGGCCGGTCAAGTCACAAACAATTCAGGTGGGGAAAGATTGTCCGGACGGCCTGTCGCGGCGATCGTTCCGGGGGGTGCCCCGCGTGGCGCGAGAGACGGGGCTCGAACCCGCGACCTCCGGCGTGACAGGCCGGCGCTCTAACCAACTGAGCTACTCCCGCTTTGGCGGAGGCGAGGCTTTAGGCCGCGAACCCGCATGCGTCAAGCGCGAAGAAACGCACGATGCACATTGATTTTTTGGTAGGCGGTGACGGATTCGAACCGCCGGCCCTCTCGGTGTAAACGAGATGCTCTACCGCTGAGCTAACCGCCTTCCGATGCCCTGCGCGCGCGGCGCGAACAGGACGTGCAAGCATAACGAACCGCGGGGGCGGTTCAAGTCCTGGCCGCGGCGAGCGGGGCTCCGCCGCATAGGCATCAGGATAAGCGACCTGGAAGGGAAATGTTCGGCTCTTCCCGTCATCCTCGGGCTTGACCCGAGGATCTCTCCTCACGCGAAGGATGCCGAAAGTCGGACAAGGTGCCTGAGCGGGCCGATCCTCGGGTCAAGCCCGAGGATGACGCTCAGGGGAAGGATTTCGCCTCCGCCGGCCTTATCCTGATGCGTATGGGACCTCGCTCCGGCTCCGCGCCGCTTAGTTGACAGTATCCTTCAAACCCTTGCCTACCTTGAACCGAACGGTGGTCGATGCGGGGATCTGCATTTCCTCGCCGGTGCGAGGATTACGCCCAGTACTGGCCTTGCGCTCGGCGGCCACGAAGGTGCCGAAGCCCGCGAGACGAACCTCATCCTTCCGCTTCAGCGCGGCGGTGATCGCGGCCAAGACCGCGTCCACGGCGTCCCCGGCCTTGGCGCGTGTCAAATCGGCGCTGTCCGCGACGGCCGCGATAAGATCATTCTTGTTCACGAGTGCGAGTCCCCTTTGCAAAACAATTCACCAGCCCGGACCCAAGCTGTCCCGGCCACGGCGCGAAAACGCGCCATCACCCCTCCCGAATCGCGGGAGGGGTGATGAACGCAACCCCAATCAGTGTGCCAACGTGGCGCCTACCTGCCCCGTTGGCTGCGGAGGCACCGGCTGGATATCCGGCGGCTCCTCCCACTCGATCGCCACCGGCGGACGCACCAGCGCTTTGGCGATCACTTCATCGACGTCGGACACCGGGATCAGAATCAGGTTATTCTTCACGTTGTCCGGGATCTCGGCGAGATCCTTCTCGTTGTCCTTCGGGATGAACACCGTCTTGATGCCGGCCCGCAACGCCGCCAGCAGCTTCTCCTTCAACCCGCCGATCGGCAGCACCCGTCCCCGCAGCGTGATCTCCCCGGTCATGGCGACATCGCGGCGCACCGGAATACCTGTCAGAACCGAAACGATCGAGGTCGCCATCGCGATACCGGCGGACGGACCGTCCTTCGGAGTCGCGCCTTCGGGAACGTGCACGTGGATGTCACGCTTCTCGAAGAACGGCGGCCGAATGCCGAACCGCTGCGACCGGCTGCGCACGTAACTCAACGCCGCCGACACACTTTCCTGCATCACGTCGCCGAGCTTGCCGGTGCTTTTCACGTTACCTTTGCCCGGCAACAACACCGACTCGATCGTAAGGATTTCACCGCCGACCTCGGTCCAGGCCAGACCGGTCACGACACCGACCATGTCCTCGGCCTCGGTTTCACCAAAGCGGTACTTCTTGACGCCCGCGAAGGTATCGACATTGGACATGTCGATCACCATCTTATCGACCTTTTTGGTGACAATCTCCTTCACCGACTTCCGCGCCAGGTTCGCCAGCTCGCGTTCCAGGTTCCGCACGCCGGCTTCCCGCGTGTAGGACTGGATCAACTCGTGCAGCGCCTCATCCGTGACTTCCCATTCGTGTTTCTTCAGGCCATGCGCTTCGGCCTGTTTCGGAACCAGGTGACGTTTCGCGATCTCAACCTTCTCATCTTCGGTATAACCCGGGATGCGAATGATCTCCATACGATCCATCAACGGTTGCGGCATGCGCAGGCTATTGGCGGTCGTCACGAACATCACGTCGGACAGATCGTAGTCCACCTCCAGATAGTGGTCGGCGAAGGTGCTGTTCTGTTCCGGATCCAGCACTTCCAGCAACGCCGAGGAAGGATCGCCGCGCCAGTCGGCCCCGAGTTTGTCGATCTCGTCCAGCAGGAACAGCGGGTTCGACGTTTTCGCCTTCTTCATGCCCTGAATGACCTTACCGGGCATCGAGCCGATATAGGTCCGCCGGTGACCGCGGATTTCCGCCTCGTCGCGCACACCGCCAAGCGACATGCGAACGAAGTTGCGTCCCGTCGCCCGCGCGATCGACTTGCCCAGAGACGTCTTGCCGACGCCGGGAGGTCCGACGAGGCACAGGATCGGACCACGCACTTTCGGGCTCCGCGCCTGCACGGCGAGGTACTCGATAATGCGCTCTTTCACCTTCTCGAGCCCGAAATGATCCTCGTTGAGGATTTTCTCGGCCGCGACCACGTCGTTACGCACCTTGCTGCGCTTCTTCCACGGAATGGACAGAATCCATTGCAGGTAGTTGCGCACCACGGTCGCTTCCGCGCTCATCGGCGACATGCTGCGGAGCTTCTTCATCTCCGCCACGGCCTTTTCGCGGGCTTCCTTCGACAGCCTGGTCTTCTTGATCTTGTCTTCGAGTTCGGCGTTTTCGTCCTGGCCGTCCTCGCCCTCGCCGAGTTCCTTCTGAATGGCTTTGAGTTGCTCATTCAGGTAGTACTCGCGCTGGGTCTTCTCCATCTGGCGCTTCACGCGGCCGCGGATCTTCTTCTCGACCTGCAGAACGCCGATTTCGTTCTCCATGTGCGCGAAGGCTTTCTCCAGCCGGTCGCTGACCCGATGCATCTCGAGCAGTTCCTGCTTCTCAGGGATCTTCAGGTTCAGGTGGCTGGCGACCGTATCGGCGAGCTTCGACGGCTCCTCGATCTGGTTCAGCGACACCAGGACCTCGGGCGCGATCTTCTTGTTCAGCTTGATGTATTGTTCAAACTGCGAAACGACCGAGCGGCTGAGCGCGTCCAGGCTTTTCTTGTCGCCGGGCACGTCGGGCACGGTTTCCACCGACGCCTCGAAATAGGCTTCGGTTTCCTTGAAGCCGGTGATCTTCGCCCGGCGTCCGCCCTCGACGAGGACTTTCACCGTGCCATCCGGCAGTTTCAGCAGTTGTAGGATCGTGGACACCGTGCCGAGCCGATAAATATCATCGACGGACGGATCGTCCTGCGTGGCGTTACGTTGCGCGACCAGCAAAATCTGCTTGTCGTCTTTCATGACCGCCTCAAGCGCGCGGACCGATTTCTCGCGTCCCACGAACAACGGGACAATCATATGCGGGAAAACCACGATGTCACGGAGCGGCAACACCGCCATCACATCGCTTTTCCCCCCATCGCCTTTTAGAGGGTGGGTGGTCCGCTCGGACCCAGGTTCCACCGGTTCAGTCATGGTTCGACCTCCTGTTGGACGGTCAGCGCCCGGCCGCCCACGATTGGCACGGAAGGCGCTTTCCTCGGTTCACCGCGAATGCGATTGTTTTCAAATATCGGCACCGCTTCCCCTCCGTGCAAGGTCTTGACAAGGGGTGCCGAAAAGTTGGCCCAACCGGGCGTCTCATATTGTTCAGGCGCTGCTCTCCGCCCGTTCCTTCCCGTGAATATACAGGGGGTTGGCTCGCGATTCAGCCACTTCCCGATTGACCACCACCTCTTCTACACCATCCAGGCCCGGCAGGTCGAACATCGTGTTCAGCAGGATTTGCTCCATAATGGAGCGCAGCCCGCGCGCGCCGGTCTTGCGCACGATCGCTCGCGCGGCGACCGACTTCAGCGCGTCCTCGGTGAAGGTGAGTTTGACGCCCTCCATCTCGAACAGGCGGCCGTACTGCTTGATCAGAGCGTTTTTCGGCTTCGTCAGGATTTCCATCAGGACGCCCTCGTCGAGGTCGTCCAACGTCGCCACGACCGGCAGACGGCCGATGAATTCCGGGATCAGGCCGAATTTCAGCAGATCTTCCGGCTCCACCTCGCGCAGAATGGCACCCATGCGCCGTTCGTCGGACGCACGGACCTCGGCGCCGTAGCCGATCCCCGACCCCTTGCCGCGCGCGGAAATGATCCGCTCCAGGCCGGAGAAAGCGCCGCCGCAGATGAACAGGATGTTGGTGGTATCGACCTGCAGGAACTCCTGCTGCGGATGCTTGCGCCCGCCTTGCGGCGGCACCGAGGCGACCGTGCCTTCCATGATCTTCAGCAATGCCTGCTGCACGCCCTCGCCACTGACGTCGCGGGTGATCGAGGGGTTGTCGGACTTTCGACTTATCTTATCGACCTCGTCGATATAGACGATGCCGCGCTGCGCCCG
>Ga0182013_10004166_pt1 | contig 17526 bp, 13 predicted proteins | sample 612S2MmetaG_FD_120487 | JGI IMG/M metagenome (GOLD analysis project Ga0182013, IMG submission 120487) | Permafrost microbial communities from Stordalen Mire, Sweden - 612S2M metaG | ecosystem: Environmental > Terrestrial > Soil > Wetlands > Permafrost | place: Sweden: Stordalen | collected...
CGGGCCGAGACGCTCTCGATCACGTCGGGATACAGGGTGCCCTGAGCCAGGAAGGCGGCGCCCTCGATCTTGGCCGCCTCGCGGTCGAACACTTCGATGAACAGGCGGCCGATGGTCTTGCGTTTGGTCTCGGGATCGGAAATTCCGCTAAGCTGACCCAGAAAAAGATCAGCTGCATCAACGTGAATCAGCGGAATATTATAGTGATCGCGGAACAGGGTGACCACCTGTTCGGCCTCGTTCTGGCGCAGCAGGCCGGTGTCGACGAACACGCAGGTGAGCTGCTCGCCGATGGCCTCGTGGATCAAGACCGCGGCCACCGAGGAATCCACGCCGCCCGACAGACCGCAGATCACCCGGCCCTGCCCCACCTGGGCGCGGATGCGGGCCACTTCCTCCTCGCGGAAGCGGGCCATGGTCCAGTCGCCGGAAAGGCCCGCGATGCGATGGGTGAAGTTGCGCAGGATCAGGGCGCCGCGCGGAGTGTGCGCCACCTCGGGGTGGAACTGCACGCCGTACAGCCGCCTGTTCTCGTCGGCGATGGCGGCAAAGGGCGCGCCCTTGGATATGGCGATGGCTTGGAAGCCTTCGGGGATGGCGGTGACGCGATCGCCGTGGCTCATCCACACCGGTTCACACGCCCCGATCTCGCCCAAGCCCGCGAAAAGCGGGCTGTCGCGCACGATCTCGATCTCGGCCCGGCCAAACTCCCGATGATGGCCCGCTTCCACCCGCCCGCCGGTCTGGGCGCACATGGCCTGCTCGCCGTAGCAGATGCCCAGCACCGGCACGCCCAGCTCGAACACGGCCTGGTCCACGCGGGGGCTTTCGTCCTCGGTCACGCTGGCGGGGCCGCCGGACAGGATCACGGCCCTGGGGGCGAAAGCGTTCAGCGACGCCGCATTCACCTTGTCGTAGGGATGGATCTCGCAATAGACGCCGCTCTCGCGCACCCGGCGGGCGATCAGCTGGGTCACCTGACTGCCGAAATCGACGATCAACAGCCGTTCGTGCGCCTGGTCGCTCATGAAGTCCTCTCGAAAAGGGCGATGAAAAAGCCGTCGGTCTGACTGCGGCGCGGCGATAGCTGGACCTCGGAGCCGCCCTGCGCCAGGGCCGAGAGCCGCTGGCGGCCTAGCGCGGTCAGCATCGACGACTGGGCGGCGGTCTCAATGGCCAGAGGCGCGAAATCGGGCCGCGCGGCGGCAAAGGCGTCGGCCACCGCGGCGTTCTCGGCGGCCAGGACCGAACAGGTGACATAGGCCAGCCGCCCGCCGGGCCGCACCAGATCGGCCGCGCGGGCGAGGATCTCTAGCTGAACATCAGCCAGGCGCTTGAGTTCAGCCTCCGTCAGCCGCCAGGCCTCCTCGGGACGGCGCCGCCAGGTGCCCGAACCAGAACATGGCGCATCGACCAGCACGCGGTCGGCTTGGCCCTGCAGATCGTCCAAGCGATCGCCCGTCGGCCCCACGCGACGGAACTCCGCGAAAACGCCGGCGCGCTGCAGGCGGGGCTTGATGGCGTCCAGTCGCCGGGGATTGAGGTCGCAGGCGATCAGCCGACCCGATCCGCGCATGGCTTGGGCGATGGCCAGGGTCTTGCCGCCGCCGCCCGCACAGTAGTCTATCACGGTCTCGCCGCACTGGGCGCCGACCAGCCAGGCGGCCAGCTGACTGCCCTCGTCCTGCACTTCGAAGGCGCCCGACTTGAAGGCCGTCAGGGGCGAGAGGTTCGGCGGCGGGCCGGGAAGACGCAGGCCAAAGGCGGACCATGGCGTCCGGTCGACCTTGAGCCCGGCGTCGCTCAACTCTTGTAAAACGTCGTCAATAGTCGCCTTTAAGCCATTGATTCGAATATCTAATGGCGCGCGCGACAACATCAGATCGTCGGCTTCCGCACGCCAGTCGTCGCCAAAACTGGCCTTCAGCTGGTCTTCGATGAAGACAGGCAGTGCGGCCGGCGTCGGGGCGCTCAGGGCCGCCGTCTCCTCGGGAGTCAAGGAACCGGGCGCGTGGCCTTCGCCGGTGAACAGCCCCGCGATCTCGGCCGCCGTCAGACCATCGTGCAACGCCAGACTGGCCAAGACCCGTCCGCGCCCGCCCTCGCCCATGCGCGGCGGCTGACGCAGGCACAGATAGACCCGGTCGGCGACCGCCCTGCGATCCTTGGAGCCGGCGTAGCGGTTGGCTCCGCCCCACGTCCGCAGGACCTGGTCGGCCGGCTGACGCGAGGACGCGATGCGGTCCAGTAGGTCAATGGCGGCTTGCAGACGCGCGCTGGGCGTCACGTCTGCGACGGGTGGTAGTTCGGCGCCTCGCGCGTGATCATCACGTCGTGGACGTGGCTCTCGCGCAGGCCGGCGCCGGTAATGCGCACGAAGCGGGCCTTGGCTTGGAACTCCTCGATGTTGGCAGCGCCCACGTAGCCCATGGCCGCGCGCAACCCGCCGACCAGCTGATGCAGGATCGGGGCGATGGAGCCCTTGTAGGGCACCTGGCCTTCGATACCCTCCGGCACGAGCTTGAGGCTGTCCTGTACTTCCTTCTGAAAGTAGCGGTCCGCCGAACCGAGGGCCATGGCTCCCACCGAGCCCATGCCGCGGTACGACTTGTACGATCGTCCCTGATACAGGAACACCTCGCCCGGCGCCTCGTCCACGCCGGCGAACATCGAGCCCATCATGGCGGTGGAGGCGCCGGCGGCCAAGGCCTTCGCCAAGTCGCCGGAATATTTGATGCCGCCGTCAGCGATGATCGGCACGCCGCTGTCCCTGGCCGCGCGCGCGGAGTCGGCGATAGCGGTCAATTGCGGCACGCCGACGCCCGCCACGATGCGGGTGGTGCAGATCGAGCCCGGACCTATGCCCACCTTGATGCCGTCCGCCCCCGCGTCGATCAGGGATCGGGCCGCATCGTAGGTCGCCACATTGCCCGCGATCAGCTGCACGCGGTTGCTCTCGCGCTTCAGGCGGCGAACCGCATCCGAAACCTGCACGGAATGTCCATGAGCGGTGTCGATGACCACCAGGTCCACGCCCGCCTCGATCAGGGCCAAGGAACGCTCGAAGCCGGCGTCGCCCACCGTGGACGCGGCGCCCACGCGCAAACGGCCTTTCTCATCCTTGGCGGCGGAAGGGAAAGCCTGCGCCTTCTCCATGTCCTTCACGGTGACCAAGCCCACCGCGCGATAGGCGTCGTCCACCACGATCAGGCGTTCGATCTTGTGGCGACGAAGCAGGTTGCGCGCCGCGTCCGGATCGACGCCCTCGGCGACGGTGACCAGCCCTTCAGTGGTCATCAGGGCCGAGGCTGGCGTGGCGGCGTCGGACTCGAACCGCATATCCCGATTGGTCAGGATGCCCACCAATTTACCCGTCCCACGCTCGACGACCGGGAAACCGGAGATCTTGCGACTGGCGGTAATGGCCCGCACCTCAGCCAGCGTCGTGTCCGGATGAATGGTCAGCGGATTGATGACCATGCCGCTTTCGTAGCGCTTAACCTCACGCACATGGTCAGCCTGCTCGGCCACCGACATGTTCCGATGCAACACGCCCAGCCCGCCGGCCTGAGCCAAGGCGATAGCAAGGCGGCTCTCGGTGACCGTATCCATGGCCGCCGAGACGATGGGTATGCTCAAACTGATTTCGCGGGTCAGGCGCGTCGCGGTGTTGACCTGGGTGGGCGCAACCTCGGAACGGCCTGGTTCCAGCAAAACGTCGTCGAAGGTAAGGCCTTCGCGAATCTCCATAGGGGAGTCCACCAAAATCGTTAAGTATCAGAATTCAAAGGCATTTATTCATTGAGAATTTTGCCTAGCGGCAACTGTGCCGGCTGTTTATACGATAGTTCCTGAAATGTCCCGCGGCAACCTAGCCCCGGCATTCCGCTGCAGCCCGCATAGCGTGATTCCGAAACTTCATGCCGCTTCCCTACGCCATCGGATTTCGAGTCCGATTGAGATCAACGGGCGCAATAACGCCGCGCTCGACCTTCATCTCCTTGAAGTCTCCGAAGCAATTGCGCGGCGCAGATAGCGGCGGATAAAGGCAACCTACGCCGCCGCCGCTCGCCGCGAACTGGAAACCTTTTAGCGTTAACCTGCCGGCGCCCGCTCAGCTGTCCTTGGGCGCCTTCGACTTGACGCCCGGCAGACCGCCGGCGAAGGCGGAGAATGGCGGCAACCCCATCACATATCGGCCATTGATCTCCGCGGCCGGATCGTAACGCAGCGACCCGTGGGTGAGGATCACGCGCACGTCACGGACATGGCGCTGGATCGGATTCTTGTCGCTGATGGTGGACGAGCCAATCGCATACTGGAGCTGATCGATCGCGTCGCCGCAGAGATTGCCGGCATAGACCATGTCCATGATCATCTCGCTTTCTTCAGCGGGCTCGAAATTGCCGTCGTCCGCCGCCTTGCGGTCGATCTTGTCAGCAGTGTTCATCAATACCGCTTCAGCAGCCCGGATCATGGCGCCGACTTTGCCAGCGGTGATCTGCGTCCCGGGCGAATCCGCCACGGTCGCGTAGGGCAGGTTGAAGGGCTTGCGCGCCTTGGCCTGCTCGACAAAGGCTTCATAGGCGCCCTTGGCCATGCCCAGTGCAGCGCAATTCATTTCGAGAGGAACCGTCAGCATCACGCCTAGTGCGTTGAGGCTATAGCCAAGACCGCTGTAACGCTTGCGGAAGCTGCCCAGACGTTCGGGGAATTCGGAAAGATCAAGGAAGCGATATTCGGGAACGAAAACATCTTCCGTCGTGGTAAGGCTGTTGCTCGACGACGCCGTCATGCCCATCACGTGCCAGTCGTCGACAATCTGATACTGGCCATGCTCAAGCAGCACCATGCCGCGCTGCCGCTCGCCATCTTCTTCAAAGTCGATGCCGACCGCTGCGAACTTCGCGTGCTTGCTGCCGCTGGCGAACAGCCATTTGCCTCCAGCCTTGACGATCATGCCGCCCTCGACCTTCTCAGCCTTCTGGATCTTCTCCGAGAAGAGCGAGCCGCCGGCGATGGTGGGCCCCGGCCAGGTCGCCGCCTGCTCGTAGATCTCGGCGATCGCCTTGTCCGGGAGAGTCAGTGCGATGCGCGTATGGCCGCTGGCGATCATCGTCACCCAGGCCGTACCGCCATCGCCCCTCCCGACCTCGACGAGGATTTCGGCGAGATCGCGCGCCCCGAGCCCATAGCCGCCCAGCTCGACTGGGATCGACGCGAGGAACAGGCCCGTTTTCTGGAGCGCCTCGACCGTCTCCCGCGGGACCATCCCCAGCCGCTCGCCCTCAAGCGCATTCTTGCGGATCAGCGGCATGAGATCGTGAACGGCGTCTCGGATCTGGCGGCCCTTCTCGGAACCAAGCCCGCGGTCACCCGCCGCATCCCGCGAAGCCAGGCGTTCCGGCGCACTCTTAACTTGCTCGAGCAACTTTCCATTCCTTCAATTGTGACACACAGCGGCCCTCGCCGCGGCCACCGGCTTCATTGTTCTGACTCTAGGTTCGGTCACCGGCTAAACCAGGAGGGTTCTGCCTTGGGCCGAGCAGAGCCAGGCGTTGCGCGCCGAGCCTCGCGCCATGCCCTGCGTCTCGTTATGCGGCGCCCTTGGCGAGGCGGTATGCCGGCAGCCATGTTGAATGGATGCCGAGCCGCAGTGGCACAGGCACATTGAGCACGGCCAGCGGACCGGCTTGCACGTTCTTGGCGTCAAGCACCACCAGCTCACCGCCCCGCACGCCGCGACGATTGCGAACGACGACGATGTAACCATCGCCCTCGGCGGCGTCTGCTGAGCGCGGGCAGAAGACCGGATCCTGCAAAGAGGTGTCGTCGCCCGCATACCATTGGCGCTTTTCCCCGGTGTCGAGATCGAAGAAACTGATCGCGTTGAACATCGTCGGCGAGCTGCCATGCTCGTTGCCAGGCGGCGGCCCCAGGGGCCCTCCGCGCGCGGGAATGGCGCCAGGAAATGCTCCGGGCATCACCGGCATCGGCGGCGGACCATCAAGCGGACGGGACAGGGGATCATCGCCCGCATGCGGATCGGGATCGGTCGCCGTGTCCTTCTTCAACTCGGGAAGCCAGAGAAAGCGTTGCTTTTTGGTCGCCCAGCGTTCGTCGATATGGGCGCCCTCTCCCTTCACCACACCGAAACTGTGGCATTGCTCGATCCGGTCGTTGTTCGAGCGTGGGTCAATCGTCCAGCGAACCAGCTGCGTTGGGGCAGATCCGAAGGCTCCGCCCTTTCCGTCCTTGTCTGGGACGGCGAAGCCAAAAGCGTTGCCATCGACCCGCAGCACGTCGAACTTGATCAGCCCGTCCTCCTCGAAGGCGTTGGCGGTATGGGTCAACACGCATTTGGGGCCGCGCAGCCAACGCACCTCCTCGCCTTTGCCGTAGCGCGGCAATAGGCCGACAATCATTTCGCCGTCGGGCTCATGCACCCAGAATGGCCCGCCCGCCTTGATGCGCTCTTCGTCCGTGCCGTATTGCATCAACGGCACAAGGAAGTAGTTGGGCGTGACGGCGCAGTCGTGGATCATCCAGGGCTCGGGCGCGTCGAAGCTGGTTTCATGCGTGACCTTGCCGCTCGCATCGACGACGTAATAGCGGATCGTCAGTGAACCCACGCCGTCGGCGAAATAGCCGAACGTGAACATCTCGCCGGTCTCGGGGTCGAATTTCGGATGCGCGGTCAGGGTCTTGCTCGTGATCGCACCGTCCGCGTTCCAAACACCGATGGTGTCCAGCGTCACCGGATCAACGGCATAGGAAGGTCCATCCTCCTTGGCGGCGAGCAGCACCCCCGCATGGTAGTTGATCATGGTATTGGCGGTTGTGCGGTCGATCCCTACGGCATCGGGATCGTCCGAATAGGGGTTGCGATATTGGCCGAATAGCCCTCGCCCGGCCTCGCGCTGCGCCTTGAAACGCTCGGTCTTCACATATCTCGTAGCGAAGTTGACTCGGCCCTTGCCGAAGCGAAAGCCGCGCACCATGCCGTCACCGCCCGCGCCGAGATCCATCGGATAGAGGATGTCGCTGACTGGCGCGTATTGATAATCGGGCACCGCCTGGGTGTAGAGCCCCTCAAGATCCGCGGGCACCTCCCCCTCAAGCACTTCGAGATCGACGATTTCACCTTCGAAGCGCAAGGGCTCGTCGAATCCGAATTTCATGGGCGCGGGGAAGGTTTTCGTCATCGGCTCGACTGCTTGATCTTCCGGTTGAAACTGCCGCCACAATGCTGTGGCGGTATGGGAAAACTAGGGGTGTTGTGCGAGCGCAGCGTGAGCGCCGCTCAGGTGGGATCGATGGCGCGCCGCCGGTTCTTTGCGATGTCGACGCCGAGGCTTGTGAAGGCCGCCAGGGCCGACAACGTCAGGATTCCGGAATCGGCGCGGTTTCGGTGAAGCCCGCCGCGGCGTTGCGCGCAACGTCGCTGGTCTGCTTGCCCGTCACCGGATGCCTGAAGTGGAAAGGCAAGGTGAAGGCTGACGGATAGATGGTCGGCGTTTGATCGCGGAAATCGAACATCTTCGCGAACTCATCGCGGGACTGCGCATCGGCGGTCGGATCGACATAGACGATGTCGTACCGTTCCGGATCGACGTAGCCCGGGTTCTTGAACTTCACGAGCAGGGCGAGATCGAGGACCTGGATCTTCCAGACGCCGCCTTCCTTGACATAGCGGTTCTCATAGACCGCGCCGAAGCCGAAGTGGTTGATCGCGTCGGGCGTCGCGACATCGGCCGGATGCGCCACCAGCCCCCAGCCATACCAGCGGCCCTTGGCGGTCTTGCCATCCGGGGCGACGTCGATGATGCCGCTCGTGAGCGCCAGGAGATGGAGATAGGTCGGCCCGTCCATGCCTGGCAGGTGTTTGTCCCAGGACTTCTTCGCATTGGCGCCAAGGAATCCACCGATCCCCCGGAAATGGATGGCCGCATTCTCCGCCTCGGAAAAGAGGTCGGCGACCTCTCGGTTCATGCCTCGCTCGAAATAATAGCCGTAGCTGTGCTGCAGTTTCTTGATCGCCTCAATATCCTCGGTGACCCCGATCCGTGTACGGAGTTCTTCCAGCTCTCCTTCGAGACGTGCAAGCCGCTGTTCCAACGCTTCAGACATTAATCGCTCTCCTCACCAAGTTTTGTCGTGATCGCCGATCTGCTCAGTCGACGATCTCAACGGGATTGCACAAGGTCCCGATGCCGGAGATGGTTATCTTCACGGGCCAAGGCATAAGTTGGAAATTCTGCTCCCGCAGCGCTTCGCGCTTGGGATCAACAGCAGTGCCCATGTGCACAATGTCGCCCGGCTCGAGCGTCACATTGCGAGAGAGGTGCGCCAGCGTATGCTGGACCGAGAAGCGCAGATTGGCCGTCGAATCCTCGGCAATCATCTTTTCGCCGAGCCAGGAGTCCACGGTGAGCGCGTTGGGATCGGCGATCTCGTCCGCAGTGACGATCCACGGCCCCATGGGGCCAAAGGTGTCGGTATTCTTCGAGCGCATATGATAGGTTAGGTAGATGTCCGCATCGTCAGACGACTTGGCTCTGCGCCACGGAATATTTGCGCCTTCGCGGCGAAATTCAAAATGGATGCTGTCCTCGTCTTTGATCGAGACCGAAGTGACGTCGTTGATGATGGTATAGCCGAACACCGCGTCCAGGATTTCCGCTTCGCTGGCGCCCGAAAGGCGTTTGCCGATGATCACCGCGAGTTCCGGTTCGGGGTGGGTCAGGCCATATTCTCGGCGGATGCGGACGGTCTCTCCGTGACCGATCAGCGCCGACGGCGCCTTCATGAAGAAGGCCGGGTGTTTGAAATACTTGTAGGTCTGCCGCGCAATCGCATCATTGTTGAGCGCGACGCCGACGATCTTGCCCGGCTTGCGCAGCGGCGGCAGCCAGGAATCCGGCTTGATCGCCCCGGCCTTGCCCACAGCGAGCGCATCAGCGACGGCCTTGGCGAAGCGGCCGTACGCCTCTTTCGGCATCTCGACGATATCAAGAACAGTGCGCGGCAGTTCGCCGGCGATCAGATCCTCGAGCAGGAACAACCGCTCGGCCTGATCGACCACTGCAATCTTCTCGGCCCCGCTCGCGATGATGGTTGCCAGTCGCATTCACATCTCTCCAATACGAATTCTACGGCCCTAGGAGCGCCGCCGAGCAAAACAGCGAAGGCGTGTTAGAGGGCGCTGGCGCCGCCGCCATCGACGACCAAGTGCGCGCCGGTGACGAAATCGGCCAGCGGGCTCGCCATGTAGAGGACGGCGGCGGCAAGGTCGTCCGGTCGGCCCATACGGCCCACCGAATGGTGGAAGAACTCAAGGGCGAAGCGACGCTCTTCCTTCTTCCAGTCCTCCAGGCCGAACGCATTCGCCGCCTTCGCCAGCTCGTCGTCCGATCCGGGCGTGTAGATCACGCCGGCGCTGATCACGTTCGAGGTGACGCCGGTGCCTCCGAGCGCCTTCGCCAAGCTTCCCGACAAGCTGTTCAAGGCTGTTTTCGCCGCTTGATAGTCGGGGAAGACCGGTGGCTGCTGGATGGCGATCCCGCTGGAGATCTGGATCGCACGCCCCCAGCCGCGCTCCTTCATGCCCGGGACAAACTGCTCGATCATGAGCGCCGCGGCGACGACGTTCAGCTTGTAGGAGCCGATCCAGTCCGCGGCCGGTATGCCGAACCAGTCCATATGGTTGAACCCGGCGAAGCGTCCGCCGGCATTGTTGACCAGGATATCGACCCCACCCAGCTGGGCGTCGATCCGGTCGCGGATGCGTTCCGCCGCGCCATCCTCGACCAGGTCGCCGGTGACGGCGATCGCTTGCCCTCCAGCCGCCTTGATCGCATCGGCCACTGCCGAGGTGCGGCCGGGATTGCGGCCGTGGACGGCGACAGTAACGCCGGCTTCGGCCAGTCTGCGCGCTATGCCCTCGCCGATGCCCGAACTGCTGCCGGTGACGAGCGCGCGTTTCCCTGTCAATCCGTAGTCCATGGACAAGCCTCTGATATGATTCAGTTGAAAGTGTTGGCGACAACGGCCGGTTCGACGGGCCGGTCGACGAGCTCACGTCCGGTGGCCTTGATCCAGAAAGGCCCAAGCAGCGCCACGAACAGGAGAGCCACAGCCTGCAGGCCGATGCTGAGCCACAGCGCCGATTGATAGTTGCCGGTCGTCGTCCGCAAGAAGCCGACAATGACCGGACCCAGGCCGAGGAATACGCCGCCGGTCGCGAAGATGATGCCAACGATCGCGCCCGTAGCGCGCAGGCCGAAATAGCGGGTGATGAGAAGGGCGGTCTGGCCCGACCACGCGCTGAAGCCGAGGCCGATCAAAGCGGAGCCGGCAATGTAAGCGGGGACGCTGCCCTTGGTGAGCAGCAGCAGCAGGCCGATGAGGGGCGCGGCGACGAAAGGCAGCAGGGCCTGAGGACGGCCCAGCCAATCAATGGCGGCGCCGGCCACGATTGGGCCGAAGACGCCCGAAAGGAAGGCGGTCGAAAGCATCGCGGCGCCAATACTTGCCGGCAGGCCGTTCTCCGCCGCGATGGCGACGATATGGCCGCTGACGCCGCCGAACACGATCGGCAGGAGCATGCTGGCCGCGAAGATCAGCCAAAAGCTCCGTCGGCGCAAAGCCATGCGCAGATCGTCGCCGGCCTCAGGATTCCGCCCCATCGGCATGCCCGGCACCCCCGCATTGGCCAGGGGAGGCTTGCGCAGGGCCAACACCATGACGAACGACACAACGCCGCCGATGATCGCCAGTCCCTGATAGGCCGAGCGCCAGCCCAAAGCTGCGATCGAAGATGAGACAATGGGACTGAAGGCGGCCGCCGCGAGCATCGGACCTGCGCCAAAGACAATGCCCATGGCCAGGCCACGCCCCTTCTCGAAATGGCCGGCGACACTGCTGGCCAGGGATGTCACGCCCACCAATGCGCTACCGACGCCAATCAGGAACGAACAGCCGATGAGCGGCGCCAGCGCACCGGACATCAGCGAAACGCCAAGCAGTCCGGCCGTGGTCAGCGCCACGCCGGCGATCAGGGTCGCGCGCACGCCGAGCCTATCAGAAAGCCAGCCGGCAAGCGGGGCCGCGATGGCGAAGGTGACGGAGAAGGCGAGCAACCCGCGGGGAAAGACCGCCAGACTCCATCCCAGATCCTTCGATACCGGTTCCAGGAAAAGCGCGAAGAAACTGACGTAGAGCGGGGTCCCACTGAGGCCGGCCAGGACTAGAGCCGCGAAGGCCGAAACCAAGGCCGAAAGGGTGATGTCGTTCTTGGCCAAAGCGTCCCTCCGCTACCGTCCGGGTTAGCCCGGATCGTGGCCGCGTCCGGACAGCCCGGTCGCGGCATCCCCACAATCAATCGACGATGGGGTGTTTCACCTTGTGTCCAAGCAGCATCTGGCCTGAGCGGGTGTAAGCCGTCGGCTGGGCGGCCGCGTGTTGCGATGCGCCGAAAATGTCGCGCAGATGACGCTGTAGCGGGGAAGTCGCGTAGAGCGCCGAGCCGCCGCCGAGGCGGTAGCAGCGCTCCACGATTTCCACGCAGATATCGGTCACCCAACAGGAATTCTGGAAACAGTCGCCGAGAAGGTCGGTGTTCCGCAGCTTAAGCCCGGCGTTAATCGCCAGCGCCCAAAGGGCCTTCGCCTGAGAACGATGCACCGCGCTGGCTGCCCGCAGATCGGCGTCAAGCTCGCCGACATGGGTCTGGAAGAGCACCGAATCGCGCATCGCGACGTCCATCAGCAGTTGCTTCTTGCCGGTGCTGGCTAGGGCGAGCAGGTCGCGCATCGCGGCCTTGGCGATGCCGATGGCAGGGGCGCCATGAAGAAGCGGGATGAGATGGAACGGCGAGCCATAGAGCGGGCCGGGCAAACAGGAATCGTCCTGGTAGCGGAAAGTGCTCGCCTCCGGCACGAAGGCGTCCTTGAGGCGGAAATGATGACTGCCCGTGCCCTTCAGCCCGGCCACGGCCCAGGTGTCCTCGATCTCCCAGGCGTCGGCCGGCAACGCGACATGCGTGATGAGCGGCGCCTTGCCGTCGGGCCGCATCACCGGCTCGCCGTTCTTGGTGATCACCACGCCGGCGAAGATAATATCGGCATGCTGACAGCCGCTGCCGAAGGGCCAGCGGCCGCTGACGCGGAATCCGCCCTCGACCATCTCCGCCTTGCCCGCTGGAGCGGCGGAGCCGGCGACGATGATGTCGGGGTCTTGGGCGTAGATCTTGTCGAACGTCTCGCGCGGCAACAGCGCCAGATGCGGCATATGGCCGACGCCCAGCATGGTGATCCAGCCCAGCGAACCATCGACCGCCGACGCCTCGGTCATCACTTCCAGGATATCAGGATAGGCGAGCTCGAGGCCGCCATGGCTTCGCGGGGCGGCGATGCGGAACACGCCAATCTTCTTCAGACGCGCGATCAGATCGAGCGGGATGCGACGCCCGGTCTCGATCTCGTCCGCGCGGGCCGCGACTTCCGGAACGAGCGCCCGGATTTCCTCGAGCATGGCCCCAAGTACAACTTCGCGCGACGCAACGTCATCGCCCTTGACTGCCGTAAGCATATCACTCCCATCCGCGGCGCCCGACCGTTTTGGTGATCAGGCACCAACACATGCCAGAGCCGATCCGCCAAACCAGGGGAGTAATCGTAGGGACCGCCGGCCGGCGCCAAGGCGTTCGGGACGCCTCACGATGGAGGACGACCGTCGCCGCACCCGGCGCCCCCAACGTTGACAGCGTTACGCCGGACGCGCATTCTAAATATAAGCAACGAAATTAAATAATAAGCGGAGGAAGAACTTGCGCCGCGGCATGCGGGATACTCGCGATGCGGGCCGGCCGAGCTCTATTACAGCAACAATGGAAATTCATTGTGAGTTGATGTCCGAGGCGGTCAGCGATGAGCTGAGCGTTGAGAAGCTAGGTTGCCGTCTGGCAGTCGCCATTGACGAGGCCTTTATCGCAGCCGGCTGGCCCTCGGGCGAAGTCTATGGGTCGGAAGCAGCGCTCTGCAGCCGCTACGGCGTGAGTCGGCGCATATACCGCGAAGCCGTCCGCGTCTTGACGATGCGTGGCACCGCCCGGCTCCGGCGGGGCTCCTCAGGCCTAGTCATCACCTCGCCGGATCCCGAGATCGTCGCGGACATGCTGCGAGGATATGCCTACCTTGTGGGCGTCACCGAAGAGCAGCGGCGGCAAGCTCAAGATTTTATAGGACTGTTGCGGTCGCGTCTGGCCCAAAAACCTTGCGAAGGCTCCAGAGACGTCGCTTTAGACTTCCTCTCCCACTTCATTGATAGCCAGCTCCACCCCGGCATGCCGCCGGAGGGCGCTATCAAGGAGAAGTTCCGCAAATCCCGCGCTGGGCAAATCGCCCTCAGGATTCTGGAACAGCAGATCTCGTCGGCGTTCACGCCGGGAATGCGGATCGGTTCGGAAGAACAGCTATCCCGCGAATATTGCGCGGACCGCAGCATCACGCGCCAGGCGATCCGGCTCCTCGAGAGTTCGGGCTTAATCTCTTCCGTACCCGGACGCGGCAAGGGCCTCTTCGCGACACATCCACCGTCCGGCCCGATTTGCCGCTTGCTGTGTTGCTACTTCGCCGCTCACAAGCTCTCCGTATCCTCAGCGTTCGATCTCTTCGAAGCCATGAGCATCGAGACAATGTCGCTCTTGTCGCAATCCGCGGACCCGAACGAAATTGAGCGTCTGCAGGTCCTGATGAGCGGCTGGTCCTCCGAGAAACCGTTGCGCCTCGGCGACATGATCGCCGTCGAAGATGGTCTGCTCGCGGGTTTAAGGAATCCGCTGATCGAGCTAATGTTCCGGAGCATGCGCGGCTACGTGGCGCCCACCATCGCCCAGGATGACGACGACATCGTTCCGGGCGAGGTCGCGACCTGCTTTGCCGACTATACGCGACAGCTGCTGACGGCGTTGAAGCTCGGGGACATGACCAGCGCCGTCGAATCGCAGCGGCGGAAGCTCGCCCGCATTCGCGAGTTGGAGGTCTACTATCATCCGGATCTCTCGCGGCGGCTCCAGAGCTGAACAGAGCCGCGTACGGTCGCCTGGGCGGGAACATTCCGCGCGCGGATCAGGCCGATCTCGGCTCACCAACTGGATCGGGTTCCAGCTGGCAGAATAGCGTGCAGATGATCGATGTTGCGGATTTCGTCGTCAACAACTTTGACAATGCTGAATATATAGAACGCGCCCACGTCCGGGCGGTCTTTATTCTTGCCAAACTCGACTATGGCGATGCTGCCGCACACGCCGCGCGCCACGTCCAGGATTGGAAAGCGGCGCTCGACAACCTGCGGGCGCGCAGGGCGCGTCGCGGTAATGAGCGACGCTGGCGTGTGAACCGCCGCGTCTGGCGACAGTAAAAGCTCAAGACTGTTGGTGATCTTCTTGCCGTTGCCGTAGCGGTCGCAGCGATGATTGAAGGACGCCAAGCTGCCGTCGCTCTCGTTGAGCGCCGTCCAGTAGCTATCGCCGACATCTTTCAAGCGTTCGCGACTGCCACAGCCTCGCTCGTCGGGGACCGGCGCATCATAGAGCACGTCGGGCTTGAGCAATTGATCGACGTCGGCGAAGTGGCCGCGGGCGGAGGGGCTGACCATCGCCTCGACCTCAGCGATCTGTCCGCCGGAGATGGCGAGTCTGATCGCGTAGGGGAAAAGCGCGTCGGAACAGGTCACCGCGCCGAACACCATTACCTGGCCGGCGACGGCGTCGACGAGGAACTGACGGCTGGCGAACTGGGTGACTCGCCCCCACAATCCCTCCCCCGCCGCACAATCAACCGCGTTCTCGGTCATGCGGAACCCCGAGGCGAGTGGAGCTCGCGAGGGGTCGTGCGCCTCCACCGCGGTGAGAAAGGCCTGGGCGACGCCAATCAAGGCTTCACGAGCGCCTGCCTCACGCCGTTGTGCCGGCTCAGCCGAGATGGTCGATGCGTCGCTCATGTGATCTCTCCCCAGGGAAGCACGCCCGGATCGCCCTGAACTCGGCTTACCGTGAGAGCGGGATGGATAGGTCTCTCGTCCACGATCGCAGGCCGTAGCCATCCTGCGCGGCGACACCCATCCGCGATCGTCAAGCATCCGTCTTAGAGCTAAGTCGATCGCACAACGCTGCCGCTGGGGCGACCACGACCCCGAAACCCACGCCGACCTCTCGCACGGCGCGCTGGAAGACGACCTGCGGCCGATCGCCGGTGGCCGTCTCCATCGCCTGGGTGGCGGCGATCCAGGTCAGCACCTCCATCGTCCCGATGCCGCGCGCAGCGACCAGTTCCTCGGGCGACCAGTCGTCGACATCGGCGATGTCGCCGTTTGCGAGCAGATCGAGGAAGGTCCGATCCCATGCCTCATGGATGCCGAGCGCCGGTAGCGGGATTCTGTCGTCGACTAGGACCTTCGCGCCTTCCTTGTGCGCCGCGATCTCGTAGTTGATCCAGGCCTGCTGCGACACCTCGGACTGGCGATGACCATCGAGAATATAGGGTCGCCATTCTTCCGAGACCGCATCCAGGGTCGGGAAAAGGAAGGCGGGATCATGGGATAGTCCGCCGGTTCCAAGGATCAGGACGCGGTCGAGATCCAGACCGGCGATGTAGCGCGCCACCGCCTTGCCGAGCGCGCGCGCGCGCGCGAAGGGCACGAAGGGCGGGTGCAGGCAGGAGATGAAGATCGGCAGCACGGGATAGCGCGACAGGCCGCCGACAATCTCCTCCAGCACCTGGGAGAAGCCGTGGTCGACGGCCATATCGTACGAGACCGCGACGTCGACGCCGGCCTTCCGCAAGCTGTCGACGGCGTCCAGGGCGAGCTTGCGCGGAACGTTGAGCTTGCCGGGCGTTCCGCCGACATCCGCCAAGGCGGTGGCCTCCAAACCCACACAGAACGCCGGCATCGAGAACATCTGATGCCCGCCGTAGTGATCGCAGCCGAAGAGGACGACGAGCTGCGGATCGAACTCGGCGATCTGGTGGCTCGTCTGCGCAAGCGCGGCGCGCGCGCCGCGAAGTGCGTCGCTGTCACGCGCCGGAAAATACAGCAGCGGCGAATGTGACGTGCAGGCCATCATAAGGTGCATAGAACAAGCCTCTCGCGAACAAGCCCTCACGCGCCGCCCTTCAGGAGCAGGGGCGCGCCACCGGCCAACAATTCCAGGGCGGCTCGCGCCTTTGGCAGAGCGGCCATCCGAGCATGAGGAAGGCGGGAGAACGGCAGCGAAACCAGGGGACTAATCGGCCGATCGGCCAGGGGCGAGCGTCGGTGCACCTCGACCGCAGGCTGGCCGGGTGATCTCGATGACAATATCCATCGCCGCCACGTCGGTGACGATCTGCGTCACGGTGCGATTGCTGCTTTGGGCGGCGAGCTACCCTCGCAAGGACCACATTCGCTTTTCGTCGGCGTCCCAGTGTTCGGCGAGCTTACCGTTTTCAATGCGCCACATGTCGAACCACCAGAGCGTATACTCTTCTCCGGGGTGCAAAGGATCCGGACGGCTGAGCGGCTGAATCATGATCACATGGTCGCCTTCGGCGATAAACTTGGCCGGCCCGGCAATCTTCATGAACGCCTTGGCCTCCTTGCCCTCGTCCATGGCCGCAAAATTGAGAATCGCGTCGGGCCCGTCCGGCAAGTTCGGATTATGTTGCACGTATTCATCGGTCATCATATTTCGCGCCTGCGCGGCCGTTTCTGGATTGACCACCAAATCCATAAACCGTTGAGCCAATTTCTTGTTGTTCTCGAGCCTGTCCCGCTCGGCGACTTCATCCATATGAAAATCCCTATACTTGTTTTAGGCATGGCTAGCCCGCTCAAACCCCGATTCACCAATCAGCGCAGCCTGAGCGGAACACGGCTTCGAAAGTAAGCCCCCTGCTGGACTGCCTGGGCGCATGAAACCAGGGGGTTTAGGCGCACGGCTACCCCAGGCCGATACGGCCATGCGTCAGCGCGGCGAAAGGATGGCGAAAGGATAAAGACTACAAGAAGCCAGCTTGCTCGGCAGAATGCCGATGAGCGGTCAGCGGGGCCGCGGGCGCCCAATCAGCGAGTCCGTCCGTAGGTTGCTGGTGAACGGTAGCGCATGCCCGGGTCCAAGGCTGACGTCACGACTTGACCTGAAATCAGCTCCGCGGCGGTCGCCTCTGAATAACGCCGTCTAGATTACAATCCGCGCGATGGCAGATTGGCGGCAGGCAGGCTGCTGGCGATCGTAGCGCATACTGGAGTCAAAGACTGACGCCACACCTTGCCCTGACGTAAGCCTAAGGGCGGTTATCTTGGAATAACACCCCTGGATTACGATACGCACCATGGCAGATTGGCGGCACAAGCCAATCACTAAACTGGCTGATTTTGGGGAGGTCAAAATGTCTGTACGCACCAGAATTCTCTGTTCCACGGCGCTTATTGCCGGGTCGCTTGGGCTCGTTTCGACGCTCGCGCCCGCTATCGCCCTTGCGCAAA
>Ga0182013_10004168_pt1 | contig 17523 bp, 16 predicted proteins | sample 612S2MmetaG_FD_120487 | JGI IMG/M metagenome (GOLD analysis project Ga0182013, IMG submission 120487) | Permafrost microbial communities from Stordalen Mire, Sweden - 612S2M metaG | ecosystem: Environmental > Terrestrial > Soil > Wetlands > Permafrost | place: Sweden: Stordalen | collected...
ATCATCGGCTTCTGCGGAGCGCCCTTCACCCTCGCCAGCTACATGATCGAAGGCGGCAGCTCCCGCAACTACATCGAAACCAAACGCCTCATGTACGCCTCCACGCTCCTTAACCAACAACCAACATCCAACAACCAACATCTCTCCCTCGCCTGGCCCATCCTCATGTCGAAGCTCGTCACCGTCCTCGCCGACTATGCCGCCCAGCAGGTCGCCGCCGGCGCCGATGTCATCCAGGTCTTCGACTCCTGGGCCGGCGCGCTCTCCCCCACCGACTACCGCCAATACGCGCTCGCCCCCACCACCGACCTCATCCGCCGCATCCAGGCCCTCGGCGTCCCCGTCATCTACTTCGGCGTCGACACCGCCTCGCTGCTCCCCGCCATGCGCGAGACCGGCTGCGATGTCCTCGGCCTCGACTGGCGCACCCCGCTCGACCTCGCCTGGCGCACCCTCCACCACGCCGTCGCCGTCCAGGGCAACCTCGACCCCATCGCCCTCTTCGCCCCCGAGGCCGTCCTCCACGCCCGCGTCGCCGAGATCCTCGCCCACGCCGCCGGCCGCCCCGGCCACATCTTCAACCTCGGTCACGGCATCGTCCCCTCGACCCCTGTCGACGCCGTCCTCCAGGTCGTCCACCAAATCAAATCCACCCACCAGATCAAATCCATAGCCCCATGAGTCGTCATTCTGGGCCCTGGGCGCAGTCGAAGGGCTCAGAACCTCCGTATTGGTTTTTGTCATTGTTCCTTTTTGGTTGTCATTCCGCAGCGCAATCGGGGTCCCCGGCGAGCTTGCCTCGCTGGGGTGATCAGCGGAGGAACCTGCTTCTCTCCTCTGCTTGTCATCCTGAGCGAGCGCAGCGAGTCGAAGGACCTGCGGTTCGCCGGGTGGCCCATCCTTTCGGCTTTATCGGAAGTCGACCGCGCCGAAGGCGCTTCCGCTCTGCCGACGGCCGGAGTGCAGGCGCAGCCGAAACGACTGATCTGCTCTCTTCGCGCCACGCCCCCCAAATCGCGCCCCGGCCTTGACACCCCACGTATAATTAACTCAGGTCGAGACAGAATCCACCAGCCTCCGGCTTGTGTCTCCCAAAGCTCCAGAAAGTCCATAACTCCTTTGTTTGGAAGATCCTGAAAAATATGTCGTTTGTTTTCAGCATCATACAAATCCGCCGATTCTGTAAGTCGTTTGTTTGGAAGATCATGCGAAAAATCGATAGGGGGGAGGGGGTATGCCATGTCGGCCCCAATTCCAGGGATACTCCCGTGTAGGATGATCGAAGCATGTCCCCATTCGACACCTCCACAGCCGTCCTCCTGCTCGCCCACGGAACCCCAAACGTCCTCGGCGAAATGGCCGAATATCTCGCCAAAGTCACCGGCGGACGCGCCCTGCCGCACGAAGTCGTCGAGGAGCTGCAGCACCGCTACTCCCAGATCGGCCTGCGCGATACCCCAGGTAAGCAGCCTCCGCCGCTCACCCGCTGGACGCTCGCCCAGGCCCGCTCGCTCGAAGCCGCGCTCGCCGCGGCTGGCACTCCGCTCCGCGTCTACGTCGGCATGCGCAACTGGCATCCGTACATCGCCGACGTGGTTGCCCAGATCCGTGCCGACGGCGTTACTCGCCTCATCGCCATCTGCCTCGCGCCGCAGAACTCCCGCACCAGCATCGGCCTCTACCGCCGCGCCCTGATGTCCGTCGCCGACGGCCTCGACGTAACCTTTGTCGAAGAGTGGCCCGAAGAGCCCGCCCTGATCGCCGCCTTCGCCCAGCGCCTGGTCGCACTCTATTCAACCCTCAAGGCGGGTGCCCAGGGTGCGGGTGCCCCACAACCTGCCCTGAGCCTGCCGAAGGGTCTCGCTTCTGAGATGTGGGAAAACATCCCCGTCCTCTTCACCGCCCACTCCGTCCCTTGCCGGACGATTATGACCGGCGAAGCCAGCGTCGCCGGCGCTCGCCCCGGAACCCCGATGCAGGCGACCCCCGATCCCTACCCGGTCGAGGCCAAGCGCACCGCGTCTCTCGTCTTCGATCAAGCCGCCCGCCAACTCCCGGCGCTCAAGACCTGGTTCTTCGCCTTCCAAAGCCAAGGCGTAGCCGGCGGCCCCTGGATCGGCCCCACCGTCGAGGACACGCTCGCCGCCATCCGCGACGAAGGCCACACCGGAGTCATCCTCCAGCCCATCGGCTTCGTCTGCGACCACGTCGAAATCCTCTACGACATCGACATCGCCTTCACCGAGACCGCCCGCTCTCTCGGCCTGCGCCTCTACCGTCCCGAATCGCTCAACGACTCACCTCTGCTCGCCGAGGCGCTCGTCCACGTCGTCCAAATGCGGTTGGCAGGCCTTCAACCAGCAACCAGCAATTAGCAACGGTCCTACTTCACTACCAGCAGCACCACCCCGTGTCGCGGCACGGTCGTGTGCCAGTTGTCGCCGATCTTGCCCAGGTCCTTCGCTGCCCACACATCGCGCGCCGTCACCTGCGCCGGCAGCCCAGCTTCCTTCAGATGCAGGCCGATGCCGCGCATCTCGCTGGCCGTCTCGCCAAAGTTGAAGATCGCCAGCGCCTTCGCCCCGCCCTTCAGCGGCTTCGCCCAGACCTCGACCGGCCCTTCCGCATACACGCGGTCGCCCTGCTTGCCCAGCGCATCCTGGTCGATCGCGATCGCCTCTTTGTTCATCAGGATCGCGCCGATCTCGGGCGTCATCTGGGTCAGATTATTGCCCGCGATCAGCGGCGCCGCCAGCATCGCCCACAGCGTCATGTGAGTCACATTCTCGTCGTGGGTCAACCTGCCGTTGCCCACCTCCAGCATGTCCGGATCGTTCCAGTGTCCTGGGCCGGCAAACTTGGCAAGCCCCGCCTGCGAGCGCCCAATCAGGCTCATGCGGTCGAAGTTCGCCGAGATGTCTCCGGTCGTCCGCCACAGGTTCGCGCCCACGCTCGGACCCCAGTCCCACACGGAATCGTCGCCATATTGGCAGAAGCTGTAGACCATCGGCCGGCCTGTCTTCAGGATCGCCTGGTGCATCTTCTCGTACGCCTGGCGCATCAGCTTGTTCTGCGCGGCCGGGTCGTCGGGGGCCTGCTGGCGCATGATCCCGCCATAGCTGCACAGGTCGTACTTCAGATAATCGACGCCCCAGCCGGCGTAGGTCTGCGCGTCCTGCTCCTCATGCCCCAGGCTGGCTTCGAACCGCGCGCAGGTCTGCGGCCCCGGCGAGGAGTAGATACCCAGCTTCAGGCCCTTCGAGTGAACATAATCCGCCAGCGCCTTCATGTCAGGAAACTTCTCGTTGCTCTGGATGCGTCCGTCGGCGTCGCGCTTGCCCTCCCACGTGTCGTCGATGTTCACGTACACGTATCCCGCGTCGCGCATGCCGGTCGACACCAGCAGGTCCGCCGTGTCGCGAATGTCCTTGTCGGTTACTTTGCCGGCAAAGAAGTTCCAGCTGTTCCAGCCCATCGGCGGAGTCGCTGCCACCGTCTGCGCGGCTCCGGTCAGCGAAGACGCCAAAACAACGGACAAACAACACACCTTCAGCACCTGCGACCGAACACGCATCTCTTTAGTCTCCTCGAAGTTCCCCCGAATGGTATCGCCTCATCCGGCAACTGGCAACCACTCCCGCAGGCATGCTAAAAGGGTGATCGCAATCACATTTTGCCTGCGGGCTGGGGAGTAGACTCCATATTCTGAAGTCTGGTGAGAGGAGGTGCAGGATGCTCTCAGATACGGTTTTGGGCCTGGCGATCGCGGTCATCGTCATCAGCAGTGTGGCCTGGGTCTCCCAGTTCAGAAGGATCCGGAACCGGATGAAGACCAGAAAAACCCACCGCGCCCATCAGGAATCCGCGCGAGTGACCCGCTGATCACCGACGCAAATTCATCCAGCTTGCTGCCCAGATAAACGAGTTGCGCTCCCGCCCTCCGGTTGTGGAGGGATGGGAGCGCAGGGTCTGCTCGTGGTTGCGTTCTGTGCCTCCGGTTGTGAAGGGCGAAACGCAAGATCGGCTTGAGGGTTAGGGCTTTTCGATCTTGATGGCGATAGTTACCGCGGCATCGACTGGCTTGTTATCCATGGTCGCGGGCTTGAAGCGATACTGGCTGATCGCCTCCAGGGCCTTGCGGTCCACAGCTGCTCCAGCCGACTGAGCCACCGACAGGTTGCGCGGGTAGCCGTAAGCATCCACCGTTGCATGGATGGCAACTTTGGTCACCGCCGGCTGTTCGGCCAGCTCAGGCTGCGTCAGATCAACCTCGACTGCCCGGGTCACGATGGGCGCGGAAGACTCGATTGGCTCACTGCCTGCAAAGGCGTACTCCAGCGTTCCACCCTTGCGCAGGGCTGCGTCGATCGGGTTCTCCGTCATCTGGGTCTGGACAAACTCCCGGACCCCGGTGTGGCTTGCAGCATTGACAACCGCGATTCGCGCGGGCACGGTAGCTGCTGCGGCAACCGCCGCCAGCGTCTTAGGCTGGGTAAGCTCGGCTTCGACAGTCGCCGAGGATGTGGACGGCTTACGTCCGGTCGGGGTGCCGGCCTGTGCATGGGCCAGAACCGGGAGCAGAACAAGAGAGGTCAAAATCATTCGGCGCATATAGAGTCTCCTTTAAGCACAAAGTGCTCATCACCACCCTATATCGATAGGTATACGATTGTCAACGCAAATCTAGAAATAAAAATAACTCATTCAGAATCAATGAGAACCAGCCTCGGAGAAGGGGAAAGTTACCGCTTTATGGGAGAATAAAGGAAAAATATATGGGCCGATCGAAGGCCGTCGCCACACCCGGCTCGCCCAGGTCATCGCGCTCCTCGAGCGTTCGGATCATCCTCAATTTCAGGAGCTTCGCCTCACATGGGCCAAAGCGGCAGCCGGGGTCGAACGGCCCTCCCTGGCCCACATCGGCTGCCTGTCGCGTTGCGCGCTGCACACGCAGCGAATGTAAGGTCGCAGGCGTACGAGGTGTAGAATCGTCCCTGAATGGCTCAAGACAAATTACGCATAATCCCCCTCGGGGGCCTTGGTGAGTTCGGTATGAACTGCATGGCCCTCCGATGGCAGGATGACATTATCGTCATCGATGCCGGCCTGATGTTTCCCGAAGAAGAGCTGCTTGGCGTAGATATCGTCGTCCCCGACATCAGCTACCTCACCGAGAACCGAGACAAGGTCCGCGCCATCGTGCTGACCCACGGCCACGAGGACCATATCGGTGGCCTGCCTTGGATACTCTCCGAGCTCAATGTCCCGGTCTACGGCACCGAGTTCACCCTGGCCCTGGTCGAAGGCAAGTTGGAAGAGCACCGCCTGCTCGACGATGCCGAACTGATCGAGATCCTGCCCGGCCGGCGATTCACCCTGGGGCCGTTCACCATCCTGCCCATCCGGGTCACGCACAGCCTGGTGGACTGCGTGGCCTTGGCCATCCACACCCCGGTAGGCACCGTACTGCACACCGGCGACTTCAAGATCGACCTCTCGTCGCCCGATGCCAAGCCGTTTGACCTGCATGCCTTCGCCGAGTTGGGTCAGCAGGGCGTGCTGTGTCTGCTGCAGGACTCAACCAACGTCGACCGGCCCGGCTATACGCCGTCGGAGCGCGCGGTGCGTCCGCGACTGGACGAGATCTTCGCGCAGGCTAAAAAGAAGCTTTTCTTCAGCTGCTTCTCCTCGTCCATCCACCGCATCCGCATCGCCATGGAGCTGGCTGCGGCGCATGGCCGCAAGGTCGCCGTGGTCGGCCGCTCGCTCGACAATTCGACTGAGATCGCCCAGGACCTCGGCTATCTCGATCTGCCCCAGGGCCTCATCATCAACCCCGGCCAGTTGCGCGACATGCCGGCCGATAAAGTGCTGGTCATGATCTCCGGCACCCAGGGCGAGCCGATGTCGGCGCTCTCCCGCGCGGCGGTGAATAACCACAAGTTCGCTCGCATCGACGCCGGCGACACCGTGGTCCTGAGTTCGCGTATCATTCCCGGCAACGAGAAGTCCATCTACCGCATGATCGACCACCTCGAGCGGCGCGACGCCAAGGTGATCCACGACGATGGGACCCAGGGTCTGATCCACGTCAGCGGACACGGCTCGCAGGAAGAACTGCGCCTGATGATCAACCTGTTGCGGCCCAAGTTCTTCGTGCCCATCCACGGCGACTATCGCCACCTGAAGCGCCACGCGGAGCTGGCCGGCAACATGAATATCGTTGAAAAGGTGATCCTCCTCGAAGACGGCGAGATACTGGACCTCGACCGCGACAGCGCGACCAAGAGCGGCAAGATCCCCGTCGGACGCGTCTGCATCGATGCCGGCGGATCGATTGACGTGGTCGAAGACATCGTCATTCGCGACCGCCAACACATCTCCGAGGGCGGAATCGTGCTGCCCATCATCATGATCAACAAACGCACCGGCAAGGTGGAGAATACGACCGAGATCGTGATGCGCGGTTTCGCCGTCGACGATCCCAACCTGATCTCCGAATCGCGCCAGGTCGTCCAGCGCACCCTCGACGTCTCCAGCGACGAGGAGAAGGCCGACTACGGCGTCATCAAAGAGAAGATCCGCAACGACCTCAAGCGTTACATCCAGAAGGCCACCAGCCGCCGCCCGCTGATCATGCCGGTCATCCTGGAGATCTGACCGCACTGGAAATCTGAGTGCTTCCCACCGTTTTCGATGCTTCGCGTGAAAGCCAGGTCATTGGACCGCCTGCCCAGAACAGGATGGTAGTTCTGGCTTAGCGAAAAAAACTCCACGATTTTCTCGGGGCACGGCTGCTCTTCCGCATCCAACCAATGCAGGAGATCCGTATGCTTACGTCTGGAATCATCAGCATCATCGTTACGCTGGTCGTCATCGGCCTGGTGCTGTACCTCATCGACCTGATCCCCATGGACCATACGATCAAGCAAATCATCCGCCTGATCATTATCATCTGCGTCGTCGTCTGGCTGCTTCAGGCTTTCGGCCTGATCGGATCGATCAGCAACATCTTCCACCCAGCCCCGGTGCGCCCGATCCACTGACGCCGCAGCGAGTTCTTTACCTTGAACCTCGAACCTCGGACCTTGAACCTGCCGTCCGCACGTAGCGCCGTCCCTCAAAGCAATACTCGCCACTGAGCACGCGTCCGATCGCCTCGGGATAGGCGATGTGCTCCTGCTCCAGGATCCGTGCCGCCAGGCTCTCCGCCGTGTCTTCGTCCAGCACCGGCACGGCACGCTGCACCACGATTGCCCCATGGTCCACCGCCTCATCCACGAAGTGGACGGTGCATCCGGCAAGCTTGGCGCCGTACTCCAACGCCTGCGTCTGTGCGTCCAGCCCCGGGAAGGCCGGCAGAAGCGACGGATGCACATTCAAGATGCGGTTGGGGAATGCGCGCACAAACTCCGCGGTAAGGATGCGCATATATCCCGCCAGGCAGACCAGATCCACGCGATGCTCGCACAACGCCGCAATCATCTCCGCGTCGTGGTCTGCGCGCCTGCGTCCCGCTGAGGGAACGGCAATCGCCGTCAATCCCATCTCGTGCGCGACTCCCAGCCCGGTCGCGTCTGCGACGTTGGAGAGCACCACCGCAATCTCCGCCCCCGGCAGGCGGCGCTCGCGAATCGCATTGGCGATGGCAACGAAGTTCGAGCCACGTCCCGACAGCAGGATTCCGAGCCGCTTCAAGCTTCGCTCCTCAGCATCGCTCTAATGGGCTGCCTTCTTCGCCGGCGCGCCCGATCCCGGCTCCGCCAGGGCCTGATCGATGGTCTGGTACAGCAGCGAAACATCCGTCACGTGTACCCAGCCGCGCTGCGTGCAGACGACGATCGTCGGCGTGTGCTGCACGCCCAGCTTGTCGCCCAGCGTCCTGTCCGCTTCCACTTCCTTGGTCAGTTGGCCGGTTGGATCGGATACGAACGGCATCTGCAGCCCGTGCGACTGGAAGAACTTCCGGGTAAAGCTGAGCATGTCGTCCTTGCTGGCGATCCCCGCTTGCGCCGCAAACACCGCTCCGCGATAGTCATCCGCCGTCTTGGGCGAGACCTTGTCCTGTAGATACCGCGCCCACACCGCCGCATCGAAGCTCCAGATGTGCTGGCGCAACGGGAAATCGTGCGCCACCAGGGGGATGCCGTAATGCGCGGCCGCCTGGCGCACGATGGGGAAGGCGTGCGCGCAGGCCGGACACTCGAGGTCCAGGAAATCGACGATGGCCACCTTCGCTCCCGCCGGCGGCTTCAGCATCGACGTGTCCTTGAACGGATCGCCGCTGCCAGGCGGCGCAGCCCTCTGGGCCGTCAGCGGCACAGCAGCGAAGGAAAAAGTCATCGCAATCGTCAGGGCGACAACCACGCGGCGCAGGCAGTTCCTGTCAGTCATAGGTATGGCATTCACCCTCCTATGCTAACAAACCGTGCGGGTTGCTCCCTCCTGCTTCAGCGCTCGGCTCCTCGACGATGGTACACTTGTGTACGCAACGGTACGCAAGGAGATAGTCATGGAAACCGTGAGAGTCGGAATGCGAGAGTTCCGCGACAAACTGGCAACCTATCTACTGGAGTCCGATGCTCCGGTGGCGATCACGCGGCACGGCGATACGGTGGGCTACTACATTCCAGCCCGCCGCAAACGAACCGATGCCGAGCGTGCGGCGCTCCAGGAAGCCAGCGCCCGGTGGCGCCAGATCCTAACTGCCGAAGGGGTCTCCGAAGAGGATGCGGTTGAAGATTTCAAGCGGTGGCGAGCGGACAAGCGTAAATGACCGGCCGCAAGCGCATCGTGCTTGATGCGAACATCCTGCTCCGTGGTGTCTTTGGCGTCCGCGTACTCGGTTTGCTGGAAGCCTACGACGATACCGTGGCCTTCTACTCACCCGAGGTGTGCTTCGACGATGCGCAGAAATATATCCCTGACATTGCCGCCCGGCGTAACCTCGACCCCGCCGCTGGCGTCCTGGTCCTGGGTCGGCTTGCGCACATCGTAGAGCCGGTGGATCGCGCGCTTTATGAAGAATACGAGGAACTCGCCCGCGCCTGCATCCGCTCTCGGGACGCGGCGGACTGGCCGATTCTTGCTGCATCCCTTCTGCTCGATTGTCCGGTCTGGACGGAAGATCGGGACTTCGTAATCTCTTTCTGGGGGATTCATCAGCGTGCTTCGTGATTAGACTCTCTCGTCCATGAATTGTAGGCAATCCAGCAGTCCAACCACACAAGAAACTCCCAATCATTCACTTGTCCTCGCGGAGAAACCTTACGCTGGCGATTTGGATCTGTCCGTTAATCGGGCCGGTCCGGAACGACAATCGCCTTAGCCGTCGCATCTTCGCTCCTCCCAACGCCGTACAATGGCCACGGAGAACTCAATGAGCATCAGCGAAAAGGTCAACGCGGACATCATCGTCGCCATGAAGGCCCACCAAGAGCACCGCCTCACTACCTTGCGCATGGTCAAGTCGGCCCTGCGGTCCAAGGAGATCGACAAACGCGAGCCGCTCACCGACGCGGAGCAGACGGCTATCCTCTCCACCCTGCTCAAGCAGCGCCGCGAGTCGGTCGAGAGCTTTACCAAGGGCAACCGGCCCGAACTGGCCGCCAAGGAGCAGGCCGAGATCGCCATGATCGAGGCTTACATGCCCCAGTCCGCCAGCGAGTCCGAGGTCCGAGAAATCGTCCAGACGGCCATCGCCCACCTCGCCGAGAGCACCGGCCAGAAGCCCGGCCCCCGCGACATGGGAGCCGCCATGAAGCTGGTCCAACAGCGCATCCAGGCCAGCGGCCTGCGCGCGGACGGCAAACTGGCATCCGAACTGGTCAAAGCCGAACTGGCTAAATGATCCAAAGACGACCGCGGATTAGCGCGGACAAGAACGGATCAAAGCAACTGCCCTCTTTATGAACTTGTACTTTTCAAAAGAGTAGTTTTTTGTCTTTAATCCGTGTTCATCCGCGTTAATCCATGGTCGCCTTTCTGGTTTTAATCTGTGTTAATCCGTGGTGAAGTCTTCGTCCGATTGCCTCATCTCCGGCAACGCTGGATACAATAGATCCATGATCCGAAAGACTCGCCTGTTTACCCCAGGCCCGACTCCCCTGCTTCCTGCCGCCCAGTTCGCCATGGCCGCGGCCGATATCCATCACCGCACCGCCGAATTCCGCGCCCTTTACACCCGCGTGCTCGCCCAGTTGAAGGACTTCGTCGGCACCAGGAACGACGTCATCGTCCTGTCCAGCTCGGGAACGGGCGCCATGGAGGCATCTGTCTCCAACCTCACTTCGCCGGGGGACCGCGTGCTTGTCCTCGCCGCCGGTAAGTTCGGTGAGCGCTGGACCGGCATCACCAAGGCCTTCGGCTGCGAGGTCGACGTCATCTCCGCACCCTATGGCCAGACCTTCTCGCTGGATGAGGTCAAGGCCGCGCTCAAGCTGGAGACGCGCGTCGTCTTCGTGCAGGCCACCGAGTCCTCCACCGGCGTGCGTCACGATGTCGAGGGCATCGGCCGTGTGCTGAAGCAGGCGAACTCCGAGGCGCTGCTGGTGGTCGACGCCATCACCGGCCTGGGCACCACCCGTCTCGATATGGACGCATGGGGCATCGACATTCTCATCGGCGGCTCGCAGAAGGCGGTCATGATCCCGCCCGGCCTCAGCTATCTGGCGGTCAGCCAGCGCGCCTGGGACCGCATGGAGGCCACCTACAACCCGCGCTACTACTTCGACCTGCGCAAGGAGCGCAAGAACGCCGCTAAGGGCGAGTCCGCCTACACGCCTTCGGTCGCCCTCATCGCCGCTCTAGGTGCCGCGCTCAACTACATCGCCGCGCAGGCCGCCACACCGGACCACCCCGAAGGCAACCTCGTCGAAGGCCGCAAGCTGCTGGTTGACAATGCCGAGACCTGTGCCGCCATGACCCGGGCCGCCGCCACCGCCATGGGCCTCAAGCTCTTCGCCCCGAAGGGATATGAAGCGGCCGCGGCAACTGCGATTGTCCCGCCGGCGGGCATCGACTCCGGCATTATCGTCAAGAGCCTGCGCTCGCGCTTTGCCGCCATCGTCACCGACGGCCAGGGCGAGATGAAGGGCTCGCTCTTCCGCATCGCCCACCTCGGCTTCTTCGATTACTTCGACACCATCGCCATCATCGGCGCGCTCGAGCAGGTCGCCGTTGCGGCTAAGCTTCCGCTGCCGGACCTCGCCTTTGGCGTCGGCCTTACCGCCGCGCAGAAGGTCTACGCCGAACGGACCAAGTAACCGCGACCGCCGCTTGCTTCCAGAACCAAGCGCCAAAGAAGGAAGTTCATGAAGATCGTTCTCGCAGAAAAAGTCTCGCCCGCAACGCTGGCGGTGTTGAAGCAGGAACCGGGCTGGAATGTCGTCACCTCCGACCAGATCGCCAAGCTCGGCCCCGGCGGCCTGGAGAAAGAGCTCGCTGACGCCGACGGCCTGGTGGTGCGCTCCGCCGTTCAGGTGGACGCCAAGCTGCTGGAGTCGGCCCCGAGCCTGCGCGTCATCGGCCGCGCCGGCGTAGGCGTCGACAACATCGATACCGAGGCCGCCACCCGCTCCGGCATCGTGGTGATGAACACTCCCGGCGCCAACGCCGTCGCTGTCGCCGAGCTCACGGTTGGCCTGATGATCGCCATGGCCCGTTCCGTTCCGCGCGCCAACTCCACCATGCACGCCGCCAAGTGGGAGAAGAAGTCGCTACAGGGCTCGGAGCTGCGCGGCAAGACCCTGGGCATCGTCGGGCTTGGCCGCATCGGCCTCGAGGTGGCGCGCCGCGCCAAGAGCTTCGGCATGGACTTGATCGGCTACGATCCATTTATTGCGCCGGTCATTGCGCGCGAGAACCAGGTCACGCTGGTCCCCATCGACGAAATCTTCAAGAAGTCCGACTACCTCACCCTGCACGTCGGCCTTACCACCCAGACCGAGGGCATGATCAACGCCACCTCGATCAAGATCATGAAGCCCGGCATCCGCATCGTCAACTGCGCGCGCGGCGAGCTGATCGTCGACGAGGCGCTCGCCGAGGCCATCAAGTCGGGCCAGGTCGCTGGCGCGGCCCTGGATGTCTTCCGCCAGGAGCCACTCAAGGATTCGCCCTACTTCGGCTTGGACAACGTGCTTCTGTCGCCGCACATCGCCGGCTCCACCAACGAGGCGCAGGAGGCCATCGGCATCCAGCTCGCCATGCAGGTGCGCGACTACCTCAAGCTCGGCGCGGTGCAGAACGCCGTCAACGTTCCTTCGCTCTCCCGCGAGGAGTATGTAGAGATTGCACCCTACATCGACATGGCAGAGCGGCTCGGACTGTTCCTTTCGCACGCCGTCACCGGCAATCTGGAGAACATCCAGATCACCTATGCCGGACGGCTTGCCCAGGGCAAGACCGACCTCATCCGCAACGCCGCCATCTGCGGTGTCTTCGCCGACTCCGAAGCGGTCAACCGGATTAACGCCGCGGCCATCGCTCAGGAACGCGGCATCCGCATCCAGGAGGACAAGAAGGAGTTCACAACCGGGGGCTCGGGGAGCACGCTCAAGATCGTCCTGCATTCCTCGGACGGCGATGCCAGCGCATCCGCCACCGTGCTGCATGGCAACTCGCCGCGCCTGCTCACCTACGACGGGATCGACATCGAGGCCCCGCTGAATGGCACGCTGGTCACCATCCGTAACCACGACGTTCCCGGCGTGGTGGGGCGAATCGGCACCATCCTCGGCGAACACTCGCTGAATATCGCGAACTTCGCCCTCGGTCGGTCGACCCGTTCGCAGCGAGTGCCCCAGGGCCAGGCGCTGGCCGTCGTCCAGATCGATGTGCAGGATGCGAGCAAGGCCAACGCCGCCATCGAGGCGCTGCGCAAGGTCGAGGCGATCGCCAGCGTGCGTCTGGTGGAGTTGGGAAACTCATAGCATTCAAAGGACTTCGGCCCTTGGCCTGGCTTCCGGAACTGCCAGTAAAGGCACGCTTCTGGGAGTCGGGTCGTGTCGACCGGCCAAGCCGCTTTGCGTGAAAAAAGGGCCTGACTACGCAAAACCTTTCATCGCAACCAGGTTCTATATAGAATAGCCCTAAATCCATTCCAGATCGATGAAATGTCCCCGCTGAGTGAATTCTGCAGGTGACAATACCCCAATCGACCTGAGACTGTTGAAGTATGCCCATGTGTTCGGCGGCAGCGAAGCCTGAGTTTTCCGATCGACCGTCTGAGGGCCGTCAACCCGCAATCGAATAATCTGTTCCTTTCGAAGGTTTTGCGCAGGAGGCAGTAGTTGCCGTTATTCAGTTCAGCAGTCGGATCGGATCTTCGCTCCGCTGCCAACATTCCGCCTCCGCTCCAGGACGCTGCCGCATTGGACCTTGCGGTGGTGGTCCCCACATTTAATGAGCGCGAGAACATTCCGCTGGTGATCGCGCGGCTCAGCGATGCCCTCCAGGGATTGGCTTGGGAGGCAATCTTCGTCGACGACGACTCCCCGGACGGCACCGCCGACGTCATCGCCGCGCACGCTCGTTGGGACTCGCGTATTCGACTGATTCATCGCATCGGCCGGCGCGGGCTGTCCTCGGCCTGCATCGAAGGCATGATGTCGACTACCGCGCTCGCGGTCGCGGTGATGGACGCCGATCTGCAACACGACGAGACCATCCTCCCCCGAATGCTCGACCGCCTGCGCGAGGATTCGCTCGACCTGGTGATCGGGACCCGAAATTCGAACGGGGGCAGCATGGGCGAATTCCGGCCCTGGCGGGTCATGCTGAGCCGCATGGGCCAGAGGATCGGCCATTCCGTCTGCCAAGGCAACCCCACCGACCCGATGAGCGGCTTCTTCCTGCTCCGCCGCAGCTTCCTGCTCGATGTAGTGAACGACCTGCAGGGCGGAGGCTTCAAGATCCTCGTCGACCTCCTCGCGTCCAGCCGGTTGCCCGTTCACTTTGGCGAGATCGGATACCGGTTCGGCGCGCGCCAACACGGTGAGAGCAAGCTGAATGTTGTGGTCGGCCTCGAGTACCTCTTCCTGGTTCTGAACCGGCGCATCGGCGGCATCGTGCCCTTGCGTATGGCGCTCTATATGCTGGTCGGCGGAATCGGTCTGGCGGCCCATCTGGCGGTGTTCCTCGTCATCAGCCGCTTCTTCCACGTCAGTTTCGTGGTGGCGCAGCTTACCGCCACCTTCGTCGCGATGATCGAGAACTTCGTGCTCAACAACCTGATCACCTTCCGTGACGGGCGTCTGCGCGGCAGGCAGATGGTGACCGGCGCGTTGCGGTTTGTCACCGCTTGCTCCTTTGGCGCATTGGCCAATATTGTCTTCGCCCGCGCGCTCTTGCAGAATGGCGTGGAGTGGTATCTCGCCGCATTCGCCGGGATCGTCCTGGGCTCGGTCTGGAACCTGTCGGTCAGCAGCATGATCACGTGGGGAATGCGCTCACGGACCACACAGAACACGGCAAGCGAGGAAGTGATGGTCAGCGATATCGAGGTATATCGCGTTGACCGCTGATTCGCCGATTGAAGCTGCCCAGTTGACCATTCCCCGCTCGACTCGCAGAGTTGTTGTCACGTTGTGGGTCTTGGTTGCGATTGCGTTGATCGTGTGGACCCGTTTTCAGAACCCTGGCTGGGATGTTCGGGTCTACGCGGCCGCAATTCACTCGCTGCGCGCCGGCCACGATCCCTACGCGGATGCCATGGCAATCCAGCGGGTCTACCACGACCAGGGCGGGGATCTGAACGGCAGCCTGCCTTACAGCTACGTCTACTCGCCGATCACGCTTCCTCTGCTGCGTCTCGTCGGCGAACTCCCGTTCTGGTTCTGTGGCGGCCTGTATTGGCTGGTCTACGTATTCGCGGTATTGGGCCAGATTTGGGTTGCCATTCAGTTCACTGCGGACAGTGAGCGGCGGTACTTTCTTTGTCTCGCCCCGGCTGCGGCCTTTTTCCCCGGGCTGCTGCAAAATGGCACGGTTCTTAGCGGAAACATCGCCTACATTCTGTATTTCGCGGTGTTCTGGTGTGCTCTTGTCGGGTGGAAGCGCGGCGCCTGGAGTTGGTTCTACCTGGCGGTCCTTGCGGCATCGTGCGTCAAGGCTCCCCTTCTCAGCCTGGTCGTGATTCCTGTCCTTTCCGCACGCAGACAGTGGATTCCCGCTGGCCTGACCGCCGCAGCCGGAATTGGACTGTTTGCCATACAGCCGGTGCTGTGGCCGACGCTCTTCCGAAACTACCTTAAGGCTGTCGACCTACAGTTCCTCTACAACAGAGACTTCGGCTGCAGCCCGGCCGGCATCTTTAGCGATGCGCTACTTCGTCACGGTCTGCCATACTCGCCGGCTGGCCTGATCTTCTATCTGTGCTACGCAATCCCGCTATTTGCCTTGCTGTTCGCCTTGTCCCGCCGCTATCTGCAAGGCAGCTTCACGCTGCGTCAGTGGGCTCCCGTGCTGCTTGTGGGTGTGATTCTATTCAACCCGCGAATCCTGGAATACGATGTCGCTCCCATCACGCTGCCGCTTACGCTGATCGCATGGCGCTTCTTCGCCGGCTTCACTACCAAGGCAAAGACGGTCCTTTATATGGCGATCTTCTTTGCGGTCACCAATGGGATTGCGTCATTCGGGTGGTACGTGCGTAAGTTGGTGGACGGCCCGCTGTTGGTCGTCGTGTTTGCCGCAGGCTGCTGGACCTTGTGGCGGCAGGCCGCGATCCAAACCCGCGCTCCCGCGGCCCCATTCCTGGAGTCGCTCTCAGATGCCGGGATACGGTAGGCTCTAAATAGGTACCTTCAAGATGCCGCTTTACGAATACGAATGCACGCAGTGCAAACGTCACACCGAGAAAATCCAGAAATTTTCCGATCCCGAGATCACCGAGTGCCCCCACTGCGGTGGGCCGCTGGAGCGCGTCGTATCGGCGCCCGCTATCTCCTTCAAGGGTGGCGGCTGGTTTGCGGATGGCTACGGCAACGCCAAACCGGCAGCCTCCAGCGGCGAGAGCAAGAGCGATTCCGGCGCCGCGCCTGCATCGTCGACAGAATCCTCGGGTGCGTCGAGCAAGGATGCCTCAGCTACGCCAGCTTCCGCTGGGTCGTCCACTCCGCCTCCTGCCCCTGGTGCACCCGCGCCTGCCGCTTCCAGCTCCGACAAGAAATAGCGTCGCTCCAACCGCGGCGATCAGCCCAGGCTGTCCAGCTTGCGCGTGACCAGCTCATTCAGCAGCGCCGGATTTGCCTGCCCCTTGGACAACCGCATCACGTTACCGACGAAGAACGCCGCCACCGTCTTCTTGCCGCCGACATACTGCGCAACCTGCTTCGGATTCGCCGCAATCACCTCGTCGATCATCGCCTCGATCGCGCCCGCGTCCGAGATTTGCCGCGGCTTGTCGCGCTCATACACCTCGGCAAAGTCCTTGCCCTCGGCGAAGCAGACGTCCAGCAACTGCTTCAGCATCTTGCTGGAGAGGTCGCCCGACTCCGCCAGGTCCGCAGCCATCACAATCCCGGCTAGCGTCACCGGCGACTGCTCCAGCTCCAGTCCTGCGGCCTTCAATCGCCCGGTCAGCTCGCTGGTAATCAGCGAGACCACGCGCTTGGGACTCTTCGCCGCCTTGGCTGCTGCCTCGAAGCTGTCCGCAAAGGCGCGTGTCGCCGTCAACGTCATCGCGTCCTGCTGATTGATCTCGTACTGCGCAATCATGCGAGCGCGCCGCGCCTCCGGCAGCTCCGGCAGCGCCTGCAGAATCTCCTCACGCCATGCCTCGCCCACCACCAGCGGCGGCAGGTCCGGCTCGGGGAAGTAGCGATAGTCGTGCGCCTGCTCCTTCGAGCGCATGGAGTAGGTCCGTCCCTCGGCGTTGTTCCACAGCCGCGACTCCTGCACCACCCGCGCGCCCGACTCCAGCACCTCGATCTGGCGCTCAATCTCATACTCCAGCGCCGCGCGAATGTAGCGGAAACTGTTGACGTTCTTCACTTCGGCTTTGGTGCCGAACTTCGCCGCGCCCTTCAGCATCACGCTGACATTGGCGTCGCAGCGCAGGCTGCCCTCTTCCATATTGCAGTCGCTCACGCCGGTGTACAGCAGGATCTCCTTCAGCCGCGTCAGGTACTCGAACGCCTCATCCGGCGTGCGAATGTCCGGCTCGCTCACAATCTCCACCAGCGGAGTGCCGCATCGGTTCAGGTCGATGTACGTCCGTGAGACCGAGTCCGCGAACCCATCGTGCACACTCTTGCCCGCGTCCTCCTCCATGTGCAGCCGTGTAATACCGATTCGCTTCGCCGCGCCCGCGGCGTTCGGGACAGCGCCCGCGGCTGGAATTTCGATCCATCCATGCTCCGCCAGCGGCCGGTCGAACTGCGATATCTGGTAGCCCTTGGGCGAGTCGGGATAGAAGTAGTTCTTGCGTGAAAATACGCTGGTCTCGCGGATCTCGCAATGAATCGCTTTGGCGGCTAAGACCGCCAGCTCGACTGCCCGGCGGTTCAGCACCGGCAGCGC